>WUUC01185094.1_pt1 | contig 63000 bp, 109 predicted proteins | sample 6278441 | NCBI WGS metagenome assembly WUUC01 (sample SAMN13675441, study PRJNA597444) | soil metagenome | isolation source: soil | place: USA: Washington | collected 2017-10
GGGCGAGGCTCCGCGAGCAGAAGGCACTCATCGTGACCACGAACCTAACCCGGGAGCAACTCGCGGCCATTGAGCCCCGGATCGCGTCCCGTCTCGAAGGGAACCACGTCGAGGCCCTATTGGGCCGCGACCGGCGAAAGGAGAGGGTAAGCGCATGAGCATTCAGAGGCAGCCCGAAAAAGTTTCCTGGTTTGATGCAGAAGCGAATGCAACCCATGAGATCCAGGAAGAGGGCCATCTCTTTCGATGGAAACGGACCCATATAAACACGAAGGGCGAACGCGAAACCTTGGATTACGGACTCGTGCCGGGAGGGGTGTTTGCGGCGGTGCATGGGCTGGTCCAGATAACGCATCGAACTCGACGAGCGTCAGCCCCAGGAGAGATCCGGACAAGCGGACACTTTGTAACCGGATTGTCTCTCGCCGACAAAACGGGTGTCGCATGAAACCCCAGAAAGACCCTCTCAACAAACTGCAGAAGCCGGAAGACGTCCTTGCCTACGGGCTGAGCGAATGGCTCCGGCAGCAAAAGGGCGACAAATCCGGAGCGCTGCCAACCGACTGGCGGAACTACGTCACGCCAGACGGTGGCTACAAGAACGGTGCCGCGAGCCTGAATCACAAAGGCATGGCGGCTGCTTCGGCTGTGCATATGGGCAATGCGCAAGAACGGCAAGCCGGGATCAAGGCCTGGAAGAACCGCTTCGATCGCGAGTTGAGGGGCGGGGAGTTCAAGGGGACCGAACCCTTGGGCAAGTACGAGCCCTGGAATGTGGGAGCCGTGATCTTGGCGTGGGAAGACGCTGCGGTACGGGAAGATTGCGCGCGATACCTTCGCGGAACGGCAGGGCTTCTGAGCCTTGGTGCTGGATCACTGGCGGCAACAAACATCGTGGGCCGCAAGAGCTCTCTGCCTTTCCCTGGCGCGATGGGCTGCCGCCACGATCCCGGACACCTCGAAGGCGACATGAAGGCCGACATCCTGGACCGCTTAGTCTTTCCTCAACACCGTGACGGTCGGATCAACGTTTACAAGCAGCGGGCCTATCAGCGCGAAATCGCTCGGCCGTGGGAGAAGTTTCAAGGTGAGGAGCGGGAGCTGACTAGGCGCAAAGTCATGTCCGAGACGTGGGTGTATGAAGCCCTGGACCGGACGGACTTCAAGCTTTCCCTGGAAGACCGAGAAGCCTGCGCGTCATGGATCAACAGCAGCGATCAGACGGGGCTTTGGCACATTGCCGTCAACATGCTCTCCGGGCTCTCAAGCGAGATCTCGTTCTGTTGGATGAGGTGGGCGAACGGGTTCCGGGCTTCATATATCTCAGGTGGGAGCAACGAGCGCAACATATGGGCGGATGCCTACGATCCGAGCACGCAGGAAGGTTTCTATGCTTTTCCCTATGATCTCCAGAACAAGTCGCCAAGGGGCGGCGAGTGTCGGCCGCAATACGATGGCGGGCGCTTTACTGGGGAGTTGCGGGCCACGTCGCGGGGTGGCCAGGCGTCGGTAATGGTGCCGACAGAAGAGCCGATGGTCGGCATCGTTTTCGGTCCGGGAGGGGCGGTGATCGAATGAGCGAGCCAACTTACGCGGCGCTAGCTAACTACTGTTCACACGATTGGTGCACTCGGCGCGCATCGTCAAGTCCCGACTTGCCGATTGAGTGGGTGACATTCTGTTCGGTTTGCCTTCTTAAGAACGAGGGCAACCCCACAGAGCGCCCGGAGCTGGAGTATCCACACTGCGACGATATGGGCGATTAGCCCCAGGAGACAGCCATGGCGAGAGGAACAGGGATCAGGTTCAAGGCGGGAACTCCGACGCGGTACGACGGTGGGACCGCCAAATACAACCCAGAGCCGGTGAGGGAACTTTTCGGCGCAGACGGCGACCAACAGCCCAACCGTGACTCGCAGGCGTGGGCCGACATGTTCTGTGGCGGGAACCGAGATCACAACTTCCGCCGGCCGCAGCTCGGGGCAGAGTGGTTTATGTGGCTCGGCGAAGCGCTCAAGATGGCCAAGGACGGCCGGGTTCCGATGCCGGATGGGGCCTACCAAGAGAAGGGCGACTTCGATGGCGAGTCCACGCTGTGGGAGCGAACCGTCCTGGAGTACTGCGGCGACGATCGGTGGTTCGGCCTGGTGCAGCGGAACGTCCTTCCGGTCGAGAAGGGCGACGGCAAGACGCCTCAGACGGCGATGCCGACCAACCGCCCCAGCACGCCGTTCAAGTACTTTACTGAGCAGCATCGTTTCGGCTATACGATCTACTTCCACAACACGGCCCCCGGCGCGATCGGCGCAGATCCACGCTGGCCCAAGGATCATATCCCGAAGCAGGAAGGGGCGGGCGGCGGCGGCGGAACGCCCACGGGCGGCGGCGAGACGGAGAAACTGGACCGACTCAAGCAGGCGGCCGAGGCTCTCCGGGCGAAGCTGCCCAAGGCGGGCGGCGCCCCGATGCGCATGCTCGTGGCCGAGGTGACCAAGTTCCTGGACTTGATCAAGGGGGCGTGATGAGAGGCCGCTTCTTCTGGGCAAAAATCGATGGTCTACTGGTGGTCGGCATGTTGTTCCTTGTTTTGGCCGCGCTACTCGGGGTCATCGCCATCAAGGTGGGAGGCTAAGCCATGTTCAACAAACTCATTCCCGGGTCCGTGGCCGCCGGCAGTGGGCCAACCCAGAAGCAGCATCAGGAAGGCAGCCAGAGGGCGGTGATTGCCGCTCTGCCGCCTACATTCCGGACCGCCGAGGGGGAGCAGGACTTCCGGCCGACAAAGTTTTGACCAACCAACGCCAACAGGAGAGAGCCATGGCCACGAGCGAGGAAGCAATCCGTAACCTGAGGAGAGAAGTCAACGAGTCCCGTGCCGAGACCGCCGAAACGCTGGAAGCCATTCAGCGGGTGGTGACGTACATCCAGAGCGTGCCGACGATGGTCGAGGAAGCGGTTCGGAAGGCGCGGGAGTCCAATCCAGGCGTGGACTTGACGGAGCTGTCGCAGCTCTCGAACGAGCTGAACGCTCAGCAGGAGCAGCTCGACCAGGCTCAGCTCGCCATCAACGGGGTTCTGTCTGTGGTGCAAGCGCCGTTGCCGGATCAGCCGGAGAATCCGGCTCCCGCCGAGATGCCGACGCTGAGCGCAGAGGTCGAGAGCGAGGGGGAAGGGAACATCGGCTGAGCCAGATCGCTTGGCCCCGGCGATACGGGGCGTTTAATCAACTCCGGTCAGCCAACCAATAATGGGCAAGCCCAACAAAGCAACACAAAAACCGACCGAGAAGTCTAAGTCGAGACCCATCCACCAAGCGTGAAGAAGAGCTAGCGCAGCGATGAGGAGTCGAAGCCAGTACGGCGCACGCGCACGCTCAGTTGTTGGAGTCGCTATCATCCTTAATCCCTCCCCTTGATGGGTGTCCAGGAGTACCGGCCGCAGATCTGCGGATCAGGATCCAGGATGACGCAGTACGCATCGTCCGTGATCAAGCTGTCCGGGTCCAGTTCACCCCCACACCCCGAGCACCGCCACTCCCCCTCTCCCGCCGATATCGCTACCGCCGTCCGAATGAACGCAGAGAGCGTAGAGAATCCCTTCTCTTGCCGGTAGACGTCCGCGTCTTCCAGTAGCGCCTGCGGTGCCTTGAGCGGGAAGTTGCTGACCCTGCCCTGAATCGGGACCGGCTGGACCTGCGCGCCGAGCTTGAGAGCTTGGACTAGTGCAGCGACGGAATCCCGGATATAGAGACCCCGCCGCGTCTTCCCCGCCATGCAGGCCAGCAGCAAGCGCGTCCGTTGGTCCAGGACGATCGTGATCCGCTTCGTTGACTCCATGGGCTTGCGGCCTGGAGTCGAGCGGTTTCGAGGGCGGCCCTCGGCCGTGAAGGTGGTCAAGAGGCCGGCTCCCGAAGGGGACAGGTATCTGCATGGGGGCGGATCACTTTGCCGTGGACGTGTTCCTCGAACATACACAGCGACCAACGGCAGTAACGTATTCTGGTGTCGTAGTTCAAAGGACTCTCAAAGAGCAGAGAATCCTCTGCGTCCTCCCTGTCCACGAGCACCTTGCCTTCAGCGCCGAAGACGTCGAAGGGCTGAACAACGCCGGCAGACTCCACGTCTTCCCGAGCGAGGCCCACGGCTGTTACCGAGGAAGCTTTGGAGGCGGCTACCCAGACTCTCATGAGCCCTCCCCCGGCACGTCAACCCACGCCCAGTGAGTGACGTCCTCGATCTCGCCTTCCTCAGAGTAAAAGGCGTCCCTGACCAATCCCAGTCCAGTGCAACGGAGTAGCCATTTGCCTGCACGCCATTTGCCTGTTTTAGTGGCGACGAGGACCGGTTCGCTTGGTTTTGGCCTTGAGGAGTTGTGAATCGGCATCCAGTAGAGCATGGTCGCGTGTACCGCCGTGCTCAGGATCTCGTCGCCTTCTTCGATTTTCCAGGCGCTCATTCTTCCTCCAGTTTTGCAAACCGAGACCGGAATGCGTATTCTTCTGCCAACGCGTCGGGCTCTTGCCGGCGCTCGCACAGCCCGAAGTGGCCCGCTGGCAAAATACAGCCGTAGGGCTCGTGAGGGCAGGCATAGATTTCGCCCTGGTTCAAGAGACTCATGAAGACCTGGGGAGTGATGTCGAGAGACTTAGCGAGCCGCGCCACCTCGCCCGGGAACCGCTCGGCGCGGTCCAGATTGATCTCGGCGGGTGTCATGCGGCGGTCTGCTTTGATGTAAATCTCCGTCATGTCGTCCTCCATCCAGTCGGGCGGCACTAACGCCGCGCCGGGAAGCGGGGGCTGGGAGTCCTCCTCCAAGTGTCCTGTCAACAGATGCAGGCACGTGGGGCAGAACACAGAGCCGTCGTTTTCGATTAGGTCGCCCGTGACGCCGCAGTTATCGCACGACTGGTCGAGAGTTCGGGGGGTCAAGTCAAAACCAATCTTCCACCGCATAAGTTGTTCGACTCGGCCCCAGTCTTCGGCTATAACGCTGGTGGTTAGGGCCTCTTCAAAGCGAAGTTCAGGCGCCCAGCGAGTTCCCCATCCTTCGGGCGCTGGCACGAGGTAGTCCCGGAAGTCGGCGAACAGACTAGGGGGGGTGAGCGGATCAAAGGTCAAGCGAGTTTCTACCAGCCCATCGTCCTTGACGGTAATCCTGCGCCGCCAACCTTCCTTCTCCGCCAGCAACTCCCGCCCCTCCCGGAGAGCGTCCCGGTAGGCCTCATCGTCTGGGTGTCGGGTCATGGGTCGCTCCGAGGCTGAGGATCATCGCCGGGCACCCACATGAGGGTTTCCATGACTTGATTAGGGGTCGGGAACACCTCCCCATGCTGGCTCCGAGGATGGCCAGCGGGAATGTAGGCGTAGCCGCCCTTCATGGCAGCGATGGTGCCGACGCGGCGGTTCTCCAAGTAAACAGCGAGGCCGCCGCCTATGGTTCGCTTGGTGGTTAGCTGGCTCATTCGAGACTCCCTAGGATTTCCCGTGCCCGAAGGCAGGTAGAGTGAAAGCAGAGGTCAGGGTCGCGCTCAATCCCGCCGTGCAGCTCATGGAGCCACGCGAAGAGCTCCGCCCGGCTGGTCTCTTTCTGCGCAGATTGAGATTCTCTTTCCAACCCCAGCGCTTCCTCGGCATCTGCGCGATCCTTCTCTGCGAACTGCAACTCTTCGATCGCGGCATTGTAGAAGTCCCATTGTTCGTCTCCGCTTAAGGCATACCATTCGCGGCGGTTCATACACCCTCCTTCGGCATCGGCGCTTCTCGCCATTGCCGCCCTGCCGTGAGTTCCGCGATCCGGTTGGACAGTGCGCGCGGGTAGGGCATCGGTCGCCACGGTCCCCGCTCATTCAGTCGGCGGTCGATCACGGCCTCGCCGCGGACAATTCGTAGCCGATACTCCCGCCCATCGTCCCCGGGCCACGTGGAGAGTGTCCGGCCAGTGTTCATTCTCCCTCCGCCTTGTCGAAGAGAGCCCATCCGCCCACAGACCGTTCCATCCGAAGCTCGAAACCCTGAGCATTGAAGTCCCTAGCGAGGACTTCCATCGAGCCTTCGCCTTCCATGTCTTCTCGCGCTCCGGGAGTCAGTCGCCCGTAGACACGGCAGAGTAACGAGACTGCACCGATATAGAGCATCCGTTGATTTTTCATCTCTTTCCCCTCTCTGGTTCCAGGTAAGCCTCGACGCACGCTGGATGCTTCTCCAGCATCGCGGTCTTCCGGCCCATCGCCTTGCCGTACTCCATCCCCTCATGCACCTTCTTCGTCCGCCCGTCCTTTCCCTCGAAGTAGAGGGTCAGCCGGTAGGTGGGGAGGGGGGTCATTGGAGCCACCCCTCCGGGCGCCGTGGCCAGATATATCCGTTCTCCCAGAGCCAATGAAGGCAAGCCGGGTCAGCCAAGAAGACCGAGGTCTCGTCGTGCGCGGAGTAAAGCCGGTTAAGTTGACACTCCATGCGGTGCTCGTCCATGCCTAAACTATACACCTTTTCCCGTCCGCCGTCAATCCCCTTTTTGAAATCTTGAAGCGGGTCAGGAAGATAGGGTAAAGTGGAGGGGTCATGGGTGAGTCCGTTCACACTAAATCAGGTGCCAAGAAAGGGCGGGTCCCCATGGCCCAGCCTAGCGATGGTTTGCCCAAGTGGTGGAAGGCCTATTTCGCCGCTATCGCCTCCAATGGGGGGTTCCGGTACAAGGCCGCCGAGCAAGTGGGCATCGACAAGTCCACGCCTGCCAAGTACATCGAGAAGAACCCCCACCTGAAAGAGCAGTTCGACGCTGCCATGACCGAGGCCTTGGACCAAGCGTCTGAGAGCCTCATGAACGAGGCCGTGCGCAGAGGCAGGGATGGCTACGAAGAGCCGGTCTTCTACTTGGGCAAAGAGGTTGCCAAGGTCAAGAAGTACTCGGATACCCTCCTCATGTTCACCCTCAACGCCCGAGGCAAGGGCACCCGGAACACCAGCTTCACCCTGGACCTCACGAAGCTAACGGACGAGCAACTCCGCCGGCTGGCGGACGGGGAAGATCCCGTGACGGTGGTGGCCAGCGGGGGAGGGAAGGGGTAAAGACGTGGTAATCTGGCGATGCCAGAAGTGGGACACCTTGGCGGGTGACTTCGCCAACTGATGAAGGCAGCTCGGGGCCGCAGAATCCGAGTGAAGTCTCGGCATACTTCTGGCGCTCCCTTCCGTGATCACCTCCGACCTTGCCCTCCGCGCCCGGGCCGAGCTCGCCCTTCGCCAGCGGGAGGCAACGCGGACGCTGGCCCCTCCAGAGTCCTTCCGGGGCTGGATTCGCCGCGTCCTCCCGCAGTTCACCCTGTACCCGCACGTCGAGCTGATGATCGAGACGGCTCAGCGGGTCGTGGACGGGGAAATCACGCGGCTGCTGGTCTCGGCCCCACCCCGGTACTTCAAGTCCCTGATCTGGGCGCGCCTCCTGCCGGCCTACTACCTCGCCACGCGGCCGATGGACTGGGTGGCCGTGGTGTCCTCCAGCGCCACGCTCTCCGAGATCATGAGCGGGGATGCCCGGGAGTTCTACCGGGGAAGCGGGTCCATCTTCCGCAGCGACTCCCAGGACAAGGCACTCTGGCGAACGCCGCGCGGCGGAGGCATGTGGGCTCGCGGGATCGGCGGCTGGGCTCTCGGCGTTGGCTACAACTTGGGGATCGTAGACGACCCTTTCGGCAAGTGGGAAGACGCCATGCGGCCGAGCATCCAGGAGGGAGTCGAGGATTATTTCTGGAAGACGTTCATGGGCCGGAGGGAAGTGGCGAGCGACCGGCCTGCCGCGATCGTGGTGAACCATCAAGCGCTTGCCGAAGGGGATCTTCGAGGGCGCATCCTGCGCCGCGAGATGGACGCCAAGCTGCCGCCTGAGGGATGGCACGTCCTCAACCTCCCGGCCATCAAGGCGCCCCGCCGTGATCCCTTCCCGCCTTCGGTTCACGTCATTCCGGATATCGCCCATTGGGACGGTCCAAGCAAGCCTGCGCGGCCCCGACAGGACGGGGAACCGCTTTGCCCCCAGCTCCAAGACCAGGACATCGAGGGCCTCCGCCGCCTGGAGCGCATGGACAGCATCCTCTTTGCCGCAACCCACCAGCAGGAGCCGCTCCCCGACTTTGGTGGCGGTCTCTTCGAGCGTTGGTGGTGGCCTGAGATGGGCGACCCTGTCCTGATTCAGGAGATGTGGGAGCTGGGCTTCACCCTGAACGACGTGCTCAAGGAGCTGACCCGGCGAAAGCAGATTCCGGAGATGATCCGCGAGGCTCGGGCCTGGGACTTCGCGGCGACCGAGGGGGCAGGAGACTTCACTGCCAGCGTCCGGGGCGGAATTACCGAGTCCCGGAAGGTGCTATACACCGATGCTTGGGACCACCAGATTCACGCCTCCAAGCTCAAAAGCAAGATCGTAGAGACGGCGCACCGGGACGGGCAGGGGGTTGAGGTGATCCTGCCTGCCGAGCCGGCAGCGGCGGGCAAGATCCTAATCTCGGACCTTCAAGTCGAGCTGGAGAATCTGGGCTTCGTGGTGATCGTGGTTCCTACCTCGGGCTCCAAGTGGGTGCGTGCCGTTCCTCACGCCGGAGCCGCGCAATGGACCGAGACCGGCAAGGAAGGCCGTTGCTTCATCCTCCCCGGCCCCTGGAATCGCCGCTGGACCGAGCAGCATCATCGCTTCGATGGCGTCTCGAAACCCATGGACCTCGTGGATGCCACCTCAGAGCTTTTCTCGGAGTTGGACGGGAGCAGCTTTCTCACGTCTGCGGTTCGGTAGTCGCTCGGATTCGCAGAACGCGCAAAGCCTCAGCCCTAACAGCCGTGGCCCCTGTGAGAATCCTTCGCAGGGTGTCGGAGGAAAGGTCGGGCAGTACTTGGGCCGCTTGGTGGCGCGTCGTCTCGTCGTTGAAGTCCGTGACGATCAGGAGCCGGTCGATAGTAGTCATGGCGTTTCCTCAATTGGGGTCCAGCTTCCTCACTTCGGGGGTGCGGTGAGGGCAGAGGAAGCTTCTAGCAATGCCTTGGCATGCTGGTAGCGCGCACGAAGAGACTCTGGAATAGGGCCGCGAGACGGGTCTAGATTATCGGCTAAGTCCGCAATCTTGATGGGGATGGTTGCCGGCAAGTCTTCCAGGCGGAGGATGTATTGCACGTAGAGGCAGTTCGGGCGGCGTGTCAGGTAATCAACCATGTTGGCCACATCGAAGCCAAACAACAATTCAATAGCACCGATCACCTGTGTAGGCGCGTTATGCTCCTCCGCCGTGTCATGGAGAACTGCCGCGATACATTGGTCCTCAGTGAGGTTTTGTGCTCGGCACGCAGCCGCTACCCGTTGGCAGTGGTTGATGAGGGGTTGACCATGCTTGTCCACCTTGCCCGTCAATAGAAGGTCGGCGATGAGGACGGCAACGTGGTAGCGCATCGTACAGCGGACAACGGTCATGGGCGCTTTCTCCTTCCCATAAGTCTGCCTCCATACTAGGGCAACTCCTCTGCGCTGTCAATCCCCTTTTCTAATTTCCTCTCAGTGCTACACTTTCCGAATAGTGGACGAGAGAACCTTCCAGGATGCCAAGGCTCGCGCGTTCGCCCTGTGCCGGGCGGCGGTGGAGTCGGGGATTGACGCGAACGGGGCGCTGGAGTTCATCGGAGAGCCGGAAGGGGACGAGCAAGAAGCCCTAGCCGCGCTCTTCATGGCCATCGGAGCCTTCCAGGAGATCGGGGCTGCGCTCCTGCTCCCCGAGCCGCCGCGCGGGATCTCCGTTCCCCGGTCTGGCGGAGTCGTGGTTCCGGCTCCGTCGAATGTGAGGTGAGATCGTGAAGCCCTCCATGATCATTCTTCTTCGCAACCTAGCGCGCGCCGAGGGCCGAGCCGACGCGGATCAAGATTGGCGCGCGGGTGCGCCCATGCAAAAGATGCTCACGTCCAATGACCCCTACACGCTCGGATACCAGGAACGGTGGCGCGAGATCCGCGCTGCCGAGAAGGCACAAGCCCGAACACTAGGCGCGGCCTGCGGCTGCGGCCCGGTCTACGGGGATGAGCTGCTTGGGCAAGTCTGCAAGGACTGCGGCGAAGCTTTTACCCGCATTGTGAGGTGAGATATGTCCGAGAAGCGATACGTTCTGGTTAACAGCAGAATCGGCAACCTCGGCGACCCCGCCTTCCTCGTGGACGACTTCACCGTTCCGGTGAACGATCTTCTCGCGAACGGGTATGAGCCGCTAGGACCACCGTTCGTGTACAAGGATCGTCTTTTCCAAGCTGTTGTGCGTCCTGCGGAGCAGCATCGCCTCGGGATACCGGCAAAAGACCACGTCGGGAAATGGACGGCAGTAGATCCGACAGTCAAGGTCACAGAGATCCTCTAAGCATGGACGCCCGCCTAATCCCCGTGCTCCTCGGCTCCGGCTGGCTGCTCCTGACCCTCGGGATATGGGGCTCAACTGGCCGCTACTGGTGGATCTGGCCCCTGTTCGTGGGGATCGGGCTCCTCGTGGCGGGGGCAGGGTACCTCTGGGCGGCGGTGGTGCAATTGCGGCGGGGGAGGGCAGCGATGAAGCCCCAGAAGTATCCGGCTGAGGTGTCCAAGTGAGGGATCTGCTGGCATTGACCCCCACCGCGACGGCCAAACGTCGGGCAACGGCGTTGCTTTCCAGTCCTGCCGGCGGTGTCGTCGGGGCGATCGGCATGAACCATATCGAGACGGATCGCGTTGCAGTTCTGGTAGTGAATCCGGTGGATGGTGTCACTCGCCCGCCGTTTCCTCCGTCCCTGCGCCGCGAGAGCCGGTTGCGATGGGTATTCGTGGACCGGGAGGCTGTGCGCGGCGTGCCGTCAACGGAGCTGTTTCGCGTAGTCATGTCCATGGCGGAATCCGCGTGAAGGTAGACCTCCTCGCGGCGCTCGCCGCTGCCTCGGATGACGTTCAGAAGGCCGCGGCGGCCGGAGTCTCCCCCGACCAATTCGTTCCCATGGGCTTACCGGGTCAGCCGATCAGCGCCGATTGGGATCATGCCAAGGCCGACACAGACGGCTTCAAGGCGTGCTCCTGGGTCTACGCCTGCAACGACCGGCTCTCGGGGGCAGTCGCCTCCGTTCCCTGGCGGGTGATGGAGAAGAAGGGGAGCCGCAGCGCCGGGAAGGGCGAGTGGGAAGCCCAGGATGGGCACCCCTACGAGCTCGCCATCGAGTACCCGAACGAGATCATGTCCCGCCAGTTCGTGATGGCTGCCCTAACGCTCCATCTTGGCATCGGCGGGAACGCCCTGCTCAAGAACGTAGCCGTCACCCGAGGCGGCGAGCGCGTCCCCTCCGAGTTCTGGCCCCTGAATCCGGCCCACTACCGTCCGATCCCCGATGAGGCGAAGTGGATCTCGGGTTACAAGCGGCTGAACAAGCCCTATGACAGGCCCCTGGAGGTCTGGCAAGTCGTTCATGCCATGCTGCCGGACCCGGCGAACCTGCTCTGGGGACTGTCCCCCATGCGCGCGCTGTCCCGCGTCATCGACATGGACGTGGACCACGTGGCGTGGAACGCTGCGCTCCCCAAGAACCGGATGACGCCGGAAACGGCGATCATCGACAAGAACCTCAAGAACGACAAGCAGTTAGACGAAGCCGCAAACCGGCTCGCGGCCCGCTACGGTGGCGCTGTCAACGCGGGTAGACCGCTTGTCATGGGTGCTGGAGCCGAGGTACTCCGCCTCAGTCTGACGCCGCAAGAAATGGGCTGGATCGAGTCCCGCCGGTTCACCTTGATCGAGATCTGCGCCGCCTACGGGCTCATCCCGTCCCTCTTCGTCCCAGACGCCAAGTACGCCAATCAGGACGTGGCGGTCAAGTACATGTGGGAGAACGGGGCGGCCCGGATGCTGTCTGCATTCGAGGACGCCTTCAATACCCGGCTCATCCCCCGGGTGCTCCGGTCCAAGCTCTGGATTCACTTTGACTTGTCGGGCGTGCCGGCGATGTCCGACAGTCTGGAGAAGCGGCTGGAAGCTCACGAGCGCGCCGTCCGGTCGGCGATCCCGCCCAACCAAAGCTTCATCATCTTTGACATCCCGTGCCCGCCCGTCGAGGGCGGGGACAAGCCCTTGGTCATGGGCTCCCTCATGCCCCTGGAGCAGATGGTGGCAGAGCCGGATACGAGCATCCCGGAGCCCCCAACCCGCCCCGGACAAGCCGAGCAGGGGGAGGGACCGGGGGCGGACGGTGAACAAGGGGACGAGACGGGGCAGGAGGCGGCGAATTAGCAACCCAGCCAGCGTCTAAAAGTCCGACCCTTTACGGTGTAGGTAGCCGTGCCCTTGCCTTTGGTGTAGGTCACCTGAGAGGCGTTCGGTAAAGACACGAACTGGATGGTGCGGGTCTCGCCGTTCTTGGTGAAGATCGCGCCATTACGAAGGGGGTTGGCCGGATTGTTGGTAGTCGTCATGTCGTTTTCTCCTCTTGTGCCCTTATAGTATGGCAGGCGCGGCCAGATGTCAATCCCTTTTTCTTGCTTTTTCCAGGGAATCTCTCACCTCGGCATGCGCCAAATTGACACCCCGGGCGAGATAGCGGACACTCAAGACAGAGAAACCGCATGATTACCTCCCTGCCCATCGAGGTCCAGTTGAGCGCCGATCGCGGCAAGCGGGAGCTGACCTACTACGCCTCGCAGATCGGCAACCGGGACTTCCAGGGTATGCGCTGCATGCCGGGCTGCTTTGCCCAGACGATCAACACTCGCCTTCCGCAGGGCTTGATCAAGCTGGCGCGGAACCACCAAGACAAGAACACCGGGGTCATCAAGCACGCAGAGGAAGACAGCTTCGGGTTGCTGAACGTCGCCTATGTCAGCAAGACTCGCGACGGCGACGAGCTGCTAGAGCAAGTCCTCGATGGCTCGCTGACACATTGCAGCTTCCGAGGGAGCGTGATCCGGGGGGCGTGGGTAATCGACGGCGAAGATGACGATAAGCGCCCGATTGAGACCCTGAACCTCCTGGAGATCAAGCTCAAAGAAACCGGTCCTGTGGACTTCGACCCCGCCAACATGGGAGCAACCATCCTGGCGGTCAAGAGTCTCGGGGCAGAGATCATGGATGAGGTGCGAGAGTTACCTCTCCTCGTAAAGTCTGTAGTCCTCGGTCGTGGACGAGATCTAACGTCCGAGGAGCGCCGCGTCGTCAAGTTCCTGATCGAGCTTCGCAAGTCGCTCGATGAACATGGCGGCGTCCTTGAGGCCATGCTTGCGCCGGGTAGCGCCACCCCGCCCCCCAAGGCGGCGCCGGACCGTCCCACCCAAGAGGCCGTGGAAAAAGCCGATCTCGCCAGAATGGAGCAGGTCATGGACCTGATTCTCCGTAGGCGAAATCTCTTTCAACCATGAGCTTCCCCGCCAACGGCGGGACGGAGACCATACATGCCTACTATCGAGGAGCTCCAGACGGAGCTCGTCAAAAGCGACGAAGCCCTGCGCGGCGACATGGCTCAGTTGAAGAAGGCCCTCGACGACGAGAAGACCCACCGCGAGACCATGAAGGCCAAGGGCTTTACGCCCGAAGGCCTTGCTGAGATCGCGAAGCGGATCGACACGCTGGACAAGGCCATTTCGGACAAGAACACCGCCATGGGCGAGATCCAGTCCGAGCTGGTCAAGAAGCTGGAAGAGGCCAATAAGCTCGGTGCAGACACCCAGGCCCGGCTGGACGAGATCGAGAAGGCGAGCCAGCGGCCCGGTGGCTTCGGGCAAGGCGGAGAGGTCCAGAAGACGGCCGGCGAGCAGCTCATTGAATTGGCCGCCAGCGAGGAGAACCAGAAGCTCTTCCAAGACTTCGCGGCAAAGCGGGTCCGGTCCGGTCAGCTCCCCATGGTGACCATGAAGTCGTTCGAGGGTCAGCTCGGCTTCTCCGGCCTGAACCAGATGGACATCGTCAAGGCGCTCTCCAGCGGCATGACCACCGGACTCAATCCAGCGAGCAACTTCATCCCGGTCCAGCAGCTCCCGGGCTACATCCCCATCCAGCGGCGCCGACTGCGCATGCGGGATCTGATCCCCATCGTTCCGACGCAGGCGCCGTACATCCGCTACCTGCGCCAGACCGGCTTTACCACCGTGGGCACGTCATCGATCACCGGCATCACCCGGACAGGCTCAACGGCTACCGTCACCCAGGCCGGTCATGGCTACACCGACTTCGACCTGGTGAAGATCGCGGGGGCTACGGGGGCCACGGCTGGCTTCAACGGCAACTGGCGCATCAAGGTCACTGGGGCCAATACCTACACCTATGATCTCGGCGCGCTGACCCCGGACACGCCCGCCACCGGCACGCTGACCGTCAAGCGGATGAACAACTGGGGGGCCGCGGCGTTCGTGGCGGAAGGCGGGCTCAAGTCGGAAGCCGAGATGAGCTTCGAGGAGAGGGATGCGCGGGTGGAGGTCATTGCCCACTACATCAAGGCGCATCGGCAGGTGCTCGACGACCTTCCGGGACTCCGCGCCAACGTGGACAACGATCTGCTCTATGGTCTCCTCTTCCGGGAGGACGCCGCGCTGCTCTACGGCTCGGGGGTCTCGCCGACTATTCCGGGCATCATGCTCGACCCCGACACCCAGAGCTATGCCTGGAGCCAGGGCGCGACGGGTGACACCAAGGCCGACGCCCTGCGCCGGTCCCGGACGTTGGTTGAGCTCGCCCTGTATGAGGCGTCGGCGGCGGTCATCCATCCCCTCGTTTGGGAGGAGATCGAGCTGGAGAAGGGGAGCGATGGCCATTACCTCTGGGTCCAGGGTCCGGCCGGCCTCAACCCCGCTGGCGAGTCCATGTGGCGCGTTCCGCTGGTCATCAGCCCTGCAATGCGGTATGAGCAGTTTTTGATTGGAGCGTTCGGCGCCGCCGCTACGCTCTACGACCGCGAGCAGGCGAACATCCGGTTCAGCGACCAGAACGAGGACGACTTCATCCGCAACCGCGTCACGATCCTGGCCGAGGAGCGGCTAGGCGTGGCATGGAAGCGCCCGGAGGCGTTCGTGGTCGGCTCCTACGATACCGCCCCAGCGTAAGATGTAGGGGTGACGCTGCACGTCAAACGGCTACACCCGCAGCCTGCCCCTGCCCACAAACCGTGGGCAGGGGCTTTCCGTTCTGAGGAGACAACCATGGCAAAGGAAGAGATGGTAGAAGTCACGGTGCTGGACGGCAAGAGCCACATGGGACCGGACGGGAACATCGTCGGGGACGGCGGAACCTACACCACCACGCGCCGACAGGCGGACCAGCTCGTCGCCCGGCAGTTGGTCAAGATCGGGAAGACGGTCGAAGAGGCCGACGAGCCCGAGACCACTACCGCCACAACGACCGACAAGCAGCCCGAGCGCTGGACGTTGAAGATCTCCCCGAAGGACTACATAGACCGCTTCCCCGAGGGTCCGCAGGTCGAGTTGGCCAAGAAGCTCGTCAAAGATGGCAAAGGCGACATGACGGCGGGAGGGGAGTAGGCGCAGGCCACCTCCCTTGTGGTATCATCACGCAAGGGAGGTGATGAATGAGCAGGCCGCCCACAAGAGAAGACCATTGCCCTGCCTGTAACGGTAAGGGTTCGCGCGTGGTGTTTGACGTGGAGGTGATGAAGCGGACTAGGAGCGCCCGAGGTATTACCCAAGCCGCGCTGGCTAGAGCAGCGAATTGGCAAGCTAGCGTAGTCTCAGAACTGGAATCTGGCGCTCGGCCCATGACCCAGGCGGCGGCGGAGCGTTACTGGCGAGCGCTTCTCTCTCTCCCGCCTCAAGTCCCGCCCGAACCACAGATGGGGCGATGGGGCACCAGATGAGCGGCATCCCTCGTGGTAGAGCCGTGCGGAAGTGTCTTCCATTAAAGGTCGGCTACATCGAGACAGAGGAGCAGTACCTTCGACGCAGGTATGGCAAAGAGGAGGCCGAGCGGTTGCTTCGCGAAGGCAGCTTCTGCGTGACCGAGCGCCGCTGCCGCTGCGGTGCTCGCTTTGGTCATGACGGCGTTTGCCGCACTCGGAGGGACACACTCTTTGTTCCACCTCTTTGTTTCACGTGAAACGCTGCCCTAGTTCTGCTACAGTGTGGCTGGGCCTAGCTGGCAGGCGAAAAGGGGTTTTCCTGGCCCCCTGGCCCATCATCTCCAGGAGCAACTACAGGAGGTTGCATGTCATGAGTACTCCTCAATCCCTCCCCGAGAAGTTGGAAGAACTCGCCGCTGCGGCCGAGCGCGAGAGTCAAGAAGCGCTTTCGACAGAGCGGAGGCTCTACTGCGAAGGTACCGCCCATGGCTTGCGCGAAGCGGCGAGAATGGTGCGGTTGAAAGAGGTCTATCAAAAGCACGCCTCCGGCATGCGGAGCCATCCATGACCGCTCCGCGCGAGCGCCCCATCCTCTTCTCGGGCGAGACGGTCAGGGCGATCCTGGACGGGCGGAAGACACAGACGCGAAGAGCGCTGAGACCGCAACCGCCTTTTCTCCTTCTCACCGATTGCGAGACCGCCGAGAAGGCGTGGCACTGGTGCATCGATCTGGCCGACGCGAACAAGCGTTCTGCCTGGGACGATCACGCCGAGCCGTACCTCCGGTATTGCCCCTACGGTCAGCCGGGCGACCGCCTCTGGGTGAGGGAGACGTGGGCGTTGCACGGCAATGACGACAGCTATCCTGTGACAGTGGACGGGTCTATGTGTGCCGAGCGGGACGCGGAACGCTGGTACCGCGCGGACACGTGCCCAGGACCTTACGGCTCGTCTCTGCTGCCCGGTGGGGCGGAGTTCTACGGTCCTTGGCGCCCCTCGATCTTCATGCCCCGCTGGGCCTCCCGCCTGACGCTGGAGATCGTGAGCGTCACGGTGGAGCGCCTCCAGGAGATCTCCGAGGAGAACGCTAAGGCGGAGGGGGTGCGTCCCCTCCATGAAGCCTATCCGTCATTCAGTCCGGACCAACGCCTGACCAGCGGGGAGCGAGCGGGCCTGCACCCGCACCGCTCTAGCTTCGCGATTCTTTGGGACGACCTCAATCCAAAGCAGCGCTGGTATGACAATCCTTGGGTCTGGCGCATCGAGTTCAAGGTGGTGTGACGTGCGTCCGAGCTTCCGAGATTATCCGCGAGGCAAAGACGAAGCCGGACGCTGGCTCTGCCGATTCTGCCGGAAGCCCTGCGCGGGGCGCCGGACCTCCTATTGCAGCACGCCCTGCGAGTATGCCGTTCTGCTGCGGGTGTCGTCCTCCTTCGCCAGAGTCGAGGTGGCCAAGAGGGACAAGGGCATCTGCGCGCTTTGTGGCGTGGATACCGTGAAGCTCAAGGCGGAACTCCATCGACTCAAGACACGGGCCAAGAGGCTGCCGCGAACCAGCGTGCCCTGCCGAGCCATCGAGGCTATCTTCGGCCAGTTAGACGCGCTGGGATTCAACCTCGGCGGCGTCTTCTGGTGGGGCGGTTCAACTCTCTGGGAAGCCGACCACATTGTGCCGGTCGTTCGGGGCGGCGGCGATTGTGGCCTAGAAAATTACCGGACGCTTTGCACTCCGTGTCACAAGCTTGAGACTGCCAGATTGGCGCGGTCTAGAGCGGACGAGCGCCGCGGGCAACTTCGACTGGCCTAGGTATGCCCCCCTTCCCCATCCCGCCCGAGCAGCGCACGATCCGGACGATTACGGACCGGGCAGCGTTGCCCATCCGGACGGTGTACCTCAAGGCGGTAGGCGCGGCGCTGGCGGAGATCGACCTCCCGACGCTTGCCGCTGCCCTGGAGGCAGGCATCCTCAGCCTGCCGGACATCCGCGTCCTTGCCCACATCGACACGCTGATAGGCCGCCTCCAGGTGGACCTCCGGCCCCTGATGGAGCAGCTCCTGTTCCGGTCCGCGTCTGCGGGGGAGTTGGTGTTCGCGCAGACCATGGGGCTCCCGCCAGTGGATATCGCCCTCTTCCGGGCGCAGGCGCAGCAAGCCGCGCGAACGATGGTCGGGAACCTCATCCAGGGCATTGAGCAGCCGCAGCTAGAGACCATTCAGCGGGTCATCGCGGAGGGCTTCGCCGAGAGTCAGACGCCGATTCAGCGGGCGCGGGCCATCTCGGACGTGATCGGGCTGGACGACCGGCGAGCTCGCGCGCTGGCGAAGTACGCCCGGGAGCTGGAAGCGGATGGTCTGCCCGAGAAGGAGCGGCTCCGGCTCGTGGAACGGGAACGCCGCCGCAAGCTCAAGTCCCGGGGGCTCATGGTCGGCCGTACCGAGTCCACTCGCGCCGCGACAGAAGCCCAAGACATGATCTGGGAGACGGCGGTACGCGAGGGCCAGATTCAGGAGGGAGAGTATGAAATGGAATGGTTGCCATCCGTAAATGCGTGTCCGATTTGCCTCGGCCTCAAAGGCGCGCGAGCACCGATAGGCGGCCGGTTCCGAGACCCGGGAGGCGAAGGGCCGCCTAATCCCCACCCCGGTTGTTTGTGCGGACGGCGACTCCGGAGGCCAAATTGAAAAAGGGGCTTGACTCCTGTCCATCTCTTGCCCTACTATAGTGGCAGGCAGGGCAATCAAGCCCGCCGAAGGGAGATCCAAGTCATGCCTATGGCGGTGCAAACTCCAACCGATCCAATAACGGGAAAGACGGGATGCTGGGCTGTTTCGACGGTCGATAGTATCTTCGGGACCGCCATCCGCGTTCAAGCGGGGTGCTCCACGGTCGAGATGAGCCCAGAGGATGCCCTGATCTTGGCGCGAAGGATCAAGGCCGAAGCCATGCTGATGCTTCGGCACCGGGCAGGCAGGAGCAAGGAACCAGCGCAAAATGCCTGACTTCCTTTCCCGCCGCGCCCTGTACGCCCGCGCTGCCGCCGCGATCTACGGCGAGCGGTGGCGCATGCCTTTGGCTGCGGCGATCGGGGTCAACCACAGGACAGTCAGGGGATGGTTCGAGGAAGAGCCGAGGTCGTGCCCATCTGCGGAGATGGCGGGGAGGCTGGATACCTATCTGCTGACCTCTCTCCAAGTCCGTGAGGCGGAGTGCAAGGCGCTGATAGAGGCGTGGGGGGAGCCAAAAGGAGGTGCTCATGGGTGATAGAAGGCGCGGGCTGTACCGCAACGAAGAAGGCCATCTCGGCAAGTTTAGAGTTGAGCGAACCGATGGACGCGATGCGCGTGGCGAACGCCACTACGGATGTGAGTATTTTGTGCTCGATCTGACACATGATGAGCACGCGAGGCGAGCTGCGTTGGCCTACGCAGACAGTTGCGAGGCGGACGGCTATGCTCATCTAGCCTCTGATCTCCGACTGCTGGTAGGTCAGGAGAATCGTCGCGGCGAGATTTGACGTACAGGAATGAGGCCCCGGCCATTCCGGCCCGGACCAACCCAGGAGGACATCGATGACCGGAACCCCGAACGACCCGAACACGAGCAACGCGCCGACGACCGAGACGGAGCGGACCGAGCGGACCACCACAACCCAGCCGCAGGAGCCGCAGCCGACCCCGGGTACGGAAACCACGACCACCACGACCCAGAAGCTGACCGACGACGACGGCGCGTAGATCAACCAACCGCCGGGAGGGTCTCCCATTCCCCCTCCCGGCTTTCCTAGTAGGGGCGTAGTCCGTTATGGAGACGGTGCTGGTTTCCACGCTGGCGGAGAGGCGGACGTGCACGGAACGTCTCTCCCGAGGTTCGATTCCTCCCGCCCCTGCCAACTTATCCGTGGAGTACACTCCTGATATGAAACCTACGTTCCGCGCAGCTAGCGATGGTGCAGATCCTTGGGAGTCCAAGCTTCGCCATGCAGGTATTGGCAGTCCCAACGATTCAGCCGTCCTGGCGGAGGAGTTCTGGGACAATCTTCTTCGAGGTAAGGGCATAGACCCTGAGCCGATTCGAGCCGAAACACGCCGGGAGATTCAGGCATATGAGGCGCGGCAGCAAGCACTTCACCTTATTAATACCCACGAAGAGCCGTGCGACGGCTGTGGCGAGCTTGTCCGCGTCGGGAACCTACGTACTCGTTCTGACGATGGTCCCGTCTCTTGCGGCTGCGCGCGGGGAGAGTGGAAGCGGAGAGTCTGGGGATGGCCAAGTTCCAAAAACGAAAGGGGGTCTCCGTGACCCAAGACGAGAAAATGGACGCCTTGCGCAAGGCACGGAGCGAGGTTGTGATCGAGGAAGGTGGCGAGTCGCTCCTCTGGATAGACGGCGCATGTCCCTTCCGACACATAGACCTGGGAGAGGTTGCGCCAGAGACCCGTTCGGACGTGATTCGACTCCTCGGCGCTTCCTGGCCGGACCTAAGTCAAAGAGAGTCTTTCTTCATCGAGGAAGTGCATTTCCTCTCGCCGGAGTGGCCGTCGTGTCGAGCTTATGCGGTGTTGGATGAACGCCTCGCCGAGATTGAGGCGTTGCTGGGCTAGCCATGCTGACCACCCTCGTCCCGCCCACCTCGACCAACCTGCTTTTGCCGGAGACGGTACGGGTCCGTCTCGGGCTTGCGACAAGCGATTTGCCGATCCTGACGCCGCTTGTCGAAGAAGCCTCCGCCCTCGTGGCCCGCTACCTGCGCTTCCAGCCCGCCTACGGCCTATGGGAGGAGACGTTCTCTGGCCAGCGAGGGCAAGCTCTGTTGTACCTTGGGGCGCGGCCGGTTTGGAGCGTTTCAGGAATCACGAACTACGCCGGCACGGTGGAGGCGGCTACGTCCTACCGCGTCAGTTCGGACGAGCACGCGGTGATCCGGCAGTGGGGATGGGGCTACCCGCGCAGCTACTCACCTTGGCTCACCCGTTCCTTCACCCTCGGCGGCTACCACGACGACGCCTGGGACTGGACGGTCGAGTATGAGGCTGGATGGTGGCTCGAGACCATGACGGGATCGAAGCCGGCCGGCGTGGGCACCCTGGCTCCCGAGGTCCGCCGGGACTTCCTCGCTATCTGCCGCTGGCTGTGGAACCAGGAAAGCCGGGATGGTTCGATCAAGTCAATGGCTAACGAAGGCATGGATGTCGAGTTCTTCGCGAGCTCCGAGGTAGACGGCGAGACCGGCATTCCTTGTAGCCTGACGCCAGGACTGGCGACTTGGAGGCGACCGATATGAACGCTCTACGGCTACTCGCCTTCTGGCTCGGCGCGGGTCTTGCTTGTCTGCGTCGGAAACTTCCTTCTTCGAGTGCCGAGGAGTCGAGCATGAGCATGAAATATGCTTCCGACCATCCCGAGCTGCGCAAGCGGATCAAAGTCTTCCTGGACGGTTTCGACGTGACCAACGTCTGCGATGGGTTCGATGTAGAGGCGCAGCAAGTGCGGCTGTATGAGACGGATGCGGCGGGAAAGAAAATCGTAGAGTGGGAGTGTCCAGGCTGCAAAAACTTCCGGCTCAAGGAGACGAAAGAGCCCCCGGTCTGCGCTCGCTGTGGCTTGGTGATGACCACGCTCTCGCTCCGCAAAAGGGTCTACTCCGGCCGGGTCGAGGTGATCCCGATCAATCCAGCGAACGAGGATCTCAGGACGTAAACCATGCGTGACGAACTGTTTGGGTTCATTCTCGGCTGCGTTGTTTGCACAGCGAACCGGATTTTCTACGAGTTCTCGTCTTCTGTGCCCCACCTGTTCGCTGTTGCCTTGCTGGAGATGACGCTTGTCCTTATCATTCTCACGGTTCGCTCCGTCCGCAAGGTGCCCCGGTGATGAGTCGCTTCGACGACCTCGCCCGGAAGACGGCCCTCGGGATGGGGCATCCTGCCGCCTTCTTTGCCGCTAGCGGCTCTGTGCTCTTTTGGGCGGGTATCGGGCCCGCCATGGGCTTTTCCGACACGTGGCAACTCTGGTGCAACACGGCGACCACGATCGTCACATTCTTGATGGTTTTCTTGATTCAGGCGAGCCAGAACCGCGACTCTGCGGCTTTGCAAGCCAAGCTAGATGAGCTGATCCGCGCTCTTCCTGACGCGGACGACAATTTACGCGGCATCGAGCAGGCCGCGACGAAGGAGAGAGGGACATGAACACGGCGCAGATAGCGGAGAGGGTGATCCGAAGGCACCGAGGAGAAACTCTGACCCTTGTTCTAAAGGGTAAAGAACCCGCGTGCGGATCTTTTCATATTTCCCGACAAGGAACTACTCGACTGGTTCGAGACGAATGGGGCTGGTGGTGCAACCTCGGCGACATCCTCGAAGTCTTCCCCGGCTCCCTGACCCGCCAGCAGATCCGGGACTTCTACGCCGAGCATGGCGTGCCGCAGGAGGCCCGCTATGCCTGATCAGCTCTCGCCCCTTCTCCAGTCCCTCACCGCCAACGTCGCCCAAGTCGCCGAGATGGAGCGCCGACTGTCCAAAACCGCCGACGATCGCGACGAGTACTATCAGACGGCGCGCGAGCAGAAGGCGCGGATCGAGGAATATGAGCGGATCATCGCCGAGCTGCAGGCAGAGGTGGAGCGGTTGAAGGGCGACGGCGAGGTGGTCGTCAAGCCGCCGGTCACAGAAGGGCTGGACTTCGTAGTGCATCTCGGACCCGCAACGCTGCGCCGTATGGGCGAAGGCGAACGCTGGAAATCAGAGCGTAGGTGGACCTTCGAGAACGTCATTCCAGAGGTCACAGTGCTGGTAGATGTCCACGACTCGGGCCAGGTCAGAGTCGCCCTTGAGCGGTGCTCCGTCACCCTGCCGCACACCGCTCCCGTCCTGACCCTGCCTCTCCGCGTGGAGATCGACGGCAAGGTCCGGCACGATGCGCCGATCCGGCTGCACCACCATTGCCGGCCGACGCTGGTGTTTGATCGACGGCCGGCACCAGCAGACTACAAGGATGGGAAGCTAGCTTCTGGCGTTCTTGCGACTGAGATATTGGTTCCGAGGTTTAAGCGCGGTGCGCGAATACTCGAAACCGAGCTTGCCGCCATCGACGCAGGCAGCGAAGACTGGGCGCGCTGGCCGGAGATCCAGGGACTCGTCTACGATCGCGTGTCCGAGGAGTATGGACAGGTGCGCCGGTCCTGGACAGGTGGGGCTGGGCGGCTTTTGAACGAGGCGGCCATGTTGGCGCCCATTCAGGTGGCCTACCTGCTCTCGCGCGACACGCGAGCGTGGGCAGAGCTGATCCGCCTTGCCGACTCTTCTGGCAACTACGCCATCCACTACCGCCTGCCGGATGGCCGCTTCCCCCGCGCCGACGAGACGGCCGATCTCCCATTCCTCCAGGGCGACCCGCACGTCAAGCTCACGACCGCGTCAGGCGTCACGCTGCCGGTGCCGGATGTGGCGCATCAGCATTCGCTCGTCTATCTCGCCTATCTCCTCACGGGCGAGAGGTACTACTACGAGGAAATGCGGGCTTGGTGGACGTACAACCTGCTCACCCGGCCGAAGACCGCTGACCGCCACCAAGGCATCATCTGGTCGGGGCAGGTGAGGGCTAGCGCTTGGGCACTGCGGTCGCTGCTGCATTTGGTGCTGGCGGGGGATGGCGATTACGAGATACTGCTATATCGGAATCTGAACTGGATGCGCGACACCTTCACTATACCGACCTCCTCCCACTACCGCGCAACCGGCATCCCGGCTGTCGAGAACTGGCGCCCGTCCGGCATGCTCCAGTTCGCCAATACCACTGCTGAGCGTCAATGGACGGGGACATGGATGGTGCATGTGATGGCATACGTCCTTGGCGAGTGCGTGAGGGCAGGCTACGAGGAAGCAGTGCCGATGCGCGATCACCTGCTCAAGGTGGCGCGGGCGTGTTGGGAGTATGCGCCGAGCAAGTTCTTGGCGCCGTGGGGAAATCACATCGTTCCCGCCTGGATGGGTCCAGTTATCGACATCGAACGTTGGTGGCGCGAGAGCATGACGCATACCTTCGCTAACATGCCGGCCGCCGCGCCTCACCGGACTTCGTTCGCCGACCCTCTCACTCCGGACTATATAGGCTGGTTCCGCGCCGCCGTCGTTACCGCCGTGGACGCGGGCCATGGTCCGGAGTGGGCGGACGAGGCGTTGAAGTGGTTGGACGAGCAGATCCCCAAGTCCCGCTGGAAGGAACTCCCGCTGGTGTGGCGGGTGGAGCCTGCAAGGAAAGGAACTTGATTATGGTCCGAATTGTCAGCGTCCTGCCTCTCTTCTTCCTGATCCTCTCCGGCTGTGCGTCTGCCCCGCCGCCTGCCGCGGAGACCTCGCCCGCCCTCCGCCTCTACAACACCTATGGGCGAGCCCTGGAGGCCGGCGCTCTGGTCTACACCGAGAGCATGCTGGCGGCGGGAGAGGCCCATGCTAAGGGCGTCATCACGGACGCCCAGTTAGCGGCAATCCGCAACGCCGGTCGCAACGCCGAGGCAACGCTGCGGCTGGCGAAGGCGGGATTGCAGTTGTACGTGGCACAGCAGGCGGGGACGGCCGACACCGAGCCGGGCGTGGCTCTATCTACGCGATTCGCCGCTTTCAATCAATCCATCGCTGACCTCACACGCCTCTTGGTTAATGCAGGAGTGACGGAATGAGCCGTGTTTCCACGGTCCTGTCCTTCCGCCCGTTTGACAGTGAGTGCATCGGCGCCCGCGTGCCTGACGCTAGAGAGCTGGTGGCGGTAGACGATTACACTATTCCTTGGGGCGTTAACGTAGTTGGTGGCCTGAACTTCATCATCGTCTCTTCCTTCTCTACCGAACGCCTAGCGAGCGCTGTCAGCGCCTTATCGGAACGCTGGGAAGCGTCGGGCAGCTTGGTAGCGGTTCCGCAAGAGAGACGGATGCAATTCTTTCAACCGATGCGACCGAGAGAGATATGAGTATGGCTCGCACCCTACGCCGCAGAACGCACCACCGCCTGTTGCGGTCCTCCCCGTGTTTCTGCTTGCTTTGCCATCGCCGCGTTGGTGTCACACGCGGTGAAGCGCGAGACCGTCTAGAGAGACGACGAGACCGCGCCCTCCGGCTCGCGGACAAAGGAGGTGAGCAATGAGCACCCTATCCCCCGAGGTCATCGCCGCCGTCGTCCAGCTCGGCATCAAGCTCGCCACCACCGCCATCGAGCAACGGGCTCGCAGGCCAGTGGCTCAGATGACGGACGCCGATGTTCTCCAGGCCATCGCGGACATCGAAATCCGCAGCGTGGACGAGCTGATCGAGGAAGGACGGAAGAGGGCGGACGGGGGAGGGAAGGGGTGACGGTCTACGTGGACGACATGCGTGCGCCGCGTGGCCGAATGATCATGTGCCACATGCTGGCCGATACGACCGAAGAACTCCTCGCGATGGCCGACAAAATCGGAGTACAGAGAAAGTGGATTCAGGACGCGGGGACATGGCGGGAGCATTTCGATATCGCGCTTTCTTCCAGGCGCCGGGCCTTGGCGGCGGGGGCGGTGTCTATCACGCAACCTCAAGCTGCATCGCTAAGAAGAGCAAGGAAAGCCAAATGACTACAGCAAAACCGCTCACGGAAGATCAAGAGGCGCGTGAGGCGCTCCAGTTGCTAATCGATAAAGGATACTCAGAGGCAGATATTTTAGCGGCGATGGTCCAGGTTGATAAAGACGCCGCCTTCCCGGGACGGCAGACACGCTCATGAGCCTCGGCCCTCTCTGGGAGCGCTTGGCTCCCCAGATAACGCGCACGCTCGGGGAGACAGGCGCGCATCCCGGCCGAGGGGAGCGGGTCATCCTCCGCCGGCCGGGCTCTCTGGAAGCTGTGGATGAGGACGTCACGCCTTCGCAGATGCAGATAGCCGTTGCGGCTGCCGCGGGTACGTCCGTCTTGGTCTTGCGATTCCCTCCGGGAGGGCCAACTGGGCGGATCAAGGGCTCGCTGCCGGTCGGTGCGCGGCTGACCTTGGGGGCGACGACCTACACTACCTCGGCAGCGGCTACGGCTGTATCTGGTGCCACGACCCTTACCCTCCAGATCACGCCCGCCCTGGTCGCCCCTGCCGCCGAAAACGACCCTGTGACGCTACAACCGGACGCACTCTTCACCCTGGAGAATTGCCAAGTTTCCCGCAAGATGCGCCGCGACCTCTCCCGGGATCTCCACGCCGACGCCATGGCAGTTGTGACGGTCCCCACGCTCGGCGCGCCGGTCACTCCCCGCCTCAATGACTCGCTGGAGCTCGAAGACGGGACGGTCGGCCGCGTGGCCGCCGTCCCGATCACTACCGGTTGCTTCTGGAAGTTACAGATGGGTGGGCAGGCATAGGCTGAATCGGTTTCAGTCGACGAAGACTCCGTCCCCCCGGCAACCCCAATATTCGGAGTTGCAGCCTTGCTTGCATTCCTCTTCGTATGCGGGGTTGGTGAGCTGCTCGCACTCGATCTCGCAGTCCCACTGCTCGGTAGCACAACATTGCGGCCGGGTGTTCTCGTTCGGGCAGTCCTGCGTTTCGCCATTTGGATCAAAGCCACCAAAAGGCTCATTGGGACTACAGTATGCGTCACACGCCGCCCCGCCCAGGATGCAGCCGCTGTCTGAGCTGTCACACTGAACCTGATAGAAGCAGTTTGGATGCCCCAGCTGTGCGCAGCTTACCGTGTACGTTTCCGCGTGCACTTGCTGGTCGGAGCCAGCGACAACGACAAGGACCGCCGCAATTGCGAGTAGGCTCATCTTTTTACGCATTATCTTCTCTCCCGAGTAAGAGTCGGGCCAACGTCGGCCCGACTCAAAAGTACTATGACACGGCAGTGTCTTTACTCCCACGACACGCCGTGGCGCAGCTTCTGGTGTTGGTGAAAGGTATGGGCGCAGTCGTGGCAGACGTGGCGCAGCGAGCCCTTCATCTGGCCGACTGTGACCGTCGCGCGGGCGTGGTAGGGCTCCACCGTGCGGGACAGACCCCCAGTCTCCGGGTTCGTCTCGCACGGAATGAAGCCGTTGCGGAGCGCGTCCGAGTTCAGGTAGGGAGCGAACGGGCGCTCGCGGGGGCGGGAGGCGATCATGGTTGGCTATCCTCATTGAGCGCCGGCAACTCTTCTGCTCGGGCGGCAGGGGGGAAGAACGGCGAAGAAAATCCCACATACTTCGCGAGGACCTCGACCACGGTGGCCCACTTCTTGACCTCGGCGGCGTCGGCCTGAATCCATGCGGGAAGCATCACAACGGCTGTATCCGCAGGTAGCGACAGGGCCGCTTGCGAGTTGCGATACGACTTCTCCCCGTTGGCCCACTTCAACATCTCCTCGATTGCGGCTTCGGGCGTGTCGATGCGGCTCATGGATTTCTTCCTCCCTTGTCGCAGAAAGCGATTGACCAGACAGCAAGCCAGATAGCGATGAGCAGCAACTCCGAGATGGGCTGAGTGATGCCGGTGGCGTATTACGTGGCATGCCGCAAGAATGAACGCCACTACGGAAAGAACGGCGAAAATTCCCCTCATGTCCCCTCCTTCATGAGACTCACCGCCTGCCGGACCACCGGGTGCATCGGCCGCACCAGGAAGTATTCGACTATCTGCCCATTCCGCCGGGAGTCCACGACGTCTGCGGCGCGGAGCCGGGCAAGGTTCTGCGAGGTCGAGGAAAAGCTCGCGCCAGTAATGGCGGCGAGCCCGCCCACGCTCAAGGGGCCTCCCGCCAGCGCCGCCAAGATAGCAAGGCGCGGCTCTGAGGCCAGAAGGCGGTAGATGTCGGCTAGGGTCGGGGTGTACATCAAGGCTCCTTAGCTCGGGCTTGAAACTTCGGCGATTTGGCGGGATTCCTCGCCCACATTGAGGGTCACTTGCTCGTCGTCCCCGATGGCCATGGCCGGCAAGGTAGCGCTGCCCTCTACCAGTCGGTTAGTGAGGCGGGCATGCTCAAGACTGACGGCGAGTACTCGCGTAGCGGCACCCAAAAGGCGGGCCTCTGCGTGAGCCGTCAGCGCGTCAGTCTCCTTGTTCTTGAGGCGGCTGTGGGCTTCGTGAATCGTCTTCAACAGGTCGCGTGAGCTGTTCCACATGGGGTCCTAGTTCCTTTCGAGTAATCCTTCAAGGTTCGCTTGTACGCCCAGAGAGCGATGGCGAGATCCGCCGCCTCTGGGGACATCTCATGACGGTGGACAAGCTGCCAGTGATACCGCTGGCAGCGATAGCAGCAGAACCGCTGTCGCCTGTGGACGGCAACGAACGACGTACCACAAGGGCAACAGCGCTCTTCGCGCCACTTCCCGATTCCCCGTCGCCATCGCGCGTTGGCAACCGTCTTGTTATCTACTCCGTGCTTGTCAGCAAGCGCTCGATCTGGGACAGAGCCCAAAGGCATGTCGTTCCAGTTCCGCCGCGTACTCGGTATTCCCGCTTTCGCTCGCGCCCATCTAATCTGCATTACCGACAGCCCTAACTCTTCCGCGAGGTCGCGGTCCGTGATGCCTTGACCGAGCCGGTGCGCGAACGCAGCAGGGTCGCAACGCTGCGGCGCAGGTCTCGTGTCTGGCGAAGGCGGAATGCCTCTCGCCTTGCGAGCGGAGTAGACCGCTTGCGGCGTGCAACCCAAGCGCTCGGCCAAGACGCGATCGTGCACCTCACCGAGAGGCTGCTCGTCCCAATTGATTCCGCGAGGCCCTGAATTCATTCGAGGTGCTCCAAAAACCGTTGCGTTGCGATGCCTTGCGGTGCGCCGAGCTGCGATGTGGCGCGTTGCGAAGCGAAGGCGTCTGCTCCATCTTCACTCTGGCACACCTTGCGCACAGTGTCAAGCACAAAATGAGGCCGAGTTGTGCTAGGATGGCGGCATGAAGAACCCAGGGGATCGATTGTCGGCAGCCGTCTTGAGGATCTACATGAAGGTCTCCGACCGCGACCTAATCGAGCGGGCCTCTCGCCAGGACGGCCGGGGGGAGATCTCGGACTGGTGCCGGCGGGTGCTCATCCCGGCGGCCAAGGCCGCGCTCGGGGAGACCGAGAGGAAGGAGAGGGAAGATGGATAGGTATGAGTGGGACAATGGGGGCGAGTATCAATTTGCCCTGGAGAGAAGAGGGGACGCGATCGACCTCTATATCGCCTACGGGACAGACAAGCCTTTTCTGCGATCTGACCCTGACGACGTTGACCTAGCCCCTGAACTCCTCCGCCTCGCCGAGGAGAACGAGCGGCTGCGGGCGGCAGGGATGCTCTACGCCCCCGCCGAGGGCGCGCTGCTCGTGCGTATCGGCGAGCTGGAGGCCGAGAACGAGCGGCTCAGGAAGAAATCTGACGACATGCTGGCGGCGGAGTTGGTCGGGGCGCTCGGCTTAGACCGGGAAGCCATCGACCGAAGCGGCGAGCCGGTCGGGGACTCAGTGCTAGGAGCAGTCAGGGGACTGGTTCAGGAATTGGCCGAACGTTCAGCCGCGCTGGCTCAAAAACTTCGGGAAAAGGCGGACTTGGAGGCCGAGATCGCCCGGCTGATCCGAGAATTGGCTACCGGACGACTGCCCGAGCCATCGGAACGCTGCGATAACTGCGATAACGGGCCCATGGCCGACGCTTGGGCCTACTGCCCTTGGTGCGGTTACTGCCAGCCAAGTTCTGCCGTAAAATAGCCCCGCCAAGTCTTCGCCAACCCCGCCTTGCCGGGCGCGCTCCCCCGCCGCGCGTCCCGGCCCTTTTTCCCGTCCCTGCTACACTTTACGCGTGGCGAAGATCGTTACGCTTGAGCAGCTTGGTCCGGCCCTGGAGGCCTTGGTCGGCCGATCCCTGCCGCTGCTGTACCATGAGCTGCGGGCGGAGGTCTCCCGCCGGGTCTTCGCCGAGCTAGTGACCATCTCCCCGGTCGGCAATCCATCGGTAGACAAGCATTCCGGCAAATACCGGGCCTCCCACGTCCCGAGCGCTGGCCAGATCAAGATCCGAGTCTTGCCGGACATGCCCTCCTACCCGATCCCGGGGGATGAGGTAGTCGATGCCGTGACCTCCTCCGCCACGCCGGGCACGTCCGTTTTCATCGCCAACGCGGCCCGCTCGGATGGGGCCAAGAGCGGCTATGCCGGGATTCTGGAGGGCGGAAGGCGGATGTACTCCCGGGTTGCCACCCGCCGGGCTCAGTGGGTGGGCTCCGAGCAGGCCCCAGAGGGGGTCTACGGTCCCGCCGTGCGTGCCATAAAGGCACTACGTGCTACCATCGAGGCCAGCGCAATACGGCGGGTGAAGGAGCGGCTCTAGACCCATGGCTCTACTGGAAGACTTCGAGGACGGGGACTACGCCTACGTCCGGGGGCTGTTCGAGGGCTGGACGCCTGACCCGATGCCTTCCCTCAACTGGCGCGGCATTGTTCAAGAGAATTCCGCACTTGATCCAATGCCGGCGCCGACCGGAAAGGCCGAGGCGCCGACCGTCTATGCGGCCTGGACGACGGACTGCGACGACACCGAGGGAGACTTTGCCGGGGAGCAAGCCCCGTGCCGTTGGGGCCGCTTGACTGTGGCGTGCTACACCGAGCCGGGGGCTCGCAAGGGTGCCCTCCGGAAGCTGCGGAACGCGATCCGGTCTCTCCTAGACGCTGAGGACGACGGACCGATCTTCTTCGACGTCCAGAATGCCAAAGTCCAGCGGATCGGGGAAGTTGCCGGAGGCTGGTACGTGGAAAACTTCGTGATCCCCTTCGTAGGGGCGTAGGAGGCAGGATGCAAGGCACCCTCAGCAAGCCGTGGGGCAAGCACCCTGCGGGGACGTTGGTCGTAACCGTGGACGAGTCTGTTCCGGTAGAGCCGCACATTCGGGTCACCAAGGAACGGTTCGACCGGTTGACGGAGGAGTCTTCCTTGGAGCCCGAGGACAACTGGTCAGAAGTACTTCTCCACGGCGACCCTGGCGCCGCCCCTCCCGAAGGTGTCATGACCGTCAATGACGGCGACGTGAGATACCTCGGCGAGGCGACCGAGCGCGATCCGGAGGAAGCAACCCAGGAAGCTCCGCTTCTTCGCGATGCCATCGCGCGGAGTGAGTCCGGGAAGAAGGGGACCAAGTAATGGCCGTCGAGAACGCCCGCCAGATCCTCCGGAACATCGTCTTCTCCCTGGATGGGCAGTTGATGTCCACGGCCTTCAACGACTTCCAGGTCACGATCGGCCGCGAGCGCCTTCCCCATTCAAACCTCTATCACGCCGGCAAGTTCTCGGACAAAGGCGACCTCACGGCCTCCCTGAACCTCCGGGAGGGATATGGGACCGCGAGCCAAGCTAAGCTGTTCTACCTCCTGAATCAGGATGATCAGGACGCGGACTTCCTGTACCTGCTGCGGTCCAACACGAAGAGCAGCCCTGCTGATGCTCCTGGCAATCCAGCGCTAATCATGGGAGGGCATGTCATCTCGGCCTCGGCTCCCGTGGTAAGTGGCCAGATCCAGCGCATCTCCGGCGAGATGGCCCCCAACGGGCAGCCATATCTGGGGTTTACCCTCTATACGAGCCTTGCCGCCGTGGACAATCCCATTACAGCAGCGGATAGCCCTGTAACCTCCTTGCCAGTTGAACTGGGCGAGCTCCAGGAAGGCTATGAGCTGACATTGAGCATTCACTGCCACAGCATTACCGGTACCGGTGTCGTGGAAGTCACAGTGGAGTTGCTCTCGGACGTGGATGACACCTTCGCCAGCCCAACTGTCCAAGCGACGTTGCCGCTCATCTTCACCAACGAAGACCCAGCGCCTGTCGGCAGAGTTCTCGCCCCGAAAGCACAGACACTGGTGATCAATGGTGATACCGACCCCGTCCCGAGCGAGCCCTTCTGGGCAGTCCGGATCACTGTCAATGATGCCGATATCGACGGCGAGGTGGAACTGTCCGCCGCTGCCGCCTTGACTCAGAAATAACCATCCTCAAGGAGGGAGCGAACCATGGCCGTTGCACAACCCCGTCTCATTTCCCGGAAGCCGCGAGTCTTCTACCGGCCTGCCGCCTCGGGCGGCGCCGGCGCTTGGACGGAGATCTCCGGCTTCTTCAATTCCTTCGAGCTGATGCCCAAGCGCGGACGGATTGACTCTCGCGGCTTCGGCACGGTAGGTGCCCGGAACGACAAGGGCGACCCGGAGCATCAGGTGAAGCTTGGCGTCTACCACTCCCGGGACTGGTCCGAGTTGTCGGCTTTGCTGGTGACCGAGTTGAACGCCGACGACGCCACGGAGTTCATGTGGAAGGCGCGCGGGTCGGTCGCCACCTCGGCGGACAATCCTTACCGTCAAGTGAGCGTCATGCTCACGAGCCTGGGCAACTTGGGTGGTGCCCAGAATACGATTTCCCGTCTGGAGGAGACCTTCGACATCGAAGGCCAGATCCTCAAGAGCACCACGGCCGGCGATCCGCCCGCCGATGGTACCTTCTCGGTGGAGATGTAAGCCTATGGCATTCGATCTGGACAACCTGGGAGGGCTGGTTTCGGAAGTGCTCCGGGACACGCGGGTCGTCGAGGACCCGTGGGGCTTCGGCATCAAGGCCGTAGTGCTGCGGGCCGATCATCCGGACTGGAAGAAGTACGAGTTGGACGTAGCGGCCGACATGCCGGTGTCGGAGCGCTACCGACGCGTGACGGCCGAGTATCTGGTACCGGATGAGGTCGCCGGCTTCCGCAAGAAGAAGCAACTCAGTAAGGGCGAGGTCCGCCGACAGATGGTGACCAAACTCTCCGAGAAGGACGAGCCCACGACCGAAGTGGAGTATATCCGGAGCGTCAAGCAGGGCTTGGCCGAGATTCTCATCAAGAGTCTCTCGATCAAGGGGGAGACCACGGTGCGGCTCGACGAGCGCCATATCGACCTCACCTCGGCCGAGGGGCGCGCAGAGTTCCTGGACCACACCCTGTTCGAGTTCGCCGAGAACGGCGAGACCAAGACCAAGGCGATCCCCGTCTACAAGCGGAAGGCGGATGGCGAGTTGGAGCAGGACTCCCTCGGTGATCCCGTGGAGAACCATCTCGCCGGGTGGAACACGGGCGACGCCATTGCGGCGATGCTACTGGACGAGGCACGCGAGGTCGCAGCGTTCGTCGAGAAGAGAAAGGGCGATGCCTTGGAACCATCAGAGCCTACTCGGATTGGCTCCACCGAGATTGGCTTCCCAGGAAGCTTGCGGAGCGTCGGATAGCGGAAGAGCAACGGGATGCCTATCACTGTGCCAGCAGTTGTTCTGAGCGGTCGTGGTGGAATCCCGCCGCATGTCCGAAATGTGGCGATGTGGATGAGGCCCAGCGGGAACCCCTGTGCAGCGCCTGCGGGCACACCTGGAACCCCGAAGTCTGCCCGGATTGCGGTAGCGGGTTTCGGATCAAGACGCTCGCGGAGATCATTTACGATCGGGAGGGCAACCGCTGTTCTGCCTGCTTCCATGCGTGGCAACCCACGAACCTCTCGGATCGAGATGCCTGTCCAGAGTGCGGCTCGGCGGAGTTCTCCGACGCCTATCGGCATATTCCGGATCTCGCTTCCGAGAATCCCGCGCTCTTCCTCATCTACGTCGCCGAGAGTTGCATTCCGCGGGACGAGCGGGGCGCTATCCTGGCCCGGGAAATGGTGGCATGGCTCCGCCTCCATGGCGTGCACACTCGCGCCGAGATCCTGCAATGGGAAGAGTGGTTCCGGGCCATTGGTGGCTTCCGCTCTCGCGTCCAGGAAGAGCTGATGCCCACGGGAGACGGTGGCGGTGAAAAGCCAGAGGAAGACTAGGCCGTGGCATCGGACTTTGCTGTCTCGCTGGAGGTCAGGCCGCAAGCCTATGTCAGGGGCACGCGGGAAGCGACCACTGCGACCAAGGGCCTGACCGAAAGTACCCGCGAGAGCACCCGCGCAACCCGCGAAGACACTGCCTCCAAAGATCGGGCCGCCCAAGCCGAGCGCCGTCAGGCACAGGTGATGGGCGAGTTGAGCCGCAGCTACCAGCGCCGACTGGAGTTGATGGAGCAGCTCCGCAGCCAAACCGCCGCACTGAACGCCATCCAGCGGGAGTCTATCAACCGACAGACCCAGCTTCGCCAGCAGATCGAGGCGACCAACGCCGCGAAACAGCGCGCGGCTGCCAGCGTCCTCAACCTGCGCAATGCTTTCTTCGCCCTGTCTGGCGTCTTGGCGACGCTCGGTCTCACGGGTCTCGTCCGCGAGGGCATCCAGCTCGCCCTGACCTTCGACCGCATCCATAACGCCCTGACGGCGGCGACCGGTAGCCACGTGCTGGCCCGGCAAGAGATGGTTTTCGTAACTGCGGAAGCCGACCGGCTGGGCCTTGTGCTGACGAACACGGCGCAGACCTATGCGGGCCTCACGAACGCGGCCCGCGGCACGATTCTGGAAGGGGAGGGTGTCCGCACCATTTTCTCGGGGGTTTCGGAAGCGGCGACGGTTCTGGGTAAGTCGGCGGCCGACACGAATGGCATTCTCCTGGGCGTCCAGCAGACCATCTCCAAAGGTAAGGTGACCTCGGAGGAACTCGTCCAGCAGATCTCGGAGCGCCTCCCTGGTGCCTATCAGGCGATGGCAACCTCGCTCGGCATCACCACGGGCGAGCTGGGCAAGCGCCTCGAACAGGGGAAGGTTGGCCTCCAGGATCTCGTCGGATGGGCCGAGCAACTCCGTAAGCAGTTCTCTTCTGGGCTGCTCGCCGCCGTCAATTCGGATCAGGCGAACCTGAACCGGCTCCAGAACATGGTTGACCAGATCAAGGCGTCGCTCGGCGAAGGCTTCCTGTCCGGCTTCTTGGCCGGATTCCAGGATCTGCGCGAGAACCTTTCAGGCGAGGAGTTAAGAGCTGCCGCACAGGATCTAGGGGAGTCGATCGGAAGCGCCCTGCGAACCGCCGCAGATGCCGCTACGACCCTCGCCAAGAATCTAGAGATGGTAAAGCTAGTCATCATCGCGATTCTGGCGCTCAAGGCGGCTGCATGGTTCGTGGGATTAGCGGGGGCTGTCTTTGAAGCGACAGTGGCCCTGCGGGCGGCTTCGGCCGCAGCCGTGACCTTCAAGACGGTCTCGTCCAACCTAGCCCTGGCAGGTGGCCTTGCTGCTGTTGGCATCGCGCTCGGCATCGTGGTTGTGGCCATGGATCAGTACATCTCCCGGTCCCGACTGGCTCACGAGACGGAGATGTCCCGGATCGCCCGCAGCCAGGAGCTGACCAGCTACTACAACACCTTGAAGGCCAATAAGGAGGGACTGACCGAGGCAGAGTGGGGCTATGCGGAGCAAGTCAAGAAGACGATGGAGGCGGAGCGGGCTGCTCTTGCCGTGTCGCTGGAGAGGACGCGGGCGCAACTCCTCGCCTCCCAGACCCTGAACCCGTTCCGGTACATGCGGGAGGCCGGGCCGGGTCGCAATGTCTTGCGCGAGCAGGCAACGGAGCAGGCTCGCGAGCTCCAGACGATCGACAATCAGCTAAACATCCTGCAATCGCAGTGGGATCGACTGGACAAGTTGCCGACGATCAAGCTGCCCAAGATCGACCCCACGGACGCCGACAAGACCGGCAAGAAGATAGCGGATCTGTTGACCACCTTCCAGCGGGCAGCCGAGCAGGCCGAGCGAATCGCTGCTCAGAGCCGTATCAGCGCCGCTGCGGGGCAAAATGAAATTGCCGTAATCGAGCGGGAGAACGCCGCCTATCAGGCGCTGAACTCGATCGAGGGACTATCCGCCGCGTCCAAGGAGCGACTAGGCGCCATCATTCAGGGGCTCGTCGGCCGCACCCAGGCGGCGACGGAAGCAACCCAACAGCTCACGGCGGCCCGGGAACGCGATCTCCAGTTTTCGGAGGCGGCCCGGCAGGCGGAAGCCCGTCTCGCGGATGCCCTGACTGGCATGACTGTCAATTCTCGCGAGTTGACCGCCCAGTTAGAGGCCGAGGCTATCGCGCGCTCGAAGAACCTAGACGAAATGACCAACCCGGAAGGGTATGCGCGCGAGGTCCAGACGCAGCTACAGGCGATTCGCGTACGCCAAGACTACATTGCCGGAATCGAGCTGGAGATCGACGCGATCCAGAAGAACCAAGCGCACCTTGTCGCGTTGCGGCAGGCGGAAGCCGCGCTCGCTGACGCCAAGGGCGAGGGGGGGGAGGCAACTCGACGCCTGACGATTCAGCTTGCGGTCGAGGAAGAGGCGCGGAAGCGGGGCATTCAACAGGGGACCGCCTGGTACCGCTTGATGGAGGCGATTATCGCCCTCCGACAAGGTGAGATCGACGCGATCAACCAGCAGACCGTCGCTCAACAGCAGTTGAACGAGGTCCAGACCCAACAGGCGCGCACCGATGCAGAGTTCCAGGACTGGCGCCAGCAAACGGCGGCGGTCGAGGAATACGGAGAGGAAGTCGCCGGCATCTTGGCGCAGTACGGTCTTCTCAGCCGGGCTACGCGCGAGCTGTTCGTTCTGGAAGAGTCGCTGGCCAGGGCTCGCGCACAGGAGATCAATCTTGGGAGCGAAGAAGGCCAGCAACGCCTCGCCGCGATTCAGGCCGCCGTGGCCGCCGAGGTCCAGTACGAGGAAGGCCTGCGCCGGATCCAGGCTGAACACGAGTTGCTCGCCTACACCTTGGAGCCGATGAAGGAGGCGTGGGCGGCCGTAGATCAGCAGGTCACGGACGCCCTCATCGACTGGGCAACTGGGTCGGAAGTGGCGTGGAAAGACATCGCCCAGAGCCTGCTCAAGACCATGCTGAGCGCCATCGTGGAGATGGTTAAACGGTGGGTGCTGGCTCACAAGGCCATGCAGGCGGAAGCGGCCCAGACAGCGGCGGCCAACGCGGCTGCGGCGGCGGCTGGTGGCGGAGGTGGCGGGGGAGCCACGGGGCTTACGGGCAGCGGGGCTCTGGTTCAGGGAGTGGCCGGCTCCATGGGTGGTGGCGGGGGCGCTGGTGGCGGGGCCGGGGGAATGGGAGGTTGGGCAAGCCTCTTCGCAAACCCCGCCATGATGTATCTGGCCCTGGCCCTAGCTGTGGTGGTGGTGACCCGTATTTGGACGGAGAGGAAAGAGGGAAAGGAGTGGCGGCGCTTCCAATATAACGACGTCGAGGGACAGCTTCCGACCCAGATGCCCGGTTACGAGAACCGGGGCGGCCAACAGGTTCCAACCCAAACCTCATGGGCTCGCACGTCGCGTGAGATCTGGACCTATATTACGGACTCGATCCAGAAGCTGATGGACTCGATCTTTGCGACGGGTATCGACTTGCCAAGGATCGACATCAACGTCAGGAAGGACAGCAAACGGATCACCGCATATGTCGGCGGCATCTTGGTAGGCGCCTTCAAGGAGGTTGAAGATGCGCTGAATGCCGCCATCATCTTCGCCATGCAGACCGCCGATCTTTCCGGCGTATCGAGCATCGTTCTCAATGCCCTCCGGAATTCGACTGCCGGCACCGTCGAGCAGCTCCAACAGGATTTGGCGATGGCCCAAGAGATTGCAGATCTTGGACTAAACCAGTGGCAGCGCCGTCTCCGGGAGCACCAGCAGCGGATCGCCGCCATGCGCCGGGAGGCTTTGCGCCTTCGGTTGGACGAACAGCGGGAAGGCCAAGGGCCGGGCGGCGGGCCTGCCGAAGGCGGGAATCCCCTCTATCCGACCCCCGGCTCTGGTATCAGCGCCTTCGGGAAAGCGGGTGGGCGGGCACCACGGACCGCAGCGGACTTGATCACAGAGGAAGAGCGGCGCGGATTCCTTGCGCTGCGCGACGACGTGCTGGCAGCCCTTGGGGATACCCGCGTCGGCATCCAGCGGCAGGCACGCGACATCGCCGAGGCGCTCGATTTCCTCAGGGACAATATGGCGCTGTTGGAGCTGAGTGCCGAAGATCTGGCCCGCGTGACTCGCGAGGTAGGTCAGCGGGCTTTCATCAGCTTGGCAGAGGGTCTGAATGAGTTCGTCGGCGACGCGGGAACGGCTCGCCAGCTTGAAGCCTTGAACGGGAAACTTCGCCTGATCCAACTCCGCATGGAGTACGAAGCCATCAAGCTCCTGCACATTCTGACCGCCGAGGAGATGGCGCTCCTGGATGAGCTTTTCCGCCGAGCAGGTGATGGCTCGACGCGTCGCCGGTCTGGCGGTGGTGGTGGCAGCGGCCGGGCCGAGAGCCGAGAGGATGCCCGGGAGCAGGCGCGCCGGATGGGCCTTGATGCTGTTGCCTTGGCAGTGGACGATGCCCGGGTCCGGTTCCAGGCCTACGCGGATTCCTTGAAGGGCTTGGGGTTCAGCGCCGCCGAGAACGCCGCTCTGCTCGCCGCTGCGGATCGGCAACTGGTGCGCGAGCTCGCCGCCATCAAGGACGAGGTGCTCGCCAGAGATCGATCCTTCATCGACGCGGGCACGGTCCAGGGCGGTCCGCTTCTCGCGGGCTTGGCGGACCTTGGCAAGACCGAGCGCGAGTTGATCGCCGCAAACCGACAACTCCACCAGGGAGGCTTGCTCACCATCCGCGAGATGCGGGATCTAAATATCCAGATCCGGGCATCGAGCCGGCGCCAGGCCGAAGCTGCGGTAGCCGGAGCGGCAGGTTCCCTCTTGATGGATCTCTACCAGCTCCTGGGAGATGAGAAAGAGGCGGCGCAGCTTCGTTTTGATCTGACCGTGGCTGAGCTCCAGATCCGCCAGCAAGAACTCCAGATCGCAATGCAGATGCTGAACTACACGGAGCAGCAGATGCAGGCGGTCTTGGGTCCCATTGGAACGCTCGTAGACCGCGTGATTGCCGCTGGACCGTCTCTATTCTTGAAACTTGACGATGCTCCTACGGAGCTACAACAGCGCGTCGCTAGTTGGTGGGCATCGCAGCATCCAGAAGGCGGCGGAGCGGCCCCCGTAGACCCGAAGATCGAGGCGCTGCGCCGTTTGGGGGAGATCGAGGAGTTGCGTCTCTCTCCCCTCCAGCGGGAGATCAACGCCGTCAATCGCGAGTTCGATGGGCTCCGGGATGTGCTCGGGAACACGGCTCGCGTTCAGACCGCTTATGCGCTCGCCATCCAGGACGTGATCCAGCAGCACCTCGACCCCGTGCGCGGGTTTCTGGCAACGCTCAACACCAGCCAATACAGCCCGCTTGAGCAGGGTCAGCGGCTCGCAGCAGCACAAGACGCCTTCCTGAGCACCGTGGCGGCTATTCGAGGGGGAAACTACGAAGGTATCGACAACCTCGCGACCTTGGCGCAGGACTATCTTGCCCAGGCGATGGCTGCCCTTCCGACCGGAAGCGAGGCCTACCGGGGGATTTTCGCCAGCGTCAACTCACTGCTGAATTCGATCCTCGCGCAGTTCGGGGACTTGGGGGCGGATGCAGGGGGCCAAGGCACGCCTCCGGCAGCGTTCGATGTAGCCCCTGTGGTCAGCGCAGTCCAGCAAACGGGCTCCGAGACCGTGATCGAGCTGCGGGCGATCCGCAACGCCGGGGAACGGGCGAATGAGAAACTCGGGGCCATCGAGAATCGCTTGGAGCGGGGTCTAGTGATCGCGGGAGGCATTTCGTAAAAGGAGCACAGCATGCCAGATCAAACGAGATCCGGAGAATACCGCCGCCAACGCCTCGCGCGGGTGGTTGGCGGAGAGAGCGCTGTTCTAGAGGGCTGTCCGACCGAGCCGACAGAGCCTCTGCCTCATGAGCATGCCGCGGCGGACATCACCTCGGGCTTGATGGAGCCCGAGCGTCTCGGTACGGGTACGGCTGACGAGACGACGTTTCTGCGGGGAGACCAGACCTATGCGGTGCCGGAGGCTGGAGGCGGAGGCGTTGGTGACGTGATCGGTCCGGCCTCAGCGACGGACAACGCCCTCGCCCGATACGACAGCACGACGGGCAAGCTCTTGCAGGACGGCGCGGTCACGGAATCAGACGCCGGAACTTTGGCGGGGATCACTCAGCTCAATGTGGACAATCTCCGCCTTGACGAAAACACTGTCTCTTCCACGAATACCAACGGGGATGTCTTCCTGACACCCAACGGGGCGGGCGTTGTGCGCGTTCCACAAGGGGAAAGCAAGCTAGCGTTCGGCACTGGCGGGGCCTCGATGGGTGACTACAACAGCGATGGGAGGATAGGTTTCAATGCGGGTGGTGTGCGGCGAGGCGATATGGTTGATCTCGGCGGAGTCTGGGCATTCCGCTTTGGCGCTCGCATGCTGACCGACGCGACCATCGATGACTGCAACGGAATTACCGTCAATGGTTGTCGGTTCCTGGGGTTCAAGTCCTCGGCGGGGGCTCCGACAACCGCCGAATTGCCGAACAATAAAGACTTGGCGGTCCACAAAAATACCTCGTCGGGAGTGGTGTCTTTGGCTTTCAACGATAGCGGCGCGGTCAAGGTCGTGACGCTCGCTTAAGGAGGTGCTAATTGCCTAATAAAAGTGTCCCGGGCTGGACCCAAGTCCCCGTGACCGCCAATGAGCTGCTGGAGGTCCGGTACACCCGAGTTATCGGGACCGCCAACTTCGATCTCACGGCGCGCTACGAGATCAAAGACTCGCTCGGAGCCGTGCGACAGCAAGCGACCCTTACTCAAGTGGTGACGGCGTATCCCGTCTCTCTCGCCGCGATCCTTTCAGGCATCAACACGGCGCAGGGGACTTGAGGGTAGAATGGCTTTGTTCCACTGGAGGATGCACCCCGGAACCGGCGGCTCGCGGCAACGTAGCTTCGAGGCCGGTTCCGGGGCCGTTGGTTAAGGAATCGCAATGCCAAATACCGCCACGCCCGTAGCCCCCTTGTCTCTCACCGGGAGCCTTCCGAGCAAGTCTTTGGTGATCGCGGACGCCACGACCTCCGCCAAAGGCGTCGTGGAGCTGGCGACGAGCGGCGAGACTGCTGCCGGCGTGGTTGTGCAGGGTAACGATGCGCGGCTGTCTGATGCCCGGACCCCTACCACCCATGTCCATGCCGCGGCAGACATCACCTCGGGCACCATGGCCACGGCCCGTCTTGGCTCCGGCACGGCCAACAGCACTACTTTCCTACGCGGCGACCAGACCTACGCTGTACCTGCGGGCGGCGTCACCGAGCGATGGGCGCGGGCTCGTCGCCTCACCAATGTCACGATTCCGGTCACGAGTGAGACCGTAGTAGTTTTCGACACAGAGGACGCGGACACCGACGTCTTCTACGACACCACCAATGGTCGCGCTACCGTGCCGGCGGGGCTGGGCGGTTCCTACCGCGTCGGGTTGGGCATACGGTTCGCGACCCTGTCTAGCGGCGTGCGGCTGATTGCCCTCCGGCTGAACGGAACCACTTGGCTAAGTGGTGCTACATCATCCGGTATCGCCAGCGTCAATATGCCCCTCAACTGCTGGGTAGAGCTGACTCTGGCCGCTGGCGATTACGTACAAGGCATCGCGTACTCGACGGTCGCCGTTGACGTCATAGCCGAGCTGGCTACGTTTCTGGTGATCCGAAAGCTTTCCTAGGATGGTTTCGTGAGCGACGAACTCTTACTGGAAGGTTCGGATTCTCTTCTTCTTGAGGGTACCGACGCGCTGGTCATTGAGAGCCTTGTCTCTGCGCCTTCGTCCCTTATCTACACCCCTGGCCAGCACGCTACAGACTTCCGGGAGTATCCGCGCGGCCGGCTGCCCCGGGACATGACCGAGCGCTGGGCGACGGGTTCTACGTCGCGGGTTGAAGGCGCCCTCTATGATCTCCCCGGACGAAACACTCTCCAGCTGACCGGCGGGAACGGTGTCAATCGCTTCCTGGTGACTTGGAACGCTATTGATGGCGACACTAACCGGGGCAACCAGGAGATGCTGACGCTTCTCCGACCCGTATCCGTCAATCCCTCGGACCCCATGGCGGCTCGTCCGACGATCCGCGCCGGAGGGACGCTGGGCGCCGAGAATGGCTACCGACTGCTGTTGGGAATCAACTCGACGCTGGCCATCGGCAAGCTGTCGGGGGGAACGCCCTCGACGCTGGATAGCGCCTCGCATCCGTTCGTGCTTGGCGGGTGGTACTGGGTTCGCTTTGGGGCAACGGGTACGACCATCCGCGCGCGGGTCTGGGCGGATGGTGATGCCGAGCCAGTCGCCTGGACATTGAGCACCACGGACGCGAGTTTCCCCGATGGCTATCTGGGCTTCCACTTAGTCCACGCAGCCGCCCGATACGACGTGAAGTACCTCGGGGTCGGGACGGATGGCCTCTCTGCCCCCCAAATGAGCAGTCTTCCCCGGACGCTGGAGGAGTGGAGCTCGGACCCATCCGCTGATCTGGAGACCACGCTGGAGTTTGAGCGGGCGGACCCTTCCGGGGTTATCTCTTGGGTCTGCTACACCAACAAAGGGCCTCGGCATACTGGGCCAGGGGATTTTCCGCCCAATGTGGATTTTGAGCCGGTGGTGCTCTCTGCGGGTGGGTGGAGCCAGCAACTGAGCGCGGATGCGCTCTTCGCAGCGCAGGTGATCGGCTCCATGCAGGGCCTCCAGCTTCGGAATGAGCCCCGATCCCCTAAGGGTCCCGGCCCACTGGACGATTGGGACGGTTACACCTTCGCCGGTCGGCCGATGACGATCCGAATGGGCGAGACACGGCAGATGCATCGCCGCTTTGAGATCGTCTTCTCGCCGTCCGTGGTGGGGGAGCCAGACCTCGGGACGATCGGCTCGGATGATAAAAGCGTGGTCGAGGTCTCGCTCGGCACCAGACTGCGCGACGGCCGAAGCCGGGGAGCGCCGCGCGGGCGGATCGCGGATCAACAGCTTGACGTGCGACGGTACGTAGGCATCCCAACGGGTGTCTACATGATGACCAGCTCCGGGTCGGGGCAGGCGGCCAGCATCCCGGCCTATGATCTGCGGTCCTTTATCGTAGCCGGGCGCTTCAAGACAACAGGACTGAACAACGGCGCGGGCTCGGGGGCCGGCATTCTGGCGGCACGATCCGTGAGCACGACGGACCGGCAATTCCGGGTCAATCTGCTCTGGCTCGGTCATGCGACGCCCAGCAGAATCGAGGTGCTGGTCAGCATCGCGGGAACGGCGACGTCTCTGGGGGTGACCGCGGCCCGCTTCGATGATGGCTTCGATCATTGGTGGGGCCTTGGAATCCTAGACGCCACACGCTTCTATCTCTTGGTCGATGGCGAGGTGCACTTATCAGGCGCCATGTCAGGCAGCGTGGATCTCCCCGCTTCCCCGATCGCATGGGGGCTCACCGCCAAGGATGGCCTTTTCTGGGATACCCGCTTCGGGGAGTGGATGGATGAGGATCAACTACGGTCTTCGATGTCTGGACGCCTACTATCGCCTCTCGGCCTGAATTGGGTAGGCTACTGGCCTGGAGACGACGCCTCGGGCTCGACCGCCACGGATTACAGCGTGCAGGCGAACCATGCCGCGCTCGGTCCAGTCCTCAATACGGACTTCCGGTGGGACCCCACGGACAACGGAATGCCGGGACAAACAGGGCGGCCGATGCCTCTGTCCTTGGGGGTGCTGTTCAATGCGAAGGCCGAGCAGCACGACGCCTTGCGGGGACGGTTTCGCATTAACGATGGGGCTCTGCCGGCGGGCACCGCGGCCACGATCAAGGCCCGGGGGCTGGTGATCTCCAGCGGTCCGGATTACACACAGCCTGCCCCGGGCGTCGTCGATATGGTGACGGCGCAGAGCGAGCCGGTGACGTATGACCTGAACGCCTCCGCTACGCCCGAGAGCGAGGCTATCCACGTCCCGCAGATGATCGGCGATGCGCTCGCCGCTCGGGCCGGTGCCACTCACGCCGAGGCGGACTTCGACAGTTTCTCCGCACTTCGGAAGCTACTTCCCTTGCGGGGGGGCGTCGCCTACAGCCAACCGCCCACCACCGAGGCCCTGCTGGACCTGCTCGGCCCACTGGGGGCGCATCACTTCATTGAGCGATATGGGCGGATTGCGGCTGGCTACCTTGCGCCTCCGCTGAATCCAGGACCGTATGGGCAGGAGGGATTGCTGGAGTTTACCGGGACGCCGCACCGAGGCGTTACGGTCAGCGCCCATAGTTCTTACAGCCTCCAAGCCTCTTCGACTTGGGGACTGATGGCGTGGGTATGGTTTCCTCGACTCAGCATCGATGCCTCCCTCTCTTCTTCATTTACTCACTTCCCGGCGGGGATGACCATTATTGACCGCTACAACTCCGCAGGATCTGGTTTTTACCTGGGGATCGATGGCAGAGATCACTCGATCGTTTTTGGGAGTCCCGGCGTTACGGGGACTGTGACCGGGAAGCATTACCTCTCGTTTCGGTATCCCTTTTTGCCCCATCGGTGGTATTTGATCTTCGGGGCGCAGGATTCCAACACTAGGACAATTGGCGTTGGTCTGCCGGGCGCTGGTGTCATCATGGACGACACAAGCGAGCTAACCACGGGTACCATGACCGACCCGACCAACATTCCCTTGCGGATTGGACATGGTTCGTTAGGATCATTTTACGGCGGCATTGCTTATGCTATTGGTTCCTCCGACGCTCTTACCACGGGGGCGGCTTCTTCCGTGACGCTGACGCGGCCCGCTTCGCCTTTGCCGGTGCCTCCATTCTTTTTGGTGGAGAGCAACTATCCAAAGTTTCTACTCCCTCTAACAGATGGAGACGGCAACGAAGCTTTAGAAGTTGTCCAGGGGCGAATCGGAAGGATTGATGGCGCCCGTTGGTGCCCTCGGCAGGTTTTGGATTTTACGTTCCACGCAGAGCCGCGCTTTGGTGGAAGTCACAGGCTTCGTCCCGCATGGCGGGTCATTGAAAAGTTTCGGAGGAACTCCAGTCCGGTCACTGGCGCAGACGTGTCCTCTTCTGTGAGTGGAGCAGATCGCGTGGCAATCGAGACCGCTTACCTTGAGGCTCCGGTGCAAGATACTGGCCTCCGCGATGTCTACCTCGACGCCCGGGAGATCCCGTTGGATAGCGTACTCGCCGACCAACTGCATGCCTCAGCCGTTGGGCAGGAGATCCGGTCTCGGTTCTCGCCTGAGCGCCGAGTTGGCGATGCACGAGGCTGGCGGCGGGATGGCCTTCGTCTTAATCTGACGGATGAGGTGTTATTGAAGAATCATCGCTACGGCCTTTCCGCTGGAGTTCCGTGTCGAGTGGCGTCCTTGGCACCTACGCTGGCGGAGCTGCAAGCCAGCCTCGATATCTCGACCTGGAGGTAGAAAGTGATGTCTGCCCGAGAAGAAGCCGCATTCAAGGCCGCCGCTGACCACGAGCTGGGACTCCGCCGCACGGAGAAAGGTTGGGTCGCCACAGACCGATCAAACCTCCGAACCATCGGAGCTGAGGCGACTTCCCCGGTAGCAGCCTTGGAGAACGCGAAACAGGCGATCGAGGACGAAGCCGCGCGGAAGGTAAACGATGCGGCTTCGCGGCTCCAGGAAGCGCTTGCGCACGGTCGCTTTTATATCTTACCAACCGATGGTCCTGGAGGAGACGTGAGCTGGGCCGTGCTGGCCCGGGGGGGGCAGGAGGTTCAGGGCGGCATGGGGTCTTGGCTGGAGGCGGCGCGCCTCGTGGCGGAACTTGACGCCGCCGAGGTGACCCGAGAAAAAGGACTAGGCAATCCTCCACCACGGCCGGGAGTTTAAGCCATGGCACTCACACCCAACGGCTTACTTGCTCTCCACGATGGCATCGGCTCGGCAGCGACGTACACCTCCAGCGCCACGGAGCAGAGCGGGTTTCCCCTTTCCCGGCTGCAAGGTACCTCTCTCGCGCAAGCTGCCCGTCTGGCGGTGGGGTCTTTGACTTCAGTCCAGATCAACATTGATCTAGGCGCTAACGTGACCGCCAACACCTGCGGCATCTTTGGAGGGAACTTCTCTCTCGGCTTGCAGCGTCGATTCCAGGCCTCGACGGTTTCCGATTTCTCCAGCGTCGCGGCACAGTCAGGGGCCACGTTGACCGATGGCTACGACACCTCCTTGCCGGTACTTTCTGGGCCGGAGGGGACTTGGGCTCCCCGCTGGGGCTGGCCGCTCATCTACACCCACCCGACCGACTTCACGGCTCGCTACCACCGCTGGACACTTACGGACACGGGAAACGCTGACGGCTACTTACGGGCGGCTATCTACCGTTGCGGCTTAGCTTGGCAGCCCCTGCGAAACTTCCAGGCGGGGTGGAGCAGCGTAGATGAGAAGAACAACCAACGAGGTCACCGGCTTTCGTTCCACCGCCTTACTCGGTCGGAACTGAGCCAAGTGACCTCGCTGTGTCGAGCGCTGGAAGGTTACGGAAGGCTACTGGTGATCCCTGATCCTGACGCGCCTGAGACGTGGCTCATGGAGGCACTGTTGGCGAGGATCGAAGGCGAGCTGACCTATGAGCATGTCGCGCGCAAGTTATTCTCGGCGCAGCTCACCTTCCGGGAAGTGGACGAGTGATTAAGGCTTGGAGGTGCAGTCGTCCGCCGGAGGTCCCCATCCACCCGGCACAACCGCAATCTGTTGCACGTCCGGAGCCGCCGCCTGAATTTCCACGAGCCGGCTGTCCCGCGCGCTGTAGACGCTATAGAGGTAGATGTCGTGAATGCCCACCTGAGCCAAGACGTTGACGCAGGCTCCGGCATCCCTCCTGGCGGGGAGAGTGCACGTGTACCGTTGGGTGACACGGCCCGTCACGAAGGGATCGTTGATGGTCGTCTGGGTCCGCAGGCAGGGCAGAAGAGTGGCAGGCGCCGAGCAGGCACTGAGGCCGCTAGCATTTCCGTTGCAGTGGACGAGAAGCGGCTGCAACTGCGTGGCGGTATCGTCGGCCCACAGCCCGAGCTGGGAGTGCTGGTAGATGCCATTTTGGTAGACCAAGTCCATGTAGGAGATGTCCCCGCGAAGGGCGACGGAGTTGAGGTCGGCGGCATAAGTGGCTGCGGCGGAAGCAACGATGCTCAACGCGAGAACTAGGATTCTGAACATGGGGCTTTTTCCTCTCTCTGGGCTTCAAAACCGCCGGTCGGCATTGACCGCGCGGCAATGACGTAGGACACGACACCGCGCCTAATTGTTTACTGCAAGACCGAGAGGATACTCCAGGGGATGGGATGGGCGCAAGAGGGAAAATCGTCTGTCACATACCTGTTACCATGGAGGGGCAGGTTTTGCGCGAAAAGGAGGAGTAGCCATATGCCAGGAATGCTGGGGTTAATGCAGAACAGCGTAGGCCTAGCGGACCGTGCCATGGACAACGCGGTCATCTTTCTTGTCGGCCAACTCATCCTGTTTGTCCTCACCCTCGTCGGCTCACTCGCCATCGGTAAGCGCTTCCTGAATCAGGAGTATCCGGGCTTTGTCCTTCGGGTCGAGACCAGCATGAAGACCTTGGAGAGCAAACTCCTCTCCGAAATCGACGCCCTGAGGCGGGACGTGATTGGCCTCCGAGAGCAGCATGTAGACCGCCGCATCCACAATGAGCGCATGACTGAGACCCTTGGTAACATGGATCGGCGACTCTCGAAGGTCGAGGACAAGCTGGATCGCGGCGAGCAGACATGGGGAGAGGGCGGAAACCAACAGCGCAACCGCCGCCGTGGCGAGCGTGACGGCGAATAAGGGATGCCCGAAGAGAAGGTCGATGTCCGGGTACATGTGGCGGGAGTCGTCCTCCCTGGATGGACCATCGTGGTCCTCGCTCTGTGCCTTGTTTTCGCTGCGGCGGGATGTCTGGTAACCTATGGCCAGCTTCGCGTAACAGCCCGGGAGATTCGGATTTTGCAACTTCACTGTCAAGACATTGAAAGCGTCCTGATCCGGTCCGGCGCAGCGAAGCGGAGCGACTTTGCGCCATGGACAAGCGGTACCGCCGGAGCCCGAGAACGTGCCGATCCGGTACCTGATTCTGACATGGAGTCTGATCCCTAATCCCAAGAGGAGTCCCAAAATGCCGTGTGGAGCCCGCTGCAAAGAGATCATCGACCAAGCCTACGCCTTGAACCAGGCTACCCAGTGCATGACCGCCAGCATCCTGCTCAACGTCGCCAACGGCGGCAATGGCCCCAACCGCGAGGCGTCTGATGAGTTCCGCCAGAAGGCGAATGAGTTGGCGCTGCTCGCCCAACAGATCGCCACCAACACCCCCGCAGGGGGCTAGGAGACCGCCATGGAGATCCCCCGTGCCCTGTTAGAGCCCGAGAACCTGTCCGCCATGGCCGGGGGACTCCTGTCGTTCCTGTTCATCGCGATTCCAGGGCTGAATGTCCGGTGGGATCGACTCTCGGCGGAGCGGAAACAAGCCCTCATGGCGGTCCTATCCGCCCTGGCCGGCTTCCTGGTGGTGATCTGGCTCTGTCGTGGGATCGCTGTCTGCCTCGGCGGGGTGAGTTGGTGGACCGTGGGGGAGGCTTCCTTCTTCGCCTGGGTGGCGAACCAGAGCGTGCATCGTGGCACGCCAAAGAGCATCTTCCTGCCGAAGTGGTACGTTCGGCTGAAAGAGGCCCAATCGGCGGCCCCTACTCCCGCCCGCGACATCCCGCCGCGCGTCACGCCGCCGGGACGGCTCTAGGGCTATGTCCGATCTCTCCACTCTTCCCAAGGCCAAGGATTGGCTGCTGATCACCCTGCTCGGAGTGATCTTTACGCTGCTTGGTGTCCTCGCCGCCGACAACCGGCGTCTCATCAACGAGAACCGGATAGACATCGCCGAACTTCGCCGTGATCTATACCAGTCCATCTCTAATCGTATGACCGGCTTGGAACGGGACGTGGCAGCGTTGCAGCGAGAAGAGGACAGGGAGCGGCGGAACGGGGGCCGCACAAAAGGGGATTGACGAGCTGCCGCAAAAGGTGTAGGGTCAGAACATGGACACCCCAAACATCTACCGCACCTATCCCGCTGTCGGCAACGAGAAGGGCTTCACCTTCGGCGCTTCCGTTACCGATGCCAGCCGCAAAGACGCCGCAAAGACACGCAACAGCTTTCTCCAGGAGAAGACTTCGGGCGGACAGCAGACGTGGACGGCTGTATTCACGCAGTTTCCCTCTGGCAAGATGGTGAAGCAGACGCAGGCGTCCCCGGTCTCCTGAGGTCATCATGGACACCGAGAGAGCCACCGCCCTGCACCGCTACTTTCTCGCCGCGAAGGAAGACGTCGCGGCTCCCGAGCGACCCTTCGATCTCAAGGAGCGGCTGGACATCCTCCGCGATCTCAAACGCCACGGCGTCACCTACGACGAAACGGACGCCATGCTCGCCCTAGCGGGGCATCCCTTCACCAGCGACTGGGCGCGGGAACGGTATGAGGTGGCGGGGTGAGCCTTGACGTGTTGCTGGTCGGCCCGGCGACCGAGCGCGAACACCCCTGTCCCGACTGCGGATGTGTGCACGTGGGCACCGTCCCCGAGCAGGAACTGTTCAGCGCCAACATCACTCACAATCTTGCCGAGATGGCTCATGCTGCCGGGCTTTACGAGTGCGTCTGGCGACCCGACGAGCACGGCTTTGCGGTTGCCTCGGACATCACAGGGCCGCTACGCGTCGGCATCGAGAGAATGAAGGCTGAACCATCCCGCTACGAAGCACTGGAGCCCTCCAACAAATGGGGTACTTACCGTGTCTTTGTCCCCTGGCTGGAAGAGTATCTAGCCGCATGTGAGGCACATCCCGGCGCTCTCGTGAGGGTTTCGCGATGAGCCACCGCCTCTTCCCCGACGACGTGCTGTTCTTCCAGCGGCTGGTCATCTCGTGAGCGAGCCCTCCCCAGAGCGAAAAGCAGACTTTCCGAGCGCCGAGGATTTCCAGGCCGCAGCCTGGCTGCTGAAATGCGACGTTGCCGCGATTCAGGCCGTCGCTGAGGTTGAAGCGGGTCCTTTCGGAGCATTCCTCCAGGACGAACCGGGTCAGCCTCCGGTGATCCTCTTTGAGCCACACATCTTCCACCGGCTCACGAAGGGCAAGTTCGCTGGACGAAAATGCCCAGGTGCGCCGACCGATGCGCGGTGGGCTGTGCTCTCTTATCCCTCCTGGCGGCCGGGCTGGTATGGACCCGGGAGCGTGCAGCACAGGCGCCTACACGCGGCGGTGCAACTCTCGCGGTCGGCCGCCCTGATGTCCGCGTCCTGGGGACTCTTCCAGATCCTCGGCACCAATCACGCCGCCTGCGGGTTCCCCGACATACAGCGCTTCGTGACGGCGATGTACAGGTCGGTAGAGGATCACTTGCGGGCGTTCACAATGTTCATCCGACACGACAAGAGGCTTGTCGATGCCATACGGTCTCGGGATTGGGCCACGTTCGCACGGATCTACAACGGCAAGTCCTATGCTCGCAACAAGTACGATACAAGGATGGCCGCGGCGTTTCGTCGTCTGTCGTCTTAGATCTTGACAACGCGTGCCCCGACGCGCAGGGGCGCGAGCAGCAGCCATAGACCTCCGGCCGCAACGCACAGAACAGAGATGATCACGGAGGCGGTTACCCGGTGGTGACCATCGAGAACAAGGAACCGCCCTTTTGGCAGGGCGGCAAGCTTGATTGGCTCGCACGGTGCTCCGGCGGGCATGGCAAAGGCCTCACGCAGGCGTCGGTGGGAGAGGTCCGGCTGGCCCGCTTCGATTGCCCACAAGGGAACGTTATCGTCGCGCCAGGCGCCAGCGGCCAGAGCGGCGGCGAAGCATCCCCCATCGTCTCCCTTCTGACGGCGCACACGGGCAGACGGACCTCCAGACCAATACCTGCCCCACCGCTCGCACGGGGGATGAGCGATCACGGGGTACGGTCCTTGATATAGCCGCGCATCTCTATCCGCCGGCCACGGGTCAATGTCTTCCCGACCGACATAGGGGCCGGTCTCGCAGACGTAGAGCGCCGCTATCACGCTTTCCCCGCCTTCGCCGCAGGAGGCAGCGCCGGCCGCCCTGCCTCGCCCCACAAAGCCTTTCGGGTGTCATCCCTGGCCCACTCAGCACAGAGGTCCAGGAGCACCGCCTCCCCCTCTTCCGCGAGCTGCTGAGAGTCGACGCCTGGCGTAGCGGCGAGCCGCCGCACCGCCGCCGTCAAGAACGCCTCCAGCCGGACGAGCTCGGCGCGGGGAACGCGGACCGTGTCGGGCTTCATTCGGTCTCCGGCGGAGTCTTGGCTGGCACGGTGCCGATCCCCTGCCAGTCCTCCTCGCGGTTTCCCACTTGGTAGATCTCCATGTCCCCAAGATTCAGGAGCGCATGGACGGCGCCAGAAACGGGCACAAGACGAGAGCCTGAGTACCAAGGATGTGCCTCGGTGATCTCTAGGTAGGGGACGAGCTCGCCCCCAGGGAAGCGGTAGAGGGCCAGAGTCAGAGTGTGGCCTGCCTCGGACGCTGAACCGAGGACCGCCGCGCGAACTCCAATAAATCCATCGGGTATGGGTGGAGGAAGGGGGGCGGTGCGCTGCTCGTTCATTCTCTCCCCCTCTTGGGCTTCGCCAGCCGTTCCACGCCTCTGGAGTAGTGGGCGGGCAGCGAGAACCCCCGCAGCGTCAGACTCTCCTTACAGTACGGGCAGCGGATGGTCATTTCGCCCCCGCCATGGCTTCATCGAACGGCAGCCGGAACATCCGCCCTTGGGTGAGCTCCGCAGCCCGCAGGTTCTTGACCGCCACTTTGAAGTAGGACTCTTTCAGCTCGTCACCTTCGAACCGCCGCTCGGCCTTGATGGCCTCATAGCCCTCGGAGCCGATGCCGGTAAATGGGGAGTAGACCGTTTCGCCAGGGTTGCTATAGAGACGAATGCAGCGTCGGATGGTGGGCAACTGCAAGGCGCAGATGTGCTTCTCGTCTTCTGCCTCCCGGGCCTCGGCAACTTGCAGCGTGTCGCTCTCCTGGATGTGATACCAGATCGGGTGAGCCCATTCGATCCATTCTTCGTTGGTGCAATCGGGCTGGATCGGGACCGCGTTTTCTCCTGGCGCCCTCATGAGAAGTACGTAATCGGCAAGCGCCGGACGCATCCAAGAGGAATCCTTGCGGAGTTGGGCGAAAAGAAGGCTCTTGCTTTTTGTGCGGATCGCCTGGGCCTGCGGGTTCTTGTCGATGCAGATCTCCCCGTGGTGAATGAAGCCGGCTCGCTCAAAGGCCCGGATCAGGAGACCCCGGAAGTCACGAATACCAATCGTCCCATGCCCAACCTTAGTCGTGGCGAGCTGTTGGCAGTGGCAAGCCACGATCCGGCCGGGTTTCATGATCCGCAGGAGACCGTGGACCACAAACCGGAAGTGCCGCATGAATTGGCGGAGATCGCGGGTGTTGCCCAAGTCCCGGTCACTTGCGCTGTAGGTGAAGAGCTGCGCGAATGGTGGCGAAAAGATGGAGAAGTCCACGCTGGCGGGCGGACGTGCCGCCATGCGCTCGACGCAATCTCCTCGCCAGATTCGCCAGCTCTCGCCTTCTTGAACGTGCTCTGAATACGGCGCTACGACCTCTCTGCCCATGATCTCCGCCCTCTCGAATTCCAAGATTCTCCCGACCATCGCCTCTTGCATGCGTGCTGCTTCGCGTTCTTTGCGGCGCACGTTGGCGAGGATCTCCTCTTCCATGTCCGACAGCACGATATGGACATTGCACGCTCGATTCTGCCCGTACCGCCAGCTTCTCCGGATCGCCTGGTAGTAGCTCTCGTAGCTATCCCCCAGACCGACAAAGACCTGGGTGGGAGCATTCTGGAAGTTCATTCCCTGCCCGACGATGGAAGGCTTGGTGACCAGTACGCGAGCCTCACCCGCCAGAAAGGCCCGAACGAGACGCTTCTTCTCCTCAATTGGCGCGCCTCCCGAGACAGATACGCACTCGCCCTTAAACAGATCCGTCATGGCGTCCTGTTCTGCGTTCAGGCCGCACCAGATGATGACTTGTCCGTTAGCTTGACGCACTACATTGGAAGCCCTTGCGACCCGCGCCTCTAGTGTCTCTTTCCGTACTGCCGCCCGATCCCCCACGCCACGCAAGCGGTCAGCGAAGAGCATCCCGGGCGCCGCCTTGCCGTCTGTCGGCACGATCTCTCCACGAATCTCCAGCGGGGGAAGGGTGAACCCTTCATCGTCATATCCGAGGTCAGATGGGCGGCGGATGAAGCATGCCCACGATGCCAGCCATCGATAGAAGTTCTCGATCGCGTGCCCCTTCAAGTCCCAGGACCGGTTGCCTTCCCCTCGGTTGATGAAGAAGGATGCCAGCATCTCGGCCCGCGTCATGACTCCCAGGAACGCGGCATGATTCCCGATCTCGGTCGGATCGTTGGGAGCAGGCGTAGCCGTGCAGCAGAGACGATATGGGGTACCCGCGAACATCTCGATTAGGCGGGTCCGAGTCTTGCCGTCCACGTCTTTCAGGATGGAAGACTCGTCCAGGACGACGGCCGACCAGTCATCCGGGTTTACGCGGTGCAGCATCTCATAGTTTAAAATCTCGATCTGCGCTCCCGCCCCGAAGGCATGCACGTCAACGCCAAACTTGTCCCTTCCTTCTTCAATCGTTTGCTCGCCTACACAGAGCGGTGCGAAGATCAAGACGCGACCGGGAACCTGCCGCGCCCACTCAAGCTGCATGGCGGTTTTACCGAGCCCGCAATCCGCGAAAATCGCCGCGCGTCCCTTGCGCAGAGCCCATCGGACAATGGCGTCCTGGAAGTCAAACAGGGCTTGGTTTCTCTCGCCCGGCTCGATGCCCTCGCCTTCGAACCGGATGGCCTTCTCTCCAAGAAAGGCGCGGTAGTCTTCCATGCTGGCGTAGTTCACCCCTTCACCTCCCCGAGCACCGAGGCGTCGAAGTCGGTGCCGCCCTGAGGAAACAAGCGAGGCCAGCGGGCCACCGCAGCCGCATAGACCGCTTCTTTGTCGGTCCCCTTCCCTCCGCCCTTGCCGGTCGCCGCACGCTTGATATCCGCGATGGTGACGGACGTGTACGTCAGTTTCTGGGCCTCGCAGAAAGCCAGCAAGTGCGCTTGGGCGCCGCCGTACGCGTGAGCTGCGTCAACGCCTTGATGCCGCCGGACCTCTTCGTAGGCGATGAGATCGACCCGGAAGCCCGGGACTTGCAGGGTTTCCTCCAAGCACGCCCTGAACCGGAGCCAGCGCATCCCGGGGGATTGGTGCCGCTTCGGCTCTAGATTCCACGTTCCGGCGGCGATCAGCTCCGGCGACTTAAAGTAGGCCCAGCCCACCTTCGACGAGCCGAGATCCACGGCGAGAAGGTTCATTCGTCCTCCAGGGAAGGGAAGATGCTCTCTTGCAGGCAGTGCTTCTTGACGGCCCGAACTACTTTCTCGCGGTCCGCGAAGCTGAGATTATCGAGGATCATCTCCACGTCTTCCTGCTCTACGCCAGAGAGGAGGTCTACCACCATGGCAAACTCTTCGGCCTCCATCACGCCTCCTGCCCCACGCTCAGCGGGTCGCGCTCCGATTCCTCGATCCGGGCCTGCTCCTCGGCCTCTTGCAGCTCCTCGGCGAGGATGGCGCGGTAGGTGCCCACGGTGTCCTCGTCGTCCTTCCAGTTGAGCGTCGTATAGTCGATGGCTCCCTTGAAGTGCCGTTCCTCAGTGCTGGGCAGGAGAGCGACCGCCAGCAGCTCATGCGGGCGCTGAGCTTGGGTCGCAAAGCGGAGAGCCACGTCGTCCACCGAAGAGCCCCCGAGAGGCTCGGCCGAGAGCTTCGTCCAGGTATGGAAGGGGTGGCCATTGCCCTTACGGCGGGGGGTCGGGGGAGGATCGGAGACCAGGGAAAGATCTAGCGATACGTCCGCATAGGAGGATGGGTCAATGTCGGCCAAGTCCATCGTCTGCGGTCTGCCCGTATCGTCTCTCTCCATCTGCTGCGTCTCCAGGAAGGCGTAGACGGCCCGGGTCAGATCTTGCGCGCTCGCGGGCTGGGGCGGCATGAGGTCTAAGGCCGCCTGCGCTCCCGCATCCTCACCGCTTGCGTTGATCGCGTCAATTTGGCACCTGATGATCTCGCGCAAGAAGTAATGCAACGCGGACGCCGCCAGCGTCGCCAGCGCCCAGAGGTTGCTCTCCCAGGTGCTGTTCTTCCGTCCTCCCTGGTTCGTTTGCAGCCAGTGCTCCAGCTTGGCCGCTGTCCGGGTCAGATTCAACGCCTCTTCGTACACGGGGTTGCTCATGCCTCGCTCCTCTCGTTTCCCGGTGGCGTGGTACCATCGGGCTGCTCATCGCTTCCCTTCCCTTCGGCCGCCCCCGGAAACCCTCTCCCGGTGGGCGGCCTCCTTTTCGTGATCGTCCCATCCGGCCTCCCAAGCCAATTCCACCTGCGGGTCAGCTATCGGAACCCGGCCAAAGGGGATTCTAGGGAGACCATCCCTCGCCGCCTCTTCGCCGCAGGCATACGCAAACTCGCACAGCAGCGCGATCAGCCGCAGGTACTCCGCCACCCCGTTCTCGGTTACTTCCATGACCCCACTCTAGACTTTTTCACCGCGTTTGTCTAGACTCCTCATTCAGGAGGCGGAAATGCAGAAGACAACGGATCGATATCACCGGATCTACGGGCTACCCGAGAGCGTGAGCCTGGAGTTCCGGGAGGCGGCGGACCTTGCCGGGCTCTCGCACGGGAATGCCTTCCTGCGGCTGCTGCGGCAGGTCGGGGACGTGCCGCTCGCAGTAGCGGAGGGTCAGCGAGCCATGCCCTTGGTGGCCGAGGAGAGGCAAGTTCAGCTCGACTTCTCGGTGGCGGAAGAGATTAAGGGCGAGCTGTTGGAAATGGCCCGGATCTGCGGAGTCAAAATCGGTGCCCTCGGTCGCCTGCTTCTCGTGGGGCGCCGGGGGCGCATCTACGAAACACTCGTCGGGCGAGAGGGCTCCGGCGAGAACGAACCGGCGGCGGTCGCCGGCAACCCGTGAACGAAGGAGAAGCGATGAGTTGGAACGAGGTTATGAGCTACTACCACGAAGGGAAAAAAGAGGAGCGCGAGCGGTGCGCCGCCCTGGTAGAGAAGCACGGATGCACATGTCCTTTCCCGGGACATCACCTTGAGAGTTGCCACGTCCAAATTGCCGCCGTGATCCGTGAAGATCTCCGGTTCACGGCGCGAGCCCGGGTTGCGGAAGACGCACTGGATGCGATTGGCCGGAAGGTGCTCGCGGCACGGGTGGACTTGGCGGCCTTGCTTCTGGAGGAAGAACAGATCCGCGAGGCCCTCGCCGCCGCTCGGCGGGCTGCCCCGCAGAAGGAGGGAGCATGAAGCGGTCGGAGTTTGTTCAAGTCCGCACCAATCTTTGGTCTTCTCTCTTGAAGGCTCAAGGGGGACCACCGAATGCCGACGCGCTGTTTGGCGTGTCCTCCCGGGTCGAGTATGACGCGGAGGCAGCCGAGGCTGCCGGGGTTCGGTGGGAGCCGGAAGAGCCGGAGCTGCCGGACCGATTGGCCTACTTCCCATTCCGAACAGGAAAAGGAGGCACGCTAGCGGATGCCGCTACGGGAACGGCTCTCTCGGATGCTCAGTGGCACGCCAGCCTTCCCGTTCTGGTGGACACCTACAACGCCTGGGGACCAAAAGGCGACAAGAGGGAGGAACTTCGGCATCTCCGCCGCGATCTGGAGACGATTGCAGGCTACCTTCCGGCTGGTCATGCCTACATGCTTCGCAAAGGCTTGGACAACATCCTGCTTGCGGAAGAAGGAGGTTCTCTATGAGCGTCTACTTCGTCTCCGGCAAGCCCGCCGCCGTCGTGCGGCTCTGGCAGGCGATCGCGCAAGGAGGGCTGCGATGACTCTTCGGAAGGAGGAATTGAAACTCCTCGATGCCGTTATCGATGGGGTTGGCGACAAGAGCGGCTACACCCGATGCTTCGCGTGTAAGCGCATCACCCACGGTGAAGACGACGCCGACTGCCCGGCTCACGGCCGCGATGAAGAAAGAGGTTCGCAATGACCCCGGCACAGATCATCCTGGAGCGGCTGCGGCCCTACTTCGAGGAGCGGGCGGCGGTGTGGGGCAGGCTCAATAATTTCCCTGAGCCAGAAGAAATAACGCTGTCGGCCTCGTTCCCTGTTGCTGCCCTCCGGGAAGCCCTCGCCCCGCCCGCTCTCCGTCCCGTTGACCAGCTTTACGCCGACGTAGACCACCATCTAGTCCAGATCCTCGACCTGCTCAAGCCGGGAGAGAAGCGATGAGCAAACCAGCACCTTATCCGGGAACAGTCACGTGCCCCGTTTGCAGGGCCGAGCCGAACTCCCCATGCCTCGGCACAAAGGGCGGTCCGGTGAAGAAGTTCCACCACTGGCGGCAGCGTGCGGCTATTCAAGCGCTTGCGGAGCGGGCCACGCGTGGCGCCGGACTCAAACCGAGGGAGGAATTGGCCGCTGAAAACAAGAATCTGGCTGCCGAAAACCGCGAGTTGCGACACCAGAACGCTCTCTGGAAAGGCACCCAGATTCCGCCGTTTCTCGTTATGGGCGGCCCTGGCCTCTGGCAGCTCACCCATCGCGGCGACCCCTGCCTCTACTGCAAGAAGCCTGCGGACGAAGTCGAGCCGGGCGGGTGCCCGGTTACGCTCGCGCAACTTCACTCCCTGATCGGGGATCTGCAAAACCGAGCGGATGAGATGTGGTCTAGGGCGGAAGGAGTGAACACGGAGGGGATGTTGGCGGCCCGCAAACTGGAAGAAGAAAGTAAGCGGGTCCGGCAGCTCCATCGCGTCCTAGCCGGGGACATGGTTCCGGCGGGAGGTGCTCGTGGATAAGCTGCTCTCCAAAGACCTTGACCGTCTCGCCGCTGGCCCTGTTGGCGCGGAAGGTGTTCATCCTCGCGTGCCCCGTCCCCGCTACGGCGAGCGTTGCCATCGGTGCCATCGGAAGTATCCTCCAGAGCGTTGCGCTCTCTGCGCCCCGCCCGGACAGCCGTTCGGAGGCATCCATGGCCATCACTCCTGAGCAGCGCCTTGACCGCCGGAAATTCGTCGGGTCGAGCGATGCCCCCGCCATCGCGGGCGTTGATCCTTACTCCTCCCGCCTTGCCGTCTTCATGGAGAAGGTATACGAAGTTGCCGACATCGACAACAAAGGGCCAGTAGCTAGGGGCAACCGGTACGAGGACGTCTTGCTGGATTGGGCGGCGGAAGAGCTTGGCGTAGAAGTCGAGAAGAACGTCTCGGTTCGGCACCCCACCGACCTTATCCACGCCGCCAACCTAGATGGAAGGGTGCGCGGGAAAAAGGAGGGGATCGAGGCGAAGTTCACCGGCCTCGCGGAGTTGTTCGGCCCCGAGGGATCGGACGACATTCCCGAAAAGGTGCTCGTTCAGACACATCATCAGATGTACTGCGACGACCTCGAAATCGTCTGGGTGCCGGTGCTCCTCGCCCGTTTTGGGCGACCCGTCGAGGTCATGTACAAGGTCGAGCGAAACGACGCGCTGATCGAGGCGATAGTGGCGCGGAATCATGAGTTCTGGGAAAGCTTCGTCCTCCCGAAGATCCCGCCGCCGTTGGAAGATCCGCCGCCGCTGGACGTGATCCGCCGGGTACAGAGAACGGCGGGCGCGGTCGTGTCGCTGGATGCCTCGTTGGTCGAAAAGTGGGAGGCGGCGAAGCGGATTAAGAAGGACGCCGAGAAGGCCGAGGAAGCCGCGAAAGCCGCTGTCTTGGCTGCTCTGGGAGACGCCGAGATCGGAGACTATGGCGATCCCGATAAGCGGCTGACCTACTTTCAGGGCGACCGCGCAGGCTACGCCGTCGCGCCTACGAAGGTGCGTACTCCGAGGCTACAGAAACGTTTCTAACCGGCTTCGGCCGAGAGAGGGATAAAGCGATGGCAGAACCACAGACCCAACTCGCTCCGCGAGACCAGTATCGGATGTTCGTAGATCGGATAACGTCTCAAGTAATCGCGGCCATGCCGCTGACCGTGCCCGATGCTGACCTCAAGCGCGCTCGGGCCAAGTTCCGCGTGGCGTTCTCCGCCGACGCGCAGGGAGCCCTCCAGGAATGTACTCCCGAGTCGGTGGCCCGCGCAATCGTCATGAGCGCCATGAGCGGGCTCTACCCGGGCGGCCCGCGCCCGGGTGTCTGGCTTATCCCGAGGCGCAACAAACACAAAGGCAACGCCCTGGAGGTCCAGTGGCAGATCAGCTTCCGGGGATACATCCAGCTTGCCCGACGAGCCGGTTGGGAGCTGGAGCCGGTCCTCGTTTTCGAGGGGGAGAAGTTCGAGATCCACGAAGGCGATAAGCCCGGAATCGTCCATGTCCGGAACCTCGATCTTCCCAAGACTTGGGAAACTTTGCGGTATGGCTACATCAGGGTCTATCCAGAGGGGAAGCGCGAGCAGGCGCGCATCGCCTACCTCACGAAGGCCGAGATCCAGCAACGCCGGAAGAAGGCGCAGGACGACAGCATCTGGCGGGAATGGCCGCTGGAGATGGCCTACAAGACACTCTGTCATTATGCCGGCAACCGTGAAATGTTTCCGACTGACGATCCTACTCGACATGCGCTATCCGCCAGCGAGCAAGCCGAGATCGGCAGCGGGGGGACTGGTGCCGAAACGTGGGGGTCTCTGCCGGCAGGGTCCAAGACAGACAGCCTTGCCGCCCGGCTCGCCGCGAAGCCGACGCAGAACGTCGTCGAGGTCGAGGGCAGGCCCCTGGACGCCGCCGAGATCGCCCCGCAGGACGCGGGCGGGGAAACCTTCGTCCCGGCCCAGGCCAAGCCCGGAGAGCCCCTCTCCGCCGCCCAAGTGAAGGAGATCCGGGGGCTGGTCGAGCGCTCCAAGGTGTCCCTGGACGAGTTGGAGAGCGCCTTCGGCGGGCCGCTCGATAAGATCGTCCTGCCAGGCACGACCGCAAAGGAGCTGGAGGCCGAAATCGTCAGCGCGGTCAAGGCGATGAAGGCGGGCAAAGCCGAGCCGGAGGGGCAGATTCAGCTGGGAACTGAGGGGGCGTCATGAGCAAGCCCGCTGATTCTGGTTGGCGTTTCGTGCTGGCCGCCCTACCGGCCGCGTTTTTGAATGCCTATGCCGTGCAAACCCTGTGGGATTGGTTCGTTTCTCCGCTCGGCGTCCCGCTGTTGGGCTACGCCCATGCCTGGGGCATCGGCCTCCTTCTCCAGTACATGCCTTCGGCAACCCCGGACCTGTCCGAGAGGGAGCGGTCCTTCCGGGAGAGGGTGAACCAGTGCTCCTATCTCTACGTCAAGCCGTTGATGGGGCTGGGAATTGGGTGGGTTGCGCGGTGGTTTATGGGCTAGAGACAAGTAGGCTGCTTCGTGATACGATACAGACTACTTAGACGGAGATCCCTATCATGGACTTGCTCGCGAAGCCTGCTAGGCGGACCAAGAAGATCCAAGTGTATCTGACGCAGGCGGATTTCGAGATCCTGCGCAGCGTGGCGGAGCGGAACGGCGAGGCGCCTGGGGCCGTGGCGTCTCGCTGTATCTCTCATGCTGCTGTCGAACTGCGCTCGTCTCTGTCACAGGAAGCCACAGAGGTTTTGCCATGAGCCATCCCAACGAGCGGGCGGGTTGCGACGACGATTGTGACGGGTTCTGGCATGTCTGCTGGCAGTGTGGGGGGGAGGGGATCTTGGAAAGCGACGACGACTGCGGAGAAGTTGAGGAAGCGCCGTGTCAATTGTGCCGCGCGGATGGTGGTTGGCCATGTCCTAACGCCGAGGAGGTTCCGTGAAGCCCTCCGAAATCCGGGAGGGCGGGGTCTACGCTCGACAAGGGAAGTACGGGTGGAACCTTAGGCGCGTCGTCTCTATCGGCAAGCCTGCGCCATTTTGGGCGAGGAGTTGCGTCGGCAGGGATGACGCGGTTGCCTACTTGGAGATCACCCAGCGAAAATCAGGCTCACCCTACATCACGAGTGCGCCGAGCTACACGTTGCCCGCCTTCGCTAGATGGGCGCAAGAAGAGGGAGTGTCGGTTGGCTAGCCTTCCGACACCTCCTCCGGTCTACGAAGTTGCCGACTGGAGTAAAAACTTCGAGAACAATCGAACCAAGGAGCTGCGGGTCATGTCGTGGGTGCCCATTCCCAACAAACACGACGGCGACGGCTTCCGGTCCATCATGTCTCGCAAGGACGGACTCCAGATCTTCGGCGCGTGGGTGCTACTTCTTGAGGTGGCGAGCAAGTGCGAGCCCCGGGGAAGACTTGTCCGCAGCAACGGACAGCCACACACAGCGGAGAGCATCGCTCGCATGACGGGCGCTCGGGAGAGCGACCTCGCCAAGGCTATAGCCTACCTCTCTTCCCCTGACGTCGCATGGCTTGTTAGGGCGGACGATTGCTCCGTGGAGGCCCCCGCCATCGGTCCGGCCGACCAAAAGAGGGCTCACGGTCGTCTAAATCGGGCCTTATCCAACGGAGATCCGGTCCTTACACCCTGCGGCATTTTGACGTGCCGGCCTCCCGCGTGTCAGTGGTGTTCGGCTATTTTGGTGGTCCAAGGCAAGGGATTTCCCAGTATTGTCGCCCATCACCTTCTCGGTTACGGCAATCCAAGCGTCGACACCGCTGTAATTTTTGTTTGCCGCTCCTGCCACGGCCTCATGGAAACCGGGTCCATCTGTGACAGCGAGATCTTCTCCCGATTTGGCACCTCTTGGCTGTCAAGGCTTTACGACCGGGCGGCTGCGATTGGGCCGGGCCAGGGTGCGACGCAATCGCAGGTCGCCGCGACCTCGCACGCGCGCGCTGAACGGAACGGAATAGAAGGGAATGGAACGGAAAGAGAGAGTACATCTTCGCGCACGCACGCGAGGGAAGCCGCGCCAGAGCCAGCGGAAGACGAACCCGGGGAGTGCTTGGAAGACCTCAAGTCCGCCCTGGAAGCCCCATCCGGCTACCCACGGGGGCACCTCGGAGGGCTCAACCAACTGGCTCGCCCGCTCTACGATGCTTGGAGGCAGGGCTGGATACGCCTGGACGGCACCGAGCCTAAGAACGGCGCGAAGTCGATGACGTGCTCCGAGGTGATGGAGAGCCTTGCCGCCTGGAAGACCTGGTGGGAGAAGAGCGGGCGGGAGGTGCCGAACGCCACGAACTGGATCGGGAAGGGGCTGTTTCTTGAGCAAGCGCCCACCTGGAAGCCGAAGCCGAACGGCCGGGCGGAGGATATTCGCCGCACGGCGGGAAGCCGAGACACTGACTACGGACCGGGCTTCGACCCGGAGAGAGGGTATGTGGAGCGATGAATGTCTACGTTTATCAGGACGATGAGGGATACGTGGTCTCCGTCGCTAAACTCTCGAACTCATTTGTTGAGGTGGAGTTGGACGGCGCGGAGGGCAAGATACTTGTGGACCGGGAGACCCTTCGGGAAGCCTTGGAGGAGGGAGGGGTGGTTTGGTGCGCTTGGCCTGATTGCGGTTGGTCTCCGCCCCGTGATCCTCACTCCGGCACTTGTCCCTTTCGGGAGCTGGAATGACCTGCGAGTGCGACGGCCGGGGCTGGGTAGTCGAGCCGGACGGAGGGGCGGGCCGAGCTCGGCGGTGTGCGTGCTTCACCGCCCGCCCGATCGAGCAACGGCTCCGGGAGGCGGGGGTGGGAGCAGATCTGCTCCATGCGTCGTGGGTGACGTGGAAGGGGGTGAGGCCGAACCTCGGGACGTTCCCCGCGCCAGCGGTGAGCCTGACGCTGATAGGCTGGCCAGGAACGGGGAAGAGCCACGTAGCCGTAGCAATCCTGCGGGAGTGGCTGAACGACGGGCACCGGGGGCGCTTCATCGACGTCCCCGACTTCCTGGAGGAGCTGAAAGGGCGGTTCGGTGAGGCGGGAGACGTCCAGCAGCAACTCGTCCGCGAGGCCCTGTCCCCTGACTTGTTGGTGCTCGATGAGGCGTACACTAATCAACGGAGCGACTGGGCGGATGCCTTGGTGTCCCGGCTCATCCGGGCGAGGCTCCGCGAGCAGAAGGCACTCATCGTGACCACGAACCTAACCCGGGAGCAACTCGCGGCCATCGAGCCCCGGATCGCGTCCCGGCTAGAAGGGAACCATGTCGAGGCCCTGCTAGGCCGCGACCGGCGAAAGGAGAGGGTAAGCGCATGAGTAGCGGAGATGAGGAGTTCTTGAAGGGGGCGCGACGGTTGGCCCGCATGGGCATGTCGCCCGGAGACAAGTTCAAATATCGCGACGAATACGAAGCGGCCAAGAGACACGTGCAACGGTGTGCTCTTTTGGTGGAGCCGGTTCCCGGCGAGGAGTATCGCGA
>WUUC01059858.1_pt1 | contig 62290 bp, 47 predicted proteins | sample 6278441 | NCBI WGS metagenome assembly WUUC01 (sample SAMN13675441, study PRJNA597444) | soil metagenome | isolation source: soil | place: USA: Washington | collected 2017-10
CGACGTTTCTGCGGTGGCCGCGACGACTGAAGTCGTCGCTCTACGGCAGCGCCGCCCTTGACCCCAGCCCGATCGGCGCGTTGTGCCGCCCGCATCAACGTGGTCGTGCTGGTGGCGGCGTGATCACCGCATCTTGCACGCCACGGCCCGCAACCGCGGTCACTTCGATGCGCACGTCGCGGCACGTGACCACGTCCCCAACCACGGCCGGCCGGCCGAGCATTGTCAGGACGAGGCCGCTGACCGTTGTCACCTTCGGGTTCTCGATCGAGTGGCCGAGCGGCGCGGTGAGCTCCTCGAGACGCACGGTGCCGCGCACGTGAAGGCGGCCCGCCGCGTCGCGAACGATCGGCATGCGGCCACGGCCCTCTTCGATCTCGCCGACGACCTCCTCGAACAGATCTTCGATGGTGATGAGACCTGCGGTGCCGCCGTGTTGATCCATCACCACCGCCATCTGTGACCGGTGCCGTCGCATGGCGGCGAGCACTTCGTCGAGCGGCGCCGGGCCGGGAACGTAGGGCAGCGGCCGCGGGTCCCGCTCGGTCACCGCGCGGTTTGCCACGAGCAGCCGCAGCAGGTCCTTGATGTGCAGGCTGCCCACGATGTTATCCAGGCTGGCCTGGTAAACCGGATACCGCGTGTGCGGCTGCGCCCTCACCAACGTGCGCAACTCGTCGGGGTGTGCGCCCACAGGAATGCCGAGGACATGCACGCGCGGCACCATCACCTCGCCGGCGGTGAGATCGCCAAACTCGAACAGTTCCTGGAGGATGTGGCCTGCCTCGCCGCGAAGCAGGCCTCCCTCCTGGCTCTCCTCGATGATGAACTGCAATTCTTCCGTCGTGTGGTACCGCTCGGCGCCGACCTCCTGCCGTCGTATACCGACCAGGCGCAGCATGTGATTGCCCAGCGCGTTCAGGCCGACAACGAGTGGCAGGATCGCGCGCTGTATCCCCAGCATGAGCGGCGCGACCCACAGCACCGTTCCCGCCGCATGTTGAAGCGCGAGCGCCTTCGGCACCATCTCGCCGATCACGATGTGGAGATACGTGAGGATCGCAATCGCCAGTACGCTGGCCAACGCATGCGTCGCGATCCATTCCCCGGTATTCACCGGCTCGATGTAGCGCGCCAGCCACTCGGCGAGCGCGTGCTCGCCGTACATACCGAGCCCGAGGCTTGCGACGGTGATGCCGATCTGCGCGGTTGCAATGAAGCGGTCCTGCTGACGCGGGTCGTCGAGTATCTCGCTGACGCGGCGCGCCCGCGGGTTGCCGCGCTCCGCGAGGTGCGCCATGGTGGCGCGCGGCGCGCCGACGATCGCGAACTCCGCGGCAACGAAGAGTCCGTTCAGGAGCACCAGCCCGACGACGATGAGCATCGGAATTAGGATCTCGTTCATGCTGGATGTGAACCCATCACGTGTCGGCGAACCGAATCCACTAGTTCTCCGCCACTTCTGCAAATCGCCGCGCGATCACGGTGGCCACGGCATGCCCGTCCACGCGCTCGACCGTAAGCTCCGTTTCGCGGAGGCGCACGCCCTCTCCCGGCACCGGCAGGTGACCGAGCTCCTCGATCACGAGACCCCCGACCGTGGTCGCATCCGCCGGCCACGGCTCAACTCCGAGCAGCAACGCCGCATCGTCCACGGTCATTGCGCCCGGTAACCGCACGCGGCCGTCCGGCAGCGTTTCCGGGACGGGCTCGCCTGGCTTGAACTCGTCGCCGACATCGCCAAGCAGCTCGGAGAGCACATCCTCGAGCGTCACGAGACCCGCTGTGCCGCCGTGCTCGTCTACGACGAGCGCCTGGTGCGAACGACGCTCGCGAAGTTGTTTCAGGACGCGATCGGCCGTGACGCTCTCGTGCACGCTGGCGACTGGGCGAATCACGTCGCCGAGCGACCCCGTGGCGCCATCGCTCACGTACCAGCGCACCAGGTCCTTGGTGTGGAGCATGCCGACGATGTTGTCGATGGAGTCCCGGTAGACGGGGAGCCGTGAGAACGGGCTCTGCGTGACCATGGCGATCACTTGCGGCAAAGGCGTGTTGATGTCGAGCGCCGAGATCTTCGTGCGTGGCACCATCAGCTGGCGCGCCTGGCGCAGATTCAGTCGCAACGCACGGCGCAGCCGCTGGTGTTCGTCCGGTTCGAGCATGCCCCCGTCGCGGCTGTCGGCAATCAGCAGCTCTATCTCTTCGGGCGAATGAATGTGACGGTGGGACTGGTGCGGTGCCCCAAGCAGGCGGAGCAAGAGCGTGCCGCTGCCGTTCAGGAATGCGTTGAACGGTTTCAGGATCCAGGCCGACGGGGCCATCGCGGCGATCGTGTAGAGCGACGTCTGCGTGGGGTACTGAAGCGCCAGCGACTTGGGAACGAGCTCCGCGACAAGCACCTGCAAAACGGTCAACGTGACGAGGACGAACATCGCCGACGCTGACTGGGCCGCTACGGTTTGCAGGGAGCCAAGGGAGGCAAACATGGGGACCAGCCACACGGCGAGCGTTGCTTGCGCATAGGCGCCGGTAATCAGGCTCGACAGGGTGATCCCGATTTGGCAAACAGCGATGTAGCGGTCGAGGAGAGCCGGCGATTCGAGGATCGGCAGCAGCCAGGCGGCCAGCCGATTGCCCTCTTCGGCGAGCTTCTGGATGCGCGAGCGCCTGACGCTGACCGTGGCGAATTCGGCCGCGACGTAGACCGCCGTGATCAGGGTGAGGGCAGTAATGATGAGCGTCGCGGTGACGACCATGCGTGGCCCCAAGTACTTAGCACCTTTCGAGCGAAGGCGCTTAACTGGCTGCCTGCAAACCGCTTAGGCAGGCCGTGCAGTCGTGGGAATAAGACCAAAGTGGTCGGTGTTCTAGATCGTAGCCGCCGGATTCCCGGCCGGCCCCGTGAGGCACCTACCATGGAGAGGACCACCGACCGCCAGCTCATCGCTCGTCTGCAGGCACGAGACGAGACCGCCGTGCATGAGCTGGCCGAGCGCTATAGCTCACGCATCTACCAACTGGCGCTGCGCCACATGAAGAACCGCGAAGATGCCGAGGAAGTCACGCAGGACGTGCTGATGAAGGTATACCGCAAGGTTGGCGCGTTCCGCGGCGATGCCGCGTTGTCATCGTGGATCTACCGGATCACCTTCAACACGGCCATGTCACGGCTGCGGAACACGAGGCTCGCCCGCCAGGCTGAGCAGGAGAAGGAACGTGCTTTGGCCACGGCCTCGGCCCACGAGGAGCGGCCGCGGACACCCCGGCAGGCCGCCGACTGGTCGCGAATGCCCGACGAAGAGCTGCTGCGGACACAGCTGCGCGACGCGGTCGCCGAAGCCATTCGCGAGCTCCCGGAGATTTATCGCGCGCCCGTCGTGTTGCGCGATATTCAGGGCTTGACGACGGAAGAGGCAAGCACGCGCCTGAAGCTGAAGGACCAGACGCTGAAATCGCGGCTGCACCGCGGACGCCTGATGCTGCGCGAGCGGCTACAGGCATTCACGAAGGGATTGTCGCTGCACCGGCCGACCCCGGCTTATTCATAGCTCCAACTCCCAACGCCCGACTCCCAAGGCGATCGCTTCCGACCATTGCTTTGGGAGTTGGGAGTTGGGAATTGTCACGGTCTTGTCGTCAGCACAACCTTCGCTGTCAACGGGTTTCCACCTCGAACGACCGTCACTTCGACCTCGTCCCCCGGCTTCTTCTCGCGCAACGCGAACGTGAAATCGTACAGCGTCCGGATCGGTTTGCCGTCGAACGCCGTCAGGACGTCGCCAGCCTTCAGCCCCGCCTTCGCCGCGGGGCTGTTCTCGCGCACCTCCGCGAACTTCACACCGCCGTCGCCGTCTGCGAAGTCCGGTACAGATCCGAAGTACGGCCCGTAACCACCCACTGACCCGGCGTCACTCGAGGCCGTGCCATGGCCTGCAGGCGCCGCCTTCGCGACGTACTCCGGTCGATCCGGCCGCGACGCAAGACGGGCCGTCAGCTCGTACGCAAGGCTCGCAACACTCGCCGCGCCGGCCGCTTCGATCTGCTGCCAGTCATCGCTTGGCCGGTGATAGTCGCTGTGGAAACCGGAGAAGAACCCAATTGCCGGGATCTTCTTCAGGGCGAACGACGTGTCGTCGCTCGAGCCCACGCCTGCGCCTTCGTGGAAGCGCTTGATCTCGAGCCCCTTCACCGCGTTCGCGGCGGCGTCCACATCGGGCGACACGGCGGGCGCCGTCTCGAGACCGCTGATCATGACGCGGCCACGTGGGCGGCCGACCATGTCGAGGTTAACCATCGCGACGGTCTTGTCGAGTGGCACGGCCGGATCCGCGACGTATTGCGCCGACCCAATCAGGCCGAGCTCCTCGCCCGCGAACGCGACGAACACCGTCGTCCGCTCGAAGCGGGTACGAGAAGCCGCTGCCGCGCGCGCGATTTCAATCATCGCTGCCGTTCCGGACGCGTTGTCGTCGGCGCCGTTGTGCACCTGACCGGCCAGGTTCGGGTTCATCGAATGGCGGCCGCCAAGCCCCAGGTGATCGTAATGTGCGCCGACAACCACGGCCTCTTCCTTGCGCGTGGAACCAGGCAACACTCCGATCACGTTCCGCACCGTGCGGCGCGTCTTCGCGAGGTGTTCGACGTAGGTGACTGTCGCATTGTCGAGCGGGCGCGAACGCGGCGCGCCGAGCTTGTCGATCTGCTTCGCCAATTCGTCCAGCTTCCACGTCGCCAGGAACGGCTCGATCCGGTCGCGGTGCACGCGCAGCACCGGGATGCCGTAGTCCTCGACCTGCGGATCGCGCTTGAATCCGGCGTACGGCGCATCGTCTCTGTCGTGCGTCGGGTCCGATACCGAGATGAGCAGGCGAGCGCCCTTGTTGCGCGCGGTCATTGCCTTGTTGAGGGTAAAGCTGTGGCTCGTGGCCTTGCGCCCGTCGAAGCGGCTCGCGTTCTCGTTCTCCTGCGGCTCGTGCGAGAAGACGATCACTGCCTTGCCTCGCACATCGACTCCCGCGTAATCGTCGTAGTTGAGGGCGGGCGCCGCGATGCCGTAGCCGCAAAACACGAGCGGTAGCTCGGCGAGGTCGGCTGACGCCACTCTCGCGGAGTCAGTTGGCATCGTGGATACGGGGAAGTACGTTTCACCCAGGGCGAAGCTGACGCTGCGCCCGTTGGCCTGAATCGAAAGTCGGTTGCCCTCGCCAACAGTCAAGCCGGTGACCAGCTCGAAAGGCTGGAACCAGCTGCCGTCTTTTCCACGCGGCTGCAGCCCGGCCGCCTTGAACTGCGACGCGATGTACTCCGCCGCCTGTTCGAGACCGCGCGTGCCGTTGCCGCGCCCCTCGAGCTCGTCGGAGGCGAGGAACTTCACATGCCGGAGCAGGTCGTCGGAATTGATCGCCGCTCGCGTGTCGGCGGCAACGACGATGGCGGAGCACAGGAGCAGCGCCGGAAAGATTCGCATCCCGTGATTGTAGCGCCCGCCGGTAACGCACCGGCGAGGCCGGGAATTACGGTGCGCTGAGAGCTATTTCGATTTGCACGCGTTCCCGGGTATTCAGGGAGGGCACGCGAACGTCGGCAATGCCCTGTTGTGCCAGCCGGGCGGGCAGGGCACCGATCCGATTGCGGATGCCGAACTCGCCGCCGAGCAAGGTTGCGGTGCTGAAGGTTCTCCTCGACGACGTCACGATCGCCTCGGCCGCCCTTGCCGCGGCAATGCCGAGCGTGTACGGCCCCGGTGGCCAGAGCTTGCGGGCGCGCGCCTCGATTCGCGTGATCTGCACCTGGCTCAACACGCGTTCGAGCGCATAGCCGCCGATCGATGCTTCGCTCCACGGCACGACGAATTCCGGTGGCGCACCGAGCACCGACAGCATGACTTCCGTTGAGGAACAACGCGCTTCGAGCGCGACAATGGCTCGCATCGCCGAGGCAAAAGCCTCAGGTGCAGTGCCGATCAGCCGCTCGCGATTCACACGAAGCTCGCCCGAAACGCGCAGCATGAGTCCGGCCTGCGCAGCGCCAGCGAAGATCAGCGGCGCACCTGACGCGTAGGGAACCATGCGTCCGAGCATCGCCAGCGCGTCCTCATCGCGCCACTCGGCCGCCGGCGGTCCAAAGCGATCCGCGATGACGCAGGTCGCCGCCCCGGTGACCGCCGAGAAGTCGTCGGTGGCCTCGATACGCGAATGAAACCCATCAACAGCCCCTGACTGTCGGATGTCGAGCGCTTTTCCGGCCGCGACGTTTCCGGCGCTATCGATGAGCAGCACCACGCTCACACAGTCACGCGCGGCGAGGGCCTGCGCCGTGGCGCCGGCGAGATCGCCGGCGCCGATGATCGCCACGGTGCTCATGGTGCGTGGAGTATTGTAATGCGATGAATCTCGCGGGAAAGACAGCGGTAGTGACTGGCGGTTCACGTGGCATCGGGTTCTCGATCGCCAGGGCTCTGCTGGGACTTGGCGCCAATGTCGTGATCACCGGCACCACGCAGGAGACGCTCGAGAGCGCCGCGCGCGAGCTGCGGCGTCCGGCGGGCCAGGGCGCGCAGGTCGAAGCGGTTCGGGCCGATGTTCGCCGGCATGGCGAGGTCGAGCAGTTGATGGCGTCGACGGTGAAGCGTTTCGGCGGGCTCGATATCCTCATCAACAACGCCGGCGTCGGCGTCTTTCGCTCCGTGGCCGACATGTCGATCGACGAGTGGCACACCGTGATCGACACCAATCTGTCGGGCGTGTTCTATTGCTGCCACGCGGCGATTCCGCACCTGCGCGCCCGCGGCGAGAGCTGGATCATCAACATCAGCAGCCTCGCGGGAAAGAACGCTTTCGTGGACGGCGCGGCCTACTGCGCGTCGAAGGCAGCACTCAACCAATTCAGCGAAGCGCTGATGCAGGAGGTGCGGCACGACGGCATTCGGGTGTCGTACGTCATGCCCGGATCGGTGAGCACCGACTTCGGCAGTCGTGAACGCGGCAGCGCGAAGGCGGAATGGGCCCTGACGAGCGACGACGTCGCGCAGGTGGTCACGGATCTGATTTCTCACCCCGCCCGCAGCCTGCCGAGCCGCGTCGAAATGCGTCCGTCGCGTCCCCCGAAGAAGGGCTGATCGTGTCGGTGTACGAGAAACATCGCGAAACCCTCGAGACCAACGAGACCATGCTGGGGCAGGCCCGCGGCCGGCTTGCTGTAGCCCTCGACCTGCTGACGGATGCGTTGGCGCTTGTTGGTCAGCACGGGGTGTACTGTCAAAGCGCCAGGTTTCCGGGTCGGCCGACGATGGATGTGGCGCTCGTGCTCGAGCAGATCGGCGACGCGAAAGAGCTCGTGCAAAGCGTGATAGAACTCGGTTCGACGTCGGACACGCCGCGCGATCGATGAGCACGTCCGTCCCCACGCCGCTTGGCGTCGTCGCCCACTACAACCTGCTCGAACGGCTGGAGCCGTCGGGACCGGGCGATCTGTTTCGCGCGCGGGATACGCGCCTCGGCCGCACCGTGACCGTGCGCCTGCTGCCGCCCGGGTATCCGCAGGATGCCGACGAGCGTGCACGCCTGTTCGAGAGCGCGAAGTCGGTGATCGCCCTGTCGCATCCCAACGTCACCACGCTCTTCGACGCGGGGGAGCACGACGGCCGCGTGTACCTCGTGTTCGAATTCTCGAAGGGGCAGTCGCTCCGTGCGGAGATGGCCGGGCGTCCGATGAACGTGCGCCGCGCTGTCGAACTTGCCATTCAGATTGCGGACGGCGTCGCGGAGGCGCATGGCGCCGGCTTCATCCACGGTGGCCTGAGCCCTGAAAGCATCGTGATCACCGCGAAGGGCCACGCGAAAATCCCAGCCTTCGAGCTCGCGTCGCGCGGTGGCTTCGAGCACACCGACGGCGGGGTACGCCTGCGCGACTACGAGGCGCCCGAGGAAGCGAAGGGACATCCGCCCGATGATCGATCCGACATCTACTCTGTTGGCGCGGTGCTCTACGAGATGCTGACGACGAAGCGTCCGTCGCCGAAGGGGGCCGCTGCGCCGAGTGCGTCGAACCCGAACGTGCCGAAGGAGCTCGACGACGTCGTCCTGCGTGCGGCAGCGCCGAACCCCGACCTGCGGTATCAGAGCGTGGCGACGCTTGCGGCGGAGCTCCGCAGCCTTGCGGCAATCCTCGACGTGCGCGGCATCGCCGCGGACGAACCGGACCTCGACGTTCCCGAATCGAACGTCGGACGCGTCTTCCTGATCGCGATCGTGATCCTCGCGCTGCTTGGCGCGCTGGCGTGGTACTTCATGAATTGAGCACCTCGCGAAAGCGAGCGAGATCGATATTCGATCCGCTGACGAGCGCAACCACATCGCCAGGTCCTGCCACCTTACCCGCGAGCACGGCCGCAGGAGCCGCCGCGCCGGCGCCTTCGGCGATTGCGTGGTCTTTCGCCGCAAGCCCGCGCAGGGCGTCGGCCAGCTCGGCCTCGGTGACCGTCACGAGGTCGTCCACGTACTGCTGAACGATCTCGAACGTGATCGTCTCAGGGTCCATGTTGCCGCCCAGTCCGTCCGCCAGCGTGGGTCCCGGCTCGATCACTGTTATGCGGCCGTTGCGGACGCTCTGCGCGAACGCGGTGGAAGCGGCCGCCTCGACACCGACAATCCGCGTCGCCGGCGCGATGCTCTTTGCCGCGATTGCCACGCCGCTAATCAGTCCCGCACCTCCAACCGGTACGACGATCGTGCGCACGTCCGGTCGCGACTCGAAGATCTCGAGCGCGATGGTGCCGGCGCCGGCAATGACGTCCGGATGGTTGTAAGGAGAAACGAACATCAAGCCGCGGTCGCGGGCGAACGCCTTCGCTGCGACCTCGGCTTCGTCGTACGTGGCGGTTTCACGGAGCTCGGCGCCGTGGCCGCGAATTGCGTCGAGCTTCGATCGAGGCGCGTCGCGCGGCGTGAACACAGTCGCTCGCAACCCAAACAGCTCCGCGGCGAGCGCAATCGCGCGCCCATGGTTTCCCGCGGAGGCCGTGACCACGTGTGTGCCACGCGCGAGCCGGCTCAACGCACTCACAGCGCCGCGGATCTTGAACGATCCGGTCAGCTGCACGCATTCGAGCTTGAGCCATACCGCCGCGCCCACCGCGTCCGACAACCAGGGCGAATGATGCAGCGGCGTGACGTCCACGTAACGGCGGATTCGCCGTCGCGCTGCAAGGACGTCCACGGACGTGGGAATCACGCGTTCCTCGAGAGGATGTCTCCGAGCTTCGCGGAAAAGGCCGACCGGGCGAGCACTTCGTCACACCCGGCTGCGCGCGCCGCGGCAATTACCTCACTCTCCACGTGGGATACGTAACCCAACGTGCGTGTCGCGCCTATGTCGGTGTCGCGCTTGATCGCGGCGATTGTCTCGATCGGCTGCAATCGCGAGCTGTTGAGATCGAAGATGACGAGCGACGGATGCTCCGTGCGGATTCGCGGCAAGACGTTCGCCGGTGTCCGTTCGAAGGCGATGGCCGCCTGTACCGCCTTGGCAGCGCTGGAAATCCGGGTCGCGAACATCAGGTCGTCGACGACGCACAGAATCACGATACGATTCTACCGATGATCATCGAGGTTCGCGCGGTGCCACCGTTTTACAAGAACGGTTTTCTCGTTGCGTGCGAGCGTACGCGCGCGGCGGCCATCATCGATCCCGGTGACGAAGTGGACGAACTGCTTGCCGCCGCGCGCGATTACGAGGCGGAGGTCAAGTACATCCTCCTGACGCACGCGCACGTGGATCACGTCACCGGAGTGGCGGCCGCGAAGGCCGCGTTCGACGTGCCCGTGCACCTGCACCGCGACGATTTGTTCCTCTACGAGCGCGCCGTCGATCAGGGCGCGATGTTCGGGTTCCGTGTGCAGCCGCCGCCGCCGGTTGACGTCTTCTACGACATGTCACCAATGGCGATTGGCGATCTTGAAGTGCGCGTGCATCACACACCGGGTCATTGTCCCGGCGGTGTGTGCTTGCAGATCGGAAAGAAAGGCGAGCCCGCCCGCGACCTGTTCGTCGGCGACACGCTGTTTGCCGGCTCAATCGGGCGAACCGACCTGCCGGGCGGCGACTACGACGTCCTGATGCGATCGATTACCGAGGTGCTCTTTCCGCTTGGTGACGATGCCGTCGTGCATCCCGGTCACGGTCCCGACACAACGATCGCGCGGGAGAAAGCGACAAACCCCTTTGTGCTCGAATACCTGACGACGCGAAAAGCCTAGCGACAACGACACGGAAGGCACGGAGAGCCGGGAAAGTATTTGGTATATCTCCGAGCCTTCGTGTCTCCGTGTCGTGTCGCAGCTAACTGGCGTCGCGCAGAGCAACCAGCTCCATCCTCCCCACCTGAATTCGATCCCCGGGCGCCAGGCGCGCCTGTTCGACGCGCTGGCCGTTCACGAACGTGCCGTTCGTGCTCTCGAGATCCCTCACTTCGAGCTCGCCTGAGGGCAGCGCCGTGATGCGGCAGTGCACCCGCGATACCAGTGCTGCATCCACGATGAAATCGGCCCCCGTGGCGCGTCCCAACGTTCGGGCGTTCCCCGGAAGTATCCGGAACGTCTGCTCGGTGGCCCCCTCGGCCATGGTTCGGAGTATCCACATGTCGGTCAAACGAACCTTTCGCGTAAGGTGCTCGTAAACCTCTCAGACAACCTGCAACTACTGTAGAGGCGCAGATGAAGAAATCGCGCAGATTCGCCCTTGGTGCCGTCGTTGTCGTGCTCATCGTGGGCGGCGTCTATGGGTTCTCCACCCTCAACGGCGCGTCGAACACCATCGACCCGTCCAAGCTCGCCACCGTCGAGCGCGGCGTGATGCTCCGGTCGGTCGTCGCGACCGGAAAGATCGAGCCGATCACGAAGATCGAAATCAAGTCGAAAGCCAACGGCATCATCGAGCGGCTGCACGTTGACGTGGACCAGATCGTACAGCCCGGCGAAGTGCTGGCCGAGCTGGATAAGGAGAATCTTACCGCACGGGCTCGCGAGGCGAGCGCCAACCTCGAAGCCGCGCAAGCGGCGCGCGAGGCCGCGGCGGCCCAGTTGAAGAAGAACGAGATCGAGGCCGAGTCGCCCGAGGTTGAATTCGCGCGCCGCAACTTCAATCGTGCCGAGCAGCTCTTCGATCAGAAGCTCGTAGCGGAAAATCAGCTGGACGACGCCAGCAGTGCCCTCGAGCAGGCCGAGAACCGTAAGCGTGCGGCGCAGTCGCAACTGCTCGTCAGCCGCGCACGCGTCACCGAGGCGGAGGCGAACGTGTCGCAGGCACGCGCAAATGTTGCGCGCGCCGAGGAAGAACTCGCGAACGCCACCATCAAGGCGCCGATTCGCGCGACGGTGTTGACCCGCGACGTCGAGCTTGGCAGCCCCGTGTCCTCCATCCTGAACCTTGGCGCCAACGCGACGCTCGTCATGACGCTCGGCGACATCGAAAAGGTGTTCGTGCGCGGCAAGGTGGACGAGGCCGACATCGGACGCGTGCGGCTCGGGCAACCCGCGAAGATCACCACCGAGACGTTCCGCGACAAGGTGTTCAACGGTCGCGTCACCCAGATTTCTCCCATTGGCACCGAGAAGGACAACGTGACCACCTTCGAAGTGGAAGCGTCGATCGACAACCCGGGCCAGGAGCTCAAGGCGAACATGACCGCCAACGCCGAGATCGTCCTCGAGGAGCACGCCGACTCCCTGCTGCTGCCCGAAGCCGCCGTCACATACGACGATAAACGCAATGCGTTCGTCGAGCTTGCCGACCCTGGCGCGAAAAACGGACGACGAAAGGTCGCCGTGAAACTTGGTGTGGGGAACGGTACGAAGGTGCAAATGTTGAGCGGCGTCAAGGCAGGCGACAAGGTCGTTCTTCCAGGCTAAGCCGATGAAAGAGGTTTTTGCGCAGGTGCTCTCGAACCTGCGTGCCAACAAGCTCCGCAGCTTCCTGACGATGTTCGGGATCCTGTGGGGTGTGATCTCGGTCGTCATCCTCGCGGCCACCGGCGAGGGATTCCGCCGCGGCAACGAGCAGGTGCTGCGCGAGCTGGGCAAGAACATCGGCATCGTCTGGGGCGGCCGCACGGCCACTCAGGCGGGCGGCGAGCGGACGGGCCGCCGCATCTTCCTGACCGTGGACGATGCGCGTGCGCTGGCGCGCGACTCCAACATGATCGCGGTGGTCAGCGCCGAAATCTCACGCGGCGGGTTGAAGGTGAAGAGCGCCTATAACGCGGCGGCGCTGAGCGTGCACGGCATCGAGCCGCAGTACCAGGAGATCCGCACGATCGAACTGGAGAAGGGACGCTTGTTCTCGATCGATGACGAGAACGAGGCGCGGCGTGTGGCCGTCGTCGGCGCCGACGCCGCGAAGCAACTGTTCGGGACGCGCGAAAGCATCGGCCAGACGGTCCAGATCAATGGGTTGCCGTATACGGTGATCGGCACGATCCGCAAGAAGGATCAGGACAGCAACTACAGTGGCCCGGACAACGACAAGGTATTCGTGCCGTTCTCGACAATGGCGCGCGATTTCCCCCGTCCCGATGTTCCACCCGGGGTGCTCTCGCAAATCATCCTGGCGCCCCACCCATGGGTCGTGCAGCTGCTGCCGAAGTCACTCGACGAACGCACCGGCCGCATCGAGGACATCGACTGGCCGCTCGAACGCGAGGTGCGTCGCATCCTGGCGCGGCAGCATGGGTTCGACGCGGAAGATCGCGATGCGATCTCCATGTGGGACACCTCGCTCGAGTCTCTGATGTTCGGCCGCATGGTCCAGGCGATGAAAGACTTCTTCACCGTGGTCGGGATCGTCACGCTGGCGCTTGGCGGCATTGGCGTGATGAACATCATGCTCGTCGCGGTGCGCGAGCGAACGCGCGAGATTGGTGTGCGCAAGGCGCTCGGCGCCACGACGGTCCAGATTCAGAAACAGTTTTTCCTCGAAGGGTTCCTGCTGACAATGCTCAGCGGCGCGATCGGGTTCGCAGTGGCGCTGGGACTCTGCGCCCTCGTGAACCTGTTGCCGATGCCGCCTCGCTTCCAAGGCATGGTGTTGACGTGGCAGGCCGGGCTGGGTGCGATCTTCACGCTGGTGCTGATCGGCGTCGGTACATCGACATATCCTGCACGACGTGCGGCGCAGTTGCCGCCCGTTGAAGCGTTGCGGTTCGAGATGTGATCGCGATGCACGACACTGCAGTTCTGTCGCCGCCCCGTGTCGTGACCGGTCGCCAACCGTTCGGCCACGTGTTTGGCGACGTCTGTCGCGAAGCGATGGTTGGCCTCGTTCGCAATCGTGTGCGCGCGGGACTCTCCATGCTCGGTATTTCGTGGGGCATTGTCTCGGTGGTCATGCTGCTTGCCTACGGCGAAGGGTTCAACCAGGCGCTGCTGACGGGTTTCAAGGGCGCGTTCGGCGACGGCGTCACAGTCATGTTCCCGGGTCAGACCAGCCTTCAGGCCGGAGGTGAGCGTGCAGGCAAGCGGGTGCGCTTGCGCCTCGCCGACGCGCAGGCCGTCGGCGAGCTGCCGCTGATCAAGGCATGGAGCCCCGAGATGTGGACCGACCTGCCGGTCAGTTGGGGCGTCAAGCAGGGCGCGTACCTGGTTCGCGCGGTTGCGCCCGACTACGCCGTCATGCGCTCGCAGCGCGCCGCCGCCGGGCGGTTCTTCGACGATGAGGACGTGCGACTGCAACGGCGGGTCGCGTTCGTCGGAAGCGAGATGGCTCGCAAGACGTTCGGCAACGTTTCGCCGGTCGGACAGACCATTCGCATCAAGGGAATGGCGTTCGAGGTGATCGGGGTCCAGAAGGAAAAGGTGCAGCTCTCGAATTACGGCCGCCCGGATCGCTACTGCATCTTCATTCCGTATACGACAGCCGGGCAGCTCTGGAACACGGAATATCTCACGACGCTCGTGTACCAGGCGATGGATCCGACGCTCGATACGCGTGCCAGCGGGCAAGTGAAAGAACTGCTCGGGAAGCGATTGCGGTTCGACCCGAACGATGATCGCGCGCTACGGTCGTTCGGATCCGCCGAAGCGCAGCAGATCACGAGCAGCCTCGTCATCGGCCTGAAGCTGGTGCTTGGCTTCATCGGCGTGCTGACCCTCGCGATAGGCGGGGTCGGCGTCATGAACATCATGTTCGTGTCCGTCACCGAACGAACGAAGGAGATCGGCCTGCGCAAGGCGCTCGGCGCGCGCAAGAGCGCGATCCTGCTGCAGTTTCTGCTCGAGGGGCTGGTCACGACCTTCGCCGGCGGAGTGGCGGGCCTCATCGTGTCCTATGTCCTCGTGTCGATCTTCAGCCCGCGCCCGTTCCTCTCAGAGTTGCTGGACGACGCGACGGGCTCGGCCGACATCCACATGGTGCTTTCACTGGAGCTGGTGGTGATCTGCTCGTCGATACTGATGTTCGTCGGCATCATCAGCTCGCTGGTTCCAGCGATCCGTGCCGCCCGCATGGATCCGATCGAAGCGCTGCGCTACGAGTAGCGCAACTTTCGTATCTCTTCCTGCGGGATGGGCGGACTTCCCGTCGAGATTCTGAAACAAGGAACGCGGATTGCGACTGTCAGCTTCCATGCTGCGCGGCCAGCGCAGCTGCTGGAGGAATGCATGACACGATGGTTATCCGCGCTCATCTGTGCCGCGGCCGCGGCTGTTGTGCTCGACACCACGCTCAACGGCGCCGAGCCCGGCGAGGGGGCGATTTCACGTGACGCTCGTTCTGTAACCTGGGCTGGCGGTCCGTTCACCGCCTCAAATCCTGCTGGGTGCGCCGCCGGCGCAACCGACCCCACCTGCGACCATTTCAGCCTCAGCGTGAACGCGCCCGATCGCGTCACGTTCATGGTCGCCATCCAGACGCCGGAAGGCTCTGGAGATGATTTCGATCTGTTCGTCTACTACCCTGACGGGACCGAGGCGGCGAGCTCGGCAAGTTCCGGCGGGAAAGAGTCGGTCGTGGTCGAGCACCGTGTCGACAAGGGCACCGGACCGTATGAGGTGCGCGTGCAGCCGTGGCTCGTCACGGCCGGCGGCACCTACAGCGGGCTTGCTGTACTGCAGCGCGGAACCGCAACCGATGTGACGCGCGAATGTCTCGAACCTGTCCCGGCCGCAGTGGGCGTCGGCGGCGTGTCCGACACCGGCCAGCCGATCGCGATGAACCTCATCGTGCTGCTCGACGGTGTATCGCGCGCGAGCGCCACGCCAAAGATCACTCGAGCCGCCGCCGCATACCAATCGGTCAATATGCCGTTCACCGTCGCGTTCCGCAGCGTGACATTCAACACCGATGATGCGGAGTCGCTGATTCAGCTCGCAAAAAATCTGTACGGCGGCAAGCGGCCGGATGGGACGGACCTCGTTTACGTACTCACGAGCAAGAACATCCAGAGCGGCGGTAACGACGGTGTCGCAGGGCTTGCGGACTGTATCGGAGGCGTGCGATATCCGACGCGCGCATTCGCAGTGGGCGAAGACTTCCCCGGCAACGAGCAGATCGGCCCGTTCACGCTGATGATCGACGCAACCGCGAAAATCGCGGCGCACGAGCTCGGGCATCTCATGGGCGCCCACCATCACTACGCAAACTGCGTCGAAGGGTTGACCACCGAGGGTGAGTACCGTGAGCTGTCACCCTGCACACTCATGTTCAACTTTGTGGATTTCCAGTCGATCAATTTCTCGCTGTTGAACCAGGCAGTCGTTCGGGGTCACGCGTCAAGCTACGCGGCACCGTAAGCGCGAGCCGGTAGGGCCGACCTGCGGGTCGGCCGATTCTGGAGGCGCGACCTTCGAGCCGCTCCATTCTGTAGGGACCCACCTTCAGTCGGTGCATTCTGTAGGGGCCGACCTTCGAGGTCGGCCCTGATCAATTCGGCTTCTTCGGCGGCGTCACCGGCTTGGCCGGCGCCGCCGCTAGTCCCGCGGCCGCAAGGCGCGTCCGCAGTTCGGGAAGGTCGCGGGTCACGACGGTATTGAGCGTCTCGATGTCTGTCATCAGGCGCGTGGTGAGCTGATCGATCGCGCGGAGTTGCGCCTCCGTTGGCGCCGACGTGGACGCTTGAAGTTGGCCCGCCAGGTCGAAGATCAGGAACTTCGGTCCGCCCCATCCCGGCTTGAACTTCTCCTTGAGGTCGTCGAGCTTCTTCGTGAACTCCTTCACGGGAGCTTCGACGTCCGCCTTTTTCGCGCCGGGCTCTTTCATCCGCGTGTTCGCAGCATCGAGCTCCGCTGACATGGTCTGAATGACCGCGGCAGACTCCGTGAACGCGCGCTGAAGGTCGGCCGCTGCCTGGCTCGCCTTGAACCTCGCCGCGAGCGCGTCGGGCGAGGTCTGCGCCCGCGGATCGACACGGACCTGCACACGTTCGGTCAACTCGCGCCCGCGCGCGGCAAGTTTCACCGTGTACTCACCAGGCAACACGAACGTGCCCTTCGGCGGACCAAACCATCCTTCGTCTTCCGGCGCGGCCTTGAACGTCAGCGGGTAGCGCAGGTCCCAGTTGACGCGGTGCAGACCCTTGCGGTCGGGTCCCTTGAGCTCACGAACGACAGTGCCGTCGGGCGCCACGACGGTGATCGTCACCGTTGGCGGCTCTTTCGGCGGTTCCGGGGGGGCGCCTGCGCCGCCGTTCCCATTCGATCCATTCGTCGGCGTCGGTGCGGGAGCCGGCGGCTTGGGATCATCGCGCAGGTAATACGCGATCAGCGCGCCATACGGCGGGTTGGGCCCGGCAAACTCGGATGCCCCGGGCGTCGGGAGCATCCGCATGTCGTAGTACTGAATTGCCGCGCGCGTCGGGAAGAGATGCGCGTCCGAGGTCATCACTGCCGGCGTGAGTTGCTCGAGCGGCGTCACGTCATCCAGGATGATAATGCTGCGGCCGTGCGTCCCGAGCACGAGGTCGTTTGCCTTCTCGTTGAACACGATGTCGTCCACCGGCACGCGTGGCAGGTTGCCGCGCAGCAGTGTCCAGTTGCGGCCGCCGTTGTTCGTCACGAACAAGCCGAATTCAGTGCCCGCGAACAACAGGTTCGAATTGCGCGGATGTTCCTCGAGCGCGTTGACAACCATCCCGTCGGGCATGTCTCCCGCTATCGACGTCCACGTCGTCCCCTGGTCCGTCGTGCGGTAGATGTACGGCTTGAAGTCGTCGTCCTGGTGGCCATCGAACGCGACGTACGCGGTGCCGGCGCCATGCCGAGATGCGAGCACGCGGCTCACCCAGCGGGGGCCGGCAAGCTTGAAACGCGGCGTAAGATCGCGCCACGTCTTACCACCGTCAGGCGTCATCTGCACCAGGCCATCATCGGTCCCGACGTACAGCAGGCCCGCTGTGACCGGGGACTCGGTGATCGTCGTGATCGTCCCGAAGTCGGAAACCCCATCGTCCCGCGACAACGTGTCGTCGCTGCGCTCGGGGCCCATCAGCGGCAGTTTTTTCCAGTCCTGGTTCTTCGTGAGATCAGGGCTGATCACATCCCAGCGCTGCCCGCGGTCCGCTGTTCGGAACAAGCGGTTCCCGCCGTAATACACGACACGAGAGTCGTGAGGCGAGATCGACATTGGCGTGCTCCAGTTGAAGCGGTAGGTTTCCTTGGCGTCCATGGGCACAGGCCGGATCCCCTTTTCTTCGCGAGTGTCGAGATCCACGAGGTAAGTGCGTCCGCTCTGCGAGTTCGCGTAAATCGTGCGAGGGTCTTGGGGATCCGCAACGGTGTAGAAGCCGTCTCCATACGCGATGTTCACGACGTCGGCGTTCGTGATCCCGAGCTGGCTGTAGGTGCGTGCCGGCAGGCCCCACGTTCCGTTGTCCTGCGTGCCGCCGTAGATCCAGTACGGATCGCGGCCGTCAACGGTGATGTCGTAGTACTGCCCAATCGGCAGGTTGTCGATGAAATCCCAGGTGCGGCTGCCGTCGTACGACACATACAGTCCGCCATCGTTGCCCAGGATCAGGTGATCGGGATCGTCCGGGTTGATCCACAGTCCATGATGATCGACGTGAATGCGGTCTCCCGTGGTGTCGCTCTGCCACGTCTTGCCGGCATCGATCGACACGAAAAGCGGCGACGCCAGCTTCCATAACTTGTTCGGGTTCTGCGGGTCGACGCGGATCTGGCTGTAGTAGCTGGGCCGTTGGTTCAGGCCGCTCTGCTTCGTCCATGTCGTGCCGACGTCTTCCGATCGGAAGATGCCGCCCTGCTGTTTGTGTTCCACGACGGCGTACACGATGTTCTCGTGACTGCGGGAGAGGTCGACGCCGATACGACCGATGGTTCCCTCAGGCAGGCCGCCGGCGAGCTTTTGCCATGTGTCGCCGCCATCGAACGAGCGGTACAGGCCGCCACCGGCGCCGCCGCCGACGAATCCCCACCCGCGGCGCCGGCGCTGGTATGCCGCTGCGAACAGCGTGCGCCCGTCGGCACCCATCGCGACGTCCACGACTCCGGTGTCGCTGTTGATGAACAGCACGCGCTCCCACGTCTTGCCGCCGTCGCGCGTGCGGTACAACCCGCGTTCATCGTTCGGGCCCCAGAGCCGGCCGAGCGCGGCGACGAACACGATGTTGGGATTGTGCGGATTGATGACGACGCGACCGACATGGTGCGTGTCGCGTAGCCCCACGTGCACCCAGGTTTCGCCACCGTCCACCGACTTATATACGCCGTCGCCCCACGACGAGCTCTGGCGATTGTTCGGCTCTCCCGTGCCGGCCCACACGATATTGGAATCGGACGGCGCGATGGCGATATCGCCGATCGAGAGCGACGTACCCTCTTCATCGAAGACTGGTTTCCACGTGGCGCCGCGGTTCGTTGTCTTGAAGATGCCGCCCGACGCGGTACCCACGAAGATGATGTTCGGCTTCCCGCGCACGCCTTCCACGTCGTCGATGCGCCCGCCGAAGGCGGCAGGACCGATGTGACGCCAGGCGAGGCCATCGAAGGGAGACGTGGGTGCCGGCGGTTGGGCCGTAGCTGTGGTTGCGGTCAACAGGAGAGCCGCGCAACGAGTTAGTCGCCTGAGAAATGTCATAACAGACTCCGTGGACGCCCGCTCTATTGCTCTCGCGCACGGACGGCGAGCGCGAGGTTACGACGCGCCTGGTCGCTGGATGGATTGAGACTCAGTGCAGTGTTGAGGGCCGCCACCGCAGCCTCGGGTTGTCCCGATGCAATGTAGATAGCGCCAAGAGTATTCCACGCCTCGAAGTAGTTGCGGTCGATCGCGAGCGCCTGGCGTTCGAGCTCCTCGGCCCGGGTCAAGTCGCCACGGGAATAGGCGATCGTCGCGAGGTTGTGATGCGCACGCACGTTGCGTGGCTCGTCGGCCAGTACGGAGCGAAGCGTCTTCTCCGCATCTTCCAGGCGCGCGAGCCGGAGGTAAGCCAGTGCAAGACGAAACCGGGCGGTGACGTGCCGTGGGTTGAGTGCGACCGTCCGTTCGAGCGCGCGCGCGGCTTCGGCATATCGCCGCTGGCCGCCCAGGATCGTCCCTTTCAAGTAATGAACCTGCGTTACACCCGGATCCAACCGCTCGGCTCTCGCGAGCGCCGAAAGTGCCTCCTCGGCCTTGCCTCCTTCGGAGAGCTCGAGCGCCGACATCGTCAGCGTGTAGACCTCGATCCGATCCTTCGGATCCGGCAACGCGGCGCCCGGCGTATTCTCGGCCGATGGGGATCCGCCGATGTACCCGAGCGACATGAACTTTTCCTCCAGCTCGGGTTGCGCGGCGGCGGGACGCGCCGATGTGGCGCGACGGCGCTCGATTGCTCCAGCCAGCGTTTTCAGGCGCGTGGCTTCGGCGGAGCGGTGTTTCAGCACGTTGTGGCGCTCACCGGGATCCGCTTTCAGGTCGTATAGCTCTGCGTCCGGCGCGTCGATGAACTTCAACCCGCCAGCTCGCACCGACTTCAGTTCGCTCCACTGGAACTGGTGCCGGGGTAAAAACGTTTCGGCATAACCGTCCAACTGTGGATCTCGTCCGGAGCGAAGATGCGGCACGAGATCGATCCCGTCGAGCGTCCATTCGGCTGGAGCGCCCACCTGTGCCAGCGCGGTCATCGTGGGCAACACGTCCACGATGCGCACGTGCGGGGAGAAGCGGCCCGGCTCGAGGCCCTTGGCCTTGAGCAGCCACGGGATGCGAATCGTCGAATCGTAGACGAAAAAGCCGTGTGTCTGTTCTCCGTGCTCGCCGAGCGATTCCCCATGGTCCGAGGTGACGCTGAGCACCACGTTTTCCCACACACGCTTGTCGCGCAACCAGGAGAAAAACGAGTCGAGCTCCCGGTCAACAGCGGTGACCTCGCTGGCGTAGTCGCCAGACACGTAGGGTGCGTGAGGCTCGAACAGATGAACCCACGCGAAGAACGGCTTGTCCGCTGGCATTGCCACATCTGACAGCCATTCCCGCGCGCGGGCCAGCGTCTGTTCCGCGCTGCGCTCCGGCGCATCACGCACGTCATCGTCGTAGACGTCGAAACCCTGGTTCAACCCGTAGCGATGATCCAGGACGATAGCGCTGACGAACGCCCCGGTGGCGTAGCCGCGTTGGCGCAGCCACGTGGCAAACGTTGCGGTGCCTTGCGGCAGCGAATAGATCGTGTTGTCGCGCACGCCGTGCGCCGGCGGAAAAGTTGCCGTGAGCATCGACGTATGCGCGGGGAGCGTCAGCGGGGCGACCGATGTTGCGGCTTCGAACACGACGGCCTCGCGGGTGAGCCGATCGAGCGCAGGCGCCACACGGGAGTTGACGTGGTCGGGCCGTAACGTGTCGATGGTGATCACAATCATGGATCCCGGCGTGCGCGCGTCATGTGCGCACGCCGGGACCACCAGGAGCAGTGAAACGACAGCCAGGAAAAACCGAGTCACTCAGAAAATCAGCTTGAGCGCGAACTGCAGCTCGCGGGCAGCAAACGCCTGCGTCGCCCGGCCAAACGTGCCCTGCGCCATGTTTCCGTTCGGCCGCTGCAGGTTGACCTGGTTGAAGGCGTTGAACGCCTCAGCGCGCACCTGCAGCCGTGCGTCGCGCCACGGCAGCGTAAAGTCCTTGAACAGCGACAGGTCCGTCGCGGCGAATCCGGGGCCGCGATACGCGTTTCGTGGCAGCGTGCCGATCACATCCGGCCGCGGGAAGTCGGCGACGGTGAATACGCCCGTCATGTACGCCTCGCGGCTGTCGTCGGGCAGCTCGAGGCCAAAGCTCGGGAGGTTGGGCCGGTCGGACCCGACGCCGTCGCCGTTGTAGTCGCCCGTCGGGTACGAGGCGTTCGTGAAGACGTTGAACGGGAACCCGCTCTGCAGCTGCGTGATGCCGTTGATCTGCCAGCCGCCGAGAAGCGCCCGTGTCACGCCGCCCGATTCCCTGAAGAATGGCAGTTCCCACAGCCAGTTCACGACCAGTCGGTGGCGAACGTCGAAGTCCGAATAGGCCCACTCGAGATCGAGGTCGCGGGCGTCAACCGGCAATCCGCCAACCTGCACGTCCGACCCGCTATCCATCGCCTTGCCGAGCGTGTACGACACCTGTCCGGTGAACCCGCGCGACAGGCGCTTGTTCAACTGCAGCTGCATGGCGTGATACTCGGACCGCGCGAGCATGGCCCGGTAATTAATGCCTCCGAATCCCGGGTTCAGCCGATCCAGCCGGCCGTCAAACAGGTCGCCACGCACGGTGTTGAAGTCGGCGAGCCGGCCGAAGTTGCGCCCGACGTTGCCCAGGTAGTTCGCTTCGAACACCAGGTTCCACATCAACTCCGTCTGTACGCCGGCGAACCAGTTGTGCGTGAACGCGTCCTTCGTATTCGGGTCCGGCACTCGTAGCGATTGCTGCGACGTGCCAAAACGCGAGTTCCACCCGATGATGTTGCCGACGATGCCGAGGCCGTCCTGCACACCAGGGTTGCTGTTGGGCCCGGTGGTCGTGATCGGCTCGTTCCGCCGCGTGCCGTCAGGGTTGGTTGGTCCGTAGGCGATTGGTATTCCTGCCTGCGATGCCACGTTCGAGGGGTTGGCCACGGCAAACGCGTAGTACGGGGGATTGAAGCGGATGTTCGTGATGCTGTTGTTGAACAGCCGCTCGTAGGCGATGCCCCACCCGCCGCGCACGGCGACGCGGTTGTCACCAAATGGCGTCCACGACGCGCCGAGCCGGGGCGCGAAGTTGTTGTAGTCATCGGGCACCACCTGCTCGACTCCGCCGACGGTCGCCGTGCGGACCTGCTCGAAGATGTCGGAGCCGGGGCCGAGGATGATGTTGGTGAGAAGCCCGTTCTTTTCCGACGGGCGGCCGAACCACTCGTGGCGCAGCCCGAGATTGAGCGTCAGGTTCGGCAGCGCCTTCCAGTCGTCCTGGATGAACACGCCGGTTTCCCAGAACCGGAAGTTGCGAATGTTCGGCTCGATCAGACCCGTCGACGGATTGATGCCCATGATCGAGACGCGGTGCACCTCGTCCATCGCGAAGTCATGGATGTTGAGGAAGTTGTATCCGCCGCGGCGCACGGCGAAGTCGGAGTCGTCCTGTACGTTCCGCACCTCGCCGCCGAACTTCAGGCCGTGATTGCCGAGCGACATCGACACCGTATCGACCCAGTGGAACGTCTTCTGCGTGAATACCGCGGGATTGGTCGGCAGGTTGCCAAACGACACCGTGCCATCGTCGAACGCGATGTTCGGCACGCCTTCGTTGTTCGCCAGCAGGCCGCGGTTGCGGTAGTTCAGCCCGAACCGCGCTTCGTTGACGACCCGGTTTGATACGACATAGGTGTGCGACACGGTGAGGTTGCGGCCGGTCTCGTCAACCGGCTGGTTGAACTGCTCGTGGCGGGGAATGGTCTCGGTGTCGTCCTCCAACCGCCGATCCTCGATATAGCGGCCGAGCAGACGCATGTTCGAGGTGAGCTCCTGGTCTACGCGGAAGCTGAACTGGTTCCCCTCGGTGGCCTCCGTGACCGGGATGTTTGCCGTGCCGATGTCCGGGATCCCGTCCGGCGTGCCCTGCAGGGCGTTGCGGAAGAGCCCGCCCTGAGCCACGTAATTCGGGTCGCTGGTGACGCCGGGATTGTTCAGCGCGCTATCAGTACCCAGGCCGGGCACTGGTTGGCCGGTATCGCGGATGTTGCTCGTCGGCGCTGGCGACGGGAAATTCGTGAACAGGAAGTTCGCGATTGAATTGGGGAAGCGTTGCGCGACGAGCTGCCGGAACTCGGGCGTCTCGACGGTGCGCACGAGCGTGAGGCCGCGCCGCAGACGCAGCCCCTCGTAGGACGCGAAGAAGAACGTTCGATCCTGGCGGATCGGTCCCCCCGTCGTGGCCCCGAACTGGTTGAATCGCAGCGGGTCCACTTCCCGGGAAAACACGGTGCGCGCGTCGAGTGCGTCGTTGCGCAGGAACTCCCACGCCGTGCCGTGCAACGCATTGGTGCCCGCCTTCGTGACGACGTTGACGACCGCGGCGCTGTTGCGCCCGAACTCCGCGGAGAAGTTGTTCGACAGGACGCGGAATTCCTGGATCATGTCCACGTTCGGGTTGACCGCGACGCGCCCGGCCGTGAACTGGTCGTTGTTATCGGTGCCGTCGAGCAGGAAGTTGTTCGCACGGTTGCGCTGCCCGTTGACGAACGCGGAATTGCCGCCGGCGGAGCCGCCGAGCACGACATTGGCCGGGTTCGCCACCGCGCCGGGCTGCAGGTCCATCAACTGAAAAACGTTGCGACCGTTGAGCGGCAGCTCGCTGACGCGCTTCTCGTCAACCAGGTTCGACAGACGTCCTTCCTCGGTGTTGACGAGCGCCGCCTGCGACTGGACCGTGACCACCTCGGTGAGCGCGCCGACCTCGAGGTCGAAGTCGAGCCTGACCGTGTCGCCGACCGTCAGGAGCACGTCCGACTGCGCGATCGTCTTGAAGCCTTCGAGCTCCGCCTTCACCTCGTAGCTGCCCCGCGGCAGGTTCGTGATGCGGTACAAGCCGTCCGAGCTCGAAACGGCAGTCCGCATTTCGTTTGTCGCCTGGTTTCGAACCGTGATCGTCACGCCGGGCATGACGCCGCCGGTCGTGTCCTTCGCTGTTCCCGTAAGCGTGGCATCGGCCGCCTGCGCCAGCGCCAGGGCCGGAACAAGCAGCAGCCATCCCAGGGCAGGTCCCAAGAGCCTAGTCATCTCACCCCTCCGTGAGGGCGGACGATACTGCTAGGGAGGGACGAGGAACAGCGAAATCATGCCTGTGATGCACACAGTTGGGACGAATGGAAGGTGCGTAGAGCGACGACGTCAGTCGTCGCGCTCAGTTGGATCGCTTCAGTCGTCGCGCTCAGTTGCGCTCTGCGGACGTTTGTTCGGCGGCGAATCGCTTGAAGAAACTGTCATTATTCCACTGCGGCCGCGTCGGCCGGTTCGCGACGGCCTCGACCAGCTTCACGTAGATACGGTTGAATTCGACAGCGGCCTGCTTATCAACGGGCTGCGAGAGATCGTCCCGAACCGAGTGATAGCGCTCGGTGCGCCACTTCTGCACCAGTTGATGCTCCGGCGAATCTTTCGTGAACCCGACCTTCAGTGAAAGAGCCGGGATGCCACGACGAATGAAGCTGAATTGATCGCTGCGCGTGAACGCGTTGCGTTCCGGTTCAGGATCCGTCAGCACCTCGATCCCGAGCGGCTTCGTCACCGCGCGGAGATCGTTCGCGAGGTCCGATTCCTCCAGTCCCTGCGCCACGATGCTCTTCAGCGGGAACAGCGGCAGGAACATGTCGGTATTCAGGTTCGCGACAATACCACGCGCCGGAATCGTCGGCTTGATCGCAAAGTAGCGCGAGCCGAGCAGCCCCTTTTCTTCCGCGGTGACAGCGACAAACGCCAGCGAACGCTTGAAGCCGCCTTTCTTCGCGGCGGCGGCAGCGGCGGTCTCGATGAGCGTGGCAATCCCGGACGCGTTGTCCATGGCGCCGTTGAAGACGCTATCGCCATTCACGGGATTCCCAGTCCCGAGGTGATCGAGATGAGCCGTGATGACGACGTACTCGTCCTTCAGCTTCGGATCCGTTCCCGGGAGAATGCCCACCACGTTCTCAGAGCTCACCGGCTCGCCGCCCATTGCGACAACGGATCGCACGGTGCCAACGAGCGGGAACTTAGGCAACGGCTTGCCCGCGTTCGCCAGGTCGAGGATTTCCTTGAACGTGTGTTTGCTGCCGGTGAACCACTTCTCCGCGTGCGCCGGGTTCGCCGTGGCCGCGAGCTGCTGGCCCGCGTTGTCGTCCATTGCCGGATCATCGAGCACCATCTGCGGAATCAGCCTGTTCTGAACCTGGCGGTCCCAAGGGACGTCCTGGCCCTTGGGGTTCTGAATCGCAACGCCTCCGACGACACCCGCTTCCTGCAGCGTTTTCCATCGGTTCGTGGCGTAATGCGCGTACAGCGGGGCTGAGACTCCCGGCGGCATGCCGGTGAGGAACACGACGACCTTGCCCTTCAGATCCAGACCGGTGAGATCGTCGTGACCCGACTCGGGCACACTGAGGCCGTACCCGATGAACGTCATCGGCGCTTCAACCTTGGGCGCGTGCCTGACGCGGATATTCAGCATCACTTCGTCGCCGAACTTCACCGGTTCCTCGGCGCCGTTCCGCAAGATCGTGAGGCTCGACTTGCTTTCGTCGAGCGTCTGCATGATGAAGCTGACGGGCTGCCGATAGGTGTTTCCCGCACCTGGCTTCAACCCGGCTTTCCTGAACTGCAGGGAGATGTAGCCGACCGCCTCGCGGTGTTCGGGGCTGCCGGTCTGACGGCCCTTCATCGAATCGTCGGCGAGATACGTGATGTGCGCCCACCAGCGATTGACCTCGCCCTGCTGGCGCGGATTCTGAGCGCGAACGGCGCCGGCCGCGATGATGACAAGAGCTGCGACAAGAACACGTTTCATAAATCAAATCCCCGTAGTGGCCAACCTTCGACCGTTGTAGGGGCCGACCTCCGAGGTCGGCCCTAGTACCTCACGAGCAGGCGCGCCGCCCGCTCCACCTCGTGTTCCGACACCAGAAAAAATTCCTCGAGCGGGGGCGAATACGGCACCGGCGTATCGAGCGCGCCCAGGATGCGTACAGGCGCGTCGAGCGATTCGAACGCCTCTTCCTGGATAATCGCGGCAAGGCTTTCGCCGATGCCGCCTGTTCGCGAGTCTTCGTGGACGATGAGGACCTTGCTGCAGTGACGAGCCACAGCGAGCACCGACGCGCGGTCGAGCGGAACGATCGTTCGCAGGTCGAGCACGCTTGCCTCGATCCCATCGGCCGCGAGCTTTTCTGCCGCGCGCATCGCCACGTGCACGTACGCGCCATACGAGACAATCGCCAGATCGTCGCCAGCGCGGCGAAGCGCGGCCCGGCCGAATGACAAGGGCTCCGGTGCGTCGTGCGGCAGCGCCTGCTTGACACGCGGGTCGCGGTAGAGGCCGATGTGCTCGTAGTAGAGCACCGGATCGGGATCGGCGACGGCCGCCGCCATCAACGCGCGCGCATCCTCGGGCGTCGAGGGCGTCGCGATCTTCAAGCCAGGCGTCCGGTAAAACCACGGCTCGGTGTTCTGGCTGTGGTACGGGCCCGCGTGGCGCAAGCCGCCCCAGGGCATGCGGACGACCATCGGAACCGAACCGCCCCAGCGGTATCGAATCTTCGCTGCGTTGTTGACGAGCTGATTGAATCCGGTCGCCACGAAATCGTTGAACTGCATCTCGCCAATCGGCCGCTGTCCTGCGAGCGCAGCACCGACGCACACACCAAGGACCGCGCTCTCCGCCAGCGGCGAGTTGATGATGCGGTCCCCGAACTCCTTCAACAAGGGGCGCAAGAGGAGGAATGCGTTGCCGTACTGTCCGCCCACGTCTTCGCCGTACACGAAGACGCGTGGGTCCGACCGCAGCGCGTCGCTCACGCCCATCATGACCGCCTCGAGAAAGGTGTTGCCCTTCTTGTCGAACGGCAAGCCCGGGTCGAGTGGGGGAAGGGCGGGAGTCAGCTCGATCTTCAGCCGATGATCGCGATCCAGGACCTCGATGCGTACGCGTGCGGGCTCGTTGGCAAAGACACCAATGCCGGCCTGCTCCGGCCGCGGCCAGGGCGCATCAATGACGGCCCGCGCTTCGGCCTCGACGATCTGCTCGGCCTCGCGCTTGTACCGGTCCAGGTCGCCCTCGCCCATCACACCCGCGGCGCGAAGACGCTGCGCATACAGCGAGATGGGATCGCGCGCCGCCCAGTACGCGTGCAGGTCGCGATCGCAATATGCCGCCTGGTCGGAGAGCGGCGGATACTCCCACGAGGACTGCGGTTCCTTCCCGAGGTACAGCATGTCGTCGTGGTGCGCATGGCCGCACATGCGCATGCACACCAGTTCGATCAGGGTTGGGCCGTCGCCCGCGCGAGCGCGATCGGCAGCCCAGGTGAATGCCGCCGCGACCTGGTCGGCATCCGTTCCGTCGATCGTGATGCCGGGAATTCCGTACCCGGTTGCCTTGTCGGCGAACACGCGCACGGCCGATTGCTCGCACACTGGAGTGGATAGGGCCGTCTGGTTGTTCTCGATGCAGAACACCGCGGGCAGCTTGCGCGCGGCGCAGAGATTGATGGCTTCGTGCCATTCGCCGAGCGACGATCCACCCTCCCCGATGAATGAAAAGCCGACGCGTCCCGAACGTTCGCGTGCGAATGCCATCGCCATTCCGGCGATCGACAGCGTGCTGATGGAGAGCGGAGCCGTTGCGGGCAGGATGCCCCAGCTCATGTCGCCGATGTGCAGGTCCTTGCCGTCCATCGGCGGTCCTTGCTTGGCCATCTGCGCGTTGAGGACCATACGAATCGTCTCGGGTTCGGGACGCATGGCGAGCGCGACCCCCAGGTCGCGGATGATCGGGCCCACCACATCACCCTGCCAGCCGCGTTTCGCGTCGCGGTAGGCGGGACCCCGTCGCAGCCGGATCGCAGCGGCGTAGATCGCTTCCTGGCCGAGCGAGCGGAAGCCCTTGCCTTGGAACCCGGCGTTTTCGTATTTGACCTCGCCACTCGAGAAGAACTGCTTCAGCCGGTTGTCCACGGCGCGGGTGAGGATCATGCCGCGCAGGATCTCGCGCCGTTCATCGGGCGTGAGTGAAACCGCAATCGCTTCGCGCCTGAGGAACCCGTCGCAGGCGTCGAGCAATTCCTCGCGCGCTGCCGCGAACCGCGTCGCAGCCGTTGTGCCCGGGGTTGTTTCGGGAATTTCTACCTCGTCGAATGTGACGCGCTTCGCCAGTTCCTGGCGGATGCGGGGCCGCAGCGCGTCGATGGCTGACGCGTCGTTCTCGCGCGTGTGTCCCGCGCCAACCGCCTCGAGTGCATCCTGAAGCGGCGCGAGCGCAAACGGATATCGCTCGACGACAAACGCTGCCAGCCGCCCGGCCACACAGGGAATGGCGGCTACGGGAACCGATTTGGGCATGTAGGTAAATTTTACAGGTTTTGTGACACCATGCAGCGCATGAGCCTGAGGGTTTTGACGCTGTCAGTGATGGCCGCGGCCTGCGCGGCCTGTTCAAACGGCACCACAGAGTACGCGTCGTCACCAGGCCGGGGATCCGCGCTCGCAACCGTCGCCCTGGTCAATGCAAAAGTGTGGACTGGCGAGCCGAGGCGCGCATGGGCTGAAGGCCTGGTGATCGCGGGCGAGAGAATCACGCAGGTCGGCACGAGCGACGAAGTTCGCCGTGCGGCCGAGGGTGCGGAGATCATCGACGCCGGCGGGCGGCTTATCGTGCCTGGGTTCATCGATACACACGTGCATTTCGTCGATGGCGGCTTTCGCCTGGCATCGGTGCAGTTACGCGACGCGCGCACGCGCGAGGAGTTCGCGGGTCGCGTCAAGGCGTTCGCCTCAACCGTGGCGGCGGGCACGTGGATTACCGGCGGTGATTGGGATCATTCGTTGTGGGGAGGCGAATTGCCGGCGCGCGACTGGATCGATGCGGCCACGCCCGACAATCCTGTCTGGGTGAACAGGCTCGACGGTCACATGGCGCTTGCCAACAGTGAGGCGCTGAAGGCGGCTGGAGTCACGAAGGCGACGCCGGACGTCGCGGGTGGCGAGATCGTGCGCGGTTCGAACGGAGAGCCGACGGGAGTCCTGAAGGACAACGCGATGGGGCTCGTAGACAAGGTTGTGCCGCCGCCGTCCGACGAGATGCGCGACCGCGCGCTCACCGCCGCGATGAAATACGTCAACGAGCAGGGTGTCACGTCCGTGCACAACATGGGCACGTGGGACGACCTGGCGACGTTCGCCCGTGCGCGCAAGGCAAACACGCTTTCGACGCGCCTCTACGGTGTGGTGCCGCTATCCGACTGGGGTCGCCTCCAGGATGTCGTCGCGCGTCGCGAACATGGCGGCGATGACGGCCGCGGCGATGACTGGTTGCGCGTAGGCGGACTCAAGGGATTCGTCGACGGCTCGCTGGGATCGCACACCGCCGCGTTTCACCAGCCTTTCGACGATGCGCCGAAGGATACGGGTCTGCTCGTCACTACGCCGGATGATCTCTATCGCTGGATATCGGGCGCCGACAAGGCCGGCCTGCACGTGATGGTGCACGCGATCGGCGACCGCGCGAACGGGTTGTTGCTCGACATCTACGAACGTGTGGAGCGGGAGCACGGCCGGCGCGATCGACGGTTTCGTATCGAGCACGCGCAGCACCTTGCGTCGGCCGACATCCCGCGGTTCGCGCGGCTCGGCGTGATTGCGAGCATGCAGCCGTATCACGCGATCGATGACGGGCGCTGGGCGGAGAAGTTCATTGGCGAGCGGATCAAGACGACGTATGCGTTTCGCTCGCTGCTCGACGCGAAGGCGCAGCTGGCCTTTGGTAGCGACTGGTTCGTCGCCCCGCCGACACCGCTCGAGGGGATCTACGCGGCGGTGACACGGCGGACGCTTGACGACAAGAATCCTGACGGATGGGTGCCGGAGCAGAAGATCAGCGTCGAGGAGGCGCTGCGCGCGTACACGGCGGCCGCGGCGTATGCGTCGTTCGACGAGAGTCGCAAGGGCGTGCTGAGCGTCGGCCGCCTGGCGGACCTCGTGATGCTGGACCGCAATATCTTCGATATCGCGCCCGAAGAGATCCGTCACGTCAAGGTGCTGCTCACGATGGTGGGTGGCAAACCCGTCCACCGCAAACCGACGACGTGAGGGTCAGACCCTCGCTGCGATCCGACTCAACGTCGGCAAGAACTGCGTACGTTGAGTCGGGTGATCGCGAGGGTCTGACCCTCACGTATGGAACCCAGTCACTTTAAGGGGTGGGCGAAGCCGGGGCCGGTGCCGCCGGGGGCCGAGCAGCCCGTCGACGTGCCCGCCGACGAGACGCTCGACGCGATAAGCGGCCACTTTCGCATCTTTCAGCTTCGCAAGGGCCATCGATTCTCGACCGACGACGTCCTCACCGCGTGGTACGGGACGAGCTGGGCGCCGTCCGCCCGGGTGGTGCTCGATCTCGGGTCCGGAATTGGCTCGGTCGGGATGATTGCCGCGTGGCGACTACCAGGCGCGCGGCTTGTGACGGTTGAGGCGCAGGACGACAGCGTGCGTCTCGCGCGGAAGTCGGCCGCGTACAACGGCCTGGCCGATCGCTACGAGATTCGGCACGGCGACTTTCGAGACGCGAACCTGCTCGGACCGGGCGAACGCTTCGACCTCGTGCTCGGCAGCCCGCCGTACTTTCCGCCAGGCACCGGCATCGAAGGCGACCACCCGCAGAAGATTGCCTGTCGCTTCGAAATGCGCGGTGACATCGGTGACTACTGCGCCGTCGCCGCCCGACATCTCGCGAACGGCGGCGTGTTCGCCTGCATCTTCCCCGAAGATCAGCGTAGTCGCGTCGAAGCTGGCGCCTCCGCACGCGCCCTTGCCATCATCCGCCGTCGCCCGATCGTATTTCGCGAAGGCGAGCAGCCCCTGGTTGCCTTGTTCCTCATGATGCGCCGCGACGACCTGCCCGAAACCCTCCGCGACCAGACATGGGTGGAGCCGCCGCTCATCATCCGAACGAGCGACGGGAGGGTTCATCCGGAATATCAGGCCCTCAAGCTGGCGGTGGGTTTTCCGCCCTGAGCCTTACGTCCGCGCCGCCTTCACGTCGAGCGCGGCGCCGATTCGCTTTACCATGTCCTTCGTCGTGGACGCGCCGCCAAGATCGGGCGTGCGCACAACGCCTTCGACGATGACCTGCTCTATGGCGCGCAGGATCCGATCGGCGGCGGCCCGCTCCCCGAGATGCTCCAGCATCATCGCCCCCGCCCAGATCGCTGCCACCGGGTTTGCGACGCCCTTGCCCGCAATGTCCGGCGCCGAGCCATGGATCGGCTCGAACATCGACGGGTACGTCCGCTCCGGATTGATGTTCGCGCCCGGCGCGATGCCAAGACTGCCGGAGATCGCGCTGCCAATATCCGTGAGAATGTCCCCGAACAGGTTCGACGCGACGATCGTGTCGATACTCTGCGGGTGCGTCACCATGCGCGCCGCCAGCGCGTCCACGTGATACTTGCGCAGCGTTACCTCCGGGTACTCCGGCGCGATTGCCGCCACCACTTCATCCCACAGGACCATCGAATATTGCAGCGCGTTGGATTTCGTGGCGCTCGCCAGCAGCTTGCGAGGCCGGCTGCGTGCCACCTCGAACCCGTACCGCACGATGCGTTCGATGCCGCGGCGCGTGAAGATACCTGTCTGCTCGGCGACTTCATGAGGCGTCCCGACATGCACGCGACCACCGATGCCGGCGTACTCACCCTCCGAGTTCTCACGCACGCACACCATGTCGATGTCCGCCGGTCCCCGACCCGCCAGCGGTCCCGCCGTGCCGCCGAGGAGGCGCATCGGCCGCAGGTTCACGTACTGCTCGAACCGCTGCCGGATCGGCAGGATCAGTTCCCACACCGAGATGTGATCAGGCACCCGCGGATCGCCAATGGCACCGAGGTAAATCGCATCAAAGCCGCGCAGTTGGTCGAGCCCGTCGGCCGGCATCATGCGCCGCTCGCGCAAGTAATAGTCGCAGCCCCAGGGGAACTCAGTGACCTCGAGCGTGAAGCCACCCTGCGCCGCCGCAAGGGACACGATCTCCAGCCCGCACGGGATGACTTCCTTGCCGATCCCGTCTCCCGCAATCACAGCGATGGTGTGCTTTCGCATAACAGCAGCTTTTACATTCCGGGCGGGGTGAAGCGGCCGTCGGCCGCGAGCCAGCCGCCATCCGCGAACAGGATCGTTCCGGTGACGAAGCTCGCCGCGTCGGAGATGAGGAACAGGGTGGGGCCTGCCATTTCGTCGGGTGTTGCCCACCGCTTGAGAATGCTCTTTTGCGCGTACGCGTTGTACCAGTCGGGGTTTGCCTTGATCGGCTCGGTAAGCGGCGTTTCGACGACGCCAGGGCCGACGGCGTTGACGCGGACTCCCGCGGCCCCGAACTCGACGGCTGCGCCGCGCACCAGCTGCACGATGCCCGCCTTTGTGCACGCGTAGACGCTTTGCCCCGGCTCGACGACCAGCGACCGGATCGACGAGAAGATCACGATGCTTCCGCTTCGCTGGGCCATCATGACGCGGCCCGCCGCGCGCAGCGTGTTGAACGTGCCCTTCAGGTTCACCCGCAGCACCTGGTCGAACTCGTCCTCGGTGTAGTCCAGCATCTTCTTGCGCACGTTCACACCCGGCGTACACACGACCGCATCGAGTCGCCCGCCGGCTTCGCCGACGTACTTCAACGTGGCGTCAAGCGATTCGCCATCGGTCACGTCCACCATGCCCGCATCGGCCTGGCCGCCCGCCTTCGTGATGCGCTCCGCCGTGTGCGACGCCGTTTGCGGCACCATGTCGAGGCAGAAAACGCGCGCCCCCTGCTCCGCCGCGCCACGAGCCACCGCTTCACCAATGCCGCCGCCGGCGCCGATGACCGCAACTACTTTCCCGTCGAGTCGAAAACGATCGGATTTTGTCATTTCAGGTGTGGAAGTTGAGGGTCGCGACTTGCAGGTCGAGCTGCGTGCGCCGTGATTGTCGTTCGTGATCGTAAAGCCAGCGCCATGAAGAATGCGACGGCGGCGGCAATGATACCGGTCAGCGTCGGGTCGAGCCACGGGTACTGCGCGATCATGAACGAGCGGATCAGCAACAACGTGAGCACGCCCGCGCCTATCGATGCAAGAGCCTCGCGGCTGCCGGCGCGCTCCGAGTAGAGCCCGCCGATAATGGGCACGAACAGGCTGACGGCCAGTAATGAATAGAAGATCGTCAGCGCCGAGACGACTGTTGGAATGACGATGGCGAGCAGGACGCCTACGGCCCCGCCGACAAGAGCGGCCCCGCGCGCGACAGCGAGCACTTGTCGATCTGCGGCCCCGGGATTGACGAAGCGCTTGTAGAGATCCTGCGACAGCGACGTGGAAAGCATGAACAGAATCGCGTCGCAGGTGCTCACCTCTGCCGAAAAGATCGCGGCGAGCGCCAGCGCGCCAAGCAGCGGTGGCAAGAGTTCGAGCATGACCGTCGGCAGCACCAGATCCCGGCCTTCGATTCCTGGATGCGCGACCCGGGCAGCCATTCCGATGAGAACAGGAGCGAACGAGAAGATCGCGAGCGCGAGCGCCTGCACGCCGACGCCAATCCTGACGGTCCGCGGGCTCGCCGCTCCGTATACTTTCTGCACCAGCCCGGGTGACACCACGAAGTTCGCCCCGAGCAGGAAAAGCATTGTCCACCCGGAGCCGGGACCTGCGGAGTGCATGAAGTCCCAGAACGTGGACGGAACCGCGACGCCCGCGGAGAGTGCGCTCACGCCCCCGATGGCGTTCAGGATCAGCGGAACGGAAATGATGAACCCACCGAGAAGCACGACCAGCTGCACCAGGTTCACCCACGCGGAGCTTAGAAGGCCGCCGGCGGTGAAGTAGATCGTCATGACGACGGCGCCCACGAGCGCCCCGGCCCAGCGCGGCAAGTCGGCCACGACCGTGAGCACGGCGGCGCCGGCGATCAACTGCGCCGCGAGAATCGCAAGCGTCCCGAACCAGATGAGGACGGCGATGACGCCACGGACCGACGGCCCGTACCGGAGCTCGAGGTAATCGCCCGCTGTATACAGGTTGTGGTCGGCGGCGATTTTCCAGATCCGCGGACCGATCCAGAGGGCGAGAAAGATTGACCCTATTGCCGCTGCGCCATTCCACCACCACGCGGAAATGCCGTCGCGGTAGGCGAGCCCTGCCGCGCCGACCGTCGATCCCGCCCCGATGTTTGACGCGAGCACTGTCGAAAAAAGAAGAGGCGCCGTGAGGCTGCGCCCGGCGACAAAGAAATCGCTGCTCCGTTTCACGCGACGCGCGATCCACAAACCGAGGGCGACGAGCGCGATCGAGTAGACGATGAGCAGAACGAGATGTATGTTCATGAACGCCGCAGGCAATATGTCATCGTTGCCGATTGTTTGACAACGTTTACTGCCAGTCAGGTAAGAGTAGACGAGCCATTTTCCGTCGGAGGTCACATGCAGCGGGTAATAGGAACGTTCGTGATGCTGGTTGCGTGCCTGGCGGCACCGCACCTGGCCGGAGCGCAGACGACCGGCACCATCGCCGGCACGGTTCGAGACACGAGCGGGGCGGTGCTGCCGGGAGTCATGATCACCGTCAGCGGCCGTTCGCTGCAGCGGCAGAGCGTCTCGGTCGTTTCGAGCGAGGACGGTACGTATCGAATTCCGCTGGTGCTACCGGGGATCTACACAGTGTCAGCCGAGCTGAGCGGCTTCACGTCGCAGACGCGCGAGGACGTGGACGTCGCCCTCAACCAGACATCGACGCTCGATTTTCAGCTGGGGCTCGCCGGCGTCGCCGAGACCGTGGAAGTCACGTCCGAAGTCCCTCTGGTGGACGTCGTTCGCTCGGACGTGGGCAATCGCGTGACGAACCAGACCATCGAAGCATTACCGCTCAACGGCCGCGACTTCGTGGACCTGATCGGTTTGGTACCAGGAGCCAAACCCGAACCCGCCAGCACCCAGAACGCGACGGTACAGATCTTCGGCGAGCGCGCCGGCGCGATCTCGTTCCTCGTGGACGGCGCCGAGAACAACGATCCGGTTACCGGCGGTCCGCAGGTTCGATTCACGCAGGACTCGATCCAGGAATTCGACGTGATGACCACCGGCTACGAAGCCGAGTTCGGGCGCGCGCAGGGCGGCGTGGCCAACATCATCACGAAGTCTGGCACGAACGAATTCGACGGGCGCGCGTTCTGGTTTCTGCGTGACGACCAGTTCGACACAGCGAACGTTCCCGACCAGGATCCCCCCGCCCTCAATCGCGATCAATGGGGCGGCACGCTCGGCGGTCCGCTGGTTCGCGAGCGCGCGTTCTTCTTCGGCTCGTTCGAGAAACTCGACGAGCGCCGCGGCGTGAACATCCAGCAGTCCCGGATTCCGGCGTTTGTGCGGGCAGGGCTCGCGACACCCGGCGGAGCTGAGGATTTCGACATCGCGCCGGAGACCGATGGCTTCACCGGGCTTGGAAAAGTGGACTTCAACCTCAACGTGGACCATCGCCTGACGGCCACCATCAACAGGAGCCAGCAAGACGTCACGGGAGAGATCAGCTCACCAGTGGCTGGAACAACGGCGCTCCCGAGCGCCGCGCGCACCGAAACACGCGAGGGAACCAGTGCCGTGTTCCGCCACTCGGCAGTCTTCTCGCAGTCCACCTTCCTCGAGTCAACCGGTACGTGGATCGACGGTCTGAGCGGCAACAACCTCGACGAGACGACGCGTGCGGAGCCGATCCTGACGCTGCTGCTGACCGGGTTCCTGCAGACCGGGGCGCCGTTTGGAGGGCAGACGCGGCGCGATACCGAACGCATCCAGGTTGCACAGGCATTGACGCATTTCCGTTCCGGCGGGTGGGGAAGTCACCAGTACAAGATCGGATGGGACTTCAACCGCGTCGGCCTCGAGGGGGCGGACGAAGTCACGAACGACGTCGAGTATTCGGCCGCGTTTCTCAATCCAAACGCCCACGCCATCAACGAGGACCTCTTCAACCGGCTCGGCTTCGAGCAGTCAGCGGCGCGGTTTTTTACCCTGAGCGCTAACCCGGACGGCAGCCTCGACATCGATATCGATTCAAACGAGTTCGCCCTCTACGCGCAGGACGCGTGGCAGCCGCGGGGCGATCTCACCATCAACTACGGCGCGCGTTACGACTATTCGAGTCTCTTTGGCGACGACGCCAATAACGTGGTGCCCCGGGTCGGCTTCGCCTGGGATGTGGACGCACGCCACCGCACCGTCGTAAAGGGGAACTTCGGCATCTTCTACGATCGTAATCTGCTGAGCGCCGCGGCGACCGTTCCGGAAAAGGGCGGCGTCTTCACGCGGTCCGCCTTCGACGTGGCGTTGCCGCGCCTGGGCGCCGACTATACCGATTCGTTGATCGACCTGGTGATCACGTCGGGGTTCCCCGGCCCCGGCGGTGTGCGAGGGCCCGCTGAGAATCCCGCCTATCGGCCGTTTGCGGATGCGCTTCGCGGCGATCCATTCGCGCTCTATCGGCTGCTGGGCATACCGGTCGGCGACCCGTCGCGCCCAACCGTCGTCACGGCCGATAACGTGCAGCAGTTGAGCGGCCGCACGCCGCAGCAGGTGCTGGCGCTTCTCGAAGCCACCTGGCCGGGTACCGACTGGGAGTTCTTCGACGTGCCGGGCGGCTCGGTCGTCGGAAATCGCATCCTGTCGTTCTTCCCACGGGGCCCGCTGTCGCTCAGCCGAGAGCTGTCCGTGTATTCGGAAGACCGGACGCCGTGGACGCGCGCATTCAGCGTTGGTGTCGATCGGGAAGTGGCGGGTGATTTCAGCGTGTCGGCCACCTACGTCCATCGGCGCACGCGGGATTTGCTGACGCGCCGCATCACGAACCTGTTCGACGTGCCGCCCGGCGATCCGAACTTCGGCCAGACCACGGACGGTGGACCGCGCCTCAACCAGGTCACCTACGACGGCCGAGTCAATTACGACGGCGTGATCCTCGCGTTCCGAAAGCGCTTCAGCAACCGTCACCAGTTCCAGTTGTCGTACACGGGTTCCCGGGCGCGCGACAACCTGCTTACGGGACAGGTTGGCTCGGGCTTCAGCAACAACAATCATCCCGAGATCGACCTCGGGCCCTCGAACCAGTCGGTGCCGCACGTGTTCGTGGCCAACGGCCTGGTGACGCTTCCGCTCGACATCAACGTGAGCGGCATCTTTTTCTGGCGGAGCGGCAATGCGTTCAACCCGCGCGGCATCCGCGACCTGGATGGCGACGGCCTTGTCGATCAGCGCGACACGACGCAGGAGCGTAACGCGTTCCGCGTGAAGTCGTACGGCAACCTCGATCTGCGGGTCGAGAAGCAGTTCCATCTTCCCGGACGCCACACTATTGGTGTGATGGTCGAGGGGTTCAATCTCACGAACCGCGCGAACGTCGCGTCGGTCACGGACGTGGCAGGCGAAGCGTTCGGCACGCCGGTGACGTTTTTCCCGGGGAGGGAAGTGCAGTTCGGGGTGAGGTACCTGTTTGGCCGGTAACGCTCACCGGCCGCCCGCGCGCGAGACGGGACGCGCAGACGCGGAGACTCGGCTCCGTGTCTACGTGCCGCGGTGTCCCGTGACGCCATAAGTCGGTCAGTGCGCTTCGAGTTCGACTGAGTAGATGGCTTTGCCCGTCAGATCATGCAGCCGCGCGGTCAGCGCGCGACTGCGGCCGTCGATCGTGAGGCTGCCGAAGAACTGCAATTCGGCACTCGGCGGCCGGTTCGGCTTCATGCCGGCCGGGATGCCGGTGAACTTCACTTCGGGCCCGAACGTGTTGTCGAGGTCGTTCGGGCCGAACGTGCCCGCGTTGAGCGGGCCCGCGACGAATTCCCAGAACGGATCGAACTCGCTGAACCGTGCCCGCGAGGGATCGTAGTGATGCGCGGCGCAGTAGTGGACGTCCGCCGTGATCCACACGACATTGCGGATCCGATGGTCACGGATGAACCGCAGCAGGTCAGCAATCTCCAGCTCGCGCCCCGAAGGCACTCCATCGTCCGCATTGGCGACTGCCTCGAAATGTGACGGAAAGTCGCGAACGATCAGGCCGAGCGGCAGATCGCTCGCGATCACTTTCCACGCCGCGCGACTTGCCACCAGGCGCTCCTTCAGCCTGGCGACGTGGCCCGCTCCCATGAGCGCTGAGCTCGCGTCGAGGGTCCTCTGCCGGTTGTCGCTGTTCGGCCCGCGGTAGCTGCGCATGTCGAGAGCAAAAATCTCGACCAGCGGCCCGTACGGCACCGTCCGATCGATCCGTTCGGGGTGGTCCCCAAGGAGCGGCACCGGGTTGTATTCGAAAAACGCCTGGCGCGCGCGCGCCGCAAGCAGCGGCACGCTCTTAACGGTGTAGCGTGTGTCCTTCGACAGGTCCCGCTCGAGATACCAGTTGTCGCGCACTTCGTGATCGTCCCAGATGACGACTTGCGGAACCTCGGAATTGAAGCGGCGCATATGCTCGTCGAGCAGGTTGTACTGATAGTTGCCCCGATAGTCGGCCAGCGTCTCCGCCGCCTTCGATTTCGCCTCCGTCACCACGTTCTTCCACACGCCGCCGTCGTCAAGCTTCACCTCGGCCTGCACTGGCTGGTCCGCGTAGATCGTGTCGCCCAGGTTGATGAACACGTCGGGCTCGACGCGCCGCATCGTCTCGTACAGGCGGAAGCCGCCCCATTCGGGATTGATGCCCCAGCCCTGACCGACGGTGTCTGCCGAAAAAGCAATCGTGACGCCACGCGTGGCAGGCGGCGTGTTGAAGCTGCCGGTCTGCGGCCCACTCCAGGTCCGGATGTCCGCGAGATCCTGAAACAGCACGCGGTAAAAGATGCGTTGCCCGGCTGGAAGATCGGTGAGCACCGTTCGCGCGGTGAAGTCGGACGTGTCGAGTGCCGCGGGTCCGGGCACCCGTCGCACATCCTTGAAGCTGGCGGTGGTCGAATATTCGACGAACATGCGCGCCGCGCGATCGGCGCGGCTCCAGATCACCGCTCGTCCGGCGGACACATCCCCTGCAGCAATGCCCTGGGGCATCGCAGGCCGCGCGCTCTGCGCCCTGACGAGGGCCGGCGCACCACGCAATCCCAAATTCCCAAGTCCCAATTCCCGAGAAGGTCGCTTTAACAGTTGGGAGTTGGAGTTTGGGAGTTGAAGAAGGCCGAAGGATGAAAGAGACCGCCGGAAGAACGTCCGGCGGTCGATGCTGCCCTTTCGTCTCACTTGATGCGCGACGGCACAGTTCCGAGCTCGCGTGCGGATGGGATACCGTTCGATGTTTCCGAGAACGACACGGCGCGGACGAGCGCCTCGGCCATCGCTTCCGCTGCGAGCGCGCCGATAATTGTGATGTTCGCTTCACCCTCCCAGCGGCCGGTTGCGAGCGCGAACACCGTGTCGCCGTCGCCGACGGTGTGTGACGGGCTAATCGCCTTCGCAAAGCCGTCGTCACCCATCAACGCCATGCGGTTCACGTCGGCTTTCGTGAGCTTCGCGTTCGTAGCCACAAGGCCGATCGTGGTGTTTTCACCCGAGCGGGGCTGCGGCCGGCGCAGCAGAGCGCCCGAACGCAGCAGCTTGCGGGCATCAGCCATCGTCTTGCCGTCTTCGGAACGCACGCCGGCCACCACCTTGCCGGTTTCCGGATCGATGATGTCGCCCACTGCATTGGCGGCGACGATCGCGGCAACGACGAGACCGTTGGGCAGCGCAATGGCGGCGGAGCCGACGCCGCCCTTCATCGAGCGGTTCAGGCCCATCTTGCCGACCGTCGCGCCGGCGCCAGCGCCGACGTTTCCTTCGGCAACCGGTCCGTCGGTCGCGGCCTGCGCAGCCTTGTAGCCGCAGTCAGCGGTCGGCCGCACGGTTGGCTTGCCGCCAAACGCCAGGTCGAACAGGATCGCCGCGGGCACAATCGGCACCACACCAGCCGATCCTACTTTCCAACCGATTCCCTTTTCTTCGAGATACCGAACGGTGCCCGTCGCAGTGTCGAGACCGTACGCGCTGCCGCCGGACAGCACGACGGCGTTGACCTTGTCGACCATGTTCAACGGGTTTAGCAGATCCGTCTCGCGCGTGCCGGGCGCGCCGCCGCGCTGCGATACCCCGCCCACGGCGCCCTCGCCGTCAACGAGAATCACCGTGCAGCCGGTGGGACGTTCGGTGAGCGTGTGGTGACCAACTCGCAGCCCTTCGACTTCAGTGAGCCCACGTCCGCGGCTCTCAACACCGGCGGCGACGGGAAGCTGCGCGTCCACCTGCGCCGTGACCGCGACAAACGATGCGAGTACCAGGATGCGTCTCATGTGTTTTACGGGCCGGCGAGAGCCGGCCCCTCTGCGTTCTCACAGGGACTCTGCGTCTCTGCGTCTAAAAATTGTATTTCACTGCCAATTGTACGATCCGGCCGTCCTCGGCCGTTGTGATACGCCCGAAGGTGGCAGTGCCGATCAAGTTGCCGGGGTTGCGGAAGCGTGTCTGATTGAACAAGTTGAACGCTTCTACACGGAACTGCAACCGGTGCGTCCCCGCGACCGGAACGTTCTTGAAGAACGACAGGTCCGTGCGTGAGAAACCCGGTCCGCGCACCGTGTTCCGCCCCTGGTTTCCGGGCTCCGCCGTGGCGGCGCCGGCGCGACGCTGGAAGCACGATGTGTTGAACCATTGATCGACGGTGTGCGGCGCACCATCATTCGGGTCGCAGGTCACATCGGGACGATTCGTGAGGAACCGGATCGTGGTGACCGGGTCCGTTACGGTGAACGGGAAACCGGTCTGCGTCTGGACGATGCCGTTCACCTGCCAGCCGCCGAGTAAGTACTCCACGAATGCGCCGCTGTTCCGGGGCGTTGGCAGCTCCGCGTTGAAGCTGATGACGAAGCGGTGCCGCACGTCGAACAATGCGTCACCCTTCTCGAACTCGAGCGCACGCTCGATCGACGCTTCATCGCCAATCGTGACGGGAAGCACAGGCCGTGCGTCGCTGCCGATGTTGAGCCCGGAGACATGATCGACCGCGTGGCCGAGTGTATAGGACGCCAGGAAGCTCATGCCACGCGTCTGCCGCATGCGCACGCTGGTCTGCAGCGAGTCGTACCAGGACTTTGCCTCCGAGAAGGTCGGGCGTACGAGGCTGAACGCGGGAAACAGGCGTGCGCCGGGCGCGGTCTGGCCAGGAGTGAAGACGCCCGGATTCACCTCGATGAAGATCGGCAGGTTCTTGCCTCGGGATCCGACATAGCCGATCTCCGCGCCCAGGAGACTCCCTAGCTCCTGCTGCCACGTCACATTGAAGTGCTGAGCGGAGGGCGACTTGAAGTCATCGCCCCAGCCGATGAAGATCAGCCCGGGAGGAAACAGGTTCGCTCCACCGCTGATCGCGCTCAGCGGATCGCGCAATGTCAGCGGGGCCGGCGGTGAATTGACCTCGAGGAGAGGCGTGAACGGCGGCGCGAGCACGCCGTTTTGAAAGAAGTCGCCCTGGCCGGCGAGCACGTCGTAGAAGATGCCCCACGCGGCTCTCAGGCTCGACCGACCACTGCCCGTCGGATCCCACGCCAGTCCGAGGCGCGGCGCGAGGTTGTTCTTGTCTGTTTCATAGGTGCCGCGCGGGACGCCTTCATCACCGGGATAGACGAGGCCGGTCGGCGCATCCGGGAATCTCGTCGACTGCTGTCCCGGGTGGAACGCGTTGATGGCGTCGTTTGCTTCCTCGAAGGGCTTCGCGAGTTCGTAACGAAGTCCGACGTTCAGCGTCAGGTTGGACCACGGCCTGAACTCGTCCTGCGCATAACCCGCATACGACCAGCCGGTGCCGTCCTGGCTTGCGTTCGCCGTCGTGCGACGGAACTGCGCCGGGAGACCGAGCAGGAAGTCGGCTGCTGCGTTGCCGGTGAACTGGCCAGTGAACGTGAAGTCGCCGTTCGGCCGGTTCACGAAGGCAATGAACATGTGTTCCTTGCGCGCGTCGAACCCGAACTTCATCGAATGGCCGCCGCGGATCCAGGTGAAGTCGTCCGTGAACTGCATCACTTCGTTCAGCCGCTCAACAAACGGCTGCTGGACGTCCCCAAGTCCGCCGGCGCCAGCTCCTCCGCCAAACAGGCCCGTGACGGCGATGTTTGCGAGGCCCTGCGCCGAGGGGACGTTGTGCGGCACGTTGATCCCGAAATCAGCGTTCGTCAGGCCGCTGGTGGCTTGCGGTGTCGCGCCGATCCGGTTGTACGACAACCGCGCCTGGTTGATCGCGCTCGAGCTGAACACGTGCGTGTCCGCCAGCATGAAATCCTGCAGGGTGGCCTTCGCGTCGGTTCCGATCGGACGCGTGATCGCCGGCTGCACGCTGTGCGTCTGGCTGCGGATGTAGCGGCCGAGCAGCGCGTTGCCTGGCGAGAGCTGGAAGTCCGACCGGATGCCGAACTGGTCGCGGTCGTCGGTTGTGTCCGGCGATGCGACCCAGCGATTCCCCGCGGTGTTCGCGGTGGGCACGAACTGATCGATCAGCTGCCGCGCAGCGGGATCGATACGATTCCCCGGGATCGTGTTGTTCGGAAACGGCAGACCCGTGAGCGGGTCGCGTATGGTCGTCGAGCCGAAGTTGCCTTGTCGCTGGGCGTCGCTGAGCACCACGAGGTTCTGGGTTGTGCCCGTCGTATTCCGGTGCCCCTCGTAGTAGCCAAATGCGAACAGCCGGTTCCTGACAATAGGACCGCCGACAGCGCCGCCAAACTGATCCTGTTTCAGCTTGGGTTTCGGCTGGTCGGCAGGGGCGAAGAAGTTCCGTGCCTGAAGCGCATCGTCGCGGTGAAACTCCCAGAGTCCGCCGTGAAACTCGTTGGTGCCGCTCTTGGTGACAACGTTGATCACCGACCCCGCACTGCGTCCATATTCCGCGCCGTAGGAGTGCGTCAGAATCTTGAACTCCTGGATGGCATCCGGCGGCGGCCGCAGGACGAAGCCGGTGTTGAACGTATCGTTATTGCTTGCGCCGTCCAGCAGGAAGTTGTTGGACTGGTTTCGCATTCCGTTGACGCTGAAGCCTGACGTGGTCGCGCCGAAACCGCCGGGCGTAGCGTCGCCTTCACCGCCGCCCAATCCACCCGTGCCGCCCATCGGCGCGACGACGCCGGGGAGCAGAGTCCCGAGCTGCGCGAAGTTCCGCCCGTTGAGCGGCAGCTCCACCACCTGTTTTTCGTCAACGACGATGCCGAGCGTGGCATTGGAGGTTTCTACGAGCGGCGCGTCGGCGGTGACGCTGACCGTTTCCTCCAGCCCGCCGACCGCCAGCTTCATGTCCACGCGGGCGGTGGATTCGACCGCGACCGTTACCCCTTCGCGGAGGACCGTCTTGAAACCCTGCAGAGTGCCCTTGAGCGAGTACTGCCCCGGCGGGACGAGTGGAATCGAATAAAAGCCGTCGTTGCCTGTAACCGCGGTACGCGTCTGGTTCGTGCGGACGTTGGTGGCTTCAACCGTGACGCCGGGCATCACGGCGCCGGACTCGTCGGTCACGATACCGGTGATCGAGCCTGTCGCCTGCGCGAACGCCACGGCGGGCACCGCCAGTGCCACAGCGCACGCGAGCATGTAGTGCATCAACCTTCGCATCGGGAGCTCCTTAGAACTGTCGGGACCATTCCTTGGGCCAGCGTTCGACCACGATCTTCTTGTCGGTGTAAAACTCGATAGCGTCTTTCCCTTGCGCGTGCAGGTCGCCGAAGAAGCTGCCTTTCCAGCCGGAGAACGGGAAAAATGCCATGGGCGCGGGCGTGCCGATGTTGACGCCGACGTTGCCGACGCGCGCTTCGTAGCGGAACTTGCGCGCGGCTGCGCCGCTCGACGTAAAGATGCACGCCATGTTGCCGAACGCGGACGCGTTGACGGCTTCGATTGCCGCGTCGAGGTTCGCGGCGTTCGTCACGCTCAGCACCGGGCCGAAGATCTCGGTGCGTGCGAGCTCGCCGCCCGCCTGCGGCAATTCGAGCACGGTCGCGCCGACGAAGTTGCCCTTCTCATACCCCGTGACGCGCGCCTGGCGGCCGTCCACCAGCACCTTTCCACCTTCGGCGACGCCGCGGTCCACCAGTCCAGCGATGCGCTCCCGGCTTTGTGGCGTGATGACCGGTCCGAGCTCCACGCCGGGATCGAGTCCGAAGCCGACCTTTCGTGACCGGGCCGCTTCGAGCAGCATCGGCGTGAACGTCTTCTGCGCCTCGCCAATGGGCACAGCGACCGACGTTGCGAGGCAGCGCTGACCGGCGCAGCCGAACGCGGAATCCATGATCAGCTTCAGGCTCATGTCCATGTCCGCGTCGGGCATGATCACGGTGGGGTTCTTGGCACCTCCCTGGCACTGCACGCGCTTGCCGGCCCGGGCGGATCGTTCGTAGATGTAGCGTGCCACCGGCGACGACCCGACAAATGAAATCGCCCGCACCTCGGGGTGATCCAGCAGCGCGTCCACCGCTTCCTTCGCGCCGTTCACCAGGCTCACCACCCCCGGCGGCAAACCGGTTTTCTCGAGGAGCGCGACGACCTTCCGCATGCTGAGCGGCACGCGCTCCGACGGCTTGAGCACGAAACAATTGCCGCATGCGATCGCGTAGGGGAGGAACCACAGCGGGATCATGCACGGGAAGTTGAACGGGACGATCGCGGCCACCACGCCGAGCGGCTGGCGGATCATCATTTCGTCGATGCCGGTGGCAATGTCCTCGACGTTGTAGCCCATCATCATCGACGGAATGCCGGTCGCGACCTCGACGTTCTCGATCCCGCGCCGCAACTCGCCGCGCGACTCGCCCATCGTCTTGCCGGCCTCGAGGGTAATGGTGCGGGCAATCTCCTCGAAGTTCTCCTCGAGCAACTGCTTGAGCTTGAACAGGTACTGGATGCGCTCGGTCGGCGGCGTGCGCCGCCAGCCGTCGAAGGCGGCGACCGCGCCCTGCACGACCTTGTCAACGTCCTCGGCGGAGGAAAGCGGCACGCGCGCCAGCGTTTCGCCTGTCGCGGGATTGACGACATCGAGCGCGTCGCGCCCCGAAGGCGTGTGCCAGCGGCCGGCGACGTAATTTGGAATGAGCTCGGTTTGCACTGTAGCCATGGCTTTAACTCGTGAACACTATCAAATGGAAGGTTATAGGGTCCTTGTCAGTTCGAGGATGGACAGCGCGAGCACCTTCGTGGAGTTGACCAGATCGGCCACGCCGCACCATTCGTCTGGCTGGTGGGCGAGATCGAGAATGCCGGGTCCATACGCCACGCAATCGCGGATGCCGCCGATCCGATCCACATGTTTCTGATCGTACGTCCCCGGGCTCGCCACCCGCGTGGCCGGCCGTCCGAGCACGTGCTTCACGTGTCGCTCCAGCGCGGCGATGAGTGGTGAACCCTCGGGCGTCAGCGTCGGGTGCACCACCATGAGATCGCGCAGCTCGTACTCGAGTGACGGCGTGTCGGCGGCGGCGCGCGCGAGCAACGCCTCGATTTCCGCCTTGGTAGCGTCGAATCCTTCCTCGAGCAGGAAGCGACGGTCGAACACGGCGCGGCACACGTCCGCAACGCAGGGCGTCTGGATTCCGAGCGCCGGCTGGCCGCCTTCGACGCCATTGATGTTGATGGTTGCGTGGCGGGCGCCGTCGGGCACGACCGGCAGTGCCGTCGTACGGGAGGCGAGCGCCGGCATCAGGTCGCGGCGCACGCGGTCGAGCACGACGCCCATGTGCTCGATCGCATTCACTCCGAGAAACGGCATGCTCCCATGCGCGATCCGGCCCTTCGTGGTCACTTCGAACCAATAGACGCCACGATGACCGACGCAGATCCGATCGACGTTGAGCGGTTCCGGGATGATGACGTAGTCGATGCGATCGCGCGTGAGCCGACGCTGCTCGGCCAGGTAGGCGGCGCCGGCAAAACCGCCGCTCTCTTCGTCCACCGTGCCGCTGATTTCCACCGGCCCATTCAGCTCGATGCCGGCGCGGCGGATAGCTTCGGCGGCAAAGATCGCCGCCGCGATACCCGCCTTCATGTCGCACGCGCCGCGCCCGTAGATGCGCCCGTCGCGAACGAGGCCGCCAAACGGATCCACGGTCCACCCGGCGCCCGCGGGCACCACGTCGAAGTGGCCGTTCAGGTGCACCGCCGGCCGCTCGTGCCGTCCACGTCGCAGGCCGACAACATTCACGCGCGGATGGGCACGCGTGTGTTCGGGACGTCCTTCGGCCGCGACGTAGTCCACGTCGAAACCACAGTCGGCGAGCCTGTCACCAATCAGGCGCGCGCACTCCTCGTAGGCCTCACCGGGCGGGTTGATGGTGGGAACGCGGATCAGGGCAGACGTGAACGCGACGATTTCGTCGGTCGCCGCCTCGACGGCCGACAGCACGCGATCGGCGATAGGAGCGGCGACGGTCATGAAATCCCAAATCCCAAATCCCAAATCCCAAGACTCAAGATTAAAAATCCCAACTCAAGATCCCCAAACCGGATTGGTAATCCTAATCCTATCTCCCATTGCCGCATTCAGGGTTGAACCCTGCGATTCCGGATTGAACTTGGGATTAGATTTTGGGTTTGGAAATTGGAATGTGGAAATCGGGATTTGGGATTTGGGTCATCCCTCGGATAGCATCCGTGTGCCATGACTGTTATTGCTGAATCGATGACGGGCCAACAGATTGTCGACCTCTGCCGCCGCCACACGATCTACGAGTGGTCGGCGCAGTCGGCCGTCGACCCCATTCCGGTGGCGCGCGCAAAAGGGATTTACTTCTGGACGCCGGAAGGCAAGCGGTTCATCGATTTCAACAGCCAGTTGATGTGCGTGAACATCGGCCATGGTGACGAGCGCGTCATCCGCGCCATCGCGGAACAGGCGACGACGCTTGCCTACGCGAACCCGTTCATGGCGACTGAGGCGCGCGCGCGTCTGGGCGCGAAGCTTGCCGAGATTGCGCCCGGCGACATCGATACCTTTTTCTTCACCAACGGCGGGGCCGAGGCGAATGAAAACGCGATCCGCATTGCGCGGCTGGTGACCGGGCGCCACAAGATCGCGGCGAGGTACCGGTCGTACCACGGCGGGACGGCCGGCAGCATCACGCTCACCGGCGATCCGCGCCGCTGGGCCGCCGAGCCCGGGATGCCGGGGGTGATCCGGATTCCGGACTTCTACCACGGTATTCAGCGCGGGTCCGACACGGCGGAGCAGGTGCTCGCGCAAACCGAGGAGGTCCTCCAGATGGAGGGGCCGCAGACAATCGCCGCGATCCTCGTCGAGCCGGTGACGGGCACGAACGGAATCCTGATTCCTCCCGACGGCTACCTGCAGGGGTTGCGCAAACTCTGCGACAAACATGGCATTCTGCTCATTGCCGACGAAGTGATGGCAGGTTTCGGCCGCACGGGTGAGTGGTTCTCGATCAATCACTGGGACGTGGTGCCGGATCTGATCTCGATGGCCAAGGGCCTGACGAGCGCGTACGTGCAGCTTGGCGCGGTCGGCATCCGCCGCCCCGTTGCCGATCATTTCCAGAAGAACGTGTTCTACGGCGGGCTCACCTACAACAGCCACCCGCTCGCCTGCGCCGCCGCGCTCGCGACGATCGCGGTGTACGAGGAGGACAACCTGCTGGAAAACGCGCGCCGCATGGGAGGCGTGATGCGCGGCCTGATGGAGGACATGCAGCGGAAGCACCGGTCGGTTGGCGCCGTCCGCAACATCGGGCTGTTCGGGATCTTCGAGCTGGTGCGCAACCGCGAGACGCGCGAGCCGCTCGCTCCGTTCAACAGTACGTCGCCCGAGATGCAGGGGCTCGGCAAGTTCTTCCGCCAGGAAGGGCTGTACACGTTCGTGCGGTGGAACACCTTCTTCACCAATCCGCCGCTGTCGATTACCGAGGCCGAGATGCGCGAGGCGTTCGGGATTATCGACAGGGCGCTGGAGATCACGGACAAGGCCGTGGCCTGAACAGCCGCAGACACGCGGTCCTCGGATCGCAAGAAGTTGATAGCGCCACCTGTCCCATCGAGCTAGCCTGCGGCCCATGGCTGGCCTTTTCCTTCTCTCCCTGCTCCTTGCGCAGGCGCCTGCGCGGCAACCCTGTTCGGCTCCTGAGTACCGCCAGTTCGACTTCTGGGTGGGCGAATGGGTCGTGCACAACCCGAAGGGACAGCAGGTGGGTACGAACCGCATCGAAAAAGTCGAAGGCGGATGTGGACTCCAGGAGAACTGGACGGCAGCGAACAGCAACACCGGGCGGAGCATCAATGCCTATCACCCCGCGAGGGGAACGTGGGTGCAGGCGTGGGTGGGTGGTGGATCGACGCTACTTCTCGAAGGCGGCTATGACGGCGAGAAGATGGTCCTGTCGGGAGTTTCCATGGCGCCGTCCGGCGCAAAGAACCGCGATCGGATTACGTGGTCGCGCGTTCCGGGCGGGAAAGTGCGCCAGGTGTGGGAGCAGTCAGCCGACGAAGGAAAGACGTGGACGGTGGCGTTCGACGGCACCTATTCGCCTCGCGCAACGACGAAGGAGTGACTCCATACTCGGTGCGAAAAGCCGCCGTGAAGTGACTGTGCGTCGAGTAGCCGAGAGCCAGCGCGACCTCGCTCAGGTCCATCGTCGAATCGAGCACCGGCGCGAGCGATGCGCGCAGCCGCAGCTGATTGAGATAAGCGTGGATGGTGCGACCTGTGCCCGCGCGGAACAGGCGGCACAGGTGAAACGACGACGACCCGGTGGCGTGCGACAGGTCCGACAGGGTGACGCGCGCGCTGAATCGCCGCGCGATTACTTCCCGCGCCCGCTCGACGAGATCCGCCTGCCGCGCGCCCGGTGACGGAGGCGCTTCGTACGCAAGCCCGATCACGTGCGTCAGGACGTTCACGATCTCCTCTTCTACGAATAGTGGATCGTGTGATGTGTTCCTCCGCACGTACGAATAGACGGCCCGCTGCGCCAGGTACGCCCGCGCGTCCGAAGGGCCATGATCGAATGGCAGGATGCGTTCCGGCTGGTCCGCCGCCGATCGGTCCCACGCGCCAACGACGTCCCGAAGGAGCGCTGGATCTACGGCGTAGTAATCACACCAGTCCCCAGCCGGCGTGATCGCCCGACGCGTGTACTCCTGCCGCGCATTGTAGTACGTGACGATATTCGCGTCGCCGACGAACGGCCGCCCCCCAGCATGCTGGATCCATGTGCTGGTGCGCGGAAATACGAACAGGTAATGACGCGTCGGACCAGAGTCCGGGAAGTTCGGGTGCGCAGCCGGCAGCCGCCAGCGGCCGATCTTCACGACATCGCCCGCGAACACGATCTCGTTCACGTGGTCGTTAACTCCCAATTCCCAACTCCCGACTCCCAAGGAATGCCTCAGGTGCAATCGCTTTGGGCGTTGGGAGTTGGGCGTTGGGAGTTGCTCCGAACGTCTTGGCCAGCCACTCCCTGATCGTGTTCAGCACGTCTTCGCTCACGTTGCGATCCGTGAGCGTCCCGTATTCGCTCACCTCGCCCGTCGTCGCCGGGACGAGCAGGTGATTCACACCGCGAACAATCATCACTTCGACCGACCGTGACCGCCCTTTCTTCGCAAGCTCGGCCAGCTTGTCCGCATGAGCCACCGGCACCTGCCGATCGAGCTCCGTATGTACGATCAGCAGCGGTTGGCGTACGTCTTCGATCACCTTTGCCGGATCGAACAACAGCAGGCTGCGGAACCATGGCGAATCGGCCTGCTTGCGCAACTCCGGCGGAATATCCTCCCAGCCCTTGTCAGTCGTGACGGCCGCGTGGATCCTCTTCTGCAGTTCCACCTTGGACTGCCGCTCGGCATCGGGCACCTTCATCTGATCGAGCTGATGTTGCTGCTGCTCGAGAACGAGCTCCGCGCCCGTTACCGCGGGAGCCGAAATCGAGATCACGCCTGCGATCTTCTTCTCGCGCGCCGCCGCCAGCAGCGCCACCCATGCCCCCTCGCTGTGTCCCAGCACGACGATGCGCCTGGGATCGACGTCCTTGCGCTTCTCCAGATACCGGACGACGGTACGAAGGTCTTCCGCGAAATCGGTCAGCGTGGCAGACTCCGCGCGGCCGCCCGTCTGGCCGTAGCCGCGCTTGTCGTAACGAACTGCGAGGTACCCGGCGTCAGCCAGCGCGCCGGCGATCTGGCCCAGCGTCGGCACGCCCGCCGCGGTGCCGTCGCGGTCTCCGACGCCGGATCCCGTATGAAGGACCACGGCCGCGTACCGTGCGGCAGCGGTCTTCGGCTTGGTGATGGTTGCCGCGATGTTGAAGCCGCTGGCGGGGATCGTGACCGGTTCGTCGCCGGGATTCGAATAGGTCTGGGTCCGCGACGTGGACGCCGCCACGTCGTCGCGCACGACGTCGATGTTTTGCGGCGGGATCGTGACGCGAATGAGACGGCCCTGCTCGTCGGCGGTCAGCTGAAATCGCAGGTCGCCCCCGGGATTGCCGTACACGAGGGCGTAGCGCCGAACGCCGAAGGTTTGCGCTCCGGTTTGCACGCGCTCGTCCATGACGCTCTCGACCCGGAGCGCGATCTCCGTGTGCGGAGCGATATACGCGCGAAGCTCCGCGGGTGGTTTGACGCTGGCCAGGCGACGCGCCGCGGCCTCGAAGAACCCGAAGAAGCCGTTCGGGAGCACGAGCGTTTGCGGCGACACCTTGTCGACCTTCACCACGTTCTGTCCGTCTACCGACGACTCGACGCGCGCTTCCTCCCCGACGAACGTGATGTTCACCTTGTTCTCGCGCAGCCGGACGGTGCTGTCGAGCAGCATCGAGACGGGTGACCAGTCGGTTCCGTAGCGCACTTCGGCGCGGCGCGTGACGATGTCGAGTGGCGGCGAGAGCCGTCCCGTGCCGGAAATTACGAATGCGCCCTGCTCGGAGCGCACGGTAATGTCCTCGCGTCCGATCGGCGTGCCGCGCAGGAACACGGTGTATCCGCGGCTATCCGGCTGCTGCGCACCGACGGCGCTCGCGCCGATCGCGAAAACCGCGAAGGTAAGATAGAGAAGACGCATTGAGCTTCCGATCGTATCAGACGCCAGCATGACTCTTCAGGACGGGTATCGAACCATTCGTGAGGGCGCCGCCGTTGTAAGCGGGCCCGCCCGTGCCCGTATCGGGCTGTCGGGTAACGATCGCGCCAGCTATCTGCATGGGCTGCTGACGAATGACATCCAGGGGCTTCAGCCGGGCTCGGGCTGCTACGCCGCGTGGCTCACGCCGCAGGGGCGCATGATCACGGACCTGCACGTGCTCGAGGCCGGAGACATGATCCTGCTCGACGTTCCGGCAGCCGTACGTGAACTCGTCCTGCAGCGACTCGACCAGTTCCTGTTTTCAGAGGACGTTCAGCTTTCCGACGTGACCGACGCACTGCGCGGTGTGGCGGTGCATGGACCGCGAGCACTCGCTGCGATCGAGCGGACGATTGCCCTGCCGCTTGCGCCAGCAGGGGCCGGCGTTGAGCCGCACGGGACGAGAGACTCGGATTGGCCGCAGTATCGGAACGTTCGGGTGGAGTTCGCAGGCCATCCAATCGTTGTCGCTCGCATCGATCAGCTAGGTGTGCCCGGTTTCACCATCTACGCAGACGCGGCCCGCGAGGGGGAGCTCGTTTCTGCGCTCGAGACCGCTGGCGCTGCGCGCGTGGACGACGCGGCGTTCGAAGCAGCGCGTGTGGAAGCCGGCTATCCGATCTTCGGCGTCGACATGGACGACGACATCATCCCGCTCGAGGCGGGAATCGAAGGGCGCGCGATTTCCTTCACGAAGGGGTGCTACGTCGGCCAGGAAGTCATCATCCGCGTGCTTCACCGCGGCGGCGGCCGCGTCGCGCGACGCCTCGTCGGATTGCGGCTGCAGGATCAACCCACCCTGGCGCCGCGCCGCGCGCGCGTTCGCGCGGGTGGCCGTGATGTGGGGTTTGTGACGTCCACGGCAGCATCACCGCGTCTCGGGCCAATCGCGCTGGCGTACGTCCATCGTGATTTCCTCGAGCCTGGCACACCAGTAGAAGTCGAGAGCGATGCCGGCCTGACGGACGCCACGGTGAGCGCGTTGCCGTTTGGGTAGCGAGAGTGGTGACAAGACGATGGTGAGCCGCCGCCGACCGTCTATCGCGAGTGCACCTGACGGTCGTGCGCGGGTCGCCCCGAACCAACGTCGCGTCGCTCGCGCTCCCAACGATTCGCAGTCCGCCAGTCGAAGACGATGATCGTCGCAAACCCGACTGTTGCGACTACGCGGAGTGTGCCAATCCGTACCGACACCGGCAGCACGAATTCAAGCAACACGAGAAACAGGCCGAACACGAACATATGGCGCGCGCTGAGCGCGTTGGCGTCGTACCAGACTGACCTGTTTCGGAGCGTTGACGGAGTCCGGAATCCGAAGAAGCGGTTGGGGGGAACCCACCGGAACATGAGCGGTACCGAGAACAACAGGAGCAACGGCCCAATCGCTTCCACGTGCGAATTCTACGCCCACCGGCTCAAGGCTGCCGGCCCTTGTGGCTACACCTCTTTGTGGCTGCTCGTCGTCCTCGCGAGAACGCCAACGAGTTCTTCGTCCGCTGGCGGGAACCCCAGCGTCTTCAACTCGTCGCGATCCACCCAGCGCATCTCCTGGCCCAGCATCGGTCGCGGATCGGCCAGCAGCCTGCACCGGTAGAAATACAACGTCACCGTTTTTTCGGGATACGCGTGCGTCGTCGCCAGCACCAGGTCGCCGACGATGATGTCGGTGTCGAGCTCTTCGCGGATTTCGCGTTGGAGAGCTTCGACGTGTGTCTCCTCCGGATCGATTTTTCCGCCCGGGAATTCCCACATGCCGGCGAGGTGCACGCCCGCCTGGCGCCGCGTGACCAGGAATCGACCATCTCGTTCTATGACCGCGGCGACGACGACAAGCGTCACGCCGGGCCGACGGTCGTGTCGAGCGCGACGCGCACGCGTTCGGCCAGCTGGTTCGGCGTGAACGGTTTCTGCAGGAGCGGCACGCCGCCCCAATACGTGCCGTGCGCCGCGGCCGATTCCTCATTGAAGCCCGACATGTAGAGGACCCGAAGCCGGGGGTTCTGCTGCAGCAGCCGCGCGGCAAGGTTGGGTCCGCTCAGTCCGGGCATCACGACATCGGTGAGCAGCAGCTGCGCGCGGGCGCCGCGCGCGACGAGATCGATTGCCTCGTCGGCATTGCGTGCTTCGATCACCGCATACCCTCGCGCCTTGAGCGTTCGCTGCGCGAGCTCGCGGACCACGTCGTTATCCTCGACCAGGAGTATCGATTCGGTGCCGTAGGTGACCGCTGGAGGCGGCTCTGCCGCGCGAACCGGTAGCGCCGCCGCAACCGCTGGCAAATAGATGCGGATGCTGGTTCCGTAGCCGATGGCCGTCTGGATCGTGATCGCGCCGCCGCTCTGGTCGACAATCCCGTACACAGTCGCGAGCCCAAGCCCCGTCCCCTTTCCCATGGGTTTGGTCGTGAAGAACGGCTCGAAGGCATGTGACCGGGTTTTCGCGTCCATGCCCGTGCCCGTGTCGGTTACGGTGAGCAGCACGTATGGCCCGGGCTGGACGGAGAGACCGTCGGCAGCGATCCGTGCCGGGGTGAGCTCCGTATCGCCCGTTTCAATCGTGATCACCCCTCCGGTCGGCATCGCGTCCCGCGCGTTGAGCACGAGATTCACCAGCACCTGTTCCATCTGGCTGCGGTCGGCTTGCACGCGCCGGAGATTGGGGGCGAGCCGGGGCATTGTCTGGATGTGCTCCCCTATGACGCGAGGCAGCATTTGCATCAGGCTCGTGACCGTTTCGTTCAGGTCCAGCACCTCCGGATGCAGGAACTGCTTGCGTCCAAACGCCAGGAGCTGCCGGGTGAGTGCGGCGGCGCGGTCGGCCGCCTTGCGGATTTCGTCGACATCACGCCGCGTCTGGTCCTCTTCGGGCAACCGCTCCGATATCACGTCCGTGTAGCCGATGATCGCGGTCAGCAGGTTGTTAAAGTCGTGGGCGACGCCGCCGGCCAGCCGCCCGATCGCTTCCATCTTCTGCGCCTGCCGAAGCTGGTCTTCACGCTCGTGCAGCGCGCGCTCTGCCTGCCAGTCTCGGACGGCATAGCGGATCGACCTCTCCAGGTGCGTGGTCAGCATGTGCTTCTCGACGTAATCCGCGACACCCTCCCTGAGCGCCGCTTGGTCGATGTCGCCGCTGCCGTACCCGGTCATGAGGATGAATGGCTTGCTGACGCCCTGTGCCTTGGCTTCGTGAACGAGCTCGAGGCCGTTTCCGTCGGGCAACTGATAATCGACGAGGTAGCAATCGTGCTCGTCGTCTTCGATGCGACGGAGGCCTTCGGCGGCGGTTGGCACCACCTCCAGGACGCGGTCGAAATGCGCATCCACGAGGGCCATTTCGACCAGGGCTTGCGCCTGTGGATCGTCGTCTACGACGAGGAGCCGGACGACGGCGAGTTCGGGTGGGCGACCGCTGATCAAACGTTCGTCGCGGCTATCCGGCAAGGCCACTGGTCGGTACATTCCCTCTCCCCCAAAGCTCGCAAACCGGGCTTTACAGTCGAGCTGGGGGGCTCGTCAATAGATACGCTAGCACGCGGACATGGCGGGCGAAGCTCAGCTACAGATTTGACGTGAATTTAAGCGACTCCAGCGACACATACGGGCCAGCGGGCAGACGCCACATTTCGGCCTCCGCGCGGTGCAGACCGTGGCCCCGAGGTCCATCAATCCCTGGTTGAAATCGAACACGTGCTTGTGGGGGACGAGCACTTCGGAAATGTCCCACAAGCGGCGTTTCATCGCATGCGCCTTCGCATCGCCTTTGGCCACGAACACGCGAAACAGCACGCGGGCGACGTTCGTGTCAACGATCGCGGCGCGCTCCCCGAATGCAAAGCTCCGGATGGCCCCACAGGTGTACGCCCCGATGCCCTTGAACGACAGCAGAGTTGCCTCGTCGGATGGCAATTCTCCCCCGAAGCGCGCGACCGACTCGCGAGCAATCGCGTGGAGACGCCGGGGACGGATGTTGTAGCCAAGCGGACGCCACGTCTGGCTCACTTCGTCGAGCGAGGCATCGGCCAGCTGCCCGAGCGACGGGTACTTCTCGAGCCACTCGAGATATTTCGGCAGGACGCGATCGACTTGCGTCTGCTGGAGCATCACTTCAGAAACCAGGATGTGATACGGGTCGCCGGTGTGCCGCCACGGAAGATCGCGTCCGTTGGCGCGATACCACGTGAGCAGCTTCGTGCGGAATCGGCGGCGCTCGGCGGGAAGAGGTAACGGAGCTGGCATCTATAATCGGGTGACCTGGCGACATGAAAATCTACACGAAGACCGGGGACACGGGCGAAACGTCGCTATTCGACAACACTCGCGTGCTCAAGTCGGACTCGCGTGTTGACGCGTACGGGGAGGTGGACGAGCTCAATGCGTGCCTCGGCACCGTCCGCGCGGCTGGCGTGGACGCCGACATCGCCGCCGCGATTGAAGGGATCCAGCGGGATCTCTTTGCGCTTGGTGCCCGCCTGGCGGATCCTTCCGCCCGCATTGCCGAGCGGGTCACGAAGGCGACGGTCTCCGACGCCGATGTCCAACGTCTCGAACAGTTCATCGACCGGCTCGAGACGGAGCTCCCGGCGCTGCGGCGTTTCATCCTTCCCGGTGGTTCGCCGGCCGGCGCGGCCCTTCACCTCGCACGAACCGTCTGCCGCCGTGCTGAGCGGCGCGTGGTCGCGCTTGGCATCGGACAGCAGGAGCCGCTGGTCGTCGTCTACTTGAACCGGCTGTCGGATCTGCTGTTCGTCATGGCCCGGGCGGTGAATTACCGCTCGAAGATACCGGAAGTCGAGTGGTGATCCCCCTGAGCCGCGGACCCCGGGTCGGGTGAGCTGATGTTCCGTTGCTCGATACTCGCCTTCACGACGTCGAACACCTGGCGCGCGAGCTCCTGTGACACGCGCTCGCGGATCGCTCCGCACTCGACAAGCACCGTGCCGCGTTCGGTTTCGATGGCGACGTCCCAACGGTCGCGTGCGATCCCTTCTGGTCGATCCTCGAACGACGTGGGTGTCTGCGCGTAACGCGAATGCCGCGTCGACACGGCCGCCGCAATCGGCGCACCGTTGATTAGCACCCGCGCGGCAACAATCAGGTCCTTGTCCACCGGCATCTCGCCGTAATAGAAGCGGACTGCGTCCTCGCTGAAATAGACGAGTTCCTCGGTGGTGGGCAATTCCGCCACGATCCGTCGGCCCATCGCCTGCTCCGAATCGCGGGCGCGCTGCCTTCGTCGGCGGTAATACTGCAGCGTCGTCGCCAGGCTGGCCGCGACGACGAGCAGCACGAGGGCCACGCTCCACGCAATCAGGTCGCGCATGGGCGTCGCGGGACACGGAGGGGCGGAGGCACGGCGATCAACAAAATGAATATATACCTACAAGGCTCCGCGTCTCGGTGTCTCCGTGTCCCGTAGCAGTAGGAGGCGCTGGCTAGTAGAATCGCAGTTCGATGTCCACGAGCGCGGGGACCCTCGCGGCGGCGTACGCGGCGTGCGAGCAGGATGCGAGCTCACACTACGAAAACTTCCCGGTCGCGTCGCTCCTGCTGCCGCGACGGATGCGGCCGCACATAGCCGCGGTGTACGCGTTCGCACGCGCTGCCGACGATTTCGCGGATGAGGGAAACCGTTCACCAAGCGAGCGTCAGGCGCTGCTCAACGGATGGATCCGGCGCCTGAACCATGCGGCGGTCAGCTCCGAACCAGGCCCGCCGCCGGCACCGGGGGAGCCGCCGAATACCCCGGCGATTTTCGTCGCGATCGGGGCCAGCATGCGCGAGCATGACCTCCCGCTGTCGCTGTTTGAAGATCTCGTCAGCGCGTTTCGCCAGGACGTGACGACGAGGCGGTACGCATCATGGACGGACCTGCTTGACTACTGCCGTCGATCGGCAAATCCCGTTGGCCGGCTGGTGCTGCGCATCGCCGGGTATCGCGACGAAGCACTGGACACGGCATCGGACGCAGTATGTAGCGCACTGCAGCTCACCAACTTCTGGCAGGATATGAAGATCGATGCCGACCGGGGGCGCATTTACCTGCCGGCGGAGGAACGCGCGGCTCACGGCGCTCGCGAAGAGGATCTGCGCGACGGTCGCATCACGCCGGAGTGGCGCCGCGCCATTGCCGCGGCCACAGCGCGCACGCGCGCGCTCTTCAACGCCGGACGCCCGGTGTGCGACGGCGTGAGCGGCCGCCTGCGCTACGAGCTGCGCGCGACCTGGCTCGGAGGTAATCGGATTCTCGACAAGCTGGAACGCTCAGGGTTCGATCCCGTCAACGCGCGACCAACGCTTGGCGGAGCCGACGTGCCCTGGTTCGCGTGGCGCCTGCTGACGTCTTAAGTTGTGAGTCGCGATACCTCCTTCTACTACTCGTTCCTGGTCCTGCCACCGCGCAAGCGGAACGCGGTCATCGCCGTGTGGGACTTCTGCCGCGCCGTGGACGACGCGGTGGACGAAGAGGAGGAGAGGCCGCGGGCGGCGGAGCAGTTGAGGGCGTGGCGGGCGGAGCTGGCAAGCCTGTACAACGGCAGTCAGCCCGGCACCGCCCAAGCGAGGGCGCTGCAGCCCTACGTGCGTGAGTTCAACTTGCCGCGCACGCCGTTCGAGGAGCTCATCGACGGAGTGGAGATGGACCTGGAGCACGCGCGGTATCCGACGTTTGAAGCGCTGTCGGAGTACTGTCGGCGTGTGGCCTCGACCGTCGGTTTGATCTGCGTGGAGATCTTCGGGTATCGCGATCCCGCGACGCGCGAATACGCCGTGAACCTGGGGATGGCGCTGCAGCTCACGAACATCATCCGCGACGTCGCGGTAGACCTGCGGAACGGGCGTGTGTATCTTCCCGCGGACGATCTTGCGCGGTTCGGCGTCCATGAGGAACAGCTGCGTGCCGGGGCCGTGACGCCGGCCGTGCGCTCGTTGCTAGCCCACCAGTGCGCCCGTGCCCACGAGTTCTACCGTCGCGCGGCCGCGTCGCTGCCGCGCGGTGACGCGCGCAGCCTCGTCGCCGCCGAGATCATGGGTGCCATTTACTACGAGATCCTGCAGCGGATCGAGCGCGCCGGCTACGACGTATTCAGCACGCGCATTCGCGTCCCCCGTCCGCGGCGGGCCTTGATCGCGGCGCGCATCTTTGCGCGCCGCGCGCTTGGCTTCTGATGAGAACTCCCGTGAATCCTGATTGCATTGTCATCGGCGCCGGGTTTGCGGGTCTCAGCGCGGCGTGCGCGCTGGCGGAGCGTGGCGCACGCGTGACTGTGCTCGAAGCGCGGCCCACACTGGGCGGCCGCGCGACCGCGTTCACCGATCCACAAAGTGGGGAGCGGGTGGACAATGGGCAGCACATCCTCATGGGCTGCTATCACGAGACGTTCCGGTTCCTGCGACGCGTGGGGGCCGAGTCGAACATGCGGCTGCAATCGGAGCTGGCCGCGGACATGATTCTGCGCGACGGCCGTCGGACCCGGCTCACGTGCCCGCCGCTGCCGGCACCGTTGAACCTGCTGGGAGGCGTCATCGAGTGGGACGCGCTTCGCTGGCGCGATCGCCTGTCGATCCTGAAGCTGCGACAGCCGCTCGCGAACGCGCGCGCCGCGATGAACGGCCGCACAGGGCGGCTGGCGGCGTCGCCCGATGAGACCGTCAAACAATGGTTGGAGCGCAACGGCCAGACTCCGCGCCTGGTGGAGCTCCTGTGGGAGCCGCTCGCCGTGGCGGCGCTGAACCAGCCGATCGATCGCGCCGCCGCCCTGCCGTTCACGCGGGTGCTGGCACAGATGCTCGGACCCGATCCGCGCGCCGCCTCGGTCGCCATTCCACTCAAGCCGCTCGACGAGCTGTACGCGGAGCCGGCGCGCGCGTTTCTCGAATCCCGCGGCTGCGCGATACGCAGCAACGCCCAGGCCCGCATCGCAGTCGACAAGGACGCCGTGTCGCATGTGAGCGTGCGCGAGGAAGTGCTGCGCGCGGGAAGCGTCATCTGCGCCGCGCCGTGGCACGCGTGGGCTGACATCTTTGTCCCGGCGCCTTCGCCGTTGAAGAGCGTGCTGGACGCGGCAGCACGAACTCCGGCGTCGCCGATCGTGACGGTGAACCTGTGGTTCGATCGCGTCGTGCTCGACACGCCGTTCGTCGGGCTGCCTGGTCGCGTGAATCAGTGGGTGTTCGACAAGCGAGTGGCGTTCGGCGAACGCGCGTCGCATCTGTCCACGGTGTCGAGCAGCGCGGCAGACGTCGTCGCGCGATCGAACGAGGAACTAATCGATCTCGCCATGCGCGAGATCTCCGACGCCATCCCCGCCGTTAGCGATGCCACGCTGCGGCACGCCACCGTCGTGCGGGAGAAGCGTTCGACGTTTTCGCTCGCGCCAGGCCTGCCACCAAGACCCGGCACGAGAACGGCCGTCAAAGGGCTGTTCCTCGCAGGAGACTGGATCGACACAGGCCTGCCCGCGACGATCGAAAGCGCGGTCGTCAGTGGTCATTGGGCGGCGGACGCGGCAGTAGGCCCTTGAATTCCTTCATCGTCCATTACCAGGAGATCGCTCTCAAAGGGAAGAACCGTCCCTGGTTCCTTGGCCGGCTCGTGCGCAACCTCCGCAAGGCAGTCGCCGACCTCGATGTCACGGCGGTGAACTCGCTGATGGGCCGCATCGAGGTCGTCCTCGGGCCGGGCGCCGATCCCGCAGTTGTAGGCGAGCGCATCGGCCGCACCTTTGGTATTGCGAACTACTCCTACGCGGGACGCGCCACGCAAGACCTCGCGCAAATCGCCGACGCGATCCTGCAGGATCTGGGCGATCGGACGTGCCGGAGCTTTCGAGTGTCGGTACGGCGCGCGGACAAACGGTTTCCGATGCTGTCACCGCAGATCGAGCGCGAGATTGGGGGGCGCATCAAGTCGGCCAAGGAATGGCGGGTGAATCTCGACGAGCCTGAGCTCGTCATCCACGTCGAGCTCCTCACCAACGACTCGTTCTACTTCTTCGGGAAAGAACGTGGCGCCGGCGGGCTGCCGACAGGAACGGCAGGTCGCGTCGCGTGCCTGCTTTCGGGCGGGATCGACTCGCCGGTGGCGGCGTGGCGCATGATGAAGCGTGGATGCTCCGCGACGTTCATCCACTTCCACAGCTACCCTATCCTGTCCCGCGCCTCCATCGACAAGGCACGGCAACTGGTCGAACTGCTCACGCATTATCAACTCCATTCGCGTCTCTACCTCGTGGCGTTTGGCGACCTTCAGCAGCAGGTGCTGCTCTCCGTCCCGGCGCCCATGCGGGTCGTCATTTACCGGCGGTTGATGCTGCGCATTGCCGAGCGCATCGCGCGGAACCGTGACGCGCAGGCGCTCGTCACGGGCGACGTCGTTGGGCAGGTCGCGTCACAGACGCTGGAAAACCTGTCGGTGATTGGCCAGGCCGCAACGTTGCCGATCTTCAGGCCGCTCATCGGGATGGACAAGGAGGAGATCACGGCCGAGGCGCAGCGCCTTGGCACCTATCCCGTTTCCATCATTCCGGACCAGGACTGCTGCACCTTGTTCACACCGCGCAATCCCCTGACGCGCTCGCGGTTACGTGACGTCGAGGCAGCCGAACAGGTGTTGCGCGTGGACGACTTGCTCGACCGCGCCGCTACCGAGGCGGCCGTGGAAGACTTCCAATTCCCGGTGATACGATCAACGGCCCAACACGTGTAGGGGCGAAAGGGCTCACCGTTTGTAGGGGCGACGAGGCTCACTACCTGTAGGGGCCGACCTTCAGGTCGGCCCGGGAGACGACGATGGTTTACAAGACCGTCAAGGAACTGACTGATGCGCTGAAGCCGGTCGCCAACGTGATGACCGATCGTGTGATGGTCTCCGGGCCGACTTCGCCAGAGCTCATCGACGCCCTGACACATACCGCCGTGTTCGGCGCGGACCCGGAAGTGCGCGGCACCGCGCGATGGGTAATTCACAGCCTCGCGAATCACGCGGGCATCCGCTTCGCGTCAATTCACGACCTCTATCTCGCGATGGGTCGCGGCGACGCCGGCGGCTTCACCGTCCCGGCGATGAACGTGCGTGCCATGGCGTACGACACGGGCCGCGCCATCATGCGAGCGGCGCTCAAGTTGAAGGCTGGCGCCTTCATCCTGGAGATTGCGCGCTCGGAGATCGGCTACACCGAGCAGCGGCCGAACGAATATGCCACGGTGATGCTCGCGGCCGCGCTGCGGGAAGGCTTCACCGGATTCGTGTTCCTGCAGGGGGACCACGTCCAGACGAACGCGAAGAAGTACAACAGCCCCGATCGCGACAAGGAGCTCGAGATCCTGCGGACGCTCATCAAGGAAGAGATCGCCGCCGGCTTCTATAACATCGACATCGACACCTCGACGCTCGTCGATCTCGACAAGGCGACGCTGGAAGAACAGCAGCGGGTCAACTGTGAACTGGCGGCGGAGTTCACGGAGTTCATCCGACGCAACGAGCCATCAGGCATCACGATTTCGGTCGGCGGTGAGATTGGCGAAGTGGGCGGCAAGAACTCTGATGTCCACGAGCTGCACGCGTTCATGAAGGGTTACAACGCGTCGCTGAAGCGGCGGGGATCGGACCTGGTCGGGATCAGCAAGATCAGCGTTCAGACCGGCACGGCGCATGGCGGCTTTATCGACGCGAGCGGCAAGCTTCTGACCGACGTGAAGATCGATCTCGACACGTTGCAGGAGTTGTCCCGGGTCGCGCGGGAGCAATACGGGCTCGGCGGCGCCGTACAGCACGGCGCCTCCACTCTCCCGCCAGACGCCTTCGACGCGTTTCCACGTGTCGGTGCCTGCGAGATTCACCTGGCGACGAACTTCCAGAACATGGTGTACGACGGCATTCCCGCCGGCCTGCGTGACGAGATGTACGCGTGGACGCGCGAGAACGCGTCCGAGGAACGGAAGCCGAAGGATACCGAGGAGCAGTTCATCTACAAGGCGCGCAAGAAGGCGA
>WUUC01151301.1_pt1 | contig 62039 bp, 56 predicted proteins | sample 6278441 | NCBI WGS metagenome assembly WUUC01 (sample SAMN13675441, study PRJNA597444) | soil metagenome | isolation source: soil | place: USA: Washington | collected 2017-10
GGAGATGCGACACCGTCACCGCGCCGGCCTTCTTCGAGTCGTACACGAAGTAGCCCTGCGCGTAACGTTCGCCGCTCTCGCCGATGATCTTGCAGGTGTTCTTGTTCGCGCCGACCGTGCCGTCCGCGCCGAGGCCGTAGAACATCGCGCGGAAGACATCGTCGGGCTCGACCGAGAACGTGTCCGGATAGTCGATGCTGAGGTTCGTCACGTCGTCGCGAATGCCGACGGTGAACTCCTCGGTCGCACCGGCCGCAACGTGATCGAAGATGCCTTTGACCATCGCCGGCGTGAACTCCTTCGACGACAGGCCGTAGCGTCCGCCGGTGACGGTGAGGTCCCGTTTCGCGCGATAGACGGCGTTGACGACGTCGAGATACAGAGGCTCGCCGCCGGCTCCCGGCTCCTTCGTGCGGTCCAGCACCGCAAGCCGTTGCGCGGTGGCGGGGATTGCGCTGAGGAATCGCTTCCCGTCGAACGGGCGGTACAGACGCACCTTCAGTACGCCCACTCTCTCGCCGCGGGCCACCAGTGCGTCGACGGTTTCGTGAACCGCTTCCGCGCCCGAGCCCATGATCACGAGCACCGTCGTGGCGTCGGGAGCGCCGTGGTATTCGAACGGCGCGTAGCTGCGGCCGGTGATGCGTCCGAAGCGTTCCATGGCCTCGACGACGGAGGTCGCGCAGTCGCGATAGAACGGATTGGCCCGTTCGCGCGACTGGAAGAAGACGTCGGAATTCTGCGCGGTCCCGCGGATCACCGGACGGTCGGGAGTCAGCGCGCGGCCGCGGTGATCGAACACGAGCTCGAGGTCGATCATGGCCCGGAGATCGTCGTCGGCGAGGAGCTCGATCTTCGCGATTTCGTGCGAGGTGCGGAAGCCGTCGAAGAAATGGAGAAAGGGGATGCGCGATTCCAGCGACGCCGCCTGCGCGATCAGCGCAAAGTCGTGCGCCTCCTGAACGCTCGCCGAACAGAGCATGGCCCAGCCGGCGCTGCGAACGGACATCACGTCGGAGTGGTCGCCGAAGATCGACAGGCCGTGTGTCGCGATGGCACGCGCGGCGACGTGGAAGACCGTCGGCGTCAGCTCGCCGGCGATCTTGTACATGTTCGGAATCATCAGCAGGAGGCCCTGCGACGAGGTGAAGGTCGTGGCCAGCGACCCCGTTTGCAGCGCGCCGTGAACCACACCTGCGGCGCCGGCCTCACTCTGCATCTCGACGACGGACGGAATCGTTCCCCAGAGGTTCGCGCGCTTCTCGGCGGCCCACTGATCGGCCCATTCGCCCATCGACGAAGCGGGCGTGATCGGATAGATGGCGATGACTTCATTGAGCGCGTACGCGATGCGCGCCACGGCCTCGTTGCCGTCCATCATGGCGGTGGCGCGAGCCTGCTTGCGCTCTGTCGTTTTCGTCTCTCGGGGTAGGGGCTGGCAGCCAATCGTCATCGCGACCTCCGTCGATGAACACGATAGGAAATCGCCCGAACATCGCCGTATGACGCGCGACAACCGCTCAGGTGATGACCGTCACACGAGCGGTCAACGCAAGGTCGAGGTGATCTTCCGCATGGAGTCCCAGCACGAGCTGACGTCGTGACTGAGAAACTGCAGGACGTCGAACCAGGCGGAGGGGTCGCGCTCGAGCAGGTCCATCAGCTTTCGCCCTTCGACGTAGCCGAGCTCCGACGGAACGCGCACGATGGCCGTGGCGTCGTGCTCACGTCCGGACACGAGCGAGCTCAATCCGACGATCTGTCCTTCGTCGGCAGACTGCAGCGGCTTGGCGATTCCGTTTCGCGCCGCAAAGACGAGATCGACCGCACCCGAGTGCACGATGTACACACCGCGCGGCGGGTCCCCCTCGCAGAAGAGGACCGCGCCGGGGCCGCGGCGCTGCAGCTCCTGCAGACCAATCAGGGTGCGCTCGACGGCACTCAGTTCTGTCTGAAGCTCTCGGGTGGCTGGCATCGCCGACGACGGTAGCGAGCCCGATCAGACCGGGATGTGATGATTGCTACACCTGCCGGTGAGGGCCGCCGTCAGATCGTCACCATGCCCTGCAACTCGTCGAGCCGCTGCACGAAGACGCTGGAGCCTTTGACGTCGATGATCTTCCGGCGCTTCATGTCGCTGAGGAGCCGCGTGACCGTCTCGCGGGTCGTCCCGATCATCTGCGCGATCTCTTCATGCGTCAGGAGGACCGTCAGCCGGAGACCCTTCGCCGTCGTCTCACCGCTGCGATCGCACCAGTTCAGAAGCAGTCGCGCCAGTTTCTCGCCGGTGGTCTGCGACAGCCCGAGCGAACGGATCTCGCGTTGCGCGGCGTGGTACTTCTCGCTGAGCTGCTGCGCGGTATGGAAGCACGCCTCGGGATAGGCGCCGAGGAAGGTCATGAAGTTGTCGCGGCGGACAAAGTTGACCTGCGCGGGCTCGAGTGTCTCCGCCGAGACTTCATACGGAAGGCCGAGCATCGTTGCGCTCACGCCCAGCACCTCGCCCGGTTCGGCGATCTTGACGATCAGCGTCTTTCCTTCGGTCGACGACGTCGTCAGCTTGACCCTTCCGCTGCAAAGGATGAACAGTCCGCGCGGATCTTCTCCTTCGACGAAGAGCACCGACCCCTTCGGATAGACCGCCGTGAACTTGATCGCCTCCAGCCCTTTGATCGTGGCCGGGGCCATGTTGCAGAACAGGCGCTCCTCGCGCACCTTGCAATCCGCGCAGTTGTGCTGGATGTCGAGGTTGTAGGGGGTCGGCATGGCGTCTTCTCCTTCCCCGGATCTCACTTTCCGGTGTGTGCATTGTCACGGCAGGCTGTGTCTGGGTACGCCACCCGTTGGGGTGGGGAGGCGCACGCGGAGAGGCGGGAAACGGGTGGTGATCCTCGTCACGGGACGGCGTGACGAGGTTTACCGCCCACTCATCGAGGAACTGTTGCAATGTGCCCATGCAGACAGAGCTCATTTCCCGCGAAGCGGCGGTCGCGCGTTTGCGGCAGGCGCTGATCACTCTGGCCGAGCCGGGCAAGTCGATGTGCCAGATCGCCGCGGAGCGGAACATTTTGTGCGGCGGCTTCCACCGCTACACCGATGAGCGGCTGCGGGAGACGTACGGGACGATCGCCGAGGTTGGTCCCGACGTCCCGCGTTCGGAACTGGAGCAGAAGGCGAACGAGTGGCAGCTCGCGCGGACGGCCATGGAAGGGACCCGGCTGGCCTGCGACGTCCAGTACCGTTTCTACGAGACCTGCCGCGGCTGGGACGACTTCACCAACGAGGCGCTGGCGGACTTTCTCCTCGAGATCGCCGGCGAGCGTGTGATCGTCCGCGGAGCACGCATCTTACCGGTGATCTGAAACGCGATACGCTCCCCCCCGTGCCCATCCAGCCGGTCATTCCCTTCGACGCGATTCCGCTGCTGGCCAGTTTCAAGCCGGCGGATCGGGCGGCACTCGAGCCGTATTGCCGGATTCGCGGATACGACAAAGGGGAGACGATCTTCGATGAAGGCGTTGCCGCGGACCGGATCTACTTCGTCGTGCACGGCCGGGTGAAGATCGTCAAAGCCGCCGGTACCCGCGACCTCATCCTGGAGATCCTCGGCGCGGGCGAGCCGGTCGGCGCCGTCGCGGCATTCGAGCGGCGGCCGTTCCCCGCCACCGCGATCACACTCGAGCCGTCGTCGCTTCTCTCGATTCCGGAGCGGGAGTTTTTCCAACTGCTGGAGAGCCGCGCTGACATGACCCGTCATCTCCTCAGCGGACTGACCATGCGTCTGATGATGATGAACAAGCGGCTGGCGGACATGACCGGGACGGCCGAGGCGCGGGCGGCGAAGCTGTTCCTGACGCTGGCCGACCGGATGGGGGAGGCGCGCGAGGGGAAGACCTTCATCGGACTGCCGTTATCGAGGCAGGAGCTCGCCGACCTGATCGGGACGACTCTCGAGACCGCGATCCGGCTGATGAGTCGGTGGCAGAAGGAGGCGATCGTCCTCACGGAAAAGGAAGGCTTTCTGATCGCCGACGCGGCCGCGCTGCAGAACCTATCGGCCGTATGACGGAAGTCATCGCGGCCTTTGCGTTCAGCTCTTACATTCGTCGTGATGACCACCGCCGCTCTTCCTCGCGTTGCGCTGCGTCCGCTGGCGATCCCGAATGAGCATGGCGGCTGGGGGATTCTGCTCGAGCCGGTTGTGCTGGCGCTCGCGGTCGCGCCTTCCACTGCCGGGCTGGCGCTGTCGCTGGCATTGGTCGCGGCGTTTTTCCTGCGCCATCCGCTCCGGTTTGCGGTGCGGGATCTGATGCTGGGGAAGCGGTATCCGCGCACGATCGCGTGCGGGAAGCTCGCTCTGGCGTATGGGACTGCGGCGCTGATTCTGTTCGCGATGGCGGTGGCGATGGCGTCCGGCACGATGGCGATTCCGCTCCTGGTCGTGTCGCCGTTTCTGGCGGTGCAGTTCTTCTACGACGTGCGCAACCGCGGGCGCGAGCTGACCCCGGAGCTATGCGGCGCGATCGCCGCCGCGGCCGGCGGCGCGGCATGCGTGATGGCAGGCCGGGGCGGCGCTTCGCTGGCGATGCTCATCGCGATCCTCGCTCTTTGCCGCTCTGTCCCATCCGTGCTCTATGTCCGGTCGCTGCTGCGCGGATCAAGCGCCGTTCCCGGAGTCTTCGCTCATGTGCTGGCGGTCGTCGGCGTCGCGCTGTTCGCGCCGGCGGCCGCGATCGCGGTACCGCTCGCATTGCTCGCACGATGCGTGGCGGGCCACCTTCGGCGTGGGCTGACCGCGCGTCGCGTCGGAGTGGAGGAGGTGGCGTGGGGCGTGGTGGCGACGGTGGTTCTCGCTACGCTGGTGCGATGAGCGCGGCGATCGCCAGCGCCAGTCCGGTGACGGCGTACGCGATGAGTGTCGCCGTCTGACCCGCGATCGGCGGACCGACCGGCTGCCGGACGAAGCGCCAGTAGGCCAACGCCGCGATGGGAGCTCCGGCCAGCGCGCCGGCAAAGTACGACGCTCCGCTGTACACGAGCGCCGCCGCGATGCTGAATGCCAGCAGGAACAGGACGCCGATCAGCCATGTCGCGTGCCGGCGGCCGAGGCGGACGACGAGTGTTCGCTTGCCGGCGACGCTGTCGGCGCGCGCGTCCGGCAGTTCGTTCGCGAGGAGGACGACGGCGATGAGGATGCCGAGCATGACTGCGGCGCCCACTTCCTCGACCGTGATCCTTCCGCCGAAGAGGAGGATCGTGCCGAGGAGAATGCCCGGACCGTAAACCGCGAAGACCGCCAGCTCGCCGAGTCCGCGATACGCGAGCTGCACGGGGGGCATGACGTAGAGAATCGACACGAGCGCGGCGGCTGCACCGAGCAGCAGAAGCGCGGGAGTCGTCGCCAGCGCAACAGCGGTCCCGATCACCGCGGCGAGCGTGAACGCAAACCAGGCGATGACGACGAGATCGCGCTCGGTGAGCAGATGATCGACCAGAACCCGCTTGCCGCCCGAGTACGGCGAGCGTTCCTCCGACAGCACGGCCGTGTCGGCGCCGGACCGGAAGTCGTACAGATCGTTGACGGCGTTCTTTCCCACTTCGACGAGCAGAATCGCCGCGAACGCTGCACCCGCAATCCCCCACGGGAGGCCGCCGCCGTTGCGCCATACCAGCGCCGCTCCCGTGCAGAATGGGACCAGCGAGGCGAGCGCGATCTTCGGATCGGCCAGGCGCCACAGGCCGTGAAGGAGGGACCGTTCACTACGATGGAAGACCGGAGCGAGGGCCAGAGCTTCTCGTACTCTCATGCTCCTCACGATGGGTCGCGCGCGAAGCGTGTGCAGCGTCGACGCGCACAGATGCGCGTGACGCCGCTACGTACGGTCGCGTAAGAGCTGCTCGATGGTCTTCCGCAGCAGTGGCGTGTCGCTGAACGGTGCGGGAGGAATCGCGGGAATCGCGTGGACGCGTTCCATCACCGCGGCCAGCTCATCTCCGGCCAGCTCTTCGATGATTTCGTACAGGCCGCCGCGCTCCTCTTCGAGTTGATTGTGGGTCGTAAGGATCGCCACGATCTGTTCGATCTCCGCCTTGGTGGGCGGCGGAACGAGCAGCGCGGCCAGTGCGGCGTGATCGCGATGCAACTGCGTCTCGAGCGACGTTTCGCCGCGACGCTTGCGCAGCTCCGGGAACAGTACCCGCTCCTCGATGCCGATGTGTCGAAGGAGGCCGCGGCGGAACTCGTCGTAGCGGTCGTGAGGAATCGCGCCTTCCTCGCGCCGAAACTCCTCGAGCAAAGCATCGAGGCGCTCGTGATCGCGCGCGAGGAAGGCGTGAAGCTCCGCGGACATCAGTGGCTGCAGCCTGAGCCGCAACTGTCGCCGAACGAGGCCGGCTGGCCGGCCCGGTCTTCGAGCGCGACGGCGCGAGGGAAGTAGAGGTTGTTCTCGATGTGAATGTGCTCGTGCGTCCGCAGCTCGAATTCCGCGAGGCGCCGGTACAGCTCGCGATAGCTGAAGCACGCGTCCTCGGGCAGCGCGTAATCGGTGGTGACGGTGCGGAGCGTTGCGAGCAGCTCGCCGACGCGATCGTGCTCGGCCATCATCTTGCGGACCGGGTTCTTGACGGTGCCGAAGAACGGCGTCGGTGCGGTGCGCTTGCCCTCGACGGCCTGTTCCATCTCCGTGACGTATGGGAAGAGCACCTGCTCTTCCTTGAGCATGTGCGGAATCATGTCCTCCCGCAGCGCGTCGATCAGCGCCACGACTTCGGCCAGCTCGGGACGGCGCTGGCCATGGACTCCGAGGACTTTCCGCGAGAGCGGATCGATGGTGTCGAGCTCCTGGCGCGTGTAGATGTGGTAAGTCGAAACGATGTCGCTGGCCATCGTCGTCACCGTGTCGAACGACCAGTCCTTCGCGGCGTTGTCCGGCACGTCGGCCAGCGTGTCGAGTGCCGCCGCGAACGCCTCGACGGTCTCGCCGACCGCGGCGCACGCATCGGCGAGAGCGGTCCGGCCGCCGCAGCAATAGTCGATCTTCCAGGCCTCGAAGATGCGGATGGAGTTGGGCAGCTCGACGGCGAGCTCGCCGACGGTGCAGGTGGTCAGGTCGATGGTGGTGGCCGTGGTCATGGGTGGTCCTCCGATGCTGCGATTCTGGGATCACAGGAGGCGGTGATCCATGACCGATGTCATATGGAGGAGCGATTCGTTGCTGCTATCGTCCGGGCATGTCAGAGCTACCGAACGGTCTTCCATCGGCGGTAGCGGCCTGGACTTGGATCAGCGACCGCCAGTCCAAGGCGTGAGACTGCGCAGCAGGCGGACGAACGTCAGTGCTTCGGCCTTGATGAAGACCACCCCCGCGAGAGATGACGCGCATCGACGTCCGCGCGGCATCGGAGGTGAGCATGTTTTTGGTCCATGCATCCAGCTCTAGCGTGGCGTTCGGCCGCGCGCGAAGCGACAATCAGACCTTCGTATGGCCGACCTAGAAGATGTCCGGAAACAGATCCGGCGTTGTATCAACTCAATCGTCTCTCGACAGAAAACCAGCACCACTCATTCGAACATCTCTGCCGATATGTGGCGCGATACCGGATTTGTTCGAACATCCTTCCCGCCACGGGTCCGGTGAGCAAGGGAGGGGACCAGGGACGCGACTTCGAAACGTTCCGCACCTACCTGACGGAGCATCCGGTCGGTGATGCGTGGTTCCTTGGGCGCGTTTCCGAGGGTCCGTTGGCATTTCCGTGCTCGCTCACCAAGAAAGAGGACATCGGCGCCAAGATTCGTTCGGATGTGCTGACGATCACAGGTTCGGGCGAGCCTGTCACAGGCATTCACTATTTCTGCGAAGCTCCGGTTCCTGTCGGTGAACGCCACAAGCTGAAGGATTGGGCGCGCGACCGGGGAGTTGCGCTCGAGATCTGTGACGGTGACGCGATTGCGGAGTTTCTCCTCGACGCGGACACATACTGGCTGGCCGTCCGTTTTCTCAGCGCTCCTGAGACCTATCCGCGCTTTGCAGATGCCGATGACGCCTGGTACGACGAACGACGAGCCAGATGGCGCGATGTGTCGAAACCATCCGGACTCGCCGACTACGAGGAACTGAGAGAGTATGCGCGCTACGCGTTGCATCAGGATGACCGTCGTCCCGACTTGCCGTTCTGGCTCTCCAAAATGCAGCTGCTCGCCGAAGCCGACGGCGACCGCGGCGTCAGACATCGAGCGGCCGGCGAGCTCATTGCGCTGACCATGTGGGCTCATCGGAGTCTGGCTGGCTTCGAGGTGCTCATCCGCGAATTCTTGTCAGCGCCGGAGAGATACGCTGATGCGTCCGAAGCGAGTCATGCGATCTATGCCATGAACTTCGTGCTCGGCGCCGTACAGCGGAATGCCTGCGCCATCGACCGGCAGGAGATCGCGGATTGGCGGGACCGGCTCAGAGCTGTGATTGATGCTCGACTCCGAGACGCCCACGGTCCAGCCGAACGGGCGAGTTGGCTCGACACCCTCGGGTTCTTCGCCTTCTCCGCAGATCCTTTCACCGACGCACCCGCTGATCCAAATGGTGCGTTTGAAGCCTGGAAGGAACTTCTTTCGATCGTCGGCGACGTTCCTCTGTTTCCGATCACGCATCTCGCGCGTTTCTTCGAGAAAATCATTCCGTTTGCCGGCCGGCATCCGGATTACCGCGGGGTGGCGGCCCGCGTCGATGCAATCATCGCTGAGCGTGCCGGCGCGATCGCGGCTGCGGAAATCGCACGCGACCGGGCCGTGAAATTCCACGAGGGAAACGATCATGTCCGCGCACTCGACCAACTCCACGCGACGCGGGAGCGCTGGTTCACTGCCGAAACGCTCGAAGGATCGGTGCTGGCAACGCTCGTGGCCGCCGGTTGGTATCGCGAGCTCGGACTCTGCTTCGCCTCGAAGTATTACGCGATGGCGGCAGCATTTACGGCGGTGACATCCGATGATCAGGAGACGCGGGACCGGCTGCCCGACGCCATCCGGCTCCTCATCGAAGCTGATTACCACCAGGGTGCATGGCTGAGCGTGATGGAGATGCTTCCCGCATCGATCGCAGCCGCGGATCAAGTCATTGCGTCCGCCGACGACGAGCCGCCGCACGCACTGCAGCGAGTGATTCTATGCGCCGTCCACGTTCTTCGGACGACCCGCCGAATCGCGAGGCAATTCGAGGACTTCGTCAGACTTCGACTGAAGGAATTCGCGATGGCTGATCTCGTCGAAGCGTTGGCCGAGGAGACACCTGAATGGAAGCGCCTCAGCGAGCATGACCTGCGAGAGATGGTGGCAACGAGCCTCTCAGACGTGCCGTACTCTGACGCGGGTGCGTCGCGAGTGGCTCACTGGGAGACGCTCGGCATCCGCTGGGTTGTCGAGTGGCCGAACAATTACTCCATGAACCGGCTTGCCGAGCAATTCTGCGCGTCGCTTCAAATCGCCTGGGCTCATATGGCCATGACCACGACGTCCGGTAACGTTCAAAGCTGTCACGTCCAAATCGTGCCCGCAGAAGACGATGTGTTCGATCTCGCAGTCGAAATCGGCGGCGACGACGAGTCCCGCTCCTGGTCGTTGCGCCTTCCTTTATCTGCCGACGACCCTGCTTTCACGTTCGAGAAATCGATTCACATCTTCATATCCACCATCCTGGCGGATGTTCTTGCTGATTCGGAGAGCGAATACGAACGTGTTCGAAGCGAGGCCGCCGGTGCGGACGTTGCCGCAAAAATGCTCGTCGGGGGTTACCCATTGAGGACCTTGCTCGCAACCTTCCACCCGCCGGCTCGATTCGACGAAAGGGTTCGTCGGACCTCGCTCAGCGACCCCAGTCGAAGGGATGAGACTGCGCACCAGCCCCACGAACGTCACCACCCACGCCGCGATGGCGATGAAAGCGACCCGCGCGGGATCTGATGCAGCGCGAACTCGTGAGAAGCGCGAACGACCTTGGGCGCATCACCGGGGCAGCAGCGACGGATGGCGAGATGTCGCAGGCTGTCGCGGCGGGGAGATCGAGATCAACTCAACGTCGATCGGGAAATGGCTCTGGCGGGAGGAGTTGATGGCGAAGGTGCTGGAGCTCTGGTCGCCGGAGGTCATCGAGGAGGCACTCGGTGATGATGCAGATCGCGTCTTCCGCATGCGATTCGGACTGCCGAACTCCGCGTCCGTCTGCCGCGGCATCACGTTGCCATGCTCGAGTACAGGGCGGAGCAGGAGCAGGCGATCATCAGCGGTGTTCTCGCGAAGAACTCGACGGCATCGCCAGCGCGCGAGCCGACGAGTTATCCGCCGTCATTCCCGGCTTCGCCGCCGCACTCGCTTCGCCCGACGCCGAAGCCACGCAGCTTCCCTGTTGACGCGCACCCGATCAACCACAGCACAGTTGTTCTCTACAACGGCTTGAGGTTTTCGAGCTTCGTCAGCCAGGCATCGAAGTGCCGGCACTCCTGGCGAATGCGCGCGAGGCCGATCGAGGCCGCAACGCGGCTGCCGTGCAGCGGTTTCTTGTATCTCGGTTGCAGCAACGCCGTCAGCCGGACCGAGGGATGCGTATCCGGGCCCTCGTCGATGTGCTCGGGCGTGTCGGAGCCGTCACGCGCCTCCTGCAGTTCTTCCTGGAAGCGCCGCCACTCGGGTTGCACGTTGCCGAACGCCGACACCTCGGAGAAGAGAAGTGCCTCGAATTCATGGGGCTGGATGTGCGGCACGAAGCGGTTGGCGCGGCACCCGCTCGCCTCGATCGCAGACTCGGCGAGCGCATCTTCGATGATCCGGCACCTCTCGAGTGGATCGTTTCTTCTGCGCGCCGCCTCGACGCCCGGGAAACCCGGCTTGAGGGCGTAGAGATCGAAGAATGTGGTGACGTACGTCCGACCGCTTTCTCGGAGCGTGTTCCGCAGTGCGCGCAAGGCGCGCTCCTTCGACAACGCGCCGCCTCGGCCACGCTGCGATGTGTCGACGAGGCGCGGCTCAACGGTGAAGCCGAAAGCTTCGAGGTGCGGCCTTAAGACGTATCCGGCAAAAGTCTCTTCCGTCTGGCCCTCTCCGACGACGATGAGGTGCATCAGCCCATCGGTCTCCCACCGACGACGTTCATCTTCCAGAGCTCGCCGAGGGAGTACTCTTCCAGCCACTCCTTCAGACGATTGGCATCGAGGCGATGAAACACCGAGGCGCCCCCGTCGCGCTCGGTGACGATCACGTCCTCCGGCGCGAACTGATTCACCAGCTCGACCGATTGCGTCGAGACGATGATCTGTTTCTTCTCGCTGGCTTGTTGGAGCAGCGACGCGAGAATCACCAACGCGTATGGATGCAACCCTAACTCGGGCTCGTCGACGAGGATCGTGTCGGGCTGGAGCCGGCTGGGCTGAAGCAGTAGCGTCGCCAGGCAGATGAAGCGCAGCGTTCCATCCGACAATTGCCGCGGACCGCGCACGCTATCCGGATCATCCACTTCACGCCATTCCAATTCGATCCGTTCGTCAGGATCCTCGCGATGCACGAAGTCCTTGAAGAACGGAGCGACCATACGCACCGTTTCGACGATCGTCGAATAACTGTCAGCGTGCTTCTCGCGGAGCATTCGCAGGAACGGCGCGAGGTTGGATGCGTCCGGTTTCAACTTCAGATTCTCGCGAAGCGGCTGCGCCTGACGGACGTTGGCCGATGCACTTGTGTCATGGAAGTGGAAGACGCGCCAGCTCTCGACGGCCGGCAGCACATATGCCGCAATCTTGTCGTCCTCGAGCTTTGGCAGCTTCGCCTCCGTGTGCCCGCTGCCGAGGGGTCGCCGCACGGTCGTGAGGTCGCCGTCGAAGTACGTATGCTCGCTCGAGAACACCATTTGTTGCCCGGCAGGAGCGAGCTCGAACTGGTAGCCATTCTTGGCGAAGTACAGTTCGACGCTCATCACGGAAGTCTTCTTCCGGCCACCAAAGAGCAATGCATCGGGCCCGTCTTCGCTCTTCACGAAAAATTGGAGCCGCTGATCGACGATGTCGGCGAGCATTCGAAAGAGACTGATGAAGTTGCTCTTCCCAGCGCCGTTCGGCCCAATCAGTACGTTCAGGTTTGCGAGCGTCAGCCGCTCCAACTCGCGGATGGACTTGAAGCCTCGAACGGAGAGCTGTCGTAAACGGGTCACCTGTCAACCTTCGCCGGTACGGCGCTCAGCAAACATTAGCAGGTCATGTGGCGAATTGGGGGCATCGCCGAGGACCTGAATCATGTCATCGCGATCGCCGTCAGCATCACCGGTCACCGCTCGGCGGTAGGGATGCAGGTGAAATGCTGTGTTGACGGATTGGCGATCACGCGGCGGTGTAGTCGAAGTCACCGCGAGTCGATTTGCCGTTCCCTATCGTTCACGCCATGCGCTCCGAAACAATGACGCTCGACACGTCGCCGCATGCCCTGGCGAACCTCTTCACCCGCCCCGAGCTCCACAGGATTGCGAGGGGGCACGTCATCTTCGAGGAAAGGGAGCAGCCGGCTGGTGTCTACATCCTGCACTCCGGCCAGGTCGCGCTGAACACGATCCTCGAGGGGCAGAAGACACGGGTCCGCACGGCACGCGCCGGCGAGATCCTCGGATTGATGGCCGTCATCTCCCATCGCGCTCACCTGTCGTCGGCAGTCGCGACGTCGCTCTGCGAAGTCGGCTTCATCGAGGCCGAAGAGTTCCGGAGCCTCGTCGACGAGAGTCCGGCGGTCTGGTTCAGCATCCTGCGGCAGCTGAGTCAGGACGTGAATGCGTCCTACGACGTCATCCGGGAGCGGTTCGACCGCGGGCATTGCTGAGTAAGCGGTCGTGTGACGGCTGTCACTCGCTCCTATGACTCCCCCACGGCGCCTATGCCGCGTCCGGGTCTAGAGTGCGCGTGGAGGAATTCGATGTCTCTCGCGTATCCGGCCCATCTCGAGGCCGACGTCGTTTTGCGGACCGGCCGCACGTTGCGCATCCGGCCCGTGCGGAGCGGAGATGAGACCGCGCTTCGAGCATTCTTCGCCGGCCTGTCGGCGGACGCGTTGCACTCGCGCTTTTTCGATCTGCGCAGCGTCGACGCGGCCATGCAAAGCGCGCCGGTGGATCTCGACTACGACGACGCGTTCGGTCTCGTCGGCGAAGTGAATGGTGCGATCGCCGGAGTCGCCCACTACTTCCGTCTTCGCCACCATCGCGAGCGCGCCGAAGTCGCGTTCACGATCGCCGACCGTCACCAGGGATGCGGCGTCGGTACGAAATTGCTCGAGCGGCTGGCCGAGGTGGCGCGTGCGCATGGGATCACCCGCTTCGAGGCGGAGGTACTGGCGGGCAACCGGGCCATGCTGGCCGTGTTCTCGAGCTCGGGGTTCGAGACGACGGTTGGCTCGCGCGAAGGCGTAGTGGCGGTTACGCTGGACCTCAGCGAGACCGTGACCTTCGTCGAGCAGAGTGCCGCGCGTGCGCAGACCGCAGCGGCGGCGTCGATGAAGCCGATCTTCGCTCCCCGTTCGATCGCGGTCATCGGCGCGGGCCGCCGCCGCGGAAACCTCGGCGGCGAGATCCTGCGCAACCTGCGTGGCCGTTTCCGCGGCGACTTGTACGCGGTCAATCCGAGCGCGGAAGAGATCGATGGCGTTCGCAGCTATGCGTCCGTGCAAGGGATCGGCGCACATGTCGATCTAGCGGTGATCGCCGTTCCGGCCGTGCACGTCGAGAGCGTCATCGATGACTGCGTGGCGGCCGGGGTACCGGCGGTAGTAGTGATCTCGGCCGGCTTCGGCGAGACCGGCGGAGCGGGCCGCGAGCTGGAGCAGCGCATTCTCGAGAAGGCCCGCGGGGCGGGCATGCGCATGGTCGGTCCGAACTGCATGGGTGTGATCAACACCGACCCCACGGTGGCCATGCAGGCGACGTTCGCCTCGGTCGATCCGTCGCGCGGCAACATCGCCATGTCGAGCCAGAGCGGTGCGATCGGGCTTGCGGTGCTCGACTACGCGCGCACGCAGAATGTCGGCTTCTCCAGCTTCATCTCCGTCGGCAACAAAGCGGACGTCTCGGGCAACGATCTCATTCAATACTGGGCCGAGGATCCGGCGACGGACGTGATGCTGCTCTATCTCGAGAGCTTCGGCAATCCGCGCAAGTTCGCCGAGATCGCACGGCGCGTCAGCAAGCAGAAGCCGATCGTCGCGGTGAAAGCGGGGCGTTCCGCGGCCGGTGCCCGCGCGGCGCAGTCGCACACCGGCGCGCTCGCGTCGTCCGATGCCATCGTCGCGGATCTCTTCCGGCAGGCCGGCGTGATCCGCACCGACACGCTCGAAGAGATGTTCGACGTCGCGTCGCTGCTCGCCCAGCAGCCGCTGCCTGCGGGACGCCGTGTCGGGATCATCACCAACGCCGGCGGTGCGGGCATCCTCGCCGCGGATGCGTGCGAGGCGAAAGGGCTGCAGCTTCCTTCGTTGTCGGAGCCGTCCGCGTCGAAGCTGCGCGAGTTTCTTCCCGCCGCGGCGAGCGTGAACAACCCCGTCGACATGATCGCCTCGGCATCCGCGGAGGACTATCGAAGAACGCTCGAGATTCTGCTCGAAGACGGCGGTTTCGACGCCCTCCTCGTGATCTACATCCCGGTGCTGCCCACCGATGCGGACGCCGTGGCCGCCGCGTTGCGTGACGTGGCCGGCCGCTCGAACGGGAAAACGATCCTTGCCACGTACATGGGTGCGCATGACGCGCCGCAGGTGCTCTGTCCGATCCCTGCGTTCGGCTTCCCGGAGCGGGCCGTGGCGGCGCTCGCGCATGCGGTGAGCTACGCGGAATGGCGCCGGCGCCCGATCGGTACGGTTCCGGCGTTTCCGGATCTCGACGCGGCCGCCGCTCGTCGCGCGATGCAAGCCACGATTGCTCGCGGTGGCGGATGGCTCGATCCGCTCGACACCACGAGCCTGCTCGAAGCCGTCGGCGTATCGGTGCCTGCGTCCGAGGTCGTGCATTCGTCGGAGGAGGCGATGGAAGCGGCGATCCGGATCGGCGGGAAGGTCGTATTGAAGGCCCTCGGACCCGCTCTGCTGCACAAGACCGAAGCCGGAGCGGTCCGCTTGAATCTCGATGAGTGTGCGGCCGCGGTGGCCTACCGCGATCTCGAGGACAGGTTGGGCGACGCCATGACTGGTGCGCTCGTCCAACAGATGGTTTCCGAGGGCGTCGAAGTCATGATCGGCGTCACGGACGACCCAACGTTCGGGCATGTGATGGCGTATGGCGCGGGCGGAACGCTCATCGAGCTTCTCCGCGACGTCACCTTCCGTCTGCATCCGCTGTCCGATGCGATGGTCGACGCGATGGTTGACGAAGCACGGATCACGAAACTCGTACGCGGATTCCGCGGAGCGAAGCCGGGCGACGTGGCGGCGCTGAAGGATGCACTGCTCCGGCTCTCGGCGCTGCTGACGATCTGTCCGGAGATCCGCGAGCTCGACATCAATCCGCTCAAGGTGCTGGAGCGCGGCGCGATCGCGCTCGATGCGCGCGTGCGCGTCGAGGCGCTTGCGGAGGCAGCACCGTCGCGGCGGGTGACGTACTGAGATGCGCGCCTCGGTCTTCATCGGTGACATCGCGGATGCGGAGGCGGAGGCGATCTGCACTTCGACCAATCCGCGTCTCTCGTTGATGATGGGCACCGGCGCCGCGGTGCGGTCGCGCGGCGGTTACGACATCCTGCGTGCGTGCGAGACGATCGTGAGCCGCGAAGGGCCGCTGCCTCCCGGCTCGGCGTGGGCGACCACCGCCGGAACGCTGGGGAGCCGGGTCGTCATCCACTGCGTGGCCAGCGACGCGAATCACCGCTCGTGGGACGCCACCGTGGCGCTGTGCGTGCGGAACGCTCTCGAATGCGCCGCGCACGCCGGCTGCCGCACCGTCGCCATGCCGGTCTTCGCCACCGGACATGCGCACGTGAACTTTCGCCGGGCGGTGGAGACGATGGCCCGCACCGCGCGCGAGGTTTCCACGACTGTCGAGCAGATCGTGTTCGTGATCCGCGATGAGGATGACCTGCACGTCGTGCGCGAGATCCTCGGCCGCGGCGTTCCGGTGACACGCTCCGAGCCGGCGACGGCATCATCGTGGGCGGACGAGAACCCGTTCGGGTGATCGCCGTCACACCCCCTCGTGCCGAGGGTCATCTCGGTTGGAGCGGGGCGAATCTATCGTCGTCGGAGGATGCGAGAAGACGGGCGCAGGATCGAAGTCCGCGGGACGGTGCAGGGGGTCGGGTTCCGGCCGTGGGTGTACCGCGTGGCGCAACGGTGCGGCGTTGCCGGGCAGGTCTCGAACGGCGCGGCCGGCGTGACGATCGACGTCTTCGGTGAGACCGAGCAGCTCGACCGCTTCCTGCTCGATCTTCGCCGCGACCCGCCTGCGGCGTCGCGCATCGAACAGCTCATCGCGCGGCCACTCCCGTTCGTCGCCGTATCGGAGTTCACGATCACGCCGAGTGTCGATGGCGAGCTGCGACGCATCTCCATCCCGCCGGATCTGGCGACCTGTCCCGACTGTCTTGCGGAAACGCTCGATCCGAACAACCGCCGGTATGGATACCCGTTCACCAACTGCACGAACTGTGGCCCGCGCTACTCGATCGTCCGCGACGTTCCCTACGACCGCGCGAACACGACCATGCAGCCGTTCGCGCTCTGCCCCGCCTGTCAGACCGAATACGACTCGCCCTCCGACCGGCGATTCCATGCCGAGCCGAATGCATGTCCGCTCTGCGGCCCGCGACTGACCGCGCTCTCGTCGAACGGGCAGGAGCTGGCGACCGATCCGCTGTCGTTCGCCATTCGGACGCTGAATGCGCAGATGATCGTCGCGCTGCAGGGGATCGGCGGATTCCATCTGGTCTGCGACGCGACCTCGGACACCGCGGTGAAGCGTCTGCGCGAGCGCAAACGCCGTCCGTCCAAGCCGTTCGCGATCATGGTGCAGGACCTCGTCGCCGCGGAGAAGCTTGCGTACATCGACGAGGCCGAGCGCGCACTGCTCACGTCCGTCGAGCGTCCGATCGTCCTGCTGCGGAGCAAGACCGCGGACGCCCTGGTCGGGCTGATGCTGCCGTACTCGCCCCTGCACCACCTCCTGCTGCAGGGCATCGACAAGCCGCTGGTGATGACCTCCGGCAACCACTCCGACGAGCCGATGGCGCATCGCGTCGAAGACGCTCTCGAGTCCCTCAGCGGCATCGCCGATGTCTTCATCACCCACAACCGCGATATCGCGAGGCGGGTCGATGACTCGGTGGCGAGGGTCATCGCGGGCGAGCCCGTGCTGCTCCGGCGCGCTCGCGGTTACGTCCCGCGGCCGATCGCGCTGCAACGCCCGGTCAGCCGGCGCATCCTCGCGTGCGGCGCACATCTCAAGAACACCTTCTGTCTCGTCGCGGACGACCGCGCCTTCGTCGGTCCGCATGTCGGCGATCTCGAAGATGTCGAGACGATCCACGACTACGTCACGTCCATCGACCGCGCGAAGACGCTCCTCGGATGGACGCCGGAAGTCGTCGCGCACGATCTCCATCCCGACTACGCCTCGACGCGCTATGCGCTCGAGCAGAGCGGCGTGACGACGATCGGCGTGCAACACCACCACGCGCACGTCGCCAGCGTCATGGCCGAGCACCACCTCGAAGGCTCAGTCCTCGGCGTAGCCTGGGACGGCACCGGCCACGGCACCGATGGCACAGCGTGGGGCGGCGAGTTCCTGCTCGCGAGCGCTTCGCGATTCACGCGGCTGATGACCTTCCGGCCGCTGCTGCTGGCCGGCGGCGATCTCGCGGTCCGTGAGATCTGGCGCATCGGCCTCGCCGCGCTGATCGACGCCGAAGCGGACCTGGCGGCGATGCCCGTGCTGCGGGATCGGCCGGTTTCTGTCGTGCGGCAGATGCTCGCCTCGCGCGTCAACACTCCGGCCGCGCACGGCGTGGGGCGGTGGTTCGATGCGTTCGCCGCGCTCTTCCTCGGCCTCGCCGAAACGAGTTACGAAGGGGAGGCGGCAGTCGCGTGGAACAACATCGCCGACCGCGATGAGCGCGGACGCTACCCGTTCACCATCGATCGCTCCACGGAGCCATGGCAGATCGATCCTCGAGCGATGGTCCGTGCCGCCGTCAGCGACTTCATCGATGGCGTACCCGCGTCGGCCATCTCCGGCCGCTTTCACAACACGCTCGCGCGCATCGTGGCCGACGTCGTCGCCATTCACGGCGACGGTTTGATCCCGATCGTTCTCGCGGGCGGCTGCTTTCAGAGCTCGCTGCTCACCGAAAAAATCATCGCTCTCCTCGGCCCGAAGCGGGGCGTGTTCTTCAACCAGCAGGTGCCGCCGGGCGACGGCGGAATCGCCCTCGGCCAGGCCTTTGTCGCCGATGCCGTTCTCAAGGAGCGTGTCTGATGTGTCTCGGCGTTCCCGGTCAGATCGTGAGCATCACGGACGATGGCGGCGAAGCGCTCGTCGACTTCTGGGGTGTGCGCCGGACGGTACGGCTGGACATCGTCGATGAGCCGGTTGCGGTCGGCGATTACATCCTCAATCACGTCGGCCAGGCGATCCGGAGGATTCCGCCGGAATCGATCGCGGAGACCCTGGCCATGTACGAAGAACTGCTCGCGGCGGACGCCGACGATCCGATGCGCGCGGACATCACCGGCGAGATCGCCGGCGCCGGGAGAGCGTCATGACCGCCGCGGCGAAGCTGGAGTTCCGCAGCCGCGAGACCGTGCGCGAGCTCGCGCAGCGTCTCGAGAGCGTCGTTGCGGCGATCGATCACAAGCCGGTCGCGGTCATGCACGTCTGCGGCAGCCACGAACAGGCCATCGCAAAGTTCGGCCTGCGCTCGCTGTTCCCCGAAACCCTCGACGTGATCATGGGACCGGGATGCCCGGTCTGCGTCACCGACGTCCCCGAAGTGGATGAGGCGGTGGTTCTGGCGCGGCAGGGAGTGCACATCGCCTCCTTCGGCGACATGCTCCGCGTTCCGGGCAGCGTGCAGTCGCTCACCGACGCGGAGAGCGATGGCGCGAGGATTCACGTCATCTACAGCCCGCGCCAGGCCGTCGACATCGCGCGCTCGATGCCGGACGAACAGGTGGTGCTGTTCGCCAGCGGCTTCGAGACGACCGCGGTGGCCACTGCGGCGCTGATTCTCGAAGCCGCGCTGCCGCCGAACCTGTCGATCCTCTCCTCGCACAAGTACATCCCTCCGGTGATGGAGATCGTCGCCGAGATGCCGGAGACGCGCGTGGAAGGTTTTCTGGCCGCGGGACACGCCGCGACGATCACGGGCTGGGGCATCTTCGAGCGATTCGTCGAGCGCCACCGGTTGCCGGTCGTCGTGGCCGGCTTCGAGCCGGCCGACATCATGGCCGGTCTCGTCGAGCTGGCGACGCTGGTACGCAATCGCACGCCGCGAGTCGTGAACATGTTTCCGCGCTGCGTCACGCGTGAGGGCAACCTCTCGGCGCAGCAGCAACTCTGGCGCGTCTTCAGGCCAATCGGCGGACGGTGGCGCGGCATCGCCCATATCCCGAACGGCAACCTGCGACTCCGCGAGGAATGGGCGCATGTCGATGCGCGGCGCCGTTTCGACATCGATCTAACGTCGCTGTGGGATTACGCGCCGCCGCAGCTCGCCGCCGATTGCATCTGCGGCGACGTGATGGCCGGCATCGCCACGCCCGCGGATTGCCGGCTCTTCGGCGCGGAGTGCGTTCCGGACAAGCCGATCGGCGCCTGCATGGTCTCGACGGAAGGAACGTGCCGCATCTGGCAGCAGTACGGCGGACCGCGCGTGGTCCTGAGGACGACCGCATGACCATCAGGACACTTGCACGCGACACGCGCGTGGCCATGAAGCATGGCGGCGGCGGACGCGCCACGCGCTCATTGATCGGCGACTTGCTCATCCGTGGATTCGACGAGCCGGCGCACGGCGTCGGCCTCTCCGCGCTCGACGACGGCGCGGCCATTCCGATGGGCGACGGCCGGTGGCTGATCGTCACTACCGACTCGCACGTCATCAAGCCGATCGAGTTTCCCGGCGGCGACATCGGCTGGCTGTCAGTCTGCGGGACCGTCAACGACCTGGCCATGATGGGGGCGACGGACGTCGCTGGGCTGACCTGCAGCGTCATTCTCGAAGACGGCTTTTCCCTCGAAGTGCTGGAACGCATTCACGACTCGATGGTCGAGGCCTGTGCTGCCGCCGGGACGACGGTCGTGACCGGCGACACGAAGGTGATGGGCCGCGGCGAGATCGACGGTATTGTCATCAACACCGCGGGCTTCGGATTCACGCGGCGCGTCGTGCGCGACTGCACACTGCGTGCGGGCGACCTGATCGTCGTGACCGGCACGGTCGGCGATCACGGCATGGCCATCATGTCAGCGCGCCACGACCTCGGCCTCGGCGCGAGCCTCGTCTCCGACGTCACGCCGCTGAACGGCCTGATCGCAGCGGCGATGCACGCCGGGGGTGAGGGACTCGCGGCCATGAAGGATCCGACGCGCGGCGGCGTCGCGAGCGCGCTCCATGAGATGGCTACGAAGAGCGGCGTCGGCATCGTGGTCGACGAGCCGTTCGTCCCCATCCGTGATGCCGTCCGCTCCTCGTGCGAGATGCTCGGCGTCGACCCGCTGCAGGTCGCGAACGAAGGGAAAGCGCTGATCGCCGTCCGCCCCGACGCGGTCGATCGCGTGCTCGCCGCTCTTCACTCCCACTCCCTCGGCCGCGACGCGGCCGTGATCGGCCACTGCATCTCAGATCACGCCGGGTCCGTGATTCTCGATACCGGCTTCGGAAGGAGGCTCCTCATCGAATCCGATGGCGAGCCATTGCCACGCATATGCTGAAAGTCGCCATCCTCTGCTCCCACCGCGCCCCCGGCATCGAGGATCTTCTGCACGATCCCGTTCGCGGCATCCACTACGAGATCAGCTGCGTGATCACGAACAATCGAGATCTGCGTGAGCGCGACCAGCTCGTCGACGCCGGCATCACCTGCATCGCCCGTCCGCAACCTCCGAAAGACCTGATGGACAGGGAGGCGTATGACGCCGAGACAGCACGCTACCTGAAGATCTTCGACATCGACCTGGTCGTTCTCTGCTGCTATCTGCGCATCCTGACCAGGCCAATGCTCGAGGCGTTTGCGGGACGGATCATCAATCTGCACGACAGCGATCTGCCCAAGTACGCCGGCCTGCACGCGACGCGCGATGCGATTCGCGCGGGCGAGCGCGAGACGCATGCGACGGCGCACTGGGTTACCGAAGAAGTCGACGCCGGTCCGATCCTGTTGCGGAGCGAAGCGTTTCCTGTGCGCGGCGATGCGCGAACGCATCGGGAACTGGTCATCCGCACCGCCTGGGGCCCGCTGATGCGGGAGGCCATTCACCGGATCGCGGTCGGCGAAGAGGCGGCGGTGGCATGACCCACATCGTCGTCACCGTCGATGACGGCGTCGGTTACCTGACCATCGATCGCCGGGAGCGTTTCAACTCCCTCGACGTCGAGACCGCTCGCGATCTCCGCAAGGCCGGTCTCAGTCTGTCGCGCGATCCGCAGGTACGCGTGGTCGTACTGCGCGGTTCCGGCGGCGTGTTCTGTAGCGGTGCGGATCTCAAATACATTCGTGCCGGCGGCACAGGCGAAGACCTCGGCTATCTCCTGCCGCCGAACGCGCGCGACGAGCGCACCGGCTATGGCGCGATCTTCAAGCAGATCCTCGAATACCTGCACAGCACGATCTCCGAGATTCGCCGCGCAGCGAAGCCATGGATGGCCGCCGTGGACGGCGTCGCTGCCGCGGGCGGTTTCGGTCTGGCCATGGCCTGCGACCTGGTCGTCGCGTCGGAGCGCTCCTCGTTCGAGTGGGCGTACGCGAAGACCGGTCTCACCGGCGCGGAGAGCTCGACGTTCTTCCTGCCGAAGCTGATCGGCCTGCGGCGGGCGATGCAGTTCGCGCTCATGAACCTGCGGCTCGATGCGCGAGCCGCTCTGGAGTGGGGACTGTTGACCGCGGTTCATCCGACGGGAGAGCTCGAGCAGGAGGTGGAGAAGCTTGCGCGCGAGTTGGCGTCTGCGCCGACCGAGGCGCTCGGGATCGCGAAGAGGCTGCTCAATCAGGCGGCGGGTGTGGACCGGCTCGATCACCATCTCGACCAGGAACTGGAGCAACTCGCGGCCATTGCCGATGGCACCAACTTCCAGGAAGGCATCACCGCGTTTTTCGAGAAGCGGCCGGCAGTCTTTGCGGCGAAGTGACCGATGCACGAGTACTCGATCATTCATGCTCTCGTCGAATCCGTCGGCGCGCACGTGCCCGGCGGTCAGGTTCGTCACGTCCGCATCGAGATCGGCTCCCTCGCCGGCGTCGATGCGGGCCTGCTCACCACGGCATACGAAGTCGCGCGTATCGGAACGATCTGCGCCGAGGCGACGCTGGAGATCACACCGGTCGAGGCGCAGTGGGCCTGCCCTCGCTGCGACCGGCTGCTCGCACGCGGCTCGAAGCTGCAGTGTCCCGAGTGCGATCTTCCCGCGGCGCTGACGCGCGGCGACGAGATCGTGCTCGCCCAAATCGAAGTGGAGGTCGAGGATGTGTGAGAAGGTCAAAGTCGACGATGTGCAGGTGCGGATTCTGGCGCGGAACGACTCGGCCGCGGCGCACAACGCGGAGCACTTCCGCGAGCGCGGCGTGGTCTGCGTGAACCTGATGGGATCACCGGGGGCCGGCAAGACAGCCGTGCTCGAGGCAAGCGCTCGATTCGATCGCGGCAGGATGCGCATCGCGGCCATCGCGGGCGACCTGGCCACCGAGAACGACGCCGATCGCCTCAAAGCTGCGGGCATCCGCGCGACGTCGATCAACACCGGCTCGGCCTGTCATCTCGATGCCGAGATCGTGCATCGCACCCTCCATCACTTCGATCTCGACGGCATCGACTGCCTGGTCATCGAGAACATCGGCAATCTCGTCTGCCCCGCCGTCTACGACCTCGGTCAGGCAGGCAACGTGGTGGCCCTCTCGGTCACTGAAGGGGAAGACAAGCCGCTGAAGTATCCGACCATGTTCGCGAAAGCCGATCTCGTGCTGCTCACGAAGGTCGATCTCCTGCCGCACCTCGGTCATGTGCGCATTCCGGCGATCATGGATTCGCTCGCGCGGGTGATGCCCAGGCCGAACGTCATCCCGTTCTCCGCCCACAGCGGCGCCGGAGTGGAAGAGTGGCTGCAGTGGCTGGAGCAGCGAAAGCTCCCGAAGAAGATGGAGGCGCAACTCGCATGAACGAGTCGGTCCTGTCCGCGCTCGTCGCCGGCGCCGCCACGGTCGGTTGCCTGCACACGCTCGCCCCCGATCACTGGATGCCGTTTGCCGCACTCGGCCGCGCCAATCGGTGGCCCACGGGACGCGTGCTGCGCACGACGATGCTCTGCGGTCTGGGACACGTCACCGTCTCCGCCATCCTCTCGCTGATCGCCGGATACGCCGGCCTGCAGGTGATCGAGCGGCTCGGCTCGCGTCTCGCCGAGCAGGCCACGTTCCTCCTGATCGTCTTCGGCGCTCTGTATCTGATGTGGGGACTCTGGCGAAGCTTCTCTGGCCATCACCATCGCCACTGGCACGGCCCCATCACCGCCGGATCCCTCTTCGTGATCTTCAGCCTCGACATCTGCGTCGCCCTGATGCCACTCGTCTTCGCCGCCATGGCCAGCGGCCCGGCCGCGGTCGCGGCGGTGATCCTCACATACGAGCTCGCGACGATCGGCACGATGGTCGCGCTGGTCCTTCTCTCCCATCACGGCGCCGAGCGCCTGCACTTCTCCTGGCTGGACCGCTTCGGCCAAGCTACCGCGGGAGCGGTGATCGTGGTGGTGGGTAGCGCGATGGTGTTGCTGGGGATCTAGGCCGGCGCGGCCGGCTGCGTTGATTGCTGCGCCTGACCGCATGCGTTGCGTTCATTCACCGCATACCCGCCGCTGCCAGCGGCATTCTGGTCGCCGCGCGCTGTATCCGTTGGTCCGGTGTGCGCGACCGCGCGGTGGTGAAGCGGAAGATGACGCCGCGCATCGCAACCTTCCGATCGCAGCCGACAGCAATGTGATCGTGGAACACAATCACGCGGCTGAGACGGCCGTGCGATCGCGTCACGCAACGATCCCATCGCGGAGCGCAACAATGCGTTTAGCGACCGTAACGTTACGCCCACGGCGCATAACAATGCGGGCGCGGAGCGCAACGTTGCTCTCACGGCGCGTATGGGCCCCCATTCACAGCGCGCCTCACCGGATCGCCGCCGGGATCCGATCGCCTCGATCCCGCTGAGCGAGCCAGCTCGCAGTACAGAATCGCCGACTCTCTGTGCGACCGGCGTGTCGTCGGCGATCGAAGTGGTGGAAGGACTGACCGAGAACTAACGGACACCACGATCGGCAACGACGAACGGTCCATGCAGCAGGTGTCACGCGCCAAAGCCGATGCTTGGTGTCGGTCGGATCGCGCGTGGCCCTTCCGTCAGCTCCGGCTTGATTTCCTGTTTTCGTTCATCATATGATGCGTCGAAACAGGAAACGAACACGCAAGGAGCTGCATGGCAGACGCCGGTAAGAATCCGAACATCACTAGCCGACTAGCATCGCACAACCTGCTTCCCGAAGAAGTCCTGAAGGATGCGCTGAATGCGGGACAACAGGCGTTGGCGGGCTGCAGTCTTGACCGACCACCTATGGCACGAGGCGTCCATGTGTGGGGCGTCATCCTTGAAACATTGCGCCAACGCGGGCGGCCATCAGGGTGGCACCGGTCGGAAGGCAAACTGTCATCGGTCATCTCGCCAGACGGGCTGGTGCAGATCGTAGTCGCGAGCGGAGACGAGTCGACCGGCATCGAAGAGAAGGTGCCGCACACCAAATATCCGCGAGGCGCCGCCAGCATCGACGCGATCGAAGCAAATCAGATGTCTCTCTTCCCGAACCTTGTCCCGATCCGTCCGCGGACCGCCAAAGCAGGTGCTTTGACCTGGATTCTGCTCCACCGCCGTCTGCGAGACACCGTGCGATGGGAACTGTCGCTGCCGAAGAGCGTCGATCAAGAGGGGGTCATTCAGAGTTGGGCAGAGAGAATCGTCCTCGAGCCGCTATCCGTCGATCTGATCGACGATGCACTTATCGCCGGCCTCGATCTCGAGGATGACGCCGAGCAGTACGATCCGATAGTGACGCGGAAGCCGAAAGAGCCAAAAGCGTGAGCGACGGCGGAAATTCGAAGCCGTTCAACCCCCAGCGGCTACGCCTCGCCCGAGAGAGAGCCGGTCTCTCGATTGTAGATCTTGCTCGAGCCATTGGCGTCACTTCGCGTCAGGTCTCTAATTACGAACGTGGGACATCGACACCTAGCGAGGGGGTGTGGGAGGCAATCACTGGAACGCTGGGCTTCCCGTTGCGTTTCTTTGAAGGGGACTCTCTTATTTCCCTGCGCGAGGAAAATGCGAACTTCCGCTCCTTGCGACGAACCACAGCCGCGCAGCGAAACCAAGTTCTCGCGGCTGGCTCGATCGCGATGGAACTCAACGCGTTTATCGAGGCACGTTTCGATCTCCCGCCGGTTGACTTGCCTGACCTGAGCGACTACGTCGACGCACCCGAAGCCGCAGCAGCGGCACTGCGATCTCTTTGGGAGCTCGGCGACAAGCGCATTCCGAACACCATAGCGCTGCTGGAGGTGCATGGCGTTCGTGTGTTCTCGCTCGTTGAAGATCTCCGAGAGGTGAACGCTTTCTCAGTATGGATAGGCGAACGGCCCTTCGTCTTCTTGAACACAACGAAATCCGCCGAAGCGAGCCGGTTTGATGCCATGCACGAACTCGCGCATTTGGTTCTCCACCACCGTGATGGCGATCTCCGCAAGGCGGAAGCTGAGGCTCACAAGTTCGCGGCGGCGATGCTCATGCCCGCAGCTGACGTTCTCGCATGTACGCCGCGGAGCATCACGTTGCCCGGATTGATTAAGTTGAAGCGTCGTTGGGGCGTTTCGGTATCAGCGCTGGCACATAGGCTCAGCGACTTGGGCGTCATGGGTCCGTGGCCATATCGGAATATGTGCATCGAGATCAGCACCCGTGGTTATCGGACGAGCGAACCGGAGCCTATGGAGCGAGAGTCCTCGCGTGTGCTTGCGAAAGTATTCGCCGCTTTGCGGGCGGAAGGGATGAGCGTCGGTGACATCGCCGATGAGTTGGCCATTCCTAAAAGAGAGATTAACAGTCTCATTTTCGGCCTCGCCATTCTCGGCCTCGACGGTGGAGGACAGCCTGCAGCCGCAACGGAGCGGAAGTCAAAGACTTCGCTCCGGGCAGTAAAGATCGACGACGAAAGGAGGTGATAGACATGGCAAAGAACGGAACGCCCGGAGACGGGCACCGCAACGGCGCAGTCCGTGATCGTTCTCAGGTTCACAACCCGAAGACGAACGACTGGACGAAGCGGGACACGGAGACCGGCAAGTTTATGGACCGGAAGACGTCCGACAACGACCCGTTTAAAGGTGTGAGGAAGGAGAAGTAAAGCGCGAGCGGGACGGGTCGACCGGCGCCCCTGGCAGGTCGTTGAAGGCCGACCCGTCCTCGCTCCCGCTGATCATAGCAGTTGTTCACGCAGGAGAACCCAATGGCGAAGTATCGAAGCGCGGTAACGGGCAGGTACGTCAAGCCGGCCTACGCGAAGAGTCATCCGAAGACAACGATCCGGACGAAGAAGTGATTTGAAGGACTGCGGCCGCATGGCGGCCGCAGTCGATTCGAGAATGACCGGAACCCTTGTGAAAATCGGCGGCTCGGACAGCTCGCTGGTTGCATGTATGAACATCGAGGTGGTGCGGCCGGATCAGCTGCTGGTCGGCGATGAGGAGGACGAGAAATGAGCAAGTCGGCTTCGTTGGCCGCGTATCAGATCGGCTGGAGGGATGGAAAGCGCTCACCGAGCGGCTCGGACCCGCCGGAGCGATGCGGTTCATGATGCAATACGACCCCGGTCACGTCGCCTACACGAAGGAAAGACAGGAGACCTTCGCGGCTCTCGATCTCGAGGAGCTGCTCGCATCCGTCAGACGGCAGGAATCGCGATCTGCCGGCGACGACCAGTAGCTGAACAAACCCTCTCCCCTCCGCAGAGGGGAGAAGGTGAGCCTTGAGAGCAGCGAAGGGGCGGATGGGGTTACTTCTTCGCGCAGCACTCGTGACCCGAGGCACACGCTTTCGCGTCATGCCCCTCGTGCTTGCAGCACTCCTTCTTCTCGCCGGCGCAGCACTTCGCGTCCTGCGTGCAGCACTTGGCCCCTTCAACGCAGCACGCTGCGCCTTCCTTGCAGCACTCAGCTTTCTTCGCGCAGCAGTCGCTGGCCTTGTCGGTGCAGCAGGACTTCTCCATGTCGCAGTGGGTCTTCGTCTCGGCGTTGGCGGCGATCGCCGACAGAACGATGAGCAGCGAGGCGAGGGTGATGAGCAGTCGTTTCAACATGATGTCGATTCTCCGTTCGTCGAACAGCGTGGAGAGCGCGGGGCGCGGCGCGCGTATCAAATGCGCAGACACACGGTCAGCACCGCGCGGGCCGGGGGCAGCGTGAGAACCGGCAGAGGATCGACGCCACGCCCGGCGGACGAGACTCCATCCTCATCCTCGACGCCGGGCGTGCGCCAGGCCGCGATTGCGCGGTCGCGGATCGCGCTGGCTGTTGCCGTCGTCACAGCCGTGGATGCGGTCTGACCGGAGTCGAGACAGCATGCGTGTTCCGTCGGAGTGGAGACCGTTACGGCGAGCGGACAACAGTCGGCGACCGGACCGCAGAACAGCAGGAAGACGCTGAGCGCTGCCGTGGCAGCGGCGAAGGGGAGGCGCGAAGCCGTTGCGTTCCTGCGATTCACGAACGGGAATCTACGCTCCCGTCCCGAGCCGCGCGGTGACGCCGGCGAAGCGCCCGTGTGATGACTGTCCCCGGTACGAGTGACCACTCGCATCGGCCCGAAATCCACCGTTCGGCGAAGCTCCTCGCCGCGGAGGAATCGAGATGAACGAGATCACCCTGGCATTCGTGGGATCGGGCGGCGACGGCGCCGTCGCGGCCGGCGACATCATTGCCACGGCTTGCGCCCGCGAAGGTCTTCACGTGATGAAAACGGAGGCGTACGGACCGCAGATCCGAGGCGGCGAGTCGTCGTGCACGGTGCGGATCAGCAGCAGCCGGTTGTATGCGCCCTCCGACCGCATCGACATCCTGGTCGTCTTCAACTGGAACGACTTCGCTCGTTTCCAGAACGAGCTCACCCCCGCGAACGACGCGATCCTCATTCACGAACAGGACGACGCGCCGCCCGCGGAACTGGCCAGTCATCAATGCCTTCCCGTTCCGTTCGTGAAGGGGGCCCGCGAAGAGAACGCTCCGAAAGCGAAGAACATCATCGCCCTCGGCGTTGCGGCCGCCGTCGCCGGACTGCCACTCGACGCGCTTCGCAAATCGATCAGCCAGAGGTTCGCGAAGAAAGGGGCCAGTCTCATCGACGCCAGCCTGCGCGCCTTCGATCGCGGGATCGTCGAGGCGACGAGCCGCAGCGCAACGAAGCGGCTCGAGTACGAACGCGCCGAAGGGAAGCTGCTGATGTCGGGCAACGACGCCTGCGCTCTCGCGGCGATCGACGCCGGCTGCCGCTTCTTCGCAGGCTACCCGATCACGCCGTCGACCGAGGTGCTGCAGTTCCTGGGTGAGTGGCTTCCGAAGCTCGGCGGCACCGTGTTGCAGACCGAGGATGAACTGTCGGCGATCGGTGCGGTGATCGGGGCTTCTTTCGCCGGTGCGAAAGCGATGACCGCAACCTCGGGACCGGGCCTGTCGCTCATGGCAGAGATGCTTGGACTCGCGTCGATCGCTGAGATTCCGGCGGTGATCATGAACGTCCAGCGCGGCGGACCGTCGACCGGCATCCCCACCAAGAGCGAACAGTCGGACCTCTTCCACGCGGCGTTCGGCAGCCATGGCGACACGCCTCGCGTGGTCATCGGATGCACGGACGTCGAGGACTCGTATCACGCCACCGTCGACGCCTTCAACATCGCCGAAGAGCTGCAGGTGCCGGTGATCGTGCTCTCCGATCAGTCGATCGCGCAGCGGCGCGAAACCATCGCCGCCGGAACGCTGACGCATCCCGTCCGCGAGCGGCGCGAGCCTTCTTCGGCGGACCTGAGCGAATATCGCCGTTATCGCGACACCAGCGACGGCGTCTCGCCGATGGCCGCACCGGGCATGGCCGGCGGCATCTATCAAACGAACGGTCTTGAACACGATGAGCGCGCCCGCCCCAGCGCGGCGTTCGTCGTGCACGAGAAGATGAACGCGAAGCGTTACCGCAAGCTCGACCTCGTCGCGCGCAACCTGAAAACCCACGAGCGCCTCGGCACGCGCACCCCGAAGCTCGGCATCATCTGCTGGGGCTCGACGTTCGGCGCGGTACGCGAGGCCATGTCCAACCTCGGCGCAGACGCCGCCGACGTGGCCGTGTTCGCGCCGCGTCTCCTCACGCCGCTGCCTGCTGCGCCGCTGCAGGAGTTCATCGACTCGTGCGATCGCATCCTGATCGTCGAGCTGAGCTACGCCGCGCAATTCCACCAGTACCTGCGGACGCAGGTCGATCTGCCGCGGCAGAAGACCGCCGTCTACTCACGCTCCGGCGGAAAGAACTTCGGCGCCTCGGAGATCACGACTGAGATCCGTAAGAACCTGATTCCCGTCGAAACAATCGAGGAGGTGCTCGCATGAGCTGCACACCACACACACCGAATGATTTCAAGAGCGATCTCAAGCCGGTGTGGTGTCCCGGATGCGGAGACTTTGGCGTGCTGACGTCGCTCTACCGCGCGCTGGCCGATCTCGGCTGCGAGCCGCACGAGACGGTCGTCGTCTCCGGCATCGGATGTTCGTCGCGCCTACCGGGCTACGTGGAGACGTATGGCTTCAACTCCCTGCACGGGCGCGCGCTGCCGATCGCGACGGGGATCAAGCTCGCGCGACCGAGACTAACCGTCGTGGCAGTCGGCGGCGACGGCGACGGCATCGCCATCGGCGGCAATCACTTCATCCACACAGCGCGGCGCAACGTCGACATCGCTTACGTGATGATGGACAACGAGATCTACGGCCTCACCAAGGGCCAGGCCGCGCCCACGACTCCCCTCGGCGACATGACCAAGTCCACGGTCTACGGCAATCCCGAAGCGGGCATCGACCCCTGCGCGCTGGCGCTGTCGTTCGGTGCCACGTGGGTGGGCCGCGGCTTCTCCGGCGATGTAAAAGGGACCGCGGAGCTGATGCGCGGGGCGATCGCCCACCGCGGCTTCGCCTTCCTCAACGTGATGTCGCCATGCGTGACGTGGCGGGGCGACGACCAGTTCAAGGAGTTGCGCGCGAAAACCCGCGCCGTTCCGGAGGGGCATGACCGCACGAGCATGGAGGCGGCCATGCGGCTCACGAGCGAGTCCGAGTTCCTCACCGCTGGCGTGCTGTACGAGATCCACAAGCCGACGCTGGTCGATGAGATGGCCGCCATTCGCGAGAAGGCCCTGCCGTTCGACGTCTTTCCTCCAACGCGCGAAACCGTGCTGCGCGCCTTCGCATAATCAAAGGAGCTCCCGATGTTCGAGCCGTTCCGCATCAAAGCCGTCGAGCCGATCCGCTTCACCACACGCGCCGAGCGTGAGTCCGCGCTGGCCGAGGCGAAGTACAACCAGTTTCTGCTGCGCGCGGATGACGTGATCGTCGATCTGCTGACCGACTCCGGAACCGGCGCGATGTCGGCCGCGCAGTGGTCGGCAATGATGCGCGGCGACGAGTCGTACGCGGGCGGCCGCTCGTTCTATCGGTTCCGCGACGTCGTGCAGAATCTCACCGGATACGAACACGTCATCCCGACGCATCAGGGCCGCGCCGCGGAGCGGGTGCTCTTCGGCTCGATCCTGCAGCCGGGCGACCTCGCCCTCAGCAACATCTACTTCGATACCACTCGCGCGAACGTCGAAGCCCTCGGCGCCGAGGCCCGCGATCTGGTCATCCCCGAGGGACGCCGCCCGGAAGTCGTCCATCCGTTCAAAGGCAACGTGGATCTGGCGGCCCTCGAAACAACGCTCATCGAAGAGTGCGAGCGCATCGCGCTGGTGATGGTCACCATCACCAACAACTCGGGCGGCGGCCAGCCGGTCTCGCTCGACAACCTCCGCTCCGTCGCCGCGATCTGCAAAGCCTTCGGAAAGCCGTTCTTTCTCGATGCCTGCCGCTTCGCGGAAAACGCATGGTTCATCAAGGAACGGGAGGCGGGGCAGAAGCACCAGACGCCGAAGGAGATCGCGCAGGAGATGTTCGCGCTGGCGGACGGCTGCATCGTCTCGGCGAAGAAGGACGGTCTGGCGAACATCGGCGGCTTCGTCGCACTCAACGACGACGCGCTCGCGGAGAAGTGCCGCAACCTCCTGATTCTCAGCGAGGGCTTCCCGACGTACGGTGGCCTAGCCGGATACGACCTCGAGGCGATCGCCACCGGACTCGAGGAGGTCGTGGACGAGCAGTACCTGCGCCATCGCATCGGATCGATCGCCGAGTTCGCGAATCGCATCGCCGCCGGCGGAGTGCCGATCGTCCAGCCGCCGGGCGGCCACGCGGTGTACGTCGATGCGACGCGCGCGCTGCCACACATCCGCTCGCTCGAATACCCCGGCGTCGCCTTCGCGAACGAGTTGTACCTGCACGCCGGCGTCCGCACGAGCGAGATCGGCAGCGCCATGTTCGGCATGCGCCCCGACGGACGCGAGGCTCCGGCGTCCATGGAGCTGGTGCGGCTGGCCATTCCCCGTCGCCTCTACACGTCGGCGCAGATGGACTATGTCGCCGACGCGGTGATCGAAGTGGCCCGCCGCGCTGCCGAGATCGGCGGATACCGCATCGTGCGTGCTCCACGCGTGCTACGGCACTTCACCGCGGAGTTCGAGCCGGTGGGCGTCGGCGCGCATGTCTGAGCCGGGCACGATCTGCGAAGGGCAGATCCACTATCCCTCGGAGGACTATCCCTGCGTTGCGAGCGGCTGGTGCGCGATGAGTCCCGGAAGCTCTGTCTCAAGTGCGGCCACGAGGCGGGGAAACACAGCGTCATGATCGTCGCGCTGTCTTCCATGCGGTCTTCGTCACGCGCATGTGCGCTGCGACGCGGCGCACGCCTCCCACTGCAGGCATAGGGATCCGCCTCGAAGTTTGGCTCACGGGTTAAGAATTGACACGCGGGGCAGCGCGAACGAGAGCGACGTCCATTGTCCATGCGTGACTCATGGTAGCGTCACAAGCACATCGCGTTGTTCCGCCACGAAGCCGATCACGTGCGCGCTCGTCCGCGAAGACCTCACGGGAGCTCACGATCGGACCGGCGGCGCAGTCGTGGTCGAGCATCAACACGGCCACGAGCCGCAGGTTTGGCGTCGGCTCGCAGGTGGCGGGATCGGGAGTCATCGTTTCTCCGACCTTCATGGGGTCCACGGGTCGCCGATGAGTTCCTGCGGTCCCTTCGCCGATCGGCTGGAGAAGGCTTCAGAGCGCCTTGTGTCCGCCGTCGTGCAGGTCGCTCTCTACCCTCCACCGTTGACGACCGATCTTCAGCCGGACAGCCTCCGGCGCCAGGAGGACTTCTCCGCGCGGCCGTAGCGCCTGCGGGAACCCGCTTCCATGTTCGCGCGGTGTGGGTTGCGTCGAGGACGAACACTCCTAGATCAAAGGTTCATTCGTCGTCGACGCGGTCGGATCGGACCGCGGAGAGGAGCGCACGTCCATGAAAATCAGGTTTGTCGCCGTCATAGCATTGCAAATGTCGTTGTGTCTGTCCCTCCAGGCCCAGCTGATCCATGAAGACTTCTTCGGGCAGAACGCCTGGTACATCAATGTGAATGGCGCAGCGTCCGAGCTCCATCCTTACTGGGTCGAAATAGCAAACAGCGGCGCCCGGACGGTACGCATCGGCGGCATTGAGGCGAATCGCGGCATCCTCATGAACTGCAATACACCGAGCTGCGCGCTCATTGATTTGATCGACAAGATCCAGGTGGAGGGGATGAAACCGATGATTCAGGTTTCATTCGATCCGAAACGGACGGAGGTCGGCCATCCCAACCCCAGAAGCCTCGTCCAGCAGGCGCAGGACGCAGCCGACTTGGTCACTTACATCAACATTACGAATGCCCGGGGGATCGAATACTGGATCATTGCCAACGAGCCCGATGGCCCGATTCCCGATGGGTTTGGATATGACGCCAATCATCCGAACGCGGCCGATCTCATCGAGGACTACATTCGGGAATTTTCGGTCAGGATGAAAGCCGCAGACAGCTCGATCAAAATCATCGGCCCCGAGCTGACCACTCACTATCCTTCATTCCCCGTTTCGACGGCGTTGACGAGTGGCGTCACACACCCTGGCCCCAACGCCACCAACATCATCCCGTACGTCGACATATTCTCCTTCCATACGTATCCGTTCGGCGATCAGCGGGTACCGCCTACGGGCGACATGATTCCGCCCGACCGGCAAAATGTGATCAGTGCACTGACCCAGTTGACGGCCGCCGCAAACAACATCCTCATCTCGCCGTTGAAAGCGAATCTCAGCGATCTGCGGGCAAAACTGAATGCGAATGGCGGAGGATCGCTCGGAATTGCTGTCACGGAGGCTAATCTCTCTCGTTTCAATGACGTCAATACGACCGCGAATCCCACGGGCACCAATCCGACGCCGGGCTCCGACGATCTTCCGACCGGCAACGGCGCCAATAGTTTCATTGCCGGTCAGTTTCTGGCCGAAATGATGTTTATCGGCATGGAGCAGGAGGTGACGCTGTTCAACTTCTGGAGCGCATTGGAAGGGGCACCTCCCGATTTCGAAAGCGATATCGGGTACCTGAACAGCAATCCTTCCAAGCCTGGGAATGTGGGTAACAAGAAACCCACCTATCATCACTATGAGATGGTGGCAAAAAACTTCGCCCCGCCTCCGGGCGATAACTCCACCCTGTATACCAACGCGACTCCCTCGACCAGCGCGAAAGCATACGCTTACAAAAATTCGAGCGAGATCGGTGTCTTGATCCTGAACCAGGCGAAGACATCCACCAATCCCTGGCATCTCGACGACGATTTCGCGATCAATCTCGATGGAACGGCAGGTTCTGCCGCCATCAGGATCAGCCTCGCGACCGGCGTTGCCGGTTCTTATCATTGTCGTATCAAGACGGAGACGTCTGCTCTCATCAAATTCGATCTGAACGGCAACTTCAAAAGCCGAATCGAATACTCGATTGACGACGCGGTGAACAACTTGCCTCCCAAGACATGGGGCAAGTCGAACGCGTACATTGCCGACGGAAGTCTTTGGGGTTCCACCGATACCGGCATCGAGCCGTATTATGGCAATGCCTGGGACTTGCCATTCAGCCACGACATATGGGCTCGGAACTGGAATAATGGCTATACGGATTCCGCCTCGGGTGGCAATTTCAACGGCAATATTGCCCATGAATCGCCCGATTGGACCTCGGATCCCACCAAAACACCGCGTTTCTTCGTCCGGCTGAACATACCCTGCGGACCGCCCGTTTCCGGTACGATCGAGCTGTATCAGATGGTTTCGACCACCGCCGACATCTATCTGACGAACTGGAAGATGATCGGCACGCCTGCGACGGTAACAAACACCATTCCAGGACAACCTTATGTCGTCCAGTTCAACTGGACCAACATGGCTGCGGATATTCCCGCTCCCCCCATTGCCGGGCAGGATTACTGCCTTGTGGCTCGTTTCGTCTCGAACGACGATCCTATGTTCTGGGAGCGGATCCATCCCGCTCCCGGTGCAACGGCAGGCAATAACATCAAGTTCAACAACAACATAGCGCAGAGAAACATCCAGATCGTGGATAGTCTGAACAATAATTTCGTCCTGTCCGTGGGGAATGCCTCATCGTTGCCAGCCGTCGTTTCTTTTGATTTCGTGACGCCCACGTACCCGCCATCAGGCCCTCCCTTCACGGACGTCGGAACGGTCAACATCGATTTAGGGCGAACGTTATATGACCGGTGGGTCAGAGGAGGCAGCGTAGGCAGGAATGTTCGTGTCGCCAGGCGCAAGAAGCGGCTGGATTGCAGCGCAGGACTCTGTGGCATCGTGCGCAAACGACAGCCGGATCGCGGAGAGAGCCCTTATTCCATTGACATCACGGGTCCCGATGCCTCCATTGGAAATATCAGCCTGGGTCCTGAGGAGATTCACAAGGTCGACGTGGCGTTTCATTACACGGCGCCCAACCCGACAGATGCGACGTACAGCGTCGATATCAGGCAATTTTCCGAGCGCGGCTTTTCCGGCGCGGTGCGCTACCTGATCACGCCGTCCGATTGCCGCGCCGTCGACGCAGGCAGCGATGTGACGATCGGCCGGAATTGTCCGGCCACCTTATCCGTCTTCCCGTTGATCCGGGATTCTGTCTATACCTGGCACGATCCTGCGACCGGCGCAGTGGTCGGCACCGGACCATCCATCCGTGTTTCCCCGCGTCGAACCACGACCTATCAGGTGCAGATGAAATCGCCCGATGGCTGCACGACGACCGACACCGTGACGGTCACCGTCGATCCAACTCGAATCTGTCGCGTGGTTGCACGAGAGTGGGGCCACATCGCCGTCGTCGGCTCGTTCGAGACGGATCGCTACACCAAGATCGTTTTTCCCGAGGGTTTGGCGGAGTGGGAGTTCGACACGATGATCATGGGTGCCGAGTATCGCCCATTGCATCTGACGCTCGCCGCCGGCGTTCTCGATCCGTCGATACGGGTCGGCGTCGGCCGAGGGAATGCGGTACTCGCGATCGGCGACCATCGGCAGTTCGACAGCCACGTCACCGTCGTGACCGGTGGTGTCGCGCTTCACTGGACGAACCGGCTACGCTGGAGCGGCGATCTCGAAATCGGATACCGCAAATCGCTCGACAGCGGGACCACCACGCCGGCCACCGCGGGAGGACCGAGGGAGAACACGGTCGATTTCTCCGCTCTCGATACCACGCTGTCCGCGCGCTACGGCGTCATCCCCGAATGCCTCACCGTCAGCGCTGGTGTGCGCATGACGCGCGGGGACCTGACGCTCGAGCAGGAGGCGGAGCCGTTCCTCCTCCGCAACAGCGCCAGCATCGATCGAGAGCAGTTCATCGCCGGCGCGGAAGTGCGCTTCACGCGACGGCTATCCGCGAACATCGAGGTCGGGAGGCGGTACAGCGCAGCGTCGTTGCGGTATGGAATCGGCCGAGGCCAATCCCCTACTTCGACGCGGTAATCACCTGGCCCACACACCGACGCCACCTCGCGCTCAGCATCGGCTGCTCCATCCGCGGTGCGTATCCGACGCGCAGGAGCAACTGCGGCGGATGTTTTGCGGAGACGGATGTTTTGCGGAGACGATGGGTTCGAGCAGGTGTCGCAGTGTGGCCACCTGAAATCGGTTGATTCATGAAGGAATGCTGCAGGCCTGTGCACGTGACGGTCAGCAGCAGCCGCTCGAACACCTCACCGGCGCGGAGCAACGAGACGGGAATCGTGTGCCGCCGTCGTGATGATGAGAAGCGGCGTCGTGCCCGCCAAAGCCGCGTTGCGCCTGGAGAACGCCGAGCTCGGAGTCATCGATCGACCAGGGCTCGCGGCGATGATTGGTCTCGGTGGTCATGACCTGCTCCTCAATTGCCGCGTTTCCTCCGAACCGTCGACGTGCCGCTCATGGGCGCCACGCGCGTGCCGGAGTGCATCGTGAGCGTTCCGACGATCTGGTCACCATCCAGCGCGCCGCGAAAGGAAGTGCCCGCCATGAGACCGTCGTCCGGCGCGAAGTAGGGTTCCAGCTCGCCCGTGATGATCCCGGCGGCCACACGTACCTCGCGAATGTCGATCACGGTCGGCGACGACACGATATCCGCTCTGCCCCGGCGCGCTCGGGTGTCTTTTTGAATCATGCGAGGGAGCGGCACCATCACGACATCGCCGTGGCCCGGACCATCCACCGGGAGGTGAAACACGATCGAGCCGCCGCGGCCTGTCGCGGCGCTGTCGTAGTGGCCGCTCCATTCGCCAGCCAGCCGTGCAAGTTCAGCCGGGTCTCCGACGCCGGGCACGGCGTCAGGCTCCGACGAGGCGCAACCGAAGAACATCGCGACACAGAGGAACAGGATTGCGGAGCGGGCCATGGAAAACCTCCACATCCCAACGTCGCACGCTCGAGGCGTGGCGCGTGACGGGTGAGGCAGTCCTGCGTGACGCCGGTTACGCCCGTTGCCCGAGCGCTGGCCGGCGCTTCCACGCGATGTATGGCCGCGCGAGCTGACGCAACGTGGCGTTCTTCATCGCGTACGCGCTTTTCGCAAATGTCGGCGCCGTCAGCTCCGCGGCTTCCTCGGCCTGCACGACGAGGGAGACCTCGATGGGTAAGACACCGATCGGAAGGCCTGTGCGGCGGCAGGCGTCGTGGAGGTAGGCGAAGATGTCCTTCATGGCCTCGGGATCGGGGGGCGGAACGGATTCCATGTCGCTGCCGATGGTCGGCCGGAAGATACAGACCGTGGGGAACGCGCCGGCGTTGACGATCCGGTCGATGCCGCGCTTCGTCGCTTCGACGGATTCGACGCCGGCGATGATCTCGCCGGAGACGCGGCCGCGGCCGAGCTTTCTCGAGGTGTACTCCATCGCCTCGAAGAAGGCGTGCTGGCCGACCGTCGAAGCCTTGCCGGGACAAAGATCGGCGAACACCGCCGGGTCTTCGAACTCGTAGCAGAAGGAGAAGTGGTCCGTGCCAGCGGCAATGAGGTCGTCGTACTCATAGAAGCTCGGCCGCGGAACCGGGACCGCCTGCACACCGATGAATCCACCGACGCGATTGCGAATGGCGCGGACGAATGGCTCGCATTGCCGCAGTCCGTGCATGAACTCACGCTCGCCGCGGTCTTCGAAGTGATAGCCGGTATTGAGATGCGTGAAGATCGCGCCCGATTCGTCGCGTGCCGCGCGCGCGACTTCGACGACGTCCTCCACGGTCTTCTTCCACTCCTCGGCCGCGCCGACGTTTTTGCCGGTCGTGCAGAACTTGCAGGCATTGCCGAGATTCCAGTAGGCGCAGCGGCTGGCGACGTAGATGCCGAGGTAGTTACCCTGCAGCACGCCGATCCTGTGCATCGGCACGCCGGACGCGGTCGTGCGGGAGTACCAGGACGGCTCCTGCGGGATGTCGATTGCGTACTCGCGGGTCGTGCGATCGTCGACGATGTAGTACCGCTCGCCGCACACGTGGAGCTCGAACGGCGATCGCCTTGCGAACGCTTCGACCACGGGTACGTTGACCCAGATCGGCTTCGGCGTCGCGGGGATGACGATCTCCAGCCCGGAGCCGAGGCCGGCACGGGTGCGGCTGATGCGCCGGCCGCTTTGCACATCCGCGGCGATGCGCATGCCACGGCAGAACAGTTCGATCTCGAGCTCGATGGGCTTCATCGAGCGAGGATGCACCGATGCCGAACACATGCCTATGACGAAGGTCATGCCGTCGTGTGATGTCTTGACTGGCGCGGTCTGCTATTCAATCCTGAGCCGTGCCGTCCCGGACCTATGCATGGACTCGCTTCTGGTGCTCGCGCGAGGGAACTTACAGCCTTACCGACGAAGGTTTCCTCAAGGAGCCGTACAAGAAGTATCCGAACATCGGCGACGTCAAATCGTTCGCACTGATCGCCGACACGCCTGTTCTCATCCTCCTCGGCGAGCCAGGCATCGGCAAGACCTTCACGATCGCCGCCGAACGCGATGCCGTTCAGGCCGCGGTTTCGGCGCGCGGGGAGAAAATCCTCTGGCCGGACCTCCAAGCGGTGGAGACGCCCGAACAGTTCGACAAGGCTGTCGTGAACGCTCCGGAGTTCCAGGCATGGCTGAGAGGAGACGCGATTCTCCATTTATACCTGGACGCTCTCGATGAATGCATGTTGCGGGTTCGGACGCTCGGCCGGCTCCTGACGAATGCCTTGCAACACGGCCCTCCTGAGCGGCTTTGGCTACGCCTGACGTGCCGTACCGCGGAATGGAGTAACGAGCTCGAGACGGACCTGAAACGGCTGCTACGCGCTGACCGCGTGAAAGCATTCGAGCTGCTGCCGTTGACGAGGTCCGATGTCGCAGGTGCCATCGCAGCGAACGAGATCGACGAAACAGCGTTCTTCGACTACGTGCGGCGGACTGGTGCAGCTCCGCTTGCGAGCCGTCCGATTCCTCTCGATTTCCTGATCCGCTCTTTCCAGCGGGGCGACCTGCCGGCCAGTCAGGTGGATCTGTACGAACGCGGCTGCCTCACCCTTTGCGAGGAATCAGAACATCGGATCGAAACCGGTCTTGCGCCGCCTCTCACTCCGACGCAGCGCCTGGCGGTCACGAAGCGCATCGCTGCATGCACGATTTTCAGTACCCGGTCCATTCTGCTTCTTGGACGCGATGATTCCGACGTCGCTGCAGAAGCTCTGCGGATGAACGAGCTGGCAGGGGGAACGGAGCGCGCCGGGGATGCGACCTTCGAGGTGACGGAGGCCGCGCTGAGCGACGCGATCGACACCGGCCTTTTCACATCTCGTGGTGCGAAGGTTCTGGGGTGGGCGCACCACACCTATCAGGAATACCTCGCCGCGCGGTACCTGAGCGACAGCGCTCTTTCACCCCAACAGGTTCTGCCGCTGATCGTCCATCCCGATGATCCCGACCGGAAGCTGACGCCGCAGTTGCACGGAGTCGCTGCCTGGCTCGCAGCGCTTCAGCCGGACATTTATGAATACGTGGTGAAACACGAGCCTGAACTGATCCTTCTGAGCGACGTCGTCGTCGAGCGAGAGCGGGACCGCGCACTGCTGGTTGCGGAGCTGCTGAGGCGCAAGCGTGAGAAACAGATTGCGCGTATCGACGTCATGACGTCACCGAAATTCCGGAAGCTCGCGCATCGCAACATCGCCGAACAGCTTCGGCCCGTGCTGATGAACACAAGTGAGCCTGAGGAACTACGGGAGCTGTCCGCCGATATCGCGGAGTACACGGAGTGTGGGGAACTCGTCCCAGAGCTGACGCAAATTGCCCTCGATACGGCGCAACCCATCGACCTCCGCATCGACGCCGCCAGAACGGTCGGACGGTTGGGCGATGAAACGCAACGGGCTGCACTGAAACCGCTGCTCGACGGTCCCGCGATTTCGCGTCAGGAGCGCTGGCTCGTCCGTCTCGCACTCAAGGCGGCATGGCCCCATGCCCTCTCCGCAGAGGAGCTTTTCGAATACGTTGGCGGACGACGGCGACGATCAGTGACATTTGATGAGGACTACGTGCTCGTCGAGCACGTTCGAGCAACACTCACCGATGCCCATCTCCTGCCTGCGCTCAGGTGGGTGCGTCGGCGCGTGCGGGCACTGCCCGAAGGTCCGACGATGAAACTCGGCGACGGGCTTCAACGGCTCGAAGACGGAATCGTCATCAAGGCGTGGAGGTCCGATGAGGACGCGGTGACCTCGGCGCTTGCGGACGTCGCTGTCGAGAAGATCCGCCGCTATGAGCCGCTCGTCTCGCGTGACGATCTGCACGAGGACCAGGCGAACGACCAGCAGCTCATGACCGATGCATCGCGGCGGCAGAGATTTGCTTCTTTTCTGCTCCCCGCGCTCGCGCACAGCGCCAAGCCCATTTCACCGGGGCTCTTTTTTTATCAAACGCGGTATCTGACCAGAGAAGACGTTCCGTGGCTCATCCAACGGCAGAGCTCCGTTTCGCATACGCAGCAGGAAGCCGTGGTCGAAGCGAGCCTTCTTCTCTGGCTGGCGGACCTGACGCATGCCGCTACGTTCAGGGCCGTGAAACGTGCTTCGGCACACAATGCCGAGCTTCGCGCACGCCTCGCGGACCTGTCGTATTGGCGACTGCTCTTCCTGCGGTACTGGGTTCGCGTCAGCGACATGTTTCGCAACCTGCTGATGGAGGCAAGAAGCCGACCGCGCTCAGCGAGGGTGGCAAAGCCGACGCGCGCAACCGTCAACAAGTTGCTGAAAGAGGCTGAGCGAGAGCCGTCCATCTTCTGGGTGTTGCTTGAAGAGATGGCGCGGAATCCGGACAACGACTATGCGAACCTGATGAACCTCGAGGTCCCCAGTTTTCCAGGGTGGATCGCTGCGAATGAAGACACGCGGCGGAGAACGATCATCCTGGCAGACCGCTTCGTGCGGGAATGCGATCCGCGTGCGGACTCATGGTTCGGAACGCGGGAGGTTGCCCGGTCCGCGATGGGAGGGGTTCGGGCGATGGTGCTGCTCCGCGATGCCGCACCGCAGCAATTCGCGTCGCTCGGGCCGGAGGTCTGGAAGAAGTGGACTCCGGCGTTGCTCGGGATTCCGAACAACGACCGGAACGTGCCGCTGCTCGCGACTGCCTACCGGCATGCTCCCGACGAAGTCGTCTCGAGAATCCAGCAGCTGGTCCGCGCCAGGGAGGCGTATGTCGTCCACAAGTTGTCCGATGTGCTGGACGAAAAGCTCACCGCTGCGATCATCGAGGTTGCACGAGAGGGTGGGCTGCCTGATGAAACGCTGACGGGGTTGCTCGACCCGCTCCTCGGCCATGCTCCGGCGCGCGAATTCGCGGAGGCGCTCATCCGGAGCGCGTTGAACACTCAGACGCGCGAAACCGCGGTTGCCGTCGCCGCCACTCTGTTGTTGCGCACGCCCAACGAGTCGTGGGAAACGATCTGGCCTCTCATGTCCGCAGATTCATCCTTCGGACGAGCTGTGATCGAGCACGCTGTTCGCCATGATCACTTCGAAGCGGCGCCGGTATGGGTTCTCGATGAGAGTCGTGTCGCGGATCTGTACTTGTGGCTGACGCGGGAGTATCCGCCGCACGAAGATCCGGAGCGCGAAGGCATCTTTACGCCCGACACCCGCGACAACATTGCGTCGTGGCGCGCGCGATGTCTCGAGAGCCTCAAGCGGCGCGGAACACGAGCCGCCTGCGATGCCTTGCGGCGGCTGGCAGCGGAACTTCCCGAACAGAGATACCTTGGGCCGCTCATCGTGGAGGCGGAGTCAGTTCGGCGTCAGAAGTCCTGGCAGCCGACGCCGGTCGCGGCGCTCAGGCAACTTCTCGCCGATCGGTCGCGACGGGTGGTGCGCAGCGAAACCGAGCTGGCCGACGTCATCACCGAATCCCTCGGGCGACTCGAGGCGAAACTCCAGGGCGAAACGCCCGCGGCGTTCGATCTTTGGAACACGTCGCCGTACAAGCCGAAGAACGAGAACGAGTGTTCCGACTACCTGACACGCCATCTTCGCGGTGACCTCGGAAGCCGTGGCGTCATCCTGGCTCGGGAAGTCGAGATCCGGCGAACGGCTTCACCAGGCAGTGGCGAGCGCACCGACATTCATGTGGACGTGGCGGTGGACGTCGCAGGCCGCACGGAGACGATCAGTGTCATCGTCGAGGTCAAGGGTTGTTGGAACCGCAGGGTCCATGACGACATGACCGACCAACTCGCCCGCCGGTATCTTCGAGACAACGCCACACGCACCGGCGTCTACCTCGTCTGCTGGTTCCATTGCCAGGTATGGGACCCGGACGACTACCGAAAGCAGGACTGCAGCAACGATCCCGCGGCAGTCGCTACAGCACTGGCGGCCGAGGCAGCGGCGCTGCGTACGGAAGGATTCGATATTCGCCCGATCGTCATGAATTGTTCGCTTCGCTGACACCGTGAAGTTCGCTACACCGTGCGAAGCATCGCGCCCACCACGTACGCCATGAGCGCTGCGCCGGCGCCGATCGCCAGGGTCTCCAGGCCGGATCGCCACCACGGCGCAGGGGAGAAGCGACTCTTTGCGGCTCCTACGAGAAAGAAGACGGCGAACGTGAGCACGACCGCAAGACGAAATGCGTCATCCACACCGATCACGTAAGGCGACAGCGGAATGAGACCGCAGACGGTGAACGCCGCGAAGGTGGCTGCCGCTGCTTTGAACGGATTACGCACGTGTGACGGCAATCCGTATTCATGCGCCAGCATCAGCCGAATCCAGAGTTGCTCGTCCGCGGTGACCGCGGTCACGACACGCTCCAGGTCTTCTCCCTGAATCCCGTTGGCGGAAAAGATCTGGCGGATCTCCTCCCGTTCGCCGTCCGGATCGAGATCGATGTGGCGGCGCTCCACGGACTCGAGGTGGTGACGCTCGTCCTGCTCGGCTCGCGTGCCGGCGTAGTTGCTGGCGGCCATGGAGAAGCCGTCGGCGACCACATTCGCGATTCCGAGGATCAGGATCGCCGAACCGGGCAATCCGCCGCCGACCACGCCGGACACGATCGCCAGCGTCGTCACGCCGCCGTCGATCGCGCCATAGATCCAGTCGCGTAGATAGCTGGGCCGATGGCCTTCGGCGAGTCGATTGCGAATCGCGTCGGGCGAGTGGTCATGCTCCACGATCGGAAGCATGATCGGACGTCACACAGCGGCACATGATGGTCGTCATGTTCGCGTGTGATCGCGGAGGTTCACTCCGAGTCGGCGATCTTCTTCCTCAGCGCGTACCCCACGACCTGCGCGCGGCTGTGGAGACGAAACTTGTCGAGGATGTTGCGGACGTGAAACTTCACGGTGTTCTCGCTCAGGTCCAGACGTTTGGCGAGAGTGCGATTCGACGTCACGCCCTCGACCATCAGCTCGAGCACCTCTCGTTCGCGCGCGGTCAGCGCATCGGGATCTTCACTCTCCTCGCGCTGCGGTTTTGCGAACTCCTGAAGAAGCTTTCGCGCGAGGTCGGGCGTGAGCGCCGGCTCCCCCTGTGCCGCGCGGTCGAGGAGCGCGAAGAAATCATCGGCCTCGAGGTTCTTGAGCAGGTAGCCCTGCGCGCCGGCTTTGATCGCGTCGAAGAGCGTTTCGTTCTGCTCCGAGGAGGTGAGGATCACGACTTTCGTTCCGGGCATCTCCGCGATGATCGCTTTCGTTGCCGCGATGCCATCGAGCTCGGGCATCGAAATGTCCATCAGCACGAGCTCCGGCTTGAGCGTGCGTGTCAGCTCGATCGCTTCGCGCCCGTTCTTCGCTTCACCGGCGATCTCATGTCCCTGGGCCTTGAGCAGGCTCCGGAGACCGTCGCGAAAAAGCGCGTGATCGTCGGCGATGAGAATGCGCACGCAGAGGAGTATAGCGTCGCCGCTTCAGGCGCTGGTGAGCGGCACGCTGACGTGCACGCGCGTACCTTCTCCCGGCGTTGAATCGATGACCAGCGTTCCGCCGATGCTCGATGCGCGCTCTTTCATCGTGGCCAGACCGAACCTGGGGAAATCGCTGCGCGAGCGTTGGGCCTGATTGAACCCGAGGCCATCATCGGTGATGGTGATGGCGAGGGTCCCTTCGCGTTTCCGGACGTCGATCTTGACCGTCGTTGCTTTCGAGTGCTTCCGGACATTTGTCAGCGATTCCTGAACAATCCGGACGAGCTGCAACTCGGCGCTCGTGGCGAGCGTCAGTTCGGCATCGATGGTCAGCTGCGTACTGATCCCGGTCTGTTCCTTCCAGCGCGCCAGGTATTCTTCGAGGACGGTGGCGAAGGTCCGATGCGGCTCGGGCAGCGTGCGAAGATCGATGATCGACTCGCGGACGTCGCCGTACGCCTCCCGCGCGGCCGCCGCGAGCTCGCGAAGCTGCGCGGTCGCCTCCTCGGAATTGCCGCGGCGGATGTATTCGTTGGCCGCCTGAACTTTCGTGTTGACGTAGCCAAGCACCTGAGACACGCCGTCGTGGATCTCGTGTGCGATGTGGAGCCGCTCGCGCGCGACCGCCAGGTCGGCGACCTGTTGATGGAGGTGGGCGTTGTCGATCGCAATCCCGGCCTGGACGGCGAAGCGCTCGAGCGTCTCTTCATCCGATTGCGTGAACGTCGTTCCTCCCTCCTTCTCCGCGAGATAGAGGTTGCCGACGAACGGGCTCTTGCAGGCGATCGGAACCGCCAGCAACGACTTCATCGGCGGATGATTCGGCGGGAAGCCCTGCGATCGCGGGTCCGTGGTGAGATCGTCCAGACGCAGATGCTCCCCGTGGTGCAGAACGACCCCCAGCAGTCCGTGGCCGACGGGCGGCGGCCCGATACGCTCGCGGTCGGCGGGGCTGATCCCCGACGTAATGAACGCCTGGATCCTGCCATTCGAATCGACGACGGAGAGCGCGCCGTAATGAGCGCCGACCAGGGATCGCGCTCGCTCGACGACCTTGTTCAGGACCGCGTCGAGAGCGAGCTCGGCGCTGACGTCGAGCCCCGCGCCGTGCAGCGCGAGGAGCTCGGCATTCTGGCGCTCGAGCCTGCGATGAGCGCGACTGACGGCCCGGACCATGATGAACCCAAACAGCATGAACGCACCGGCAACGAACAGATCGAGCGTGAGGCGGTTGCGCAACGATGTGGAGCCGATCGTCAGCACGCGAACGCCTTCGAGCAGTGCGACGATGACCATCGGTGCGGCGATCGCAAGCCAGCGTAAACGTTTGTCGGTCACTTCCAGATCGGCTCCCCGGACAGGGTATTTCCGAATCGCCTCGCGGTCGAGCGGCGACATGACCGGAGCGACAGAGATGGCGCCGATGCGAAGCGTTTTGCCGGTGATCATCGGACCACCTCCAAGGTCAGGTCGAGGCGGACCGACAGCTCATTCGCTGCCTTGACCACGCCGAACAGCGCGGTGGGCGGGGCAACACCGAAGTCGGTCATGCGCACGGGCATGTCCGCAGTCAGGCGAAACTGAGAGCGCGACAATCGCCGCGCCGTCACGGGGAAGGAGATCTCCCGCGTGACGCCGGCCAGGGAGAGTTGGCCGGCGATCGTTGCTTCGAACTGCCGGTCGTCGATGTGGTGTGTGATGCCCGACCGGAGCCCCGCGAACCGGAACGTGATGGTTGGAACGCGGTCAGCTTTGAGGGCCCTGGTCATGTCTTTTTCCATCGGCCGGCCGCCCGTGCAGCGAAGAGAGGTGATCGGAATGGTCAAATCGAAGCGGGGCTGAGGAAAACGGCCCGCGGCCGGGTTGGACATCCACGGTCCGATGTTGCCGTCCTCGATCCGGTCGATGACCTCGTTGACCTTCTCCACCGGGGCGGCCACATCCATCCGCCCTTCCAGTGTCGTTCCGGTGCAACGCCACCCGGTCACGTTGGATGAGCCGGAAAGAATCAGGCTGCTTCGCGGCGCGATGACGAGTTGGGTGGAACCTGCACCACTCACGTCATTTGCGCCGATTAAGATGACGGCGATCGCCGCGAAGCAGACCAGCGGGTTCATGGATCACGCCTTTCCGACGACCCAGCGGAACGTCACCGTTACATCGGCGCCGGTCTTGATCGTCCCGAGCATTGCCGTCGGCGGCTTGATGCCGTAGTCCGGCATGCGCACCGGGACCGAGCCGACCAGCGCGTACTGTTCGTCGCCGACCCGCGTCGCCGTCACGTCCATCGAGACGTCGCGGGTCATGCCGGCGATCGTGAGCTTGCCGGTGGTGCGCACGATGAAGCCTTCGCTGGTGACTTTCGGTACGCTCGCCGCCGTGACCTCGTAGCGGAGCTCGGGGTTCGTCTTCGCTTTCAGCGCCTCCTGCATCAGCGCATCCATCTTCTTGTGTTCGCTCTTGATGGAAGCCACAGGAATCGAGACCACCGCTTTGGCCAGCTTGTCGCCGGCGACGCGCCACGCCGTGGGATCCGTTTCGATCGAGCCGTTGATCGTGGTTCCTCCCATGGTCCAGTCGTGGAGCGAGGACGTCCCCTTGATCATGACTTCCGTGGTCTTGGCGGGCGTCTTTGCCGGAACGAAGCGAGCGTTGTCGGAAGCGCCGCCGCGGAGCGGGAGGACCAGCAGCGTGATGAGCAGGGCGATTGTTGCGTGTCTCATGATTTCGATCTCCAAAGCGAAGGGCCCCCGGATCGGGAGCCCTTCGCCAGAACCGGTTAGAAGGCGAAGGAGACTTCGGCGACGAACCCGTTGAACTCAGGGTCGCGCCACGCCTGGATGTTGTTGTTGACCATGTCGCCCTGACGGAACCCGCTGTACTTCTGGGTCACGTACTCGAGCTTCATGAGCATGTTTCTGGTGAGCCAGAAGCCGCCGCCGACCTGGATGCGGTTCACCTTTCCGTCGGTGTCGCGTCCGGCGAGCATGTCGGTCGTGGCGTTGCTGTAGCGCGCCGCGGCGTAGAGGGCCGGCGTGATTTTGTACACGACGTCGCCCGCGTAGTAGTTCCAGGTCTCTTCCGGCGCACCGGCTGCCGAACCGTTGATGTCCTTGTCCTGCGTCTGGCCGTAGTGGGCGTAGAACTTGAGCGGGAAGGTTGCGTCGTCGTACGTGAGGTCGAGCTGCGCGGCGCTGAACTTTTCGCCCGCCTGTGGGAAGACGTTGCCCGGAGCCTGTCCACCGCCCATGACTCCTGCATACCGCTCACCGCTGCGATTGCCGGTGAACATCTGGAGTTGGCTGCCGCCGCCCGACTTGTTGGGGTTGTCGCTCTGGTCGGCAGTCATGTACGAAGCGGAGACGCGGAGCGGTTTGATGGGATTGAAGAAGACTTTGCCGTTCACGGCGAACCCGCGACCGATGCTCCAGTCTTCGGTGGTCGTGCCGTTGTTCGCGCCAACCAGCCATCCGTAGCGCGCGCCCGGCTTGCTGGAAACCTGCATGCCAATGCTGACGATGTTCGGATCGACCACGAAGTTTCCGACGAGCGGGTTCTTCTGGACGATGGCGTTGTTGGAGCGGTGGTCCTTGTTGTCGCCGAAGTCGACCAGAAAGTGGCCCGCTTTCACATCGACGCGCTTCAGGACCGGCTCGAGGAACTTCAGGCTCTGCAGGTTCTCGGGAACGCCGCGCAGGATCATGTAGCCCTCGTTGCCGTACGTCTGCGAGGGATGGTTGCGGCTGCTGAGGTACATGTCGAATACGACCTCGATCTCTTCGTTTTTGCCGAACTTGCCGATGAAGCCGAGATCGCCGAAGGCGGTCTGGAATCCCGGCTCGATTTGCGGCACGGCCGCGCCGGTGTTGTTGAACACGTTCTTGTGGTCGAGCGTCTGCGCGGTGCCGACGGTGTGAACGGTGATGTAGAGCTTCTGCGTTTCGGTTTCGGTCAGCTTGATCTGCGCTGCGGCGGGACTGACGACCCCGATCAGAAAGGCGATTGCTGCGACTACGGTCAGGATGAGTTTCGATGCCTTCATGGCGTCCTCCATTCGATGTTGCGATTCTCCGCAGATCGGGAGGCCGCCACGACGACCGGCCGGGTAGGCGGGGGCACGTGGTGGGGTGGGTGGCAAACCCACCCGACGGGGTAGGGCGGAGCGACGGACGCGCTCGAGCGTTGCTGCGCGCTGGACTCCGCCAACAGGAATTTTCAGAGTGCTTGTCTTTTTTGGGGGAAGTCGGTATACACGGCCCACAGGGTCAGGTAAGTCATGTGCGGACAGGCCGCATCGAGGGAGACGAGGATGATTGGTGTGGAACAGGACGAGATGCTGCGTGTCTATCGCAATCCGGGCGATCTGCGCGGCATCATCCGCGTGCGAAGCGGAGGCAATCCTGCCATCGATGTCGAGCTCTTTCCCGCCGTGACGATGGAGTTCGACGAACAGGATAAGCTCTATGTCGCGATCTGCGAATGCTTCGATCTGGTCGGTACCGGTGCAGTGAAGGATGACGCGCTCGAAGCGCTCAAGATCACGGCGCGGGTGTTTCTGTCAGAGCTGCTCGAGAACAACTGTTTGCACGAAACACTTCAGATGAAGAAGTGGGAACAAATCGACGTGCTGACGACCGACGAGATTGTGAGGCAGATGAACGAGGCCGAGGGCCACGACCGGTTATTCACGCCGCACATCGCGGTCTCGGGCTCGGTTGAAGGGCAGCCGTTTGCCTGATTCGGCGATTCCGCGCCGCGCGCGGCGCCGTTATTACAATGGACCCCAGCTCCCGCCCTTCGTCGTGCGGATCTTTCTCCAGAGTCGCGGGTTTGAGATGAAGCGCCAGCGAAGCGAGCAACGCGAGCGCTGTGTCTTCTACCACGCGAAGCTGCCGTGGCCGCTCATAATGGAGCGGCCGAAGCGACGGGACGGAACCGTGACTGGCAGCGACATCAATAACATGTTCTACGTCGGCCACAAAGGCGGCGTTTTTCTCTCCGTTGACGACGAGGTCGCCGCGCTGCAAGAAATCGTCTCCCACGTCATCCAGGACCCTGAAGTGACCGAGGTAGATCCTTGCCCGCAGCCGTCCTAGCGGCCGCCTAAAATCCGTGCCTGAAGAGGCGCTCAGTCTCGCTCTCGGCGAAATGAACGGCGCGCCAGCGTGGCGGAAGACATGGCGACAGCAGATCGTCGCGGTGTGCCTCGAACATGCGTACGATCGTCTCCGCTTCTACTGTGGGGATCCTCGCTTCGCGCGCGATGGCGCCCACGTCGATCTCCCCGTGCGCTTCACGGAACGCTTCAAGCTCCTTCGGCGTCACGAGGCTGAAGGCAGCCGCCCATGCGACTTCCTTATTCTCGTGAACATCGAGATTGGCGAACTCGGTCAACACGCCCGACTTCGACGGTTCGAAACCGTATTTCGCGCCGATCTGGGCGATGCGCGCGAGGCCGAAGCGCGACAATAGTCGCGCTTCGAACTCTCCTCGCAGAAGTTTCAAAAAAGTCTCGACCGTCGTTTCCAGCCGCACCCCCATCGTCGCACGGCGTGGCTCGAGATCGAGCCACAACGCTGGCGGCGCCGGGCGGCATTTAAAATTCAACGGCACCCGGAAGCCGGGTTCGATCACGAGATCCATGGCGATCAGGCAGGCCAGGATTTCGTACTCGGCTCGCTCTCTAGGAACGGTTCGCTGGAAGCCGCCGGAGATTGTCTCCGCCAGCGCCGCCACCGTTCGCATGTTCATCTCGCCTTCTCCTGTCAGGGACTCGCTGCTGTTTCTCATGCTGATTTCCTCCTGTTCCTCGTTGCGTTGACGCAACGATCGCCGTCGCGCCCGCGCGAGTGCGCGCACGACCGCTCTGGTGTTGCTGCGGTTGTTGTTCGAGGTCTTCGGATTCCCAAGACTCCGCCAGGGTGGAGTCGTTGCCGGAGGCAGCGACCGGCCGCTGGCGAGCACTCGTGCCTTCGAGTATCGCCGTGATCTGTCCTAATTCGTCGTCCGCGAGCGTGTTCAATCGCCGAAGTAGGAAGGTGTACGCTTCGACTGTCTGCGGCCGAAGGATCGACATCGTGTCCCGTTCGACTGCGGCGGCGCGTAGCAGGGCGTCCGGCGCGACACCGAGAAATTCAGCGATGCGGACGATCACATGGTCGCGCGGTGGCGAAACCACGCCCCGTTCGATTTTCGAAAGGTGGGCTCCGGTCACGCCGACGAAGGCTCCCAGTTCCTGAAGCGTTTTTTTCGCTGACCGGCGGGCGAGTCTGAGAAGGATTCCAAAACGGTTCTTCATTGCTTTCTCCTTTTCTAAAGCTGCAAATATGCATGCAAAAAGAGTGACACGGACATTAATTACAGATGGATCAGCCATTTACGAGTAGGCGCTCGTTAAAATTCACCACTGAGGGACGGATCGCAATGGCTCAGTTCGGCTGCAGCGGTCGCTCCCCCGGCAGGAACGCGAGTGACGCCAGAATCCGATGCCACAGGGCGCGAAGCGACAGATCGTAAGTCCGGCTGCGCGCCAGCGGGGGCGGACGTCTGAGCGCACCACCCCTGGCGAGATCTCGCCGCGACGAGATCTCGCCGCGACTATCAGTTGAAGCGAAGAGCTGCTCTTCGACGGCGTGGACGGCGGAGCCTGAGGAGCCACCTTGTAACATGCGCGCCAAGTGTTCGTCCCGAAGTCGATCGTCTGCCTACGGGAGGGCTATTCGCGTGAGTCCCTGCTGCGCGACGCGGTTGCCGGCGTGGTGGTGGGCATCGTCGCGCTGCCGCTCGCTCTCGCCTTCGCCATCGCATCCGGCGTGCCACCGGAACGCGGGCTCTATACCGCCATCGTCGCCGGCTTTCTGATCTCCGCGCTCGGCGGCAGTCGCGTGCAGATCGGTGGTCCCACCGGCGCGTTCGTGGTCATTGTCTACGGCATCGTCTCAAAGTACGGATACGACGGCCTGGTCATCTGCACCGTGATCGCTGGCGCGATACTGATCATCCTCGGCCTGTCGCGCATGGGTGCGCTCATCAAGTTCATCCCGTATCCCGTGGTCACGGGATTCACGGCCGGGATCGCGGTGATCATCTTCTCCAGTCAGGTGAAGGACTTTCTCGGGCTGAGGATGGGTGCCGTGCCCGCGGACTTTGTCGCGAAGTGGCAGGCGTATGGCGCCCACTTCGACTCCATCGACTGGCCGACCGTGACGATCGCCGCCGGCTCGCTGCTCGTGCTGATCGTCTGGCCGCGGATCTCGAGAGTGGTTCCGGGCCCGTTCGTGGCGATGGTGCTCGCTACCGTCGCAGTGCAAATCTTCGAGCTGCCGGTCGAGACGATCGGATCACGCTTCGGCGGTGTGCCCTCGAGCCTACCGCGACCGAGCTTTCCTGACATTCCCTGGAATCAGCTGCGCGAGTTGATCCAGCCGTCGATCACGATCGCATTGCTCGCCGCGATTGAGTCGCTCCTTTCGGCTGTCGTCGCGGACGGCATGATCGGCACACGCCACAAATCGAACATGGAGCTGGTCGCGCAGGGCGTGGCGAACATCGCCTCGCCAATCTTCGGCGGCATTCCGGCGACCGGCGCGATCGCGCGGACGGCAACGAACATCCGCACCGGCGGACGCACGCCACTGGCCGGAATGATTCACGCCGCCACGTTGCTGCTCATCCTCGTTTTCGCCGGACAGTGGGCGGCGAAGGTTCCTCTCGCGGCGCTGGCAGCGATCCTCGTCGTCGTGGCGTATCACATGAGCGAATGGCGTTCGTTCGCCGGGCTGCTCCGCGCGCCGAAGAGCGACGTCTTCGTTCTGGTGATCACCTTCGCGCTGACGGTGTTCATCGATCTCACCGCGGCCGTGCAGGTCGGCGTGGTCGCCTCAGCGCTCTTGTTCATGAAACGGATGTCCGAGGTCACGCGGATCGAAGGAATCACCGGCGAAGTGCGCGACAGCGACGCGGCTGACGATCCCAACGAGATCACCCAGGTGCGAAAGAGAAAGCGCATCGTCGGCGGGCGGGAGATTCCGAAGGGCGTCGAGATCTACGAAGTGAACGGGCCGTTCTTTTTCGGCGCCGCCGACAAGCTGAAGGACGTGATGTCCGAGATCGCCCGACCGCCGACCGTGTTCATCCTGCGGATGCGGCACGTGCCGGCCATCGACGCGACCGGGATTCACGCGCTCGAGCAGATGGCGAAGAAGTGCCGCGCGCAGGGCACGACGCTCATCCTCACCGAGATCCGCCAGCAACCGCTGCGGGCAATCGTCCGCGCGCACAAGCTCGAGCTGTTCGGCCGCCGGAATCTGGCGAAGACGCTCGACGTCGCGCTCGAGCGCGCACAGGAGATTTCGGCCAGCAGTCCCGCGCGAACAACGGATCAGTGATCGCTGGTCTCGAGGTTCCGTGCGGCTTCCGTGAGCACCTGCTCGAGCAGGCGAGGCGAGTCGATCGGTCGCTCTCCCGCTTCCCATGCGCGCACGTCGGCCGGCGTGACGCTAACTGCTGCGGCAAGCTGGGCAGGGGTCCAGCCCACTGCGAGACGTCTGCTGCGGAGCTCCTTCGGCTGCATCTGAATGTCTGAATGTTTGGACCGGATGCGGCCAATCTATCATCGATCGCCACCGCGATCTCGCTTCTTGCTTTGGCGCTCGTATTCTGTGCGAATGGACTCACGCATCAGGATCTGTGTCCGTTCTTCAGTCTCTCGCGCCCACTCTCGAATTTCAGCTTCCTCGGCCGCCGAAATTGCTTCCCCCCTGGGGTTCGCGAAGATCTTCGTCGTTGACGAAATCGGATGTCGTGCCCCTCCGACTCTGATCGAGTCGGGACCGCGGTACTGCGGTGCGCCCTGAAGAAACGACGAGGATAACGGCAGCAAAGCCGACGGATTGTGAAACGTGACGACGCCTTCAAACCACGTCTCGGACACGTCCCCCACGACTTCTGCGAAAGCGTGTGGCACGAATGCGCGCGGATCGTCGTCGAATTCAACCCCGATGCGCACCATCAGAATGTTCGGATAGCGCCGACGATTGAACGCCATCCTGTTGAACTTCATTACCGTTCCGCTGTTGCTGAACACGACGGCGGCGATGTGCTCCGCGTCGTTGAGCGAAAAGAAGTTCGACTCGATCGATTTCCTGCCGATGGCATGTTTGGTAACTTCGTCGAGACGGGCTTCGACGATCTCGCCGAACTCCGACGAGAGCGTGATGTCCTTCCCATAGAGATATCGGTGGAGTCCGGAATGAGACCATCGCAAGGGTTCGTCGTCTGCGAAATCGGCCAAGGCGATCACCAGAGGTTTTCCCGCGACGTGTGGCCTCTTCCAGTACTGCGCACCAAGTTTGCGGCGGAGCGGCGTGCCATATCGAATGGGCAGAAGGTCATCGATGATCCGTTGGATCGGAATCTCGACTGTTTCTGTCGCGCCTTGGGACGGATTCGCCGTCACCGCTTCCACCCACGCGCTTTCACCAAAGCGGCGGGCGAGGAAGTCGGGTTGGTCGTATGGCTGGCTGACATCGAAGCCAGTGAACGTCAACGCAGCGAATAGATACAGTTCCCACACTCGCGCATCGAATCCGACGGTCTGGAAATCAGTGATGAAATTGCGGTCCGGCTTGGGCATCAGAGCAAAAACCTGGTTCATCAAATCGCGAGCCGGCTCGAACCGCGGATGGTCGCGGACCTCGATGAACCGGCGACTCAGTTGCTCCGAGGGCATGCACGTCGTGAATAAGTTATCGGCCATTTTTGCTCTGCAGGGGCGACTCGCGGTGTCACGCACCGAAGCACGTTTCGTAGCGTGCGGATCTCCGAGCTCGACACATGGTGCTGTAATAGAGGACGCCTCCGCGCGGCTGGTCCAAGCGCCACATTGCCGCTCCCAGGGACATCATACTGGCGGCTGCGTGAGCACGCGTTCACGCCAGGCGAATCGCCCGCTCGATCCGCCGATGTCGGCCGCCAACCGCGAAGGAAAGCTGCTCGGGCTCACCCTACTGCGCCCGCGCGAACCGGCTGGCATTCCGTATGACATCCGTCATGCCCCACGGTCCGCCCACCCGGTACCTTCCACCGTCGGAAGGAACCTGCAGGCATGCAATACCGCAAACTCTGGATCACTCTCGGGCTGGTCGTCACGATCTCGTTCCTCATCCTCGGCGTCGTCGGCTACAAAGGAATCAAGAGCGCACCGCCGATCCCGGCGCGGGTCGTCGACTCCGACGGCGTCGTCCTCTTCGACGAAACCTTCATCCGCGATGGCCAGAACGTCTGGCAGTCGATCGGCGGCCAGGAGATCGGGTCGGTCTTCGGGCATGGTGCGTACGTCGCGCCCGACTGGACCGCTGACTATCTGCATCGCGAAACCACCTGGATTCTGTCGGCGCAGGGTTATGACAGCGCTGATGCCGATCGGCGGGCAGTGCTGCAGGCGCGCCTGCAGAACAGTTTCCGTCAGAACACCTGGGACCCGGCAACGGGCGTACTGACGATCTCGAAGGACCGCGCGCGCGCGTTCGACGAACTGGCGAAGTACTACGCGAGCGTGTTCCGCGACGGACGCAAGGAGTATGCGATCCCCGCCGGCGCTCTGACCGATCCGGTGAAGCTGCGTCAAATGACGGCATTCTTCTTCTGGACGTCCTGGGCCGCTTCGACCGTCCGTCCGGGCAGCGACGTCACGTACACACAGAACTGGCCGCACGAGCCGCTCGTCGGCAACAAGCCGACCTCCGCGGCCATCATGTGGAGCATCGCCAGCGTGATCCTGCTCCTCGCGGGCGTCGGCGGAATGATCTGGTATTTCGGCTCGCGGACGGCCACCGAGCACGCCGAATTTCCGGAGACCGATCCGCTGCTGAAGTGGACGCCGACGCCCTCGCAACGCGCGACCATGAAGTACTTCCTGGTCGTCGTCGCCCTCTTTCTCGTGCAGATCTTCGCCGGCGCGATCACGGCTCACTACGGCGTGGAAGGCGACGGCCTGTTCGGGTTTCCCCTCGATCAATATCTACCGTACTCGATCGTGCGCACCTGGCACCTGCAGATCGGCATCTTCTGGATCGCGACCGCCTGGCTGGCGACGGGTCTCTACATCGCTCCGGCGGTCGGCGGGCGCGAGCCGAAGTATCAGCGCGCCGGCGTGAACGTCCTTTTCGGTGCGCTGATCCTCGTCGTCGCCGGGTCGCTGACCGGCGAGTGGCTGGGCATCAAGCAGAAACTGGGGAGCCTCTGGTTCTGGTTCGGTGCTCAGGGGTACGAGTACGTGGATCTCGGCCGATTCTGGCAGATCCTGCTCTTCGGCGGCCTGCTCTTCTGGCTGGCGTTGATGCTGCGCGCGATCTGGCCCGCCTTGCGTGAGCGCACCGCGGACCGCTCGCTCCTCACGCTCTTCGTCACGTCGTCGGTCGCCATCCCGATGTTCTACGGCGCCGGCTTGATGTACGGACAGCGCTCGCACATCGTGACCGCCGAATACTGGCGCTGGTGGGTGGTCCATCTCTGGGTCGAAGGGTTCTTCGAGGTCTTCGCCACCGCCGTCATCGCGTTCCTCTTCACGCGACTCGGTGTGCTCACTCTGCGCACCGCCACGAAAGCCACGCTCTTCTCCACGATCATCTTCCTCCTCGGCGGGATCGTCGGGACGTTCCACCACCTCTACTTCACCGGCATGCCGAACTCTGTGCTGGCCCTCGGCGCGACGTTCAGCGCGCTGGAGATCGTCCCGCTCTGTCTCGTCGGCTTCGAGGCGTGGGAGCACATCCGCCTTGCCCGCGGCACGAGCGCGGCGCGATGGCTCACCACGTACAAGTGGCCGATCTACTTCTTCGTGGCCGTCGCATTCTGGAACCTCGTCGGCGCCGGCCTGTTCGGCTTCCTCATCAATCCGCCCGTCGCGCTGTACTACATGCAGGGGCTGAATCTCACTCCCGTGCATGGTCACACGGCGCTGTTCGGCGTCTACGGCATGCTGGCCATCGGCCTGATGCTGTTCGCGCTGCGCGCGATGAAGCGCGGCAAGTGGAACGAGCGCCCGGTGAAGTTCGCGTTCTGGTCGATCAACATCGGCCTCACGTTGATGTGCGTCATCAGCATGCTGCCGATCGGCATCGCGCAGTCCATCGCCGCGATCGAGCACGGCGTCTGGTTCGCGCGCTCGGCCGAGTTCCTCCAGCAGCCGTGGCTGCAGAACCTTCGCTGGACGCGCGTCATCGGCGACTCGCTCTTCACGGCCGGCGCCGTAACCCTCGCCTGGTTCGTCCTCGGCATCTTCACCGGCCGTTCTTTCGACCGCGGAGTCAAGGTCGAGGAAGCAGAGCCGGTGAAGGGTGGAACGGTCCGGCTCGCACCGGCGAACAAGGCGGTCTATTGAGCTCTGGAAGCCGTCGCTTCGCGAGAAGCGACGGCTTCCGTTGATCGTCACAGGCGCCGCGGCCGTCGCGCCGGCGTCGCCATTTCACGGTAAGTGAATCGATCATCGTCAATTCACCGCCGAAACGGATGTCGATTTCGCTGTTTTGCGCTTCGCGCGGGACCTTTGCGCTCGAGTTCCGGCACTCAGCAGCGTGCAGATGCGACATGGCTTGCGGCCAATCCGCGAACTCCCTACAGTTGGCGCTGACACATCCATAGCCATCGCAGTTGAGGAGGAATCGTGCAACTACCGAAGGAGTTCTTCACGCTCCAAAGCATGTTAACGCTTGCCGGTGCCGCCGGAGCGACTTTCGTCGTCTGTAACGGTTTGCAGAAGGCATTCAACTTCAATCCCCGGTGGCTCGCGCTCGCGGTAGCGCAATTGATCGTCCTCGCCGGCACTTCTGCGACAGGTGCTACACGCCTCATCGACTATCTTGTGGGCGTGATCAACGGCTTCCTGGTGTACCTCACGGCGGCGGGCGGAACCGACGCGGCTGCGGGTGCCGCGGGTGCGGCACCGGTCGCGCGCGGCGCGGCTGCCGGTCCCGCTGCGGCGCCGAAGCGTCGATTCCTTACACCGTGGTTCTAGACGATGCGCGCCGACGCAGCCTCGTTCGCGCGGCGCTGGTGGGCGCTGGTCGTCGGCGTCGACGCGCCAGCGGATCCGCTCCTGGCGCGCCTCGGCTCCGCAGAGCGTGACGCGCGGGCTCTCGCCGCTGCGCTGATCGACCGCGAGGGGTGCGCTGTGCCGGAGGCGCAGGTCACATGCCTGACGGGCCCGGATGCGACGAAGTCCGCGATCCTGGCGGCGCTCGACGACATCACGGCGCATGTCAGGACGGATGACGCAATTCTTTTGTACTTCGCCGGACACGGCCTCGGGCACGAGAGAGGCTTTTTCCTCTGTACGGCCGACGCACAGGTTGCAACGCTGGAGACGACAGCGGTGACCAGCGAAGATCTCGACCAACGCTTGCAACGTCTCACCATCCGGGGTGTGCTCATCGTCCTTGACTGCTGCGAGAGCGCAGGATTCGCGGAGAATGCGCCGTCTACCTTCCGTGCGCTCCGAAACGGTGAGTACCGGATACTGCTCGCTGCGGCTCGCGCGAATCAGCAGTCCTGGGAGCTCGGTCCCGGCGAAGGGACGCTGTTCTCTCGCGTCTTGATCGACATCGTAAGCGGACGCATCGCCGCGGGAGTGCGGCCCGGCGTCGTGTACTTCGCCGATCTCATGCGCGAGATTTACGACCGGATCGCCGAGTTGCGCGAAACGGTAGCGCAGCAGGCACCACCGCAGGATCCGGTGTACGCCGGCGCTTTCGGCAAAGATCCGCTGCTCTTCGTGCATCGCGGACTCTCGCTCGAGCAGATCGCGCTCGAGACGGCGCGCTACACGCCAGGCTACGTGCGGCGGCGGATCCGGCGCATGGCCATCGTCGCGGCAGCGCTCCTCTTCTTCGTCGGTACGGCCTACTACGGATGGCTGTCCAACACCGAGTATGCAGCACTCGACGGCGACCGTATCGCGATCTACAACGGACACCCGCGCATCAACGCGCCCGGATTTCCGATCCGGCTTTGGACGCTCAATTACGGCCCGGAGAGGCTCGCTGAGAACGACGCAGCTGCGCGGCTGCCGCTCGTTGCCCCGCTGGGACGCCCGGTCCTTCCGCTCGTCGAGCAGCGCATGAAACCCGAGCAACGCGCCGCCGCTCTGCTGGAGGCCGGCGATCGCGAGACGGCACGCACGCTCGCGCAGCAGATCCTCGCGCACCGCGACGTCCCTTTCCAATCGCAACTCTATGCGCGGCTGGTCATGGCGCTTGCGGCGCGTCCCGCAGATATCCCGGCGCTCCGAGCGATGCTCACAGACGAGCGGCGCGACGTGCGGAGGTATGCCGGTCAGGCGCTCACGCGTCTTGACCCGGCCTTCATGTTCGCGCGCCTCGCAGACGACCTGCCACAGGGAGATGTATGGGATCACGATGACTTCGTTCGCGATCTCGAGCCGCCATGTACGCCTCCGCTTGCAGCCTACCTTGAGAAAGTCATGGGCGCCGATTCGAACGAGCCCACTTCAACGGACGTTCTCGATGCCGCGATGCGCACCGGCTGCCGCCTCTCGGTCGACGCGCTCGTCGCCGGCGTTCGACGTCCCACACTGGGTGAAGGAACGGAGATCGCGGGATATGCGCGCTATGCCGGACTTGACGCACCCCTTCGAGTCTCGCTCGAACGTGTCATGACGGATCCATCGGAAGACGACTTCAGACGTGAGCGCGCGATTCTCACCTACATGCAGCTTCCTGGTGCTTCGTGCCACCCCGTGTTCGAGAGCTATCTCATTCATCGCTTCGAATTCGCGCAGCTCACCGCGGCGCGCGCCATGAGTCGCCTCTGTCCCGGGTACGCGCTGCAGGTCGGATTCGATGTCGACACGACTTCCATTCAGTTCGCACTCTCCCGGAATGGGAGCCGCGCATGGTCATTGGCGTTCCGCCCCGGCGCGCGCGGATCCTTTCCGCTCGTCCGTCCCGCTATCACGGAGCTCGTGCGGGCCCGCGCCACCGGAACGGTGAGTGCGCTCACACTCCTTGCGACGGCTGTCGAGGACGACATGACGCGGCAGCGCGCGCTGGAGACGTTGCAGACGCTGCCCGGCGGCGGGGTCACTGAGCCGGCACTCATGGATAGCAACCATCTGGGTGTTCGGCACGCTGCGTATGAATTGGAGCGCCTCGCCGATCCTCGCGGCGCCGCCACGCGACTCCTCACGCGCGTCGGAGGCGACGATATGTTCTACACCGAGATGCTCGGCCGCCTTCCGCTCGCCCCCAATGTGCGCACGCGCCTGCGCGACATGCTCTCAGGCGACATCAAGCAGCGACGCGACGCCGCATGCATTCTCGCCATGCAGGACCGTACGAACGATGTCGCGGAACTCGCGGCCAGTCCGGATGCTGATATCCGTGAGCAAGTCGCTGCTTGCCTGCCATATCACGCGCTCGCAGCGGACATCCTCAATCGCATCGAGCATCGCGCGAATTCGCGCTTCCCGCTCGAGACGATCCACAGGCTGCGGCGCGACATCGCGGCGCGACTCAATCTCGAGCGTGAGCTTGCGGCGCTTCCCACGCCCGACGCGCGCCTCTGGCGGCTCTCGCTCATCGACGACGATCCGGGGCCTGGCATGGCTACGGGCTTTCGCTACTACGTTCGCGAACAACGTTTCCTCGCGCGGATTGCAGGGGAGTGACGCGAACAAAGCCGATTGAATGTCGCGTCGTCGATGATCGCCACCGTCCTGTGATCACCGACACGTCCCGGCCGTAACCGCCGGCACCGCGCGATCGGCCGAAGCCCCATATGTTGAGGTCAGGGAGTCTGGCCATGACCACGTCCGCGACCGTCCAGGAGAAGCTGCTTCCGTCCTCGTCCACACAAATGATGCGTGCCGCCGTGTTCCACGGCGTGAACGACGTCCGGGTGGAGAACGTCCCGCGTCCGCGGGTCGGAGCTGGTGAGGCGGTCATTCGCGTGACCATGACGACGATCTGCGGGACCGACCTGCACATCGTCCGAGGTGAGTATCCGGTGCGTGAGGGCCTGGTGATCGGCCACGAGCCGGTTGGCGTCATCGAAGAGCTCGGACCGGGTGTGAGCGGCTACGGGGTCGGCGACCGAGTGATCATCGGCGCGATCACGCCTTGTGGGCAATGTCACGCCTGTCTCTCCGGCGATCTCTCCCAGTGCGGTCATGGCTCGGGATACGAAGCGATTGGCGGCTGGCGATTCGGGAACACGATTCACGGCGCGCAGGCCGAGTACCTGCTCGTTCCCCATGCACAGGCGAATCTCGCGAAGATTCCGGCCGACGTCACCGACGAGCAGGTCGTTCTGCTCACCGACATCGCTTCGACCGGAATCAGTGGCGCCGAGTCGGGCGGCGTACGTCTCGGCGATGCCGTCGCCGTCTTCGCTCAGGGACCGATCGGCATCTGTGCGTCCCTCGGCGCGAAGGTTCTCGGGGCCGCGCTCGTCATCGGGGTTGACGGCGACGATCATCGGCTTGCGATGGCTCGGCGGATGGGTGTCGACATCGTGCTCGACTATCGCACCACCGATGTCGTGACGGAGATTAAGCGTCTCACCGGCGGGGGAGCGGACGTTGCCATCGAAGCGTTGGGGACGCCGGGGACGTTCGAGAATGCCCTGCGTGTGCTTCGGCCCGGCGGGACTCTTTCTTCTCTCGGCGTCTATTCGGGCAAGCTGCAGATCCCGCATGACTCGTTCGCGGCCGGCCTCGGCAGCCACCGGATCGTGACGACACTCTGTCCCGGCGGGAAGGAGCGCATGCGACGGCTGATCGAAATGGTCCGGCGCGGCAAGCTCGATCTCACTCCGCTGCTGACGCACCGCTTCCGTCTCGATCAGATCAACGAGGCATATCGCGTCTTCGGGGAACGCGCCGACGGCGTGATGAAAGTGGTCGTGACTCCATGACCTTGTGGCGAGCAGCGATCCTCGGGTGGGTCGTTATGGCCGTTGCCGCGACGATCAATGGCATCGTACGCGTGGTCGTTCTGGAGCCGTCGCTTGGACAGCGGGTCGCAGGTGTGATCTCCGTCATCTCGGCCATCGTGATCCTTCAGGTCATTGCTTTCTTCTCGCTGCGCCGGCATCCAGCTACCTCACGGACGCAGCTCGCGGCGATTGCCGCGGCATGGCTGCTGATGACCGTTGCCTTCGAGTTCATCTTCGGCCACTTCGTCGACCACAAGTCGTGGAGTGAACTGCTCGCCAACTACAACCTGCTGCAAGGACGGCTGTGGCCGGCCGTCCTTGCGAGCATCTTCGCCGCGCCATTGGTGTGGGGGCGCCTCGAACGCGCCAACGCGCAGGCTTGAGCATCACTGAGAAGCCTGCACCGAGCTCGCGGGATAATCCGCGCCGATGGCGAAAGACAACGAGCTCGAGACGCCGCGGTGCCTCGCCTTCCTCGACGAGCCGTTCGTCGGCGCGGCAGACTCGCACGTGACCTTGGCAGAGATCCGCTCGATTTCCGAGAATGGGTTGAGAGGCACGTCCCACATCTACACGGCCTTCGTTCCGACGACGAAGGTCGCGCGGACGCTTCGGCTTAACCCGCATTTCTCACGAAGGGGATAAAAAAGCCGCCGCTCCGTGCTATTAAGTTGAGTGTCAACAA
>WUUC01037997.1_pt1 | contig 62033 bp, 47 predicted proteins | sample 6278441 | NCBI WGS metagenome assembly WUUC01 (sample SAMN13675441, study PRJNA597444) | soil metagenome | isolation source: soil | place: USA: Washington | collected 2017-10
GCGCCCAGATGTCGATGACCTTGTTGTAGCGCTCGCCGTCGGTGATCAAACCTTCGACGTACTGCTCTTCAATTTGGGTCACTTCCGTCTGCGCCGCGGCGACGATCTCCGCCTTCTCCGGCGGAATGCGCATGTCGTCGATGGAGATCGAGACACCCGCCATCGTCGCGTTCGTGTAACCCATCGTACGAATACGATCGGACAGAAGAACGGTCTCTTTCTGGCCGCACGCACGATAGGTCGCGTCGACGAGCGTTCCGAGCGCCTTCTTCGTCATGACCTGATTGATCATGGTGAAGTCCACTTCGGGCGGCACCACTTCCATGAACAACACGCGGCCGACCGTGGTCTCGACCGGATCGCGCGTCATCTTGCCGGCGATCGGACGATCGGTGATGCGGCATTTGATCTTCGCTTGCAGGTCGACGTTTCCGTGGTCGTACGCAGCGCGCACTTCTTCCTGCGACGCGTACAGCTTGCCTTCACCGCGCGAGAACGCACGTTCACGCGTCATGTAGTAGCAACCGAGCACGATGTCCTGTGTGGGCACGATGATCGGCTTGCCGTTCGCGGGCGAGAGGATGTTGTTCGTCGACATCATCAACACGCGCGCTTCCATCTGAGCTTCGATGGAGAGCGGAACGTGCACCGCCATCTGGTCACCGTCGAAGTCCGCGTTGAACGCGGTGCAGACGAGCGGATGCAGCTGGATCGCTTTGCCTTCGATCAACACCGGCTCGAACGCCTGCATACCGAGACGGTGCAGCGTCGGCGCGCGGTTCAAGAGCACCGGGTGCTCCTTGATGATGTCTTCGAGAATGTCCCAAACCTCGGGCTTCTCTTTTTCCACCATCTTCTTCGCGCTCTTGATGGTGGTGACGTAACCCTTCTCTTCGAGCTTGTTGTAGATAAACGGCTTGAAGAGCTCGAGCGCCATGATCTTCGGAAGACCACACTGGTGCAGCTTGAGCTCCGGTCCGACGACGATCACCGAACGGCCCGAGTAGTCGACACGTTTGCCGAGCAAGTTCTGGCGGAAACGGCCCTGCTTGCCCTTGAGCATGTCGCTCAACGACTTCAGCGGACGTTTGTTCGGTCCCGTGATCACCTTGCCGCGGCGACCGTTGTCGAACAGCGCATCGACCGCTTCTTGAAGCATGCGCTTCTCGTTGCGGATGATGATCTCCGGAGCGTTCAGCTCCTGGAGGCGCTTCAAACGGTTGTTGCGGTTGATGACGCGGCGATAGAGATCGTTCAAGTCGGAGGTCGCAAAGCGGCCGCCATCCAGCGGAACGAGCGGACGCAGGTCGGGCGGAATCACCGGAATCACTTCCAGCATCATCCACTCCGGCTTGTTGTCGCTCTCGCGGAACGCGTCGACCACCTTGAGGCGCTTCGAAATCTTCTTGCGTTTCGCTTCCGAAGTCGTGGCCTTCATCTCCGTGCGGAGCTCGTCGCTCATCACGTGGACGTCGATGCCCGTGCCGGGACGCGCCGGATCCGGAGCCTTCAACAGCTCGCGGATCGCTTCCGCGCCCATGCCCGCCTGCAAGAAATCTTCGCCGTGCTCATCGAGGATCCGCTCGTAGCGCTCCTCCGTGATGATCTCGCTCTTCTGGAACTCTTTTTGTCCCTTCGGATCGATGACGATGTACGCCTCGCAATAAAGCACCTTCTCGAGGTCCTTCAGCGTAACGTCGAGGAGGTTGCCGATGCGCGACGGCAACGACTTCAAAAACCAGATGTGCGCGACCGGGGTCGCCAGGTTGATGTGCCCGAGACGCTCGCGGCGCACCTTGGACTGAATGACTTCGACGCCGCATTTTTCGCAGACGACGCCGCGGTGCTTCATGCGCTTGTATTTGCCGCAGAGGCACTCGTAGTCCTTCACCGGTCCAAAGATCTTCGCGCAAAACAGACCGTCACGTTCAGGTTTGAACGTGCGGTAGTTGATCGTCTCCGGCTTCTTCACTTCGCCGTGCGACCACTCCCGGATCTTTTCGGGGGAGGCGATCGAGATCCGGATCGCAGCGAACGAGAGCGGGTCTTTCGGCTTCTCGAAGAAATTGAAGATATCCTTCACGTAGTTTCTCCTTTGTCAGAACGGATTCGACAGCTCGAGCTCAAAGCTCAGATCACTCGGCCCCTCCCGAGACGCCGAGTGTTCGATGTCGCGCTCCGTTCCGTTTCGCCTGCAGATCCAACACGGCCTGTTCGTCGAGCAGCTCGACGTCGAGACCGAGGGACTGGAGCTCCTTCATCAACACGTTGAACGATTCGGGCAGACCGGCTTCGAGCACGTTCTCGCCCTTGACGATCGCTTCGTACATTCGCGTACGACCGAGCACGTCGTCCGATTTCACCGTCAGGAACTCTTGAAGCGAGTAGGCCGCGCCGTACGCTTCCATCGCCCAGACTTCCATTTCGCCGAGACGCTGGCCGCCGAACTGCGCCTTGCCGCCGAGCGGCTGCTGCGTGACGAGCGAATACGGTCCGATCGAACGCGCGTGGATCTTGTCATCCACCAAGTGATGCAGCTTGAGCATGTACATCACGCCGACGGTGACATCCTGGTCGAAGGGATCGCCGGTGCGTCCGTCGAACAAGATGCACTGCACGGTGCGACCGCACTGCACGAGCATGTCGCGAATGTCCGTCTCGCGAGCGCCGTCGAAGACCGGCGTCGAAACATGCACGCCCTTCTTCGCTTTGCGCGCAGCCTCGAACACGTCCTCATCGCTCATCGAATCGACGAGCGCCGTGTAGCGATCGCCGTGATAAGCCTGCTTGAGCATCGTGCGAACTTCGCTGGGCGAGCCCTTCTGGGTATTCGACCAGGCCTCCCACATATCGCCGAGACGACGTCCGAACCCGAGCGCCGCCCAACCGAGATGCGTCTCGAGGATCTGACCGACGTTCATACGCGACGGAACGCCGAGCGGATTCAACACCACGTCGACCGGAGTTCCGTCCTCGAGGAACGGCATGTCTTCTTCCGGCAAGACGCGGGAGATAACGCCCTTGTTTCCGTGGCGACCGGCCATCTTGTCGCCGACCTGCAGCTTGCGCTTGATCGCGACGTAGACCTTCACCATCTTGATGACGCCCGGAGGAAGCTCGTCGCCCTTCTTGAGGCGCGCGATCTTCTCCTGGAACACCATCGTGACCAGCTCGGTCTGATCGCGAACCGACTCCGCGACCTTCTTCACGCGTTTCTCGAGCTCTTCGTTTCCGACCTTGAGCTCCGCCCAAAGTTTCTCGGGAACCGAGAAGATCATCTCCGTCGTGAGCTTGTCGCCCTTCTTGATCAGCTCCTTGCCCTTGTCGTCGACGATACGCGCCGTCGTGACTTTCGCCTTGAGCAGCGATTCGACCTTACGGCGGCCCGAATCTTTGATGATCCGGATTTCGTCGTTTTGGTCCTTGAGCAAGCGCGCTTCTTCTTCGTCTTCGATCTGCTGCGCGCGTTCGTCTTTATCGACGCCTTTGCGCGAGAAGACCTTCGCGTTGATCACCGTGCCGACGACGCCCGAGGGGACGCGCAGCGAGGTGTCACGCACGTCGCCCGCTTTCTCGCCGAAGATCGCGCGGAGCAGCTTCTCTTCAGGAGAGAGCTGCGTCTCACCTTTCGGCGTGATCTTTCCGACGAGCACATCGCCCGAGCGCACTTCGGCGCCGATGCGGATGATGCCCGATTCGTCGAGATCCTTGAGCGCTTCTTCGCCGACATTCGGAATGTCGCGCGTGATCTCTTCGCGGCCGAGCTTCGTGTCACGCGCGATACACTCGAACTCTTCGATGTGCACCGAGGTGAACACGTCCTCTTTCACGACACGTTCGCTGATCAGGATCGAGTCTTCGAAGTTGTAGCCGTGCCACGGCATGAACGCGACGACCGCGTTTCTTCCGAGCGCGAGCTCACCCATCTCCGTCGACGGACCGTCGGCGATGACATCGCCCTTCGTCACCTTGTCCCCGACCTTAACGATCGGCTTCTGGTTGATGCAGGTGTTCTGATTCGAGCGCTGATACTTGAGCAGCGTGTAGATATCGACTTCGGCCGCGACGTCCGTCGAGGTCGCCGCCGTCTCCGCCTTCACCACGATGCGCGTCGCATCGACGAACTCGATGATGCCGTCACGCTTGGCGACGACGGTGACCCCGGAGTCGCGGGCGACGATCGCTTCCATACCGGTGCCGACCAACGGCGCCTCCGTACGGATCAGCGGCACCGCCTGGCGTTGCATGTTCGAACCCATCAATGCGCGGTTCGCGTCGTCGTTCTCGAGGAACGGGATCAACGAGGCCGCGACCGACACCAGCTGGTTCGGCGACACGTCCATCAACGTGATCTCTTCCGGCTTGACCATCACGAAGTCGCCGCCGCGACGCACAGAGACGTGCTCGTCGGTGATGCGACCCTTCTTGTCGATCGGCGTGTTCGCCTGCGCGATGACGTGATTTTCTTCCTGCAAAGCGCTGAAGAACTTCGCGTCGTCCGACACGATGCCTTCCTTCACTTCGCGGTACGGCGTCTCGACGAAGCCGTACGGATTCACGCGCGCAAACGTCGACAGCGACGAGATCAAACCGATGTTCGGACCTTCAGGCGTCTCGATCGGACAGATGCGCCCGTAGTGCGTGGGATGCACGTCGCGGACTTCGAAGCCCGCGCGTTCACGCGTCAGACCTCCCGGTCCAAGCGCCGAAAGACGACGCTTGTGCGTCACTTCCGACAACGGGTTCGTCTGATCCATGAACTGCGACAGCTGCGATGAGCCGAAGAACTCCTTGACCACCGCGGAGACGGGCTTCGCGTTGATCAAATCGTGCGGCATGAGCGTTTCGGTCTCTTGCACCGTCATGCGCTCTTTGATCGCGCGCTCCATGCGCACGAGGCCGATACGATATTGATTCTCCAAGAGCTCGCCGACCGCGCGAACGCGGCGGTTGCCGAGATGGTCGATATCGTCGATCTGGCCTTTGCCGTTCTTCAGGTCGATCAAGTAGCGGACGACCTCGAGGATGTCGCGCTTGGTCAACACCTGCGTGTCGAGCGACTCGTCGAGATCGAACTTGTAGTTCAGCTTCAAACGGCCGACGCGCGACAGATCGTAGCGCTCCGGATTGAAGAACAAGTTGTTGAACAGGTTGCGCGCCGTCTCTTCGGTCGGCGGCTCACCCGGGCGCAAGCGGCGATAGATCTCGATGATCGCCTCTTGCGGCGTATCGAGGATCGCTTCGTCGGCACCGGCTGCACGGCGGCGCTCCGCCATCTCGACGTTGATCGTGCTGCGCAAATAAGCGCCCACGTTCAAGTTGTCGATGAAGAGGATCGCGACCTCTTTCACGTTCGCTTCACGCAAACGTGCGAGGAGCTCGACGTCCATGTCCGCGTTGCACTCCGCGAGCACTTCACCGGTCTCTTCGTCGACGACGTCCTGCGCGATCACCGAGCCGAGGAGCTCTTCCTCCTCGAGCGGGATCGACTTCAGCTTCAGCTTGGCGATCTTCTTGACCACCGCTTGCGTGAACTTGCGGTTCTTCTTCACCAGCACTTCGCCGGTCTTCGGATCCTTCAAGTCACGCGAGGCACGCTGTCCCTGGAGAAGCTCGACGTTGATCTCTTTCGAGTACTTGCCGCCCTTCTCGATGAGGATCGTTTCCTTCTGGTAGTAGTAGTCGAGCAGCTCCTGCGTCGAATAACCGAGCGCGCGGAGCAGCACCGTCGCCGGCAGCTTGCGGCGGCGATCGATGCGCACGTAGAGGATGTCTTTCGGGTCGAACTCGAAGTCGATCCAAGAACCGCGATACGGGATGATGCGCGCGCTGTAGAGCAGCTTGCCCGACGAGTGCGTCTTCCCGCGATCGTGATCGAAGAAAGCACCCGGCGAACGGTGGAGCTGCGACACGATGACGCGCTCCGTTCCGTTGATGATGAACGTACCGTTCTCCGTCATCAGCGGAATCTCGCCGAAGTAAACTTCCTGTTCTTTGATCGCCTTGATGTTCTGGACGCCTGTGGCTTCGTCCTTGTCCCAAGCGACGAGACGGATCATCACCTTGATCGGCGCGGCATAGGTCATGCCTCGCTGGTGACATTCGTCGACGTCATACTTCGGCTTCTCGAGGTGATAGGAGACGAACTCGAGCGCCGCGGTTCCCTGGAAGTCGCGAATAGGGAACACGGACTTGAAGACGCCCTGCAGGCCGAAGTCCTCACGCTTATCGGGATCAATGTGAGCCTGGAGAAATTTCTCGTAGCTCTGCTTTTGAATCTCGATCAGGTTAGGAATATCGACAGGCTGAGCAATCTTCGCGAAGTTCTTGCGGATCCGGAAATTGGTTTGGACAACCGACGCCATCGAGTTTTGTTACGCTCCCCGGCTTTTGCTCACTCTTCGAAGAGCGCTGGAAAAAAACCAACGCGCTCGGAGGATTGACCGCCAGCCGAAAACTTTCCGTCACGGGGTGTACGGGGACGAGGTGGGACGTTCCGCGACCCGACACCATAGTCAAGCTAAAAAAAGAGACTCCCGGGGTTGACTTGTCGTAAACCCCCAAAAATACCGACACCGAAAGGGTGTTTTACTCACTAAAAACCTCGAGCTCAAAGACGACGAAAGGCCCCGCGGCTGTGTGCCGGGAGCCTTTCCTTCGATCTCAGTTCGAAGGCGCACGTCTAGATCAAAAGCTACGCTGTATGCAAGTGATCGTTTTGACCGGGAAAGGCACCTGTTCTTTCGAACAGATGCCTTAACCCTGTCCGCTTACTTGAGCTCGACCTTGGCGCCAACGGCCTCGAGGGTGGCCTTAATCTTCTTGGCCTCTTCCTCGGGGACGTCTTCCTTCACGTTCTTCGGAGCGCCGTCGACGAGGTCCTTGGCTTCTTTCAAGCCGAGACCGGTGATCGCACGGATCTCTTTGATGACCTTGATCTTCTCGCCGCCCGCTTCGGTGAGGACAACCGTGAACTCGGTCTTCGCCGGGGCCACTTCCGCCGCCGCCGCCGGGGCGGCCATCATCATGCCGCCGCCGCCGGAGGCCGCTTTCACGCCCCACTTGTCTTCGAGCATTTTCACGAGCGCGGCCGCATCGACGACCTTGAGCTCGGACAAATCAGCAGCAAGTTTTTCCAAATCAGCCATGACATTCTCCCTCTACCCACGCGACCCCGGTGCGAGCTCAAAAGCGAGCAGCGGGATCAAAGTCGCGGGTTCCAAAGAACCGCGAACCTGCGCGGTCTACATCCGAGGATCCGTAGATCCAAAAACCGCGCGACTACGCTGCCGGGGCAGCTTCCTTCGCGTCCTTCTCTTCCTTCGCCTTGATCACGCCGATCAGGTTCGATGCCGGAGCGTTGAACTGAGCGAGCAGCTTCGCGGCCGGCGTATTGATCACGCCGAGCAGCTGGGCACGCGCTTCATCCAGCGTGGGCAGCGAGGCCATCACTTCCATGGCTTGCTCGCCCATCAAGACATCGCTCTCGACGAAGCCCGCTTTGACCTTGAACTTGTCGAACTTTTTCGCGATCTCTTTCGCGGCTTTGCCGAGCTTCGCGACCTCGTCACCGTACTGGAACGCCACCGCGGTCGTGCCGGTGAAGGCCTTCCCGATCGATTCGCGCTTCGTACCCGCGAGCGCACGCTTCATCAGCGTGTTCTTCACGACTTTGTACTCGACGCCCGCTGCGCGGAACGCACGACGGATCTCCATCACCGATGCGACGTTGAGACCCGAGTAGTTCGCGACGATCGCCGCTTTGGCGCGACCAAGGATGTCGGAGAGCTCGCCCACTGCTTGCTCTTTAATTGCTCGATTGTTGCTCATTTTCTGTCACCTCCTCCCGTCGTTGGATCTGACCCTCCACGAAAAAAGAGGCCAGAGCCGCGACGGGAGTCGAGGGTCCGGATCCTCATCTCGGCGGGCATTGAATTAAGGCTACCTGGTCAAAAGACCAGGTGCCGCCCACTGTCTTGGATAGGTCCAGCTATATGGATTGAGAACGTTGACTACGCTGCGATGGTGAACTCGCCCACATCGATCTTCACGCCGGGGCTCATCGTCGTCGAGAGCGTCACCGACTGCATGTAGATACCTTTGGCCGACGACGGGCGCGCGCGGTTGAGCGCTTCGATCACCGTCAACAGGTTGTCGCGAATCTTGCTCGCGTCGAACGAAGCTTTACCGACGGGCGCGTGAATGATGCCCGCCTTCTCCGTACGATATTCGATCTTGCCGCCCTTCGACTCGGTGACGGCCTTGCTGATGTCCGCGGTGACCGTTCCCGTCTTCGGGTTCGGCATCAAGCCGCGGGGACCGAGCACACGACCGAGGCGGCCGACGAGCGCCATCATGTCCGGCGACGCGATCACTACGTCGAAGTCGAGGAAGCCGCCTTGAACTTTTTCGACGAGATCTTCCGCGCCGACGATGTCCGCGCCCGCGTTGCGCGCATCCTGCTGCTTCTCGCCTTTGCAGAAGACGGCGACGCGCAGGCTCTTGCCGGTTCCGTGCGGCAGAACGACGGCGCCGCGGATCATCTGATCCGCGTGTTTCGGATCGACGCCCAGCTTCACCGCGACGTTGATCGTTTCGTCGAACTTACGATTGAGGGTGCCGATGATCTTCTTGAGAACATCACAGGCTTCTTGAGAGCTGTAACGCTTGCCCACTTCGATGTGTTTGACAGCGTTCCTGTACTTCTTGCCATGCTTGCGCATTTTCAAAACCTCTCGTGGTTCCAACGGCGCATTCACTTCGCTCTCTCGAACGAACGATCCGCGCCTCCCACGCCTTCTAAAATTTTGTTGTCGAAAAACTAAACGACGTCGATGCCCATGGAGCGCGCCGTGCCTGCGATGATCTTCGAGGCTTGCTCGACATCATACGCATTCAGATCACCGAGCTTCTGCTCTGCGATCTTGCGGAGCTGATCCCAAGTGATCTTTCCGACCTTCACTTTGCCCGGCTCGCGCGATCCGCTGGCCGGCTTCTTCGTGAGGTGGAGGCCGATCGCTTTCTTGATCAACACCGACGCCGGCGGCGTCTTGGTGATGAACGTGAAGCTGCGATCCGCATACACGGTGATCAACACCGGAATCGTCAGACCTTCGCCAGCCTGCGCCTGCGTGCGCGCATTGAACTGCTTGCAAAAGTCCATGATGTTCACGCCGTGTTGACCGAGCGACGGTCCCACGGGGGGCGCCGGGTTTGCTTTTCCCGCCGGCACCTGAAGCTTAATGAGTGCTGTGACCTTCTTTGCCATTTGTCAGTTACCGCTCGAGCTTCCTTCTGGAGCTTGGGCGTCCTCGGGTCCTACTTCGATCACGTCGAGTTGATCCAGAACCTTCTTTAGTTTCTTGACCTGTTTTTTGGTCGCGACCTTGTCCTCGATCCGCGACAGCGCCTTCTTCAGTCCGTCGAGCACCTCGAGGACCTCCGTGAGAGAGTCCTCGAGCTCGGCGATCCGATCCTCGAGCTTCGTTGTCTCGTTCTTGGTCTCGTGCTCGGAGTCTTCGCCGTCGCCCTCCGAGGGGCTCATCGCGTCGTCTTCTCGACCTGTCCGAAGTCGAGCTCCACGGGCGTTGCGCGCCCGAAGATCGACACCAGCACGCGAACCTTCTGCTTCTCTTCTTTCACTTCTTCGACCGTTCCATTGAACGAGGAGAACGGGCCGTCGATCACGCGCACCGTCTCACCTTCCTCGAAGTGAACCTTCGGCTTCACGGCGATCGTGCCTTGATCGATCTGCTGCGTCAGACGCAGAACATCTTCTTCGCGCACCGCGACCGGATTTCGCGCGTTGCCGACGAAACCGGTGATCTTCGGCGTCGACTTCACGAGATGCCAAGTTTGATCGCTCAGGTCCATCTGCACGAGCATGTAGCCCGGGAAGAACTTGCGCTTCGAAGTGCGCTTCGTTCCACCGACCAGCTCGACGACGTTCTCCGTCGGCACCAGCACCTGTCCGAAATACTCGTCGAGCCCTTCGCGCTTGATGCGCTCCTCGAGGCTCTTCTTCGCGCGGTTCTCGAAGCCCGAGTACGTGTGCACCACGTACCACTTCAGCTTGCGCGACGATTCCTTGATGACCACAGCATCGGGACCTTTCGGCTCCGTTGCGGCGTCCTTTTGGGACGTCTCGATCGCTGCGCCTTCTTCCAAATCCTGTCCGGACACGGCTACGCCTTCTTTCCTATCCGACTGAGCCCGCACTTTAAGCGCGGTGATAGATGAGCCCGGTGAGCGCGCCCCAAACCTGATCGAACAGGCCGAGGATCATCGAGACCACCAGCGTCGTCACGATGACGACGATCGTTGCGGTACGTGTCTCTTTGCGCGAAGGCCACGTTACCTTGCGCAGCTCGTCGAACACTTCGTTGCTGTACTTCCTAACCGGCTCGTTCTTCAGGGCGTAGAAGAAGACGCCGCCTCCGATCGCTGCGCCGAGCACATTGGCGAGCGTGATCGTCCCGAGCAGCGCGGGATTCGGTGCGCCGGCCAAGAGCGCGAGCGAGGTAAAAAGTTTCGACAGTGTCACCGCGACGATCAAGCCGACGACGATGTACGCGAAGATGACGATGCGTTGAGAGCTTCCCACGACTACTTAATCTCCGTTCCCAATGCTTGGAATTAACAGGGCAGGAGGGACTCGAACCCCCAACATGTGGTTTTGGAAACCACCGCTCTACCACTTCGAGCTACTGCCCTATCGACCAAGCTCCTTGCGGAACAGGGCTAACTAGACCGATCGAGAACCGAGTCGCAAGAAGAATTCACGAAGGCGACAACGAAAGCCTACAACCGGATTTGAACCGGTGACCTCTTCCTTACCAAGGAAGTGCTCTACCAACTGAGCTATGTAGGCAGACGACCTGGCCAACAGACCAGGTGGATACATCGAAAGAGCGGGCGACGCGATTTGAACGCGCGACATTCAGCTTGGAAGGCTGACGCTCTACCAACTGAGCTACGCCCGCAAGTAAAAAGACCAAGTTTCACAGAGCCGCGACCTTCCACAGAGCCGCGATGGAGGGAGAAGGATTCGAACCTTCGAAGGCGTTAGCCGCCAGGTTTACAGCCTGGTCCCATTGGCCACTCGGGCATCCCTCCGTGTTTTTGTCTTCGTCTCAAGCTGGCGAATGGAATTGAACCATCAACCCTCTGCTTACAAAGCAGATGCTCTACCCTTGAGCTACGCCAGCATTCCCAAGGGAACCTGCTAGTACGGAACGAGAAGGTTTCATGTCAAGCGCTGCTTCGTTGCCGTTGGATTTCGTATAACAGAACGCCCGCCGCCACCGAAGCGTTCAACGAGTCGAAGGCCCGGGCGAGCGGAATTCGCACCCGAAAGTCGCAGCGCGAAGCCACGGACGGCGAAACGCCTTTGTCCTCTGCCCCCACGACGAGCGCCAGCGCTCCGTCCAATCTCAATGAACCTGCGGGCTCACCGTCAAGGACCGCCGCCGCCGACCAGACGTTCGCTTCCTTCAGCTCGTCGAGCGCGTGCTTCAGGTTCGTCACGCTCAGTATGGGGATGTGGAGCGCCGCGCCGGCGGAGACGCGCACGACCACCGGAGTGAGCTGCGCCGCGCGATCTTTTGGGATCACCACGCCGTGCGCACCGAGCGCCCAAGCGCTTCGCATGATCGCGCCGAGGTTGTGTGGATCGGTCACGTGGTCGACGAGCACGACGAGCGGCGCTTGTTTCGCTTCTTCGGCGGCCGCGAGCATGGAGGCGATCGTCGCTTCGCCGCGGCCGTTCGTTTCGTCTTCGTCGACCATGGCGATCACGCCTTGATGATCAGGATGGCCGACTTTTTTCGTCAGTTCGTCTTTCGACGTCTCTACGACTCGCACGCGCGCGCGCGACGCTTCTTCGCGCAGCTTCTTGGTCGCAGCCCCTTCGTTGCGCGCGACGTGGATCGATCGGATCGGTCGTTTTGCTTTCAACGCTTCCCGGACGACGTTGGCTCCATAAATGATCACGCGCCGGCGATCTCGTCCACGATCCGCTTCGCAGCGCCAGCAGGATCTTTCGCCAACCTGATCGGACGGCCAACGACCAGGTAGGTCGCGCCCGCGCGCACCGCTTCCTTCGCGGTCATCACGCGCGCTTGATCGCCGACCGCATCATCTTGTCCGCGAATCCCGGGCACGACGTAGATCGTGTCTTCCGACAAGGCCGGCCTGAGCGCCGCGAGCTCGTGACCGCTGGCGACGATCCCCGCCGCACCGTTCTTGGTGGCGAGCTGCGCCAGACGCGTGGCGGCGTCCACGATCGGCATTTGAAAGCCCATGTCGTCGAGATCGGATTGCGTGTGGCTGGTGAGAATGGTGACCGCGAGGCAAAGCGGTAACGGAACTCCGGGGATCAGCGTCATGTGCGCGAGCTCGCTGATCGCGCGGCGGATCATCTGTCCTCCGCCCAGCGCATGCACCGTGAACATGCGGACGCGTTGTCGCGCCATCTCGCGGGCGGCACCCGAGACCGTCTCCGGGATGTCGTGGAATTTGAGATCCAAGAAGACGCTCGAACCGATACCGTTGATCAGATCGATCACCAGTGAGCCCGAGCCGGTGAACAGTCTCGGACCAACCTTGAACATGCCGACGTGCGGCGCGAGCAAGTTCACCAGGCGTTCGGCCTCGTCGATGTGATCGACATCGAGCGCGAAGATCAGACGGTCGCGCGCGGTTTTCGGGCGCGGGTAAACAGAAAGCACCTGCGCATACTAGCCAGCCTCAGGAGCCGGTGCTACATGCCCTGATCATCGTGTCTTCTCTGCTCGAAAGCCTGCCGATGTACATGATGATCGGCATCATTTTGGTTATCGGCATCTCGCAATTCAACCGGATCGCGGGCGGTATTTTAGGCGTGGTATTTTGGGGCGCCGTCGCGGTGATCGGATCGGCCGCTTACGATCAAGGTGGAGGTATCGGCGTGCCCGGCTTCCGCTTTTCGCGCGAGCTCTTCTATGGAGTCTGCGGCTTGTTCTCCGCCTTCTCTGCGTTTTCCGCGTACACCGCTTACACCAAACGATCGCGGATCAAACGAGCGCTGCCGCGCGACGACAGCACCACCGACGAGTGATCAATCGAGTCGCGGCTTCGCGTCGAGCGTACGCGTGACGATCGTCGGATCGATCTCCAACGAACGCGCCATGTCCTCGAGGACAGCTCGCTCCGCTTCATCTGCATGACCGTCGGCGAGCGCGATCAAACAGAGATCGCGCAAGACTTGAACGCGGCGGAGCGACGCGACCGAATCTTTGACATCGCTGATGCGCCGATCGAGATCGCGCGCCATCGCTTCGGGATTGGTGCGCCCGGAGAACGAGCCTGCACCGAAAAACTTCTCGAGCTGCGCCACTTCGGGCTCGCTGATCCCACCGGACACCGCGGCGACGCGGATTCCGCCGGCTCGTAAGAGAAAAATGCGCGCGCGGCGCTATCGAGCTCGCCGACACAAGCGAGGCCCGCGCGATCGGCGCTGATCTCCGCGTAGCGCGACCACGCGTACAGCTCGAGCACGACGCCCGCCTCGAGCTGCGACTCGCGCGAGAGCTGCGAAACCGGGACTTCGTGATGCGAAAACATGTGATGACCGAGCTCGTGACCGACGACGAAAGCCAGCTCTTGATCGTCGAACGCTTCGATCAGCGCCGAGGAGAACATCAAAATGCGCGGCCACCTTCGGGACGCACGCAGGCCGCGTTGAAGGTCGCGTCGGCGTAGATGTACAGCTCGATGTCCGAGTCGATCGCCAGCAGCGTCTTCGAGTCGCGCACGATCGCATCGAGACGCGGCAAAATGCGCGGCGTAATACGCACCGAGCTGGCCAACAATTCGCGCCGCACGCCGGTGTCTTGCGCTTCTTTGGCGGTCTTCACCGCGCGATCGATCGTCGGATCGCCGAGGAGCTTCTTCAGCAGCTCTTCATCACCTTTGGCGCGGAGCCCGAGCTTCATCGAAGAGAAGATATCACTCTCCGGCCAACAAACTATAGGTCGCCCACCAGGCCGGATGCGGGAAATGTTTGCGCACGACGAGCTGCGCATTTTTGAGCGCGGTGGCGGCGTCGTTCTTCTTCGACTCGCGATAAAAACGTTTCATCATCATCGCGGCCGCGATGTCGCTGACGTGCATCGTCGTCGCCAAAACGTTCTTCGCGCCGGCGATGGCGAAGCTCTGCGCCAGCGACAACATCTCGTCGCCGGAGATCGTCGACTGCGAAGACGGCGTGGTGCGCGCGAGCATGCTGCTGCAGGCGGACAACACGACCAGCTCGGCTTTCATGTCGCTGGAGAGGATGTCGAACAAGGTGACGCCGCCGTCCGAGACGCGCAGCTCGCCGCCCAAAGGATCGACGAAGCTCGCGCTCCCATCCGCGCTCGCACCGAGGCGGCTGTGGCCCGCGAAGTGAAACACACCGTCCGCGCGCGAGAGCGCGGATAACAAGGAAGCGCGCGTCACCGCTTCGCCGCTCAGGGCTTCGGTGCGCGGATACTCTTCGGCGATCATCTCCAGCTCTTTTTTGGCGTAGGGAAGCGGGCTCTCGGTGAGCACCGCGGCGGGTGCGCCGAGCGCGATGATCGAACGTGAGGTCGCGCCGTCGATCGGTTCCCGCAGCACGCGCGCGGCGGCGCTGGGATCGAGCGCGGAGACCAAGGTGTAGTGATCGATCAAGGCGTCGTTCTCTCCGTAAGGCAGCGCCGCGAACGCCACGTAACGGATCAAGCGGTGCGCGACGATCGCCACGCGTTTTTTCTCCGCGAGCAGCTCTTTGAGCGGCTCGAACAAAACCGCCGCGAGCTGCGCATTCGAAACGCTGATGTCCGCGCGGGCAGTGAGCGCACGCCCATATTCGCGGATGTTTTGCGCCAGCTCTTTGCCGCTGATCGCCGTGCGACGCGCCTTCATTCCGCGGTTGTCGGCGACGAAGGCATAAAGCTCGTTGTCGGTGACGCGATAGACGATCACCGCGGCGTCGGCAGGAAGATCGCGCATCAGATCTTCCACCGAGACCGGCCGCAAAATGCGCGCGAGCTGTGGCTCGGCGATCTCCAAACGGGCGAGCGCAGCGTCCGCGGTGGTCGCGGTCTTCGCTTCGCGCGCCTCACGCAACAGGCGCGGGACATCTTCGGTGGCGAAGGTGATGCGGCTGTCGTCGAGCAGCTCGGTCTGCTCCAAACGTCGCGCCAGATCGAGCACGCTGAACGCTTCCGCGACACGATCTTTGTCGAGCAAAAGCGCGATCAGATCGTCGAAGGCGGCGTACCGTTGCGGGCCGAAGTCGGTCGCTGCGGAACGCCCGGTGATCGAACGGACGATCTTCACCGCGTTCCACAGCTTCTCTTCCGCCTCTTCCAGCTTTTTCTCTTCGCGCAACATCAGCCCGAGCGCACGGTGGATCTGCCAAGCGATCTCTTTGACGTCGAGGCTCTCGGCGATCGGCAGCGCCGCCGCATATTGTTTGCGGGCGAGCGCGTAGTCTTTCGTCTCGCGCGCCAGCTCGCCGAGCGCAAAGAGCGCGCGCAGCTCGTTGTTCGCGTCCTGCACTCGGTTCGCGTATTCCAGGCCTCGTTCCAGCGTGCTCTTCGCTTCTTGGTACGCACCTTTGTAGATCAACGCGGTGCCCAGATTGCGCAGGTCGTAGGCCAGCGCGAAACGATCTTTCAGCCCTTCGTCGATCTGCCGCGCACGCTGAAATGATTCGACCGCGCTGTCGAGATCCCCGAACTCCAAATATGCGCGGCCGAGGTTGTTGTCCTGGGTAGCGATCTCCGAAGGCTCGCGGATCGACTCTGCGAGGCGGCGCGCGTGGAGCAGATGTTCCGTCGCCGTCGATTGTTCGCGGCGACTCATCGCGAGGAGCCCGCACACCGACAAAGCGTAGATGCGGCGCCGGCGTTTCGTCTTCACGGCGGCTTGTTTGTCCGCCTTCATCGTGTCGATCAGCTCGAGGCTCTTGTTGCAGAGATCTTGTCCGCGCCGGTAATCGCCGCGATACCACGAGACGTTCGCCGCCTCGATCACCGCGGAGATCTCCAAGTCCAAACGTTTCAGCTTCACGGCAGCGACACGTGCTTGTTCCGCGCGCGCGGAGGCGGCCGCAAAGTCACCGCTTCGGCGCGCGACGCGGGCGAGATCGATGACTACGGTGTTTTTTTCGTCTTCGCTCTGAGCGTAACGAAGCGCGCGTTCGTAGGCCGAAGCGGCGCGCACCGGATCGGAGAGCCGGTTCAAGTAGATCGCACCCGCGGTGCGCACCGCACGCATCGCTTCTTCGGGCGGAGGTTTTTTCTCGAACGCTTTTTCTTTTTCGAAAGCGGCGATCGCTTCTTCATAGAGCGCGACCGCACGTTTGAAGTCGGCGCGGTTCGTTTCGAAGTGTCGCGCCAGCTCGAAGGTCGCGCGTGCGGCGGCGAGCCCGTCGCCGAGCTTCGACAACTCTTCGTGTGCTGAAGCGAACGTGGCTTCCGCGGTATCGAAGTCGCCCGCCAATCCTTGAAGCCGGCCGAGCATCACGCGCGCGTTCTGCACCGCTTTTTCGTTGGCCGTGGTCTTCGGTTTCGTTTCTAAGAAGGCGATCAGCTCGGTTTGTTCGTCGGCGGCGCGCGCATATTGCGGGGGATCGAGACGTTCCGCGAGCAAGCTGATCATCGCGGGCCACGCAGATTCCAGCGCTTTTGTTTCGCCGGAGGCACGCATCAGACGGATCCAGCGCGCAAACGCCGGCACCGCCGCGCTCCACTGTTCTTTTTTCAAGAGCGCGATCGAACGCGCCTGCGCGCCTTTGAGCTCGGAGCCCGCAAGCGCCTTCGCTTCTTCGGCGCCGAGACGCGGAGCACCGACGAGCGCGATCAGCTGCGCCGCGGGATGGGTCTTGGCTTCGGCTTCGATCGCACGGTTGAACGCGTCGGGGGACGCATCGGCGAGCGTCGCTTCGATCACGCGTTTCGCAGCTTCCGCGGGCACGACATTCGGTACGGCGATCAACGTCCCTTGTCCGCGCAGGCCGAGCACCAAGTCGAGGCGCAACAGCTCGGTGCTCTTCACCGGCGAGGAGCCAAAGCCCGGGGCCGATTCCATCACGCGCGCCAAAACCACGATCGACGCGGGCACGTCGATCGCTTCCAGCGGCAACTCGTCGCGGAACCGATCCGCTTCGCGCGCGAATGCTGCACGGCGATCGTCTTCGTCTTCGAGCGCGCTCGCGGGCTGCGATCCGCGAAGGACGATCACGCTCCGCTCCAACGCGGCCGGCTCGAGGAAAAGTGGTGCTTCGATGATCAGCGTCTCGCGCGCGCGATCTTCCAAACGTTCTGCGAGCGAACGTTCGTCGAGGGACCGCTGTTTCTTTTCGCCGGACGGTGCAGGCGGCGCGAGGGTCCGCTTGAATTCGAGCGCTTCATTCGAGCGAAGGCGTTCGTCGACGGCGAACATCGGCTGATCTTCGTCGCGTCCGATCGCCACGCGACCTTCCGCACCGATCAATTGCACCGTGCGCGAAGCGGCGAGCGCGGTCGGCGCGCTGACGTGTGCCAACGAAGCCGAGAGCTTGCCGCCAAAGATCGAGGGTACTGGTCCTTCGATCAGGAGGTCGGCGAGGAACAAAGTGCGTACCCCTTTGAGCTCCGCCTCGAACGGTTTGAACAAAGCGCCGTAGATCCGCTCCACCACCTCGGCCGGCGGCTGCCGATCGAGCGCCAGAGCAGCGCGGGCCTCGCGGATGGCGAGCACCAGCTCCCTGGGCGAAAGTACAGCTGTACGAAAGGACAGTCGCTCCTCGAGGCTCTCCGCCAGGGTCGCGCCGTTGACGAAGAGGAGACCGAGCTGACCTTCGAGCGGCACAGGGATCAAAAGAGACTCACCGGCGCGGACGTTCTCCACGACCAGATCGGGCAGCTGCGGTTCGGCGAAGATGCGCGCTTTTGCGGCGTCCGATGCTTCGATATCGCGCAGCTCGGCGAGCGCTTTTTTGCGCGTCACCAGGCGTGTTTTTTTCTCGAGGAACACTTCGGGTCCATCACCGCCATGGCTCAGAGCAAGCTCCGCCCGCGCCGCTTCCAGCTGATCGAACAAAATGCGCGCGCGCCGGCCGAGCTCGCGATCGGCGGGATCGACCGCGTTCTCCAGCGACACCCCGCGCTTCGCCGCACCCTCGAGCAACATCGCGCGATCGACGGAGCTAAACGCGGAAGAGAGATCGTTCTTGCCGAGCGCGATCGACGCCGATCGCGTCAAGATCCGCATGGCGAGCGGCAACGCGACCCCGAGCTCTTGAGGATGTGCCGCTTCGAGCTCGGTGCGTGCCTTTTCGAGCGCCGCACCATCCAGGGCGAGCGCGCGCGCAAACGACATCTGAAAAACGAGCGCCGTCCTCCCGAGCGAAACCGCGTGCGACAGCGCCATGGCCCGCGCATGTTCCAGCACCGCCGGCGGACGATCGCCGATCGACGAAGAGAGCTCGGCGCTCGTCGACAATGCAGAGGCGAAGATCAACGCGCCGAGGCCCGGGCCGCCCATGGCGGCATGTCTCGCGGCGAGCTCGAAGTCGGTGCGCGCCGCGATCAACGCCGTGCGTTCCGTGTCGAGCGTGTGCAATACGGCGGGAAGATCCTTCGCCAGTGCGAGCGGCCGCGAGGTCTCCGCGAGCTTCAGCAAAGCGCGGCCGTGATAGAGCCGCGCGAGCACCGCGTTCGCATCCTGCGCAAGGGGCTCCAGGATCGGTTGCGACGCCGCACGGGTCGCGGTGTCGATCGCCTCGATCGTCGCCAAATCGTCGCGCAAAGCAGCGAGCAGCGGATCGATGGACACCACCACCGCGACCGTCGTGGTCGCCACCGGTTTCAACGAAGCTTGCACGGCTTCGATCGATTGCGCGATCGCATCGAAGAGCTCGATGCGCAACCCGAGCTGCGGGTCGCGCGAAAGCTCGATCGCATGATCTTCGACGCGGACCGCGAGCAAACGGCCGCGATCCGCGTGGATAAAAGTTTGATCCGCGGCGTATTTGCCGTTGTTCACCAGACCCGCGAGCTCTTCGTCCGCTTCCGTGAAGAGCTGTTCGGCGCGCAGGCGATCGTTTCGTGCGAGCGCTTCTTTCGCGGCCTGCATCAAGAAGCTGAAACGTTCGCGATGCGTGAGCAGCACCGTCGGTTCCTTGTCGATGCCCCAAGTCGACGGGACATCGTCCATGATCTCTTCAGTGACTGCGAGCCGCGCTTGAGCGATCGCGTTCGCGCGCGACACCTCACCCTGTGCGCGATGGACTTGGGCGGCGAGCGCCAGGTTGACGTCGAGCTCCGCGGAAGGACCGAAACCATATTGCGCGCTCGAAGGATCGGGCGTCGCTGCGACCCACATGGGGATCTCGTCGCCGTGCGCGAGATCCGCGTCCTCCGCGAGCTCGCGTGCAGAGCGCAGATCCTCGAGCGCGCTGTCGAGCATCTCCGGCGTACGTTCCGAGATGGTGAGAAGCTTCGAGGCGGCGCGGTTTCGTTTCGCCAGCACCAGCTTCTCTTCCAACTTGCGCTCTTCCAGCTGCGCAGAAGAACGCGCCAGCGCATCGCGCGAATACGCGTCTTCACCGGCTTGATCGTAGGCGAGCGACAAGGTCCCGTAGAGCTGCGCGAGTCGGGAAGGTTGCGCGATCCTCTTCGCGATCTCGATCGCCCGCCTCGTGGCCATGGTGGAGAGCGCCCATTCTTCGCTCCACACGGCGGCGCGGCCGAAACGTTCGTAATAGACGAGCTCCGCGACCGGCGCCGAAAAACGGTAGCCGGAGATCAACACTTCGACATAGCCGCCCAACGCACGTTTGAAGAAACCGGCGTCGCTGGTTCGTTCGCCGAGACGGTACGAGACGTTGGCGGCATTGAGCACCGCTTCTGATTCGGTCTCCGGATCTTCGGCTTCGGGATTGAGCTGTACCGCGCGTTGATAATCTTCGAGCGAGAGCTCGAGCGGATCGCTCTCTTTCAGGGTCAAAGGGAACAAAGAGCCGAACGCGGTGTTCATCGCGCGCACAAAAGTGCGGCCTGTCCTTTCGAACCAGCCCGGCTTCTCCAGCTCCTGCATCTCCGAGATCCAACCGCGCGTGATGTACGCGTGAGTCATGCGCGGATTGAGACGCAACGCTTCGGCGATCTCTACGCTCGCTTCCTCGAGCGCCGGAGGATCCTCCCAGGTGAGCCCGAGCGCGTACGCATAACGTGCGGTCGGCGTCAGCGGCGAGCGTTCCGCGCGATCGCGTGCGATCTGGATCGCTGCTTCGAGCTGACCTGTCTCTTTGGACAGGGCGAACCAACGGCGGTGCGCGCGGACCTGCGAGAGATCGTTCTCGATGATGCTCGCATATGCGGCTCGAGCCGCTTGGAGATCTCCCCGCTCTTCGGCGAGCGCGGCCAGCTTGGTGCCGACTCGGGTCACCGCTTCACGCGCTTCGATGCCGATCCCGGGAAGATCTCCGTAAGCGGAACGCAGCTTGGTGAACTCGGCGAGCGCCCGCTCCGGCCTGCCGCGCGCTTCATCGACGCGCGCCAATTCTTGAAGCGCACGCGCCGCACGCACGCGATCGGGGCCGGCCTCGATCACCAGACGTTCGAGCTGCAGCGCGGCGTCGTCGTATGCTGTCCTTTCGATCAGGAGCGCGGCCAACATCTCGCGAGCCGCGGCGCGGACCGGTGAATCGCCGTACCGCGGGATCAGGCGCGAAAGTGCGTCGACTTTTTCACGCCAGGCGACGTTCGCCCCGAGCCCTTCGAGTTGCACGCGGACGATCCTTTCGGAGGCCACACGCACCGCTTCCCGCTGCTCCGGGAAACGGGACAACACGCGCGCGTATGCTTCGCCGAGCGCGTCGGGATCGTGCGCGATGCCGAGCAGCTCGATCTGACGCAACATCGCGCGAGCTGCGGAGAACGGTTGATCGGCGTAGGTCTTCGACACCCTCTCCAGCGCATCGATCGCGCGCGGGCGATCGCCGCGATCGACGATCACCTCGGCCGCTTCCAGCGCGACGCGCGCCTGCACACGTGTGGTCCAGTTGTAACTTTCTCGCAGATCATCGAGGCCGCTCTCGGTCGCGCGCAACGCTCGTTCGCGATCGACCGGCGCCAGCGCCACCGCCAAACGCGAGCGTCGCTCGAGCGCGAGCAATTCGACCTCACCGATCCCTTTCAGCTCCGCTTCCGGTGTATTCGGTTGCGCCGGCGAGCCGGCCAGCTCGCGAAAAGTATGGATCGCGAGATCATCGCGCGCGGTTTCGAGATGTAGATTTCCGATGCGCAACAAGGACTGCGCATAGAGCAGCGAGCCGGGCGCCGTCCGCGCCAACGCCGCGCGAAAGATGAACAGGCGCGTGCGCGCGTCGTTGGTAAGCTCGGCGAGCGCGAAATATCTCTCCGGCTTCGCATATTCGGGGAACATTCCGCGTCGCGGCAGGCGCATCACGTCTTGTTGGCGATCGCCTTGCGTAAAGTAGATCGAACGTTCGGTGACCTCTGGAAAAAGATCATTTGAGCGGCCGTCGGTCAGCGGAATCGGTGCTGCGTAGGCGGTTGGTGTTGCGAGAAACAACACATCGAGGTCAACGGCCAGCGACCACAAGCTCGCGAGATCGGTTCCGTCGAGCACTCCGTCGCCGCTGTCGTCGTCCGCGAACCGGACGTAGACCAGGCTCCGGCCGTCCGGCGAAAAACGTGCGAAACCTTCCGGTGCATCACCGATCGTCAGAGCACGTGTCGCAGTATCGGCGAGCCGCAGCGCCACCAAATGTGGATAACGGCGATCGGAGACGCCGGTCGCCGCGGTGTAGACCAAATATTTTCCGTCAGGCGACGGCGCGGGATCGAAGCCCGGGGTCGGCGAGATGCGGCGCGACTCCTCGGATTCGAGATCGATCGCGTGGATCGACTCGAGCCCGATCCCAAAAGCCGAGGTGTAATAGATCGTGCCGCCGTCGGGCGACCACATCGGTTGGCGATCCGCGGTGGTGCTGTCGGTCAGCGGTTCATCTCGGCTCGCCGCTGTTTGGATCTTGGTGACGAAGATGTCGCCCTTCGCATCCTCACTGCGCGACGCAAAAGCGATGCGATCGTTCGCGGGGGAGATCGCGGGATCGTAGTCTTCCGCGGAGACGTCGGTGATCGGGTACGTCGAACGCGTGGCGAAGTCGCGCACCCAGATGTCGAGATTCCCGTTTTGTTCGCTGGCGAACGCCAGATATCGCCCGTTCTTCGAAGCGCTCGGCAAAAGATCGTCTTCCGGGGTGTATGCGGCGACCTCCGCGGAGGCGAGGCCTTCGACGTCGGGATCGTTTTCTTCGGCACCTCCGGCGAGCTGGGTGCCGGAACACGCCGCGAGGAGGAGCGAGATGGCTGCGATCGGCGCGCGCACGGCTTATTTCGGCGCGGCAACGCCTTCGACGTCGCGGTATTCGCCGGGCGCGACCTCTGCGAGCTGTCCGGGTTGCGCGGCGGCGCGAAGCAGGCGCGCGTAGGCTTTTTTGATCTCGTCGAGCTCTTTTGGGCCCGGCGTCGAGCGCCCTTCTTTGCGCGCCAATTCGTAGGCGGCCCAAAGCAGGATCGTCGAGCGCGCTTTGTTTTCTTCGCGCACCACGCGTTCCACCCGCGTGCTGATCGCTTGGTCAGCCTGTACCAAAGGACAGGGTCGCGAAACGAGCGTTCCTTCGAGCGACTCCGCGAGGCAACGTTCTTTCTTCAGCTCGACGACATCGTCCTCGTTGAAACGTTGCAATCCACGCTGCTCGACCGCTTGCGCTTTCAGCACATCGAACGATGGAGCCAGCGGATCGGCGGTCCCGCGCACGCTGGAGGCCCAGATCAATTCATCGTCGAGCTGTTCGTATTCGCCGAGCAGCTGGCGCTCGAGCGCGGTCGGTTTCGCGACGCTGCCGGCGACGCGGATACATCCGGTCGCTGCGAGCAACAGGAGCGGCATGAGCGGCACAGCCACGAAATACAGCCGCGGCATCACGATCGCGAAGTAGCACGGATCGAACGAGCCAACCACCCGAACGTCGCCGCGAGCGCCAGGAAAAAGAGCGCTTTTTGGTACAGCGGCGTCCGGTAACGAAGCACCAGCTCGGCCGCGCCCGCGGGGAGGTCGACCGCGATCAGGTTTTCATCCGTCCGCTTCACTTCGACAGGGCGGCCGCCGAGCTCCGCGGACCAGAACGCGTGGTGACTCACCTTCAACACGGCACGGGTGGGCTCGGGCAACGTCAGGCGCGCGCGGTGTTCGGTCGCGGTTTGAGCGGTTTCGATCAGCGCGGCGGCGGTCGAGCTGAAGGCGTACATCGACGCGGCGTGCGGCGCGCGGTGGAGGCGATAACCTTCGCGTGCGTAGACCACTGTCCATTTGGACAGGTCGACCAAATCGACCTCACCGTAGCTGATCGCAGTGTCGATCGCGTAGAGCTCGGTCTGTCGCGGCGAAAAGTCGTAAGCGAGGAGCTGCTTCAGGCTCTTTGAATCATGATAACCGCGCCCCGCGCTCATCAAGGTGTCGCGACGGGCGCGCGCCCCGACCAAGGCACTAAAGATGTGTCCGCCGGTGCCCAACTTTTGATGTGTGAGGTAACGCCCGTGGGTTTCGCTTTCCACCCGCTCGATCAGCTCCACGAACGCGGGATGGCCGTCGTCGAAGGTGACGAAGAGGCGCTCGATCTCGGAGCGTCGTTCCGCGGCGCTGAAGACGGCGAGAAGGAGCAGCGCCCACGGAAAACGGCGGAGCGCGAACGTCAGCGCAATGGCGGCGAAGAGCAACGCGGCGAGCTGCAGCGCGGCGGCGAAACGGATCGCGCTGAACAGCGGTGCGACCCCGGCGACCAGGGCGAGCGCCGCGCCGGAAAAGATCCACAACGCGCGCGCCGCACGTCTCCTGATCGAAAGGACAGCTCCGGCGAACACCGCTATCGAAAGGAGCGGCAGGCGATCGAAGTCGAAGAGCTCGCCGCCGAAGAGCAGCTCGAAGATCGCTGAAACCGGCAGTCCCAGATCTTCAGTGGTGCGCAGCGGGAAGCCGCCCATTCCTTCGAGATTGAGCAGCAGCGGCAACCAAAAAAATGCGCTGAACGGTAAAGAGCACAACACGATCGCCGCCAGGCGGCGCGGGCGTTCCACAGTCGCCGCGGCGGCGAGGACAACAAAGAGCGCGAAGTACGGATGGCACACGGTGAGCAGCGCCAACAGTAAAACGCTGCGAGGAAACCGTGGCTTTTCGGCGCGGAGAGTCGCGAGCACCGCACCGAGCACCAGCGGAAAGAGCGCCATCCCGTAGAGCTGTGTGTACAGGCCGCCGCCAGCGATCGAGCTGAGCGCAAAACCAAAACGTGTCGGATCGGCGATACTGATCGAAAGGACAGCGAGCACCGAAGCGAAAAGTCGATCCGCTCCGGCCCAACGTGCGCCGAGATAACTGGTGAGCGGAATCAGCGCCGAAAGAAGGACGAGCGACGCCTTGAAGGCAGCCATGGCGTCGAGCTCGAACACGGCCACCAGCGCGCCCATGAACAGCGCGGGGAGCGGTTGGTAATAAAGGAACAGCGGATAACCGAGGTTCGCTCGCGGACACCAGAAGTCGGTGCTTCCGCGCGCGAGCGTCTCCGCGACGGTGAGCACTTCCGCATAGTGCGAAGAGGCGTCGTCGCCGAGCGGTGCGCCGCCCGCCCAAAATTGTCGAAAGGCGGTGAGCACCGACAGCGAAAACGCCGCGAGCACGGCGAAGTACACGCTGCGTGGCAGCTCTCTCATCGCGCCGTCAAAGCCTCGAAAGCGCGCGCGACGGCGTCCCAAGAATGGTTTTGTTCGCGCAGCGCGGTGCGCATCGGCGCAAAAAGATCTTCGTCGAAATAACGATCGATCGCTGTCGCCAGCGCGAGAGGGTCGTCGGGCGGGACGATGAACCCTTCGACGCCGTCCTCGATCGTCTCGGCCAGCCCGCCCGCAGACGTGGCCACCACCGGCAGCTCGAAGTGGCGCGAAAGCGGCAACACCCCGCTCTGACTCGCCGACCTGTACGGAAGGACGGCGAGGTCGGCGGCGGAGAAATAGGTCGCCACTTCGGCGTCGGGGATCCAGCGATCTTCGAGCCGCACGCGCCCGCCGAGCGCCTTCAGCTGCGTTTGGTACAGCTCCCGTTTTACGTAGAGCTCGCCGGCGACCAGGAGGCGATATTTCTCCCGCGAGCGCAATCGCGGGAGCGCGGCGAACAAGGTGTCGAGCCCTTTGTAGGCGCGCACCAAACCGAAGAACAACAACACACGTTCGTCCGCATCGAGCCCGAGCGTCTCGCGAGCGAGCCGGCGATCGATCTTCGCGCCCATCTCCACCGGCGCCGGGTGTGTCGTCCGTTCGATCGGCGTGTTTGGCGCGAGCGCGCGGACTTGGGTTTCGACGTTCTTCGACAAGACCAACACACCGCGCGCGCGCCGGTAGAGGAGCCGTGAAACGAGCCGCATCCCGGGCATCGGTTCGTGCGGCAGCGCGTTGTGACAACAGTAATACGCAGGCACACGCGACAGCTCGGCGATCATCGAAAAACAGGGCGCGAAGAACGGCGTCCAATACATGAACAACACCCCTTCGACGCCGGTAGCGCGGAGGCGGTTTGCGGTGCGACGCCAGGTGCGCGGATCGAGCGCGTCGATCAACGGTGTGTTGGGAACGTCGCTCGCACCGGCGTGATCTTCTTGAGTGCGCCCCGGAAAAAGAGCTCCTGGATAAAGGCGCGTGAAGCTGATCAGCTCCACGTCATGGCGCGCACGCAGAGCCCGCACGAAGTTTGCGGTGAACTGCACGATGCCGCCGCGCAGCGGAAAAGCCGGCGCAACGACGGCGAGCTTCATCGGGCCTCTTTCAGCGTCCGATAGATCTCCACATAACGGTCCGCGCTCGCAGCGATGGAGAAACGCTCCGCTTGTTTGCGGGCCGCAGCGCCGAATCGGTGCAGCGTGGCGCGATCTTTTTGCAGCGAGAGGATTGTTTGGGCAAGCGACTGCGGATCATCCCTGTCCACTTGGACACCTGTACCGTCGATCAGGCGACCGAGACCCGTCTTGGTTGCGACCACCGGCACCCCGCTCGCCCAAGCTTCGAGGATCACGTTGCCGAAGCTCTCATTGTTCGACGGCAAGACCAAGAGATCGGCGGCCGCCAATAGTCGATCGATGTCCCGGCGGGGACCGAGCGCACAGGCACCTTCGGGGATCGGCTCGGGACCTGCGCCCGCGAGCAACAATCGAGCGTTCGATTGAGCGCGGACGATCCGCCAAGCGCCATCGAGCACGCGCAGACCTTTTCGCGCGATCAGTTGGCCCGCGTAGAGCACGACAAAGATGTCTTCCGAGAGCCCGAGCTCGCGGCGCACCTCGGCGCGTTCCGCGGGCGACGGACGAAAACGCTGAAGATCGACGCCGTTGGACACGCGAAACAGACGTGCGCGAGGGATGCCGAAGTCCAACAGCTCCGCCTCGAGCTGGTCGCTGAGCACGGCGAAGTCGATCGTGCGCATCAGCCGCCTCAACAAACGGTGCGCGCGGTGGGAAGCGATCTTTTGCAGCTCACCCTCCGCGCCGCCGAGGCTCACTTTGATCAACATCGGAGTGTTCCGAGCTCGGGCGGCGAGCGCGGCGCCGAGGGCCGTCGCCGAGAGTGTGTGCGCGTGAAAAACGTCGAAGCGCGGCGCGAAGGCCAAGCTCGACGCGGCCAACAATCTCGCGGCGGGCGCGGTGGGCGCCGGAAGCAGACGAAGACCCAACGCGGGGCGCGCACGCTCATCGGTGGTGGCTAGCTCGACGTCGACACCTTTTTCACGAAGCGTTTTGGACAAAGCCAGGGCTTGGAGCGGCGCGCCGGTGAGATCGAAAGGCGCGAGGCGCTGCGAGATCATCAACACGCGCATCGTTGCTCCGGCGAACGGGCGCATTGTAGCCTCAAACGTGGTGGAATCGCTCGCGACGATCGTCGTCGTTCCGCGCGAGCGATTCAGCTTCGCGCTGGAATCTTTGCGCCACCTGTACCAACGGACAGGTACGCCCTTCGAGCTGATCTACGTCGACGGCGGCTCACCGCGGCCGATCGCGCGCGAGCTGTTGCGTGAGTCTCGCGCGCGTGGCTTTCGGTTGCTCCGTTTCGAGCACCACCTCACGCCGAATCGCGCCCGAAATCTGGGCCTCGCCGAGGTGAAAAGTGAATACGCGGTGTTCGTCGACAACGACGTTTTGGTCGAAGACGGTTGGCTCGATGCGCTCCTTGGCTGCGCCGAAGAAGAACAGGCCGCGTGTGTAGCCCCGCTTTATCTGCAGGGCCGTCCCGAAAAAAGGGTGGTCCACATGGCCGGCGGTCACGCCCGGCGGATCGGGCGCGGTTATGAAGTGGTCGAACGACATCAGGGCCGGGCGCTCGACGAGGTCCTGCCTTCGTTGGCGCGCGAACGCACGGAGCTGTTCGAGATGCACGCGGTCTTGTTTCGCGCCGCCGTGTTGCGCGCGGCCGGTGCCTTCGACGAAGGATTTTTCAACACGCGCGAGCAGGTCGATCTCTCGTTCACCTTCGCGAAGCTCGGCGCGCCGATGTGGTTCGAGCCGAAAGCGCGCGTGGCTTATGTGCCGCCGCCGCCGCTCGAGCTCGGAGATCTGTCGTTCTTTTTGCGCCGCTGGAGCGAGGCCTGGACGCGGCCGACGCTCGAACATTTTCACGCGAAGTGGGAGCTCTCGAACGAGGACACCGATCGAACGATCAGGTGGGTGAGGAAGGCGCGTTTTCGCGGGATTTTCGGGGGATGGCGGCGTCGATGAGCAAGAGCGCGGCGAGCGCGAACCAACCGAGAAATCGTGAGATCACCGCAGCGAGCACGGCCGCGGTCGGATCGGTGTCGAGCGCCAGGGACGCGAGAAAAGCCGCACCTTCGTAGGTCCCGGCGCCGCCCGGAACGCCGGGGATCATGCGGCCGAGCGCGGCGAAAGCACCGGCGATGAAACCAAAAAGCACGCTGCCGCCGGCGATCGCCGCGAACACCAGAGCGAAAGCGTAGGCGCCGAGCACCGCACGCAACAAAGACACGGCCACCACGGGGCGGTGATCTTTGGCGAAGACCAAGAGCGCGGCGAGGCCGAAGGCCACAGCGAGCGCGGCAAGAACATACTGTCCTTTAGACCAGGACACGGAAGCGACCAACAACACGCCCGCCAAGCCGACGCGGAGGAGCGCCAGGAACGCGAGCGCTTTGACGATGGCGCTCTTCGGGCTCTGGTGGACGCGTTCGAGATAGAGCCATTTGCCGGCGAATGCGCCGAGCGGAAAGGCGAACGCGGCCAAGGTACCGCCGCTGGAGACGCGAAAATATTCGCGCGCATCGAGCTCGCGGGCGATCGGGCGCAAAACGCGCACCGCGGCGAGGTTGTCGAGCAACAAGCCGAGCGCACGCAACAACATGCCGAGCCCGAGGATGGAGAGCGGGACGCGGGTAAGTAGGAGCAGCTCTTCGCGCTCGAGATAAAGATGAAGCGCGAGCGCCGCGACCGCGACGGCCGAGATCCACGGGCCGAGCTTTTTCACCGATAGAGCCACGGGTGCCGCCAAGGATGTGCGGCCGCATCGGCTGCGGTCGCGATGGAAATGATCGAAAGGCCAGCGAGCACGGCGCGCCCGTATTTATGGGCCAAAAGGTGTTCCAGCGGTTCGCGCATCGCCAACAGCCACAGCGGAGTCAGCCAGATCAACCATCGTGGCCCTGCGGCGATCCCTCCGTAGTTCGAGGTCTTGGTGAGATAGAAGCCGATCGTGAGTATGGTGCAGAAGATCGCGACGTCGAGCAGGGCTTCTTGGCGCCGGATCGCCGTGACCGCACAAAACACGACCGGCAACATCGCGAGCGGCAGCGGGAGCTCGAACGATTTATACATCGCGCGCGCGAGCAACACCGCCGTGACGAAGACGAGCACCCGCACCACTGCGCGAGGCGGAGCGGACATCTTGCCGAAAGCCAGGATGAAGATCGGAGTCAGCGACAACACGCCGTGATGCCCGGCGAGGAAGTGAAAGACGTAAACGAAGATCCCGTCTTCACCGCGATCGATCCCCACCGGCGCACGCCAGTAGCTCCCCTCGAACTTGAACCACAGCTCGGAATCGCGCCGAAAGAAGAACCAGGGATCCTCGAACGCCAGCACCGTGGTCAACAAAAACGCCGAAAGCGGAAGTACTACCCCTGGCAAGAAGTACAGGAGGAAACGTTTCGGATCCGACCGTGCCAGCAACACCCCGAGCGCAAACACCAAAGACCATGCGGGAAGCTCGAGCGCCGCCGCAGTGGACGCCGCGAAACCGGCTCCGAAATAAAACGCCGGATGCCTCGAGCCGCGGTTGAGCTCATCGAAAGCCGCGAGCGCGAAGAGCGCAAAACAAGCGGCAGGAACGTGGTTCGTCAGCGACGAGGCAAACGGTGCGACGAAGGTTCCGAAACCGGCGATCGCCAGGAGCGGAGTGGCCGCAGGGACAGCTATCCTTTCGAACAAGCGTCGCAGCAGCAGCAGATAGAGCGCAAACGGCAAGGCATTGAACAACAGCAGGATCCAAGGGATCGACTGCTCTAGCGTCGAACCGAAGACCTCGCGCGCGAAGGCGTACGGGAGCGCCGCCAGCGTCGCCAAGAGCGGTGGTTTGCTCGACAGATAGATGCCGCGCCGGGGATCGAGCACGACATCGGCGACCAGCGCCGTCGCGCGTTCGCTGTCGATCACCAAACCTTCGACTTCTGCGCGGTAGCCGAGCGCGTAAGTGCCCTCCTCCACCAACGCGCGCACCGTCTCCCAACGCGAACGATCGTTTTCGCTGTCGGGTGGGCCCGCGGAAAAGATGCGCAGGCAGACCACGAAAACCGCCGCGGCGAGCAACGCGCGGTTCATCGACACACCGGTTTGTACGCCAGCGCGGCGATCGCCACGAGCATACTGTTTCTCGCGAAGAGCAACGCGAAGCCGAGCGCATCGGGGCCCGCGCCCGCCCGCAACAGGTGTGTTTGATAGAGGTACGGAAAGATCGCCGTCGTCACTGCGGCGGCCGCCAAATAGAGGAGCGAGATCCGCGGAGGTGCGAGCGGGATCAGCGGCAGCAGCAGCAACATGAACTGCGGGGAGAGAACCTTCGACAAAGAAAGCGAGAGGCTGAGGAAAAAGATAAAAACGATCGGAAGATCAGCTGTCCTCTTGGTCAGGTAGCTGAACACGGTCACCGCGACCAGCATCACCACGGAAAAAACAGCCGCGATCGCGCCCGAATTCTCCACGTGGTGCGCCCCGAAACGCGCCACCACCTGCGGATCGCCGAACCACAAAGAGAGCAGCGCGGGCCACGACTCGAGCTGGGCTTCGCGCGCCGCGTGGAACCAGACAAAGCCGAAGACCTCGATACCGTCGAGCACCACGAAAGGCGCGAAACACAACAAGAGATAGAACGCCGCTTCGAGCATCACCGCGCGTTTTCGGCCGGGATACTGCAGGACGAAGATCGGCAAGAGCACGAAGGGGATCAGCTTGAAACCGATCGCCGCACACAAAGCGATCAACCCCGCACGCGAGTGCCCGCGGATCGCGGTGTACAAACACAACAACCCCGCGAGGAGATCGAGGCGGGTGTAGAGAAGCGGCGCGAGCAGCACCCCGCCCACGATGTAGATCGACAAAGAGAAGGCCCGTGCGCCGCGCAAAATGAGGATCATGAAGATCGCTGCGTCGACCAGCGCCATCATCGCCCGGTAGAGCAGTTCGTAACGTGCGCGAAACAGGTGCGCGCCATGGCCGAGCGCAGGCAGCGGCAAGAGGTATGCGGGCACGCTCAACCAAGCGACGGCCAGCGGCGGATATTCGATCTGTTGTTCGGCGGGAACGTCGCCGGCGGCCGCACGTTGTGCCCGGTGCAGCTCATAAAACGGCACCTCTTCGAGCGCCGCTTGTCTTCGTTCGAGACCATACTTTGCGTAGAGGTCGACATCGCCTGCGTCCGGTGAAAGGTCCCCGAGTACGAAGGCGCGGCTGACGAGGAACGCGCCGGCCAGGATCAGGAGCGTGATCCGCGCCGGCATTCGTTCGCGGAATCTCGCACATCGATCACCGAATTTCGATGGAGCGTGTAAGATGCACGCATGCGGTGGCTCGCGAGCACCTGGTTGAAGCGCCTCGGTCAGCGGCTCGGCTTCACGTTGATCGAGATCATGGTGGTCGTGGGTATCGTCGCGCTGCTCGTGGCGATCGCCATTCCCACATCACAAAAGGTGATGGACATGGCCCGCTGGCGATCCGCGTCGCGCATTTATCTCGGCAATCTCCGGCTCGCGCGAACGATCGCTCTCACCGGTGCAGGACGTGCGGCGGGCTTCGGCGGTGGCACGGGAACCGGCGCGGTCACCGATCAGATCCGCTTCGCCGGCGTACGGCTCTTGTCACCGCAGAGCTACGCGGTGTTCGTCGACGAGGACAACATCTCGGGCAACGGCAACGAGAGCTTCGTCAAAGTGCAGAGCGTGCTCGACAAAGATCTCTCCACGACGATCACTTTCACGCCGATCGCGGGCAACGGCGAGGTCCGCTTCGACCGAAAAGGCATGGCCGTGCTCAACGCGCCGTACAGCACCCGAATCCGCATTCAGGATATGCGCGCGTCGAGGCAGTACACCGTCGCGGTCAGCGCGGCCGGTGCGGCACGTCTGGAAGAGTGATCTTTTGCGGCGGACTCTTAGGGCGTGGGTACGAGGCCGTTCGCTTTGATGATCGGTTGCGCTTCGGCAGAGCGCGCAAACTGCACAAATTGATCTTCGAGAGGGCTCGGCTGGCCATTGGTCACCAAGATCATTGGCCGCACGATCGGATATTTCTGCGCGGCAATATTTTCCGCCGTGGGATCGACGCCGTTCACCGGCAACAGCCGCACCGATTGAATATTCGGCGTGTTCACCGCGATGAAACCGACCGCGTTGCGCCGTGTCGCTACCAATTCGAGCGCGACCTCTTTGTCTTCGACCTTTTGATACGGCGAAGCGGTCATCGAAGTGATGCCGTAGTGCGCGGTGAAGATTTCGCGCTGCGGTCCCTCTGTTTTGTCGACCACCTCGATCGGTGAAGAAGGACCGCCGACCGCCGCCCAATCGCGGATGTCACCGCTGAAGATCTTGCGCACTTGATCGTCGGTGAGCATCACCGTGTTCGCCGGATTCACCATCACCGCCACACCATCGACCGCGATGGAAAAAGATCGCAGGTCCAGGTGCTCCGCGGTCAGCGACTTCGAAACCATACCAACATCGCAAGCTCCGGAGCGCGTGTCCGTAATTCCGTGCGAAGAACCTTTGCTCTCGATCTGGGTTTCGATGTGCGGATTCTTCACCTGAAAGGCCGCCGCAATCTCCGCGATCATCGGCGCCATGGAGGTCGAACCAGAGATGCGCAGCGAGCCCGCTTCTTTGGAGCATGCCGACAAGAGGAACAACGGGGCGAGCTTCAACCAGCGCACAAAGCGAAACTAACACGCGCGCTCAACGCGACCAACGACCGGGGATCGCGTACTTCCGAGCGAGGTGGCGCTCGACCGCTTCGATCTCTTTGTCGCTCAAGCGGCGCCCATAGATCGCCAATTCTGCCAGCGCACCGTCGAGGAAGTCGGAGGCATCCGCGCGATCGTATTCCTGGCCGATCGAGCCGAGCACGGCGTCGCTGTAACGAACCGGCTCGGTGATGCGTTCGCGCAATCGTTCTTCGCCGTTTCTGCGCACGAGCGCTTCGTCTGCGGAGAGCGCGACGGTGTAGATCGCGAATTCTTCGACCGGGATCGGCGCGGATTCGAGGTGCGGTGGGCCGCTCGAAGGTGTGGTCTTCAGACGGATCCCGCCGTTCGCCGAATATCCCGCGCGAGTGACGTCGCCTTCACCGCCGGCTTGTTGGACCGCGTACACGTATTGATGTTTCGTCGCGGCCGCGGAAGCGACGTAAAATGCGGTCATCGAGGTCTTGTCGCGGAGAAGCGAGGCGATGCCATCTGCCGCGAGCCAATCGTTTTCGCCGTCCAGCTCTAAAACGGGGAGCCCGTTCAAACGTGCAGCGCGAAACTTCGGTGCGGTGTCCGGTGAACGCGCGAGCGCAGTCGCGTTATTTCCGCCTTTATCGGGCCACGAAGTGATCGGATCGCCGTCCGAGGCGGTCAGCGCATCCGCCGCATACCACGCGAGCAAACCGTCGATGTCCGGCGGTGCAGTGGGAGCGAGGCGACCTGTCATAAAGATCAGGGTGACCAAAAGGACAGCGACCACCGCCAATCCGGCTGCGATCCACGGCGTATAAGAACGCCTCTTTTTGGCCGCGGTTTCGAGGTTCGGCTGCGCTTTCGGCGGGACGGTGCGCAACACTTCGTCGGAATAGTCGAGCGCAAAGAGCGCGGCTCGCATCTCATAGGCAGTACGAAAACGTCGCGATGGCTCGCGCGCCAAAGCTCGCTGCACGATATCTTCGAGGCGCGGATCGAGCGGCGCCGCGAAACGCGACATCAAAAACGGCGCTTCGGTCAGCTTCGCGGAGATGAGCCCGATCGCGGTGTCCGCTTTGAACGGCAGCTCGCCGGTGATCATGCGAAACAACATCACGCCCGTGGAATAGAGATCGGCACGTGCGTCGACGGCTTCTCCTTCCGCTTGTTCGGGCGCGACGTAGGCCGGGGTGCCGGTGAAAGCGCCGCTCTCGTTCGCCCCCGCCGCACCGACCGTGGCGATGCCGAAGTCGCAGACTTTGACGACTTCGGCGTAGCTGCCGCCTTCTTCGCGGCGTTTGGAGATCATCACGTTGCCCGGCTTCAAGTCGCGGTGAATGATCCCTTCTTCGTGCGCGGCACCGATCGCCGCGAGCACTTGCGAGGTGATGTTCAAGGCACGCGCGATCGGCAATTTGCGCATCCGTTTGAGGATCGACTCCAACGTTTCGCCGCGGATCAGCTCCATGACGATGTACATCGAAGCACCGTCTTGACCGACGTCGTAGACGCGTACGCTGTTCGGGTGATCGAAACGTCCCGCTGCACGGGCCTCGCGGGTGAATGTTTCGCGCGAGCTCGCGTCGACCTTCGACATCAGCTTCACCGCGACATCGCGATCTTTTTTCGTATCGCGCGCGCGGTAGACCACGCCCATCGCGCCTTTGCCGAGGAGCTCTTTGAGCTCGAGATGTCCGGCGATCGCTCGGCCGAGCAGCTCGCGATCATCGACACCGGCCACGACCGATCCTATAACGCATGCGTCGCGTGCGGGAGCGTATCCACCTTTGGCTCCCCTATTTCGCGATCGCTGCTGCGACCGCGCTCAGCCTACTTTTGGAAGGGACCGAGCCGCTCGCCCAAACGGGCCATTGGTATCAGTGGCTCACGGCCCTGATGTTGGTCGTGCTCGGAGCCGCGGCCTTCGCCAACACGCGTTGGCCGCTGATCTTGCGGGTGCTCGCCATCTTCGGGGGACCATTTTTGGCGGTCGACGAAGTGCTCGAGCTGCATGACTGCATGAAGCTGGTCTTCGCCGAAGACTTCGCCGGTTGGCCGATCCGCGATCCGGTGATGTTGCTCTACGGTGTGGTCGGCGCGCTCTGTTTTTTGGCCGGGATCCGACGGGTCGTTTGGTCACGGGCGGCGATCTTTCACCTCGCAGTCGCGGTGCTCGCCGTCTTCTTCGCGCTCGGACACGACGTCTTCGGGTGGTTCAAGCCGGCGCTCGATCGGGCCGGTGAAGAGATCTGCGAGCTCACCGCGGTGACCGCGATGGCGGCCTGGTCTTTTGGACAGGTAGCGCACCAACGCACCTTCACCCGAACCTCGGTTGCGCGCGCGGCGGCCCTCCTGGCCTTTTGTACAGCATTGGCCTTCGCCTTCGGCGTGCCCTACTCCCTGGGCCGCGCGGAGATCTGTCCGGAGATGTTCGGCGAAGAAGAATAACTTAGAAGTCCGCGAGCTCCTTAGAGCGGAATGCCGTATTTGTTCCCCAGATACAGCTCGAGATCGCGCGCTTCGTTTGGGTCGAGCGCGCGACCGAAAACCGCGAGCTCCGCCAGCTCACCGTCGAAGAGATCGGAAGGTTTGCCGGGTCCGTCCCATTCTTGTCCGAGCGTGAACATCGTCGAGTCGAGATAGCGGATCGGCGGATCGATCGCCGTGGAGAGACGTTCCTTGCCGTTGAAACGGATCAACAAACGATCCGGCGTAAAGGTCATCACCACCACGCCGAAACCGAACACTTGGAGCGGCTCGCTGTCGGCGTACGGAGGTCCGAGCGTGTTCGTGGTCTTCGCGCGCAGCCGTTCGCCTTGCGCATAACCGCCGCGCGCGATGTTGCCGTTGAGGTCCCTCGGTTGGATCGCGAAGACGTATTGATTGCGGTCGGTGTGGACGCGACCGACGAAGACCACGGTCATCGAGCTTTTGTCGCGCAACAAACCCGCGAGCGCTTCGGATTGCAGGTAGTCGTTCTCGCCGTCGAACACGACCGCGGGCAGACCGTTGATGCGGCGGCGTTTCAACTGCGGTTGAGAGGCGGGATTTTGTTGTGTCGCGTGGAGCTCGAGCCCTCCACCGTCGAACATCGAGGGGACGGGATCATCTTCTTCGAGATTCAACGCGTCTGCTTTGTACCAACCGAGCAGACCTTGAAGCTCACTGGGCAGCCGCGCTTGGGCCGCGCTCGTCGAACGCAGCGAGCGGAGCGCGAACATTCCCACGAGCGCCACCAACAACAAGCCGACACCGATGGCGATCTTCATCTTCGCGGCGGCGGGAGCTTTCGGCTTCGTCGGCCACGGCGTCGACGCGCTCATCGTGCTGAACGCCTGTGCCTGCGGCGGCGGTGTTCGGTGTGCCGGCGCCAAAGTGAAGCCGCGCGAAGCCATGGGATTCGAGGTGTGCGCCGGATTCGACGAGGTAGTGGACGGATTCGCAGCCGGGTTCGAGGTGTGCGTGCTCGGCGGCGCGGTGTCGTGCGGCGAGACGTTCGGGATCACACGCGAGTGGACTTCCGAGAGTGTCTCACCGATGTCCAACAGCGCCGTGCGCATCTCGCGTGCAGTCTGAAAACGCAGATTGCGATCGCGCTCCATGGCGCGGAGCAAAAGTGCTTCCAGCCGCGGGTCGACGCCGGGGACGTATTCGGAGAGTTTTTTCGGCGCTTCTTTGAGCCGAGCGGTGATCATTCCGACCGCTGTTTTTCCGCTGAACGGCAGGCGCCCGGTGATCATCCGAAAGGCGATCAAGGCCAGAGAATAGAGATCGCTGCGCGCATCGAGGGGCGTGCCGCGCCCTTGTTCGGGCGACATATACGCGGGCGTGCCGAAGATCGTACCTGCACTTGTGGCCACTGCGGTCGGATCGTTGGGATCACCGGTGTCGACGATCTTCGCGATCCCGAAGTCGCAAACTTTGACCCACTCTTTGTATTCGCCGCGATCATCGCGCTTCAGCGTGAGCATGATGTTCGCCGGCTTGAGATCGCGGTGGATCACGCCCGCTTCGTGCGCCGCGCTCAGCGCAGACAATGTTTGGCAGACGATGTCGATCGATTGGCGCACCGAGAGCTGCGGCGTCTTCTTCAACACTTGGTCGAGCGTGTCGCCTTTGATCAGCTCCATGGCGATGTAGAGGAGCTTGTCTTCGCCGTCTTCGCCGTAGTCGTAAACCGCGACGGAATTTGGATGATCGAGACGGCTGGCCGCGCGTGCTTCCGCTTTCAAGCGCAGCCCGACTTTGGGATCGACACGCGCGTTGAGCTGCAAAACTTTCAGCGCGACGGTCTTGTCGAGGCCGGTGTGCTGCGCTTTATAAACGCGCCCCATCGCGCCCTGGCCGAGCAGCTCGAGGATCTCGAACTTGCCCGCGATGATCCGGCCGATGAGCGCGTCCGAGCTCACAACTTACGGCTCACCCAAACAAAAGCGGCCAGCATGAGTATTGCCGCGCCGATGGCCAATCCACGGCGTACAAAAGGGTTGCTCGGAGCGACTCCTTTATCCTCGAGCGGCACGAGCTGCACCTTATCGATCGTCGCACCTTCCAAGCTGAACGCTTCCAGCGACGCGCGATCGCCGTCGAGGATGATCTCCGTCCAATTGTAGACATCAGCAAACACGCGCGAGCCCTCGACGATCCTGCGCCTCGCATAGAGCGGAGCGCCACCACCACCCGCGACGATATAAGTAACGCCGTTTTGCACCAAGCGTTCGTAGATGTGATCATGTCCACCCAGCGACGCGGTCACCTGGTATTTTTCCAAGAGTGAGCTGATCGCACGGCCATGGCGATGTCCACCGTGCGGCCCTGAAGAGAGCGGACCGTGGTGATAAGCCACGAAGACGAACTTGGCGTCGCCTTTCTCCTTCAAGACGCGCTCCAAAAATGCGAGCTGCGGCGAGCCCGGGCTGAGATCGGCGTTCGAATCCAAAGAGATGAACAGCGCGGGTCCGACGCGCACGTGAAAGACGGCGCTCGGCGCGTTGAGCTCGCGCGCGATCGCATCCTTCGGCGGCGGCAGCGCTTCCATCGCTTCCTTCAAACCGTCGACCTGTTTGCCGCCCCACAACTGCGCGATCTCGTGATTGCCGAGCGCGAGGATCAACGGACGGCGCGACGAGATCGGAAGGGAGGTTGATAGATGTTTGACCCAACCGGATTCATCGCCCGCGTGCGCGACGACGTCGCCCGTATGCACCATCAGATCGACGTTCCGCTCCGCCATGTGTTCGAGCAAGACACGGTGGGGCTCCGAGCCTTCGCGGCTGTCGCCGTAGACCGCGATACGGAGCTTGTCGGGTGTGCCGATCGGCTCGACCCGCACCGCATGCGCAGGCTCGGCACCGAGGAACAAGCGATAGTCGACAGCACTGTCCTTTGGTACAGGTAAGCCGCTGAACTGATGGCGCGTCGAAGTTAGGCTCGACGACTTCGTGAGCTCACCCCAAGCGAGCGATGCCGTCGCGGGCGAGGTCAGCGAGACGGTCAGCTGCAGCTCTTGGCCGTCGGTGGTGGCGAACGTCAACACCGACCCGAGCAACAGCGCGGGCGCGCTCATATCCCGGCATCCGTCGGCGGCGAGAACGTGTCGCCGGGGAGCTTGCACACGCGGCGGCGCGTCGAGGAATCGAGGCGTACTCTTTCGGCGTTACACTCGAGATCGCCCGGACAAAAATAGCTCTCTTCTTCGTCGCAGAAAGCGAGCGGCGGCGCGTAGCTCGGCGTCGGCTCGAAGCTGGCTCGATCGCGGCAGCGGAAGTCGTCGTAACGATCGTTGACGAAATCGTGCGGCAAACAACGTTGTCCTTGGTCGCAGCTCTCATCGTCGTCGCATTCGCGCCCGACGAGGAAGTCGCCACGCTGATCGAGAGTACAGGCGGCAAAAAAGAGCACCAGGGCCGCTGCGAAGGCGCGCAATTTCACCACCGGGCTCCGATGAAAGACAAAGTGCCGCCCTCGGCGACCGCGCTCGGCGCTCTGTCGGAGATCGTCGCGTCGATCAACATCCACACCAAACCGCCGACGGCGACCACTGCACCCGCGCCGGCGACGATCGAACCGGTGCGAAAGCCGGAGATCGCATCTTGGCGCACCGCGCTCGCCGTCCCCGAGCTCGGCGTGGTGATCAGATAACGTTCATCGCCGGAGAGCGCGTTGTAATCATTTTGCGCGCCGCTCGCGAGCACGACACCGACAACGGCGAGGCCGAGACCCACGCCGGTCGCGCTCCAAGCGAACGGATTGGCGAACGCCGAAGGCCGGGTGTCGACGTCGACATCGGTGGGAACCTCGAGCGCCGAAACACCGCTGCCTTCGCGGCGCGAGGTTTTGTCGAACGGGGAGACCGTCTTCGTCTTCGACTTTTCCACGTACAAAAGATCAGGTTGCAGCTCCAGCTTGGCCGTCGTGCGGCCCGAAGCGGAGACGACGATCTTCGTCTCCAGCGGTTGGAAGCCGTCCGCGCGTACGACCACGTGATAGGTACCTGGCCAAATGGCCACCACGCCGTTTTTCGCTTTTGGCAACGCTTCGCCGAACGCGTAGATCTCAGCCTTCGGCGGAAGGATCTCCAGCACCAGCTCCGCGTTCGGCTCCGAGAAGAGCTTGCGCGTGGCTGCGGCGACCGCATCTTCTAAACCGCGCTCCGCACGTCCGGGCACGCGCCACAACAAGGTGTCGATCACCACGGCCTTCGCCACGTCGAGCACGAAGAGCTTCAGCTCGAGATCCGAATCCGCAGAATCGCGCGGCCCGCGCTTCACGTGGCCGATGATCATCTGATCGCTCTGCAGGATCTCTCCGACCTCGACCAAACAAAACACGTCGTACTCACACGCGCGTGCTTGTTCGGTCAGATGGACGCCGAGCCTCTTCTCGACGTCTTTGGTGTCGATGACTTCGATCCGCGGAATGGCGGAGAGCGTTTTCTTCAGCTCCTCCGTCGCCCGCTCCGCGGTGTCGACCGCAACGCCGCGCGCATCGAGCGGAAAGACGATCACCGGCCGTGACACGGCGAGCACGGCGATGAGGAGGCTCGCTGCGGGCACAAAAAATTCCTACCTGCTTGGTGCGCGGTCTTCAACTCGTTGGACGCCGACTCCATGCTCAAAAACGAGCGCGCCGCCCGTTTGGCCGACGGCATAGATCAACCACCAGGACGACATGCCGAGCACAATCGCGGCCGCGTGCCCTCTTTTTCCGAGCTTTCGAGGAAGAAAAGCGCGTGCGGCGAGGACCCCGAGCAGCACCCACGGCACCAAATTCGCGTTGTCTGCGTGTGTGTTGAGAAGCTCCGGATCGACCTTCGCTTCCACCGCTGCGTGGAAAGCCGAGTCCCCGGTGACGGTGGCGACCAAGCTGGCGATCACCGCGACGCCCAAAAGCGCGAGCGCCGCGCGGCAGAGATCGGGACGCGACAAGACCAGCCCCGCGAGATCCAACAGCGGCCACAGAACGATGAGGACGATGGGAAAATGGACCGCGACCGGGTGGCTCATCCCCGATAGGCCCGCGTGAGCGCCACCGATCGTTCGAACTCCTCGATGCTCGCCTGCGTTTGTTTCGGCGTCCAACCGAGGCGCGCCGCCATGATCGACGCGACGCGCTCCGCGGCACCGAGACCTTGATCGCGCGCAGTCAAAGCGATCGAAGTGCGCCGCACCAACACGTCGTCGACGCTCAACGCCAGCTCATGATCGACGGCGTGCGCGATCTCCGCGAACATCACGTCGCGATCGGGCGAGACCTTCTCTTTCATCCGTTGATCCGCTTCGACGTAGGCGATGACTTGTTGCGCGCGTGCGCCGTAGACGTTCGCCAGGCGGGTCGCGCATTCGATGGGGATCGACGCATCGGCCGCGATTTCCTGCGCCAAACGATCGAAGTCTTCGCTGAGTCCACGCGCACCCGGGAGCAGCGCGCTGCCGGTGCTCGAGCCCGCACAACGCAGGCCCGCCGTGTCCGCAGCTTCGTCGACAACTTCCGCGGCCATCCGCCGGTACGTCGTCAGCTTGCCGCCGGCGACGGTGATCATGCGACCGTCTTTGAAGATCTTGTGCTCGCGCGGAACATCGGAGGCGTGCTCCGCTTCCACGTGGATCAAGGGCCGTAAACCGGCCCAGGTGGAGATCACATCTTTCGGCGTGAGGTGCGCCGTCGGGAAATGATGATTGCCGGCGGTGAGCAGATATTCGACGTCACTCGGGTCGACGCTGATCGCCGAACGATCCCCTTTATAGTCGGTGTCCGTCGTTCCGAGGACGGTCAATCCGTTCCACGGAATTGCGAAGAAGACGCGATCATCCTGCGGCGCGAGCAGCGCGGCCGCGTGATGCACCGGCAATTTTTCGCGCGGAACGACGAGGTGGACACCTTTCGTCGGACGCACCACTTTGCCTTCGACCTCGGCGAGCGCGCGCGTTTCATCGGTCCACACGCCGGTCGCGCAGATGACACCTTTGGCGCGGACCACGTGTGTTTTTCCGTCGAATTCATCGCGGATCGTGACTCGCACCGCGTCGCGCTTTTCCAAATTCTCGATCTTGGTGACGCTTGCATGGGTGACCACCGGCGAGCCGAGCTCCGCCGCCGCCATGGCATTTTCCAGCGTCATCCGCGCGTCGTCGGTGATGCAGTCGTAGTAGATGATCCCGCCGGTGAGCCCTTTCGGGTTCAACAGCGGCTCGCGCTCCAGCATCCTCTTCGGCGAACGCAGCGTGATGTGCCGGTTCTCGACCTTGAAGAGCGAGAGCGAGTCGTACATCCATAAGCCGACGTCGACCACCCACAGAGGATGGCGCGCGTTCTCGTAGACCGGGAGCGCGAACAACAGCGGGCGCACCAAATGCGGCGCGATTTTGCGGAGCGCAGCACGTTCGTTCGTGCCCTCGAACACCAACTTGAATTGATAATGTTCGAGATAGCGGAGACCGCCGTGGATCAACTTCGAGGATCGGCTCGATGTCCCAAAGGCCAGGTCGCGTCTTTCGACGACCAACACCTTCAGCCCGCGAAGAGCGGCGTCGTGCGCGATCCCGGCGCCGTTGATTCCACCGCCGATCACCAGCAGATCGAAGACGGAGTGCTCGAGCTCCCCGAGGATTTTGCTGCGATTTCTCGCATCGAAGAGCGCGACGCTCATATCGTTTAGGGAGTTATCTCATCCGATCCTGAGAGTCGACTCCGACTTATCGAGAATGCGGATCGGTTGGATCGCCATCACCTTCATGAACACGCGAAGGAGCACCGGATCGAACTTGTACTTCAGATCGCTCGACATCAACGCGAGCGCGATCTCCGGGCCGTATGCTTCGCGGAACGGCCGGTGCGAGGTCAACGCGTCGTAACAATCGACGATGGCGATGATCTTGCCGTAGATCCCGAGACCCACTTTCGGCATCACCAGCTCGAGATCGCCCGTTTCCTCGTTTTTCTGCGGGATCGCAAAATCGACCTTGCTCTCGTAGGTCGCCACCACGCGGAGCATCGTCGTCTTGTCGAGGCCGCGCGCCGAAAGGATCTTCTTCGCCGAACGCAGCGGGAACAGATCGATCTGCGCCCGTTCTTTGTCCGAGAGGCCACCTGCACGCGCGAGGATCTCTTCGGGCACGCCGATCAAACCGATCTGCGAGAACAACGCCGACATGCCGAGCTCGTGCAGTTGGCGTTTATCGAGGCCGAGCTCACCGGCGAAGACGATCGCTAAAAGTGCGCAGTTTACCGAGTGAAACGGCAGGTAATCCGTATCGCTCTTGGTGGTAGTCACGCCGAGAAAATGGGTCTTCTCCGCGTGGCAGAGATCGACCAGCTCTTGAATCAGACGACCCGCTTTGGCGAACGGCAGCGAGAAGTCGTTGACGCTCGCCTTCTCGAAATATTTGCGCATGAAAAACACCGCGCGCGAGTACACGGTGAGGAGGTACTTCTTGCGATCGATCTGTTCGTTCAGATCCGGATCCGCCTGAAGCTTGTCGAGGATCTCTTTGACCATCTGAAAACGTGCGAGCCGCAGCGACGGGAGCTGCCGTCCTTCCGCGCCGTCTTCGCCGGCCTTTCCTTGGAAATCCCCGGTAAAAATGTGGAGGAAGTCGCGGATCTCCTGCGAGGTCACCGGGCGTTTCGTGGAGAAGCCGCCGATGTCGCGGGCCTCCAGCTCGCGCGTCAAAAACTGCACGTTGTCGAGCGCGGCGAAGTCGAACTTGAGCTGCGCGTTGTTCAGATAGATCGACGTCCCGATCGCCTGCAGGTTCAGCATTTTGTCGGTGGCGATGACGTTGTTCATCGCTTCGCGCAGCTGATCGATCGGCTTCAAGAATACTTGGTTGTCCGGCGCGTGAATCTTCACGTTGCGGACGAGCATGTAGAGCGTGGAGACGATCTGTTTGCCGAGGCCTTGAAGCTTGACCTCGCGGCGCATCTTCATCGGATCGTCGCCTTCGTTGCCTCCGTAGGGCGCCTGTTCTTGCGCCGTCGCGGTTTGCGGCCTCGGGGGTGCTTTAGCCATCGGTCTCCTCCCGCGGTGCGGCGCCGCCTTGGAGCTCTTGTTTCAAACGCACCGCGGCTTTGTGCGCGGCTTCGAGGATCTCTTTGGCGTTGTTGCGGTTCTGCACTTCACGCGCGAGCACTTTGAACGCGTCGACCGTGCGCATCGCCGTCAGTCCATGGATGGACATGAGCTTCAGCTCGTTATTTTTTCCACGCGAAAACAGCGACTCTTTTTTCTCGAAAACACCCGCGAAGAAGGTCAACGCCGCCGGAGTCTTCGTTTCGCCGAGCGCCGTGGCGATCGCCATCCGTTCGCGCTGTTCGAGATCGGCGAAGCCGTCCGACTGCATCAGCTTCTGTAACAGCGGAGCCGCGCGACCCGGGCTGCGCATCGCGAGCGCACGGTAAGCACCGAGACGCAGCTGCAGATCCGAATCTTTGAGCGCCAGCTCGATGTAACGAAGCGCGCCTTCTTCCGGCGACTTCGCCAGGATCTTCAGGCCCTCGAGGCGGATCATGATGTTCGGGTGCTCGAGGCACTTCGCGAAGTACTTGAGCTTTTCGGGCGGATCGATCTTCAGCAAGATCGTCAACATGTCTTTGACGACGTTCGAAGCGTTGTGCTCGAGACGCCGCGCAAAAATATCAGCGTGTTGTTTCCCGATCTCCGAGAGGACGCTGATCAACAAGCGACGTCCCTCGTTCCGCTCCATCCCTGCGAGCATATCGGTGAGCGTGATCAGCTCCTGATCACCACACGCAGAGAGATAGGCACGCACCGCTTCCTCATCGAGCTTCTTCGAGGTCGCGATGTAGCGGCCGATCGCATCGAGGCGCTGCGGCTCGACCATCTTGCGCCGAAAGGTGTCCCGTAGGCGCAGGATCATCGCCTTTTTCGCCTCGTTTTGCGGGCGTGAGGCGATCTTCTCGAAGCGCTGCACCAAGGCCACCGACCCGCGCACGTCTTCCGTCAGGAGCAAGGTGTCGAGCACCTGCATGAACGCGTCGTGCACCAGATCGAAATCTTCGGTCTTCGCTTCCAGCTCGAGGATCTGAAAGAGGATGAGCACCATCTTCGCGAAGAGGCGCGACTTTTCTTCGCTGAACAGCTCCTGTTGCACCCACTGGCGATCGTCCTGCGTCGCCGTACGTCCGGAGATGATGCCGCCGCGCACCTGATCGACCGCATCGAGCTCCAGCTCCAAGTCTTCGATCGAGAGGCGCGCAAAACGGGTGATGTCCTGCGAATTCGCGGCGAGCTGTTTGCGCAGGTAACCGATGATCTTCTCGACCTCGATCTCCACGTCTTCTTCGGACATGTCGCCGAAGCCGAAGCCCTCCATCACCACGTATTCGATACAGGTGAACTCTTCTTTCCAGAGGCGCGTGATCATGTCCTCGTTGAAGAGCGCGGCTTCGCTCGGCGTCTCCATGGCGAGGAGCACGAAGCGCAACAATTCATCGAGCGGGATGCCTTCGCGGAACATCAGGTACCGCATCCCGTCGCGATAAAATTTGTAGGTCAGGTTCTCTTTGTTCTGATCCTCGTAGACGACGTGTTTCTTGAACTCGAGCGAGTACGGCGTGAGCTTCAGCGGGAGGATCGGATCGAGCTCGAGGAATTGTTCGAGCAGCTTGTGCGCCGGCTCGAGATATTCGCGGTAACGCGACTCCGCGTGTTTGTAGATGCCGATATTCTTGATGCCCTTGAGCAACACGCCGATGAAGCTCGCGACCTCGCGCGCGAGCTGCTCGGCGTTCTCGACCTCGAGATCGTCCGTCCCCGCCGCTCTTTTCGGGTCGCCTCGTTCGTGAAGATCTGAGGTCATGCTCACTCCCCGCGATTCAGCTTCTTTTTCATCTCCCGGAGCGAGTCCTCGACGGGATCACGGGCGCTCTCGGCCGCTTTTTTCTTCGCGCTCATCGGTCCCGGCGGAAGCTCGCCTTTGGCCACGCGCGCTTTCAACGCAGCGAGCGCATCTTCAGTCTCGACGCGATCGAGCGAAGAAGTGTCGATCATCTTCGGATTCGTCTCCTGAAGAACTTCGGCTTCGACCTCCGCGCGGGTGATCTTCTCTTCCATACGTTCGAAGGCTTCGAGCGCGCTCGACACGCTGTCTTGCGCTTTCGAAGACGTACCGACGCGCGCCCCCTTCGCCTGCGCCGCCGCTTGTCGCGCGAGGAGCGCCGCACGTTTTGCCGGCATCTCGGTCAGGCGGCGCTCGAGCTCGCGTTCGGCGATCTGCAGTTGATTCACCTGCTCGTCTTGTTCGTCGGCCGCGGTTCCCTCGAGCTCGGCCTTGCGATCGGCGTCCATCTTCGCTTCGAGGAGCTTTCGGGCGAGGACTTCATCTTCGGCTCGGAGCGCGAGCATCGCTTTGCGCTCCAGCTCAGCGGAATCCGCCGCCGCCTTGTCGCGCTTCTTCTCTAAAAGCTTTTTCGACGTTTTCGCCTCAATGATGGCTTGTCTCGCTTCGGCGCGACCCTTCTTCATGTCATCGATCGCTTGATCGAGCATCTTTGCGGGATCCTCGGCTTTATCGAGGAGTGAGTTGAGATTGGACTCGAGGACTTTGGAGATACGACTGAGAATGCCCATGAATCTTCCTAAGCTCTATGTTTAGCCTTGATCCCGGCGAACATCCAAACTACTCGATTCGCTACTCATGGCCAGAACCGGATACAAGGCAGGCGACGAAGTCGATTCGAAGTGTACCAAGTGCAAGATGGTTCTCGCACACACCATCGTCGCCATGGTCGGCGACGCGATCGTGCGGGTGAAGTGCAATACCTGCAACGGCGAGCACGCGTATCGTCCACCGCCCAGCGCAAGCGAGGCGACCGCAAAGAAGCGGCGCGCCGAACGCAAAACCAGCAATATCGAGAGGATCGGTCAGCGTGCGGCTGCATCGGACTACGACGTACTGCTGAAGAACAAGGACGTCAGCAAGCCGATTCCTTACGCTCCGAGCGTGAAGCTGAGCCGGGACGACGTCGTGACGCATACAAAGTTCGGCATCGGTCTCGTCACCGAGATCCGCGAAGGCAAGAAGGCGCACGTCGCGTTTCCCGAAGGCGGACGCATTCTGATCTTCGACCGCTGACGTGTTCAACGCACGCCGCCTCACTTCCGATCTACCGGGCTCAGGCGGCACACTTTCCCGCGATCCCGGGGACTTCGCCGTCGAAGAGCAGCTTCCCTACGCCCCCACCGGCGAAGGGGACCACGTATTCGCTGAGATCGAAAAGACCGGCCTGACCACCCCTCAGGCGGCCGAACGGGTCGCAAAGGCGCTGAATCTCCGCGAAACCAGCTGGGCCGGGATGAAAGATCGGCACGCGGTCACCCGGCAGTGGATCTCTTTCGAGCTGAAACGCACCCTACCCTTGCCCGAACCGATGGAGCTGGAGGGCGTGCGGCTCATTCAGCTCGTCCGGCACCAACACAAACTTCGGCGCGGTCACATTCGCGCGAATCGATTCCTGATCACCATCCGGAACGTCCCCGCGGGTGGGATCGATCGTGCCGTCGCGGCGCTCGACCTGATCCGAAGGACAGGTGCTCCAAATACGTTCGGCCCGCAACGTTTCGGTCGCGACGGCGACAACGCCGAGCGGGCTTTGAGTTTTGTTCGAAATGAAACGCGTCCTCCGCGCGATCGGCGCATGAAAGATCTCTTCGTCTCCGCGCTCCAATCCGAGATCTACAACCGTGCCTTGTCGATGCGGATCGAACGCGGCTCGTTCGCGACCGCACTTTTGGGCGACGTGATGCAGAAACACGAGACCGGCGGTTTGTTCGAGGTCGCGGATGCGGCGGTGGAGCAACCGCGCGTGGATCGTTTGGAGATCTCGCCGACGGCGGTGATGCCCGGAAAAAAAGCGCGCGCTGCGACCGGAGAAATGCGCGCCATCGAAGAAGAAGCGATGCGCGCCGTCGGCGTGAGCGAGGAGCAGCTCGCTCCGTTCGCAGATGGTACGCGCCGGGTTTTGCGTTTTCCGCTCGATCCAGAGGCAAAGATCGAGGGCGTGAGCGAGGATGTGTTTCGTTTACACGTGACGCTTCCGAGCGGTGCCTACGCGACGGTGTTGCTCGACGAGATCGTCAAACCGGAGGGTGCGGTGTTCGACCGCGAAGGTTAGTCACGGTAGACTTTCGATCGGTGCGCGCGGGGCTACCTGTACTCTTGGCCATCTCGGCTTGTATGCCGCAGGTGGAATTCGAGCTGCCCCCGCCTCCACTGGACGCGCAGTCCGCGCTGATCTTCATCGGTGAAGGCGTGACCATCCGGCATGCGTTGGGTGTCGAGCTCGAAGGCGCTCTTCCGCCGCTGCGCCTCAACGTCGAAGACGGCGAAGAGCTGTCGATCGCGTATTATGCGCGTCCGCTCGGGCGTTTTCGGCTCACGCCGGGCGAGCTGCGTTCGGCGACGAGTGATCCGAAGAGCCGCTTGCCCGCACCGGACGCTGCTTTCTCCGCGCGGATGTCGAGCGAAGAAGAACCGCTGTTCGTCTCCGACACCGAGCTTCGCCTGCTGAGCGCGTTTTGGGTGGAGGACGTGTCCACCGTGGCTTGCGCCGAAGCGGGCGGATGTTTGGGCGCTGCGGTCTGCGATCCCGCTTGCGAGCTCGCGCCGGTGATCAATCCGCCGATGGCCGCGTCCCTTCCGAACGAGCCGCAGAACCCACGCCCGCCGAGCACCTGTACTCCTGGACAGGTATGGCCCGACAACCCACCGGTGGATGCGCTCCGAGTCGACACCACCATGAGCTTGGCCGAGGAGCTCGCCCGTGCACCATCGGGAGCGACGATCGCTCTTTCGCGCGGCGTACACGTCGTCGACTTCGGTGTGCTGCACTCGGTGGTCACCTTTCTCGGCGCGTGCGAAGAGACGATCCTCACGGGACAGCTTCAAGGTGCGGGCGCTTCGCTCGAGCTGGTGAACCTCACGCATCGTGCGCCGCGCGGGATCGACGTCTCGGCGAGCGTGTTGTTGCTCGAGCGCGTGGTGCTCGAAAGCGACGACTTCTTGGTGGCGCTCCGCGACTCCGACGCGATCTTCACCGACGTCCGTTTTTTCACGGAGACGGACAACGCGGGCATCGTCCTGGATCGTGGATGTTCGCTGATCGCAGATCGAATCCAGCTTGAAGGCTCGATGCAACACGCGATCTCCGTGACCGGCTCCACCCTCGAGGTGCGCGATTTGGTGGTGAACGCCACCAGCACCGTCGCCCTGGCGATCGCCGACTCCCCGACCGACATACGCCGCGTACGCCTTCGCGCAGCGCGCGGAACGACGATCTTCGCCGAAGGACGATCCGGCGTCGATCTCGCCGACCTCGCTGTCTTCGGCCCTCCGCGGGAGGGCGGCACCGCGATCGCCACCCAAGAGCGCAGCGCCATTCAATTGGCTCGCGCGCGTTTCGAAGGTGTGAACGACGGCATCCACGCCGTCAATTCGGCGCTGTACTTGAGCGATCTCGACTTCGCCTCGATGAACACTCCGATCGTCTCCGAGAAGATGAGCGGAGACGAGCTCAGCGAGATGACGCTCAATCGCGTCTTCTTTCGCGATACGATGTACGAAGCGATCAACCTGTCCAACGTCACGCTCGAAGGCGGCGACCTCCTCTACAGCGGCAACAACATCTTGATGAAGGCCAGCGGCTCCGACGTACGCCTTCAACGCGTGGAGGCCACCGACTGCGACCCGGTCCAACAAGCAGCGGTGATCGTCCTCGAGCTTCGTTCCGTCGCAGTGTTCAGCGATCTCCGCCTCTCCGGGAGCACCCGGAGCGCCATAGCGGCCTTCGGTGCAGAGCTCTCCATCGACGAATTCGTGATCAGCAACAGCTCGCTCACCGGGATCAGCCACAGCGACGGTGCGCTCCATCTGACCCGCGGGCGTTTTCAGGAGAACAGCGTCGGCTTGGACACTGATCTTTCGGACACTGATCTAAAGACCAGTCTGCTGGACGTCGATTTCGCCGACAACGGCACGGCGATCAAGATTACTCGCGACTAAGGTTTGAGCATCACGTGAATGCGGCCGTCTTCTCGATGAGGGTGGCCGATCTCCAGCCAATAGAGGTACTCACCGTCGAGAGCGATCGCGCCCGGCGTGTAGCTGGTTTGCGTCACGGTTTCGACCGCGCCGCTGATCTTGTTGAAACGTTTGACGACGCCACCGTTCGCGCCCGAGCGCTGCGTCGCATAGATATGTGTTTCGTCCATCACCATTTGGCTCACGAAGAAGTCGGGGGCGACGGGGACGCCTGGTCCGCCGGCGCGCGGGAAGCGGAGCAGACCGTTGCTGTCGGAGAAGTAGATGTTTGTCTCGTCGGCGAGCACCGGGCCCGCGTTGTCGGTGAAGGCGAGCGACGTCTCCGTGTTCGTTTGGTGATCGAGGACGATCAGCTCAAAAGCCGCGAAGCTCATGCCGTCCATGACGATCCGCGAAACGAAAGACATCGGCCCGTCGATCGCCAGGCCGATGACGAAGCCCAATCCGCTGGTGATGATCGATGGTGCAGTCGAGGTCTCCGTCATGCGCGCGAGGTCGCCGGTCGGTGCGCGGGCGAAGCCGCAGTCACCGCAGTTGACCCAAGTGAGCGTGGAGTTTTCGAGCGACAACAAGCGCGGTCCTCGAAGATTATCGGCGAGCACGTCCGGGCTGCCTCCGCCGGACGGCATCGCGAAGATACGGCCGGTTTCCACGCCCGGGACGAAGACTGTCGTTCCGTCGCTCACCGGCGCTCCGAGCCGCTCCCCCGCGAGCTGCAAGGTGGAGACGTTTTTGTCGAAGTCGACTTTGATCAGCGCGCCGTCAGGGAACGGGCAATCGTCGTTGCAGCCTTCCACGGACCATCCGGTCGTCGCGTAGATCGCGTGGTCATCGACCGCGATGGTCAGCGGATGATCCAACCCTTCTGCGAGGACACCGATCTCACCGGGATTTGTGGGACGACCGCTGACCCCTTGGCCGCGGTGATCGATGACGTCGGTCGAACACGCGAAGAGGAGACACAACGGAAGCAGCTTGTTTGGACTCATGACTCATTCACTTTCGACGCGCGAAGAAGTTTCCTGGCAACGAAGCAGCGCCGCGTCGAGCGCGGTTTGATAGCGGCCCGTCGGAAAACGCGCAGCATGGAAGCGCCAATGCGCGCACGCTTCGGCTGTCCGCGACAACTTGCGCTCCAAGATCTCACCGCGCTCGAAGCTCAACACTTCAGCCGTACGTGTATCGACCGGCGCATCGATCAGGGAAGCGATCAAGGAGGCCGCTTCCGCATACTGTCCTTTAGACCGGAGCTCGGTCACTCGTTCCACTGCGCGCTCCGTCTGTTCCGCGGACCATTGCGCCGCAGGTCTTTCTGGAGCGTCCATCGGCGGGAGCTCCGGAGAGCGTACTGGTCTTTCGATCAGGGTCCGTCTCTCCATCGCCGGAGCTTCTTCGATGTGCGTCGAAAGTCGCTTCGCGCCGACGATCTCGAAACGGCTCCCGCGCAGGAACACCACCGGTGCGGGCTCGGCTGCCTGTTGTGGATCGACGGTCGCCTCGATCTCTCCCCGCAACAGATGAATGCCTTGCAGCGTCCGTTTCAGCCGCACGTCGTTCTTCGCTTCGATCGACAACGCCGACTTCGCGATCCGCACCGTACAACCCGCGCGCAGCTCTAGCTCCGGGCGCAGCTCGGTGGGCTGACAGGACGGCGGGTCGAAGCTCACCGTGTCCTCCGACAGAACCGCGGGCACCAAAGCCGCAGGTTGCTCTTCGCTCCTCGACAGCGACCACACGATCGAGAGGGCCAACAAGATCGCCGCGACTGCTGCGAGCATACGCACGCGTTCGGTCGCGCGCTTCAGCACCTTCGAGACGTAACCTTTGGTGTGACCCATGCTCAGCGCGATCTCGTTCTGCGATTTGCCGTCGAGATGCAGCATGGAGAAAGCGAGCCGCTCCTTCGGCGGCAAACTACGCACCGCGGCCAACGTTTTTTCTATCTCATCCTTCGCGACCACATCGGCTTCGGGCGTGCGCGAGACCGGTGTTTGGAAGAAGGAAAGGACGTTGTTGAGCTGCGCGTGGAAGCGGTCGCGCTTCAGCTTGGTGAGGCAACGATTTTGCGTGACGCGATGAAACCACCCGCCGAGATCGTCCTCGTCCTCGAGGCGGTCGATGGCCGTGACCAAACGGAGGAAGACGTCGTGGGTGACATCTTCGGCGAACGCGCGATCGCCGTAGCGGAGCGCTTGGCGAAAAACTTGGTCGCGATGGCGCACATAGAGACGCTCGACCTTTTCTTCGCGGCCCATCACTTCTATTCACTTCCGAGGCCGCGCTGAGTTTCCTAAAATTCGACCGCCGCACCCAGCGTCGCGGAGACGCGCCCACCTCCGCGAGACCACAAGACTTCTTGTCCGATGACGTGTTCGCGGGCTCGGCCGATCCCGGGCGCAACTTCGAGCCGCAACGCCACCGGACCGAGCTGGTAGGCGATTCCGGCGGGCAGATCGGCGGTGAAATTCACCCGGACACCGGCGTCAGAGTCGATGGAAAACTGATGCAGGTGAGCGCCGATGCGCAGCGCGACGAACGCCTCGAAGTCGCCCAAGTCGAAGCGGGCCTGGGGGCCTGCGACGAGGAACGTCTCGTACACTTGCAGTCGATCGTTGGAGGCCACGGTCAAGAGGACATCGGCGCGCACACCGAACATTCCGCGGCCTCCGCGCGCACCGATCGACAGGACAGGATCGAGCTCCGTCCGCCACATGACGCCGAGAGCGGCTTCCACGCCGAACCACAGTGGAGTCTCCGCTTCGACTTCGACCGGCGGTATGAGTTTCCTGGCCGGAGGTACAGGTGGCCGTTCGATCAGGCCGCGGATCACGTAGGAACCCGTGTACGAAGCCTTCGGTGTACAAGACGCATCGATCAGCGAAGCGCCCACGGTCACCACGTCGCGGAGGCGCGCCGCGCAGAGCCGGTAGGTCGCGCGCGTCGAAGTGCGCGTCACGCCCAAACCCGCACCGAGAGCCCCGCGGATGATCATGCCGCGATCCTCGACGCTCAGACTATCTTCGAGAGCCACATAGGCGACGGTGCTCCCGCGCGTTTCGCCGAGGCCGACCTCACGCAGGGCGAGCACTGTCCGGTGGAACAGCTCGAGCTCGGCCACTGCGCGCGGTGTCGCCTCGAGCTCGTAGCGTACGCTGCGTGCGCCTTCGACTTGGAGCACGAAGGTCGAGCTGCTGGTGTCCGCAAGGACAGTGCGAGTCGAGAGATGGCCCGCGGGGACCAGCTCGAAGTTTTCTGCACAAAGATGAGCTGCGAGGCGATCGGCGGTCGCGGCGCCGGAAGAAGAGAACGCGACCTGACCCGCCAGCAACAGCAGCGTGAGGTGCACGCAACCTGCTGTACTACAACTTCACGACGGTCGCTTTCGGCGACTTTACCTTTTTCATGGCGTTGCGCGTGTCGATCACCAGGTTCGAGAAGCGGCCGACCATTTCGTAGTCGAACGCGTCGTGCGCGGTGAGGATCACCACTGCGTCCTGCGAAGCGAGCAGCTCGGGCGTCACTTCCACAGACCGCATGCCGAGATCGAAGTGACGCGTCTTGCGCATCACCGGGATGTGCGGATCGTTGTAGAGCACGTTCGCGCCCTTTTCGCGGAGCAGATCGATGATCTTCAGCGACGGCGATTCGCGAACATCGTCGACGTTCGACTTGTACGCCACGCCCAACACCAAGAGCTTCGATCCCTTCATCGAGCGCTGCTTCTCGTTGAGCTGGTGCATGATCCCGTCGATGACGTGATACGGCATCTGCGTGTTCACTTCGCCGGCGAGCTCGATGAAACGCGTCTGGAAGTCGTACTCGCGGGCCTTGTACGTCAGATAGAACGGGTCGATCGGAATACAGTGACCACCGAGGCCCGGCCCCGGATAGAACGGCATGAAGCCGAACGGTTTGGTGCTCGCCGCGTCGATCACTTCCCAGATGTCGATGCCCATCTTCAGGCACATCTGCTTCATCTCGTTGACCATCGCGATGTTCACCGCGCGGAAGGTGTTCTCGAGAATCTTGCAGAGCTCGGCCGCCTTCATCGACGACACCGGCACGACCTTCTCGATGATCGAAGCATACACTTCGGAGGCGACCTTCAACGACGCTTCGTCGTAACCGCCGACGACCTTCGGAATGGTGCGCGTCTCGAACTTTGGATTGCCTGGGTCCTCGCGCTCCGGCGAATACGCGAGATAAAAATCTTCACCGGCCTTTAGGCCAGTGGACTCGAGGATCGGCTTACAGATGTCGTCGGTCGTGCCCGGGTAGGTCGACGACTCGAGCACGATCAGCTGCTCTTTGCGTAAGCCGCCGCTGATGATCGAACGACACGTGTTCTCGACCGGCGAGAGATCCGGCTCGCGGAACTTGTTGAGCGGCGTCGGCACCGCGATCAACACCGCGTCGACTTCGGGAATCTTCGAGAAATCAGCCGTGGGAACGAACTTCCCTTCATCGATCGAAGTCTTCAATTTCGGGAAGTCGATGTGTTTGATGTAAGACTCGCCGGCTTTCAGCGAGGTGATCTTTCGTTCGTCGATGTCGAATCCGATGACCTTGAAGCCGACTCGATTGAACGCGGTCACGAGCGGAAGACCGACGTAACCCAGACCGCAGATACCGATGACAGCTTCGCGAGCTTTGATCTTCGCAACGAGCTTTTCGACGGACGCCATGATGGAGAGGTCAGTTAGCATCGGGCCCGGTCCCGAGCAATGGTTGTACCAGCGCGATCGAACCGCGCGGGGTTTCGATCGCAGTGGGGCGAAGAACAACGGGATCCCGCGACGCGGGGCGATTTGGTTAACGACCGCGCTTCTTGCCGTTGCGCTTGGCGGACTTCTTCTCGGCTTCTTCTTTCGCTTTGGCGGCGGCTGCGGCGTCTTCTTTCGCCTTGGCCTTCTTCGCCTCGTACTTTTCGACGATCGAACGCACTTCGTCGGCGTCGGCCGCTTGCGGCGCGAGGTGGAGGTACGCTTTGTATCGCTCGAGCGCGTTCGCGTCGTCGTCTTTTGCCGCGTAGGCGATGCCGAGCCCGCGTTCGGCGCTGGCCAACATCGGATCGAGCTCCAGCGCTTTGGAGTACGCCTTGATCGCCTCGTCCGGTTTCTTCTCGAAGGTGACCAATCGATGGCCCTCTTCCAGCGCCGCGACCGCTTGCCGTTTGCGATCCGCTTGCGCGGCAACTGCGGGATCGATCGTCGCTTTCGGGCCTTCTTCTTTGCGCACGCGCATCACGATGAAGAGGACGGCGCCGAGCACCGCGACGCAGAGCACCAAAAGCACGACCCAATCGGGGATGCGCTTCTTCTTGATCTTCTCTTCGTCGAGCGCGATCTCCACCTTCGCGATGTCGCCCGATCTGTCTTCGGCGAACAACGCTGCGTGACGCTGAGCTTCGACCTGCGAACGTTTTTCGTCGTCCGCTTCGAGCTGCGCGATCAACAGATGGGCAGGTTGCCCCACCGGCGCTTCGCTCTTTTTCTCCTGCGCGGATCGAAGCGGCGGCGGTCCCGAGGGACTACTGGCCTCTTGGGCAGGTGCGCTCGGAGACGAAGGTTGCGCAGTCGTGCGCGCAGCTTCGAGCCGCGCCATCCAGCTCGAAGGAACGCTGTCGTTCGAGAGCTTCCGCACTGGGACAGAGGGCCCCGCGCTCGACACCAACCGTTTCTTCGGCGTGCGATCGTGCTCCGCCTTCATCGCTTGCAGCGACGGTGACGACACCGGTCGACCGCTCTCCAGCACAGACAAATGTGCAGGCCTCGCTTCGGGGGCAGGTGGCGCTTCGAGCGGCGGTACCTCGGGCTCTTTTGCCTGTGCCCCGGTTCCGCACCTTGGACAGGACGCACCGTCGCCGCCGTCGAAGTCGGCACGACAGATCACGCACCAAAACATCGCGCCGGAGCATACAACTACCATCGACGCGGAATCATCCCCCTCGCCGTCCGCTCCAGTCCGGGCCATAGTGTGAGCCGAAGTGAGCACACCTCCGCGACGCGTGATCGTCGGGACCGCAGGTCACATCGATCATGGAAAGACCACGCTCGTGCAACGACTCACGGGTGTGGACACCGATCGTCTCCCCGAAGAAAAGCGGCGGGGCATCACGATCGTCCTGGGTTTCGCGCCGTTGCTGCTTCCCGACGGGACACGCGCGGGCGTCGTCGACGTGCCGGGTCATGAACGGTTCGTAAAAAACATGGTCGCCGGCGCGGGCGGAATCGACGTCGCACTCTTCGTGGTCGCCGCCGACGAAGGTGTCATGCCCCAGACGCGGGAGCACCTTGAAATCTGTCAGCTCCTGGGAATCACGCGCGGGGTCGTCGCATTGACGAAGATCGATCGTGCAGGGCGCGAGCTCGCCGAGGTTGCGCGCGCCGACGTGGAGAGCGAAACACGCGGAACGTTTCTCGATGGTGCGCCGATCGTGCTGTGCTCCGCAGTGACCGGCGAAGGGATCGACGTGTTGTTGTCCGCGTTGGTCGAACAGATCGCGCGCGTGCCGCCGAAAGCGCTCGGTGAGCTGGCGATGTTGCCGATCGATCGCGTCTTCTCGATGAAAGGTTTCGGCAGCATCGTCACCGGAACTTTGCTCAGCGGATCTTTCGGCGCGGGGGATCTCGTCGAAGTTTTGCCGTCGCTTCCCAATCATCCGATCACCGAGCCGGTGCGCGTGCGCGGGTTGCACGTCTTTCACGAGAAAGTAGACCGCGCCTACGCGGGCGAACGTTCGGCGATCAATCTCGCGGGCGTCGATCTCGAACAGCTCGCGCTCGGACAAGTGATCTACACGCCGGGTGCGGTCGTCCCCACGCAAAAGATCGCCGTCGAGCTCCGTTATTTGAAGAGCCGGAGTCGGACGCTGAAGAGCGGGGCGCGCGTCTTGTTTCATGCGGGCACTGCGCTGGTGGAAGCGGGGCTCACGCTGATCGGCTGCGAAACGCTCGAGCCCGGCGAGACGGCGTTCGCACACGTATTGCTGCGAGAGCCGGTCGCGGTGGTGCCCGGACAACATTTCATCGCCCGCGGCTTCGACGCCGTGGAGAGCGCGGGCCGCACCATCGCCGGCGGGCTGATCCTCGATCCCCATCCGGGCCGCCGTAAACGAAAAGCTCCGGCGACGGTCTCGGTGATGACCACCTTGGCGGAGCTGGCCCGGCGCGGGCCCGGCGAGGGACGTTTCGAGGCGGCCTTGCTCGTTCTGGTAGAGGAGCGCGGACCGGCGGGGCTTCAGATCGATGAGCTGGCCCGAAGGACAGCTGTACTCAAGACCAGGTGCGCACAGGAGGCGGCGAAGGTCGCCGCGCTCCAGGCGATCGGCGAACGGATCGTGGCGCGTTCAGCGCTCGACGCGCTCGGAGCCCGCATCTTGGAGCTGATCGACGCATTTCACGCCGCCCATCCTTATAAAGCGGGGATGGCGATCGGTGAGCTCAGCTCGCAGCTCGGAAAAGCGGTGCCGGAAGAGATCGCGAGCTACGTCGCGGAGCAACTGATCGCGAAGAAGCAGCTCGTGCGTGAAGCGGAGAGCTTGAAACGCCCGCAAAAAGTGGACGAAGGCGCCGAAACGCGCGCGAAAGTGTTGCGGCTCTTGGAGAGCGGCGGGCTTGAGCCGCCGGCGGTTCTGCTTTTGGAAAAAGAGAGCGCGTTGCCGGCGCCGAAGTTTCGCGAGTTGCTGACGTCGATGATCAAGAATGGCGACGTGATCAACGCCGGCGCGCAGATCTATTTTTCGCGCGCGGCGTTCGAGGACGCAAAGACGAAGGTGCTCGAGCTGATCAAACGACAAGGCACCATGAGCGCGGCGCAAGCCAAAGAGCTGCTCGGTGTGTCACGAAAGTTTTTGATCCCGCTGCTCGAGGCGATGGACAAAGCGCAGGTTACGGCGCGCGTCGGCGACGTGCGAAAAGCTCGGCGGTAGATCGAGAACGCGTTTTCAGCGGCGATTGACCGACATCGGAATCGCGTAGACGTTGTCCGCGAAGACAGCTTCCCCTGCGGGCGCAGCGTCGGCGCGCAAGACAAAACGAACGTTCTTCGCGCCGCGAGGAATACGCGCGAAAAGATCGACTTTGGTCCACTCGGCCGCGCGGATCGGCTCCGGCTCGAGCACGCCCCACAGAACACCATCGCCGTCGAAGATCTCGAGGCCGATCCGGAGCGAAGTCTTGGCGACGTTGGTGCGAAAACGTCCGCCGAAACGCAGGGCCAATCGGTCGTCTTCGAGCGCGTTCTCGAAGCCGTCGAGCGCGATCGTTTGCGACATCTCGCGCGTGCCCTCCCAGCCGTCGAGGCCGAGCTCTCCCGCGCCGGCGAAAAAATAGGCGCGGCCCGAGTACGATTGTGGAGGGAACAACATCAAGCCGAGCGCAGCGCCGCTGGGCAAAATTCGCCAACCTGTCCGATCGTCCAGGTCGCTCCAGGCGCCGCCTCCGAGCTCGGCGCCGTCGTCGAGGAGGAGGTTGCCGGCGAGCATCGAATTCGGCGGCCCGCTGGGACGCATCGTCAGATAGAGATCGTCGAACACGGCATCGTTGCCCTCGCCGCTCGTCGGCTTGCGGTGCGACATGAAGGTGACGCGCGCGCGGCGTGCTCCCGGCGGAAGCGAAAAAACATCTGTGTACGGGAACCAGCCGAGCGTGTCGCGGCGGCCCGATGATTTGCGGACAATGGTGCGATCCGCGGCGTCGAGCACTTCGACGATCAGCTCGCCCTCGTCATAAGGACGGACGAAGTTCGAGACGACCTCGTCTTCGATCACCGTGTTGAAACCGGTGGCGATCCATCCGGACACGACGAGCTCTTGAAGGCCGGTGTCGATCTGTGAAGCCGAACCGGAGAGATCGACGACCTGCGAGCCCGAGCTCTGCATCACGGTCTGATCACCGCTGTCGTCATATCCCGTGAAGAAGGCGAACGCTTCGATCGAACGCTGATTTTTGCGCTCGGTTGCGGCCTCGGCTCGCCCTTCGATTGCCCATCCATCGGTCCCGCTCTCGGCGTTGCCGTTTAGGAGCAGATTCGGTGGAAGCTGGCCGAGCGCGGAGAACTGATCGCGCCGTTCCGCAAAGGGGTCCTCGAAGAACGGTGCGTCCACTGATCGAGAGTACAGGAGCTCGGCGAACACCGGTTTGTGATCGCTGAGCACGGGTGCGGTGTTGAAGATCTCTCCTTGGAGGACGATCGCCGGGAAAATGTTGCGGTAGAAGATGAGGTCGATCAACTGCGAGCCCTCGGAGCCGTCGAAAGCGGTCGATGGCCAGGAGATCCGTTCGCCGGGATACATGCCGATGGCGGTCCACACGTCGGTACCGACCTCTTCGAGGATGTTGTTTTGCGAGCTGAAGTGTTCGTCGTTGAAGTCGCCCGCCATGATGAAATGCGGGAGTGGATCGAGCGCGACGTGTTCGTCGATCAGCTCGCGTGCTTGCCGATCACCTTCGGCGTTCCAGCCGATGTGGACGCAGTAGATGGAGAACGGCAGCCCTTCGATCACCGAGGTCGCGCGAGAAAAAGAACGGCCGGCGCGGAGCTGCACGTGGCGTACGTCCTCCAGCGGCGTACGCGAGAGGATGGCGCGTCCTTCGCCGGTGACCACGTGCGAAAGATCCGCGAGCGCGGCGACCTCGGCCGCGTATCCCTCGGGGCTCTCTTGTAACACCAAGATGTCGAGCGCGAGCGTCGCGAAAAATGCGCCCACGGCCGAAGCCTCGGCTTCGATTCCGCCGTGGAGATTGAGCGAGGCGACGCGAACTTTTATCCCGTCCGGAAGATCAGGTTGGGGCGCAGGTGCAGAGCTGATCCAAAGATCAGCGGGGCTCAACGCGGGATCGATCTTCGTCTCACCGCAAGCGAACAAAAGCGCGAGCAACGAAATGGCGGGCGCCGCACGCAAGCTTTTTATTGCTACACGACGATCGTTCCCTGATCTAGGGTGCACGCGCCCGAATACGTTCGGTGATCTCGTGCACCGAAGGCATGGTGAGGACCGGCGGCACCGGCATCGAAGTGTCCGTCGGAAGGTTCTCCAGCTCGGGCTGCAGCTCAAGATGGAGCTCCGGATGGAGCTCCGGATGGAGCTCAGAATGGAGATCGATCTCGATCTCGATCGCGTCTTCGAGCTCTAGGTTTTGCGTGATCGGCGCTTCCTCCCAGGTTCGCGAGCCGTCGCCGCGCTCAGCGAGCAAAACGCGCCGGTGCGCGGAGCTCGGCGGCAAGGTGGGGCGGCGCGAGACCAGCGAACGAACGGCCTTGATCTCGTTCTTCGCGGTGATCGCTTCGGGCGGATTCGCCCGTACGAAGTCGACGGCGTTCCTCGAGGGAAGAACTGCGTCGAGCTCGGACAAGGCATGAGCGATCGGCCTCGGCTGGATCAGCAGGCGTTCGGTTTTGATCAGCGGCGGCGGAGAGACCGCTTGTATACGGGGCACGTCGACCTTCGTCGGCGCGGCGCTGAACGCTTTCGAGCTGCGTAGCGGCGGCGGTGAGACGACCGGAGTGGGCAATTTGCGTGGAGCTGTCCTTTGGATCAGCTCAGCGGTGGGCCTCGGTTTCTTCGGCTGATCGAGCAAGATCTCCGCTTCCGAAGTGGTCAGCGGGATCTCCGCGCGACCTTCGATCACCGCACAAAGCCGCTGCTCCAGACGCAAAGCTTTTTCCAGCGACTGATTGCTCTCGAAGGTGGAGCGCTGTTCGAGCAGACAGGTGCGCACGGTCCACAACGCGCTGATGTAATCGCCGGCGGTGGTCAGCGCGGTCGCGGCCTTCAAGAGACCGGACGCGGTGCGGACCAAACGATCGGCGTCGAGCAATGACGTCGCCGCTTCGCGATGGCGGCCCGCGCTGAGCAGCTCTTCGGAGGCGTCGAGCAACGCGCGGTATTGAGCCCACTTGGAGACGCCGAGTCCTTTGTGGAGACTGCGCGCGATACGAGCGTCGGGGATCTCTTGCGGCCGCACCGCCCACTTGCCCAATCGGCCGGCGACACACTGGACGATCAACAAGCGCAACGCGAGCTGCATCCGCGCACCTGTACTTTGGAACAGGTCTTCGGGAGATGACCAATGCCCAGGCAAAAAATGCGCGAGCAGCGCTTCGGTCCGTTCGAGCACGGAGAGCGGATCGTCGGTGGAGAAGTTGATCGCGCGGAGCTCGCGTTCGAATGATTCGGTGAGCGCAGTGGAAGCCAAGAGCTCCATCGCCGTCCGCTGCAGGCGCTCGCGAACGGAGCGTTCGGAGCTCAAGCCGTGCACGAAAAACGGCTCGGCCGCGCGTTCGACGCGCCACACCTCTTGCGCAGCTTGCCGGCAGATCTCGATGGAGGTGAGTCGCCCATTCATGTTGGAGCGAAGCTAGATGGTTGCTCCGCGAGTCTGCACTCGGTCGCACTCTCGGTCGGGTCACCCGAGACGCAGCCCGACCGTCAGCAGAGGAGTCCCCTCGACGGAAGGGTCAGTGAGTGATTTGCTCGTGAGTGATGTTGTTGTTTCGACGGGCGATCGTGCGGCCGGTTCCAGAGTCTTATGATCGCTGTCTGCGAGCATCTCCGGTGGAGATCGATGTCGGCAAGGCGCGTTCTCAACACGCGGCGTATGTGGCCGCGTTGGAGCGCGCAGGCTTCGAGCTGATCCGCGCGGAGCCTGTGGACAGCGCTCCCGACTCGGTGTTCGTGGAAGACACGGCGGTGGTGTTGGGCCGACGGGCGCTCCTCACGCGGCCGGGTGCCCCTTCGCGGCGAGCGGAGGTGGCCGGTATCCGGACCTGTCTGAGAGGACAGGTGTACGAAATGACAGGTCCAGCGACCTTGGATGGCGGCGACGTGCTGCGTCTTGGAGAATGGATCTTCGTCGGGCTCAGCTCGAGGACGAATCGCCAAGGTTTTGAGCTGCTCGCGGCCCACGCGGCGGAGGAAGGGTTGACGGCGGTCGCGGTGCCGATGCGGGAGGGCCTGCACCTGAAGTCCGCGTGCAGTCGGCTTGGGGAGGCGGTGCTCGGGCACTTCGATCGTGTCGACCCGGCACCGTTTCGAGAGCGGGGACTCACGCTGATCGACGCCCCCGACGAGATGGGTGCAAACGTGCTCGAGCTCGGCAAACACGTCTTGATCTCCGCGGCGGCCCCGAAAACCGCGGCGATGGTGGGCGAGCGCGCGATCGTCGTCGATGTCGGCGAATTCCATAAAGGCGACGGTGCGCTGACGTGTTTATCGATCCTGATGGAGTGAACGGTTGACGCTGCGCGCCGGGACCGTAAAGATGGGCCGGTTTTGACTTGGGGCCGACCTGGTTTCGACGAGGGCGGTGAACCTTTGGACGCGTGTCCGGCAACCATGCTCGCCGGTAAAAACGGTATGGAACTTTTAAGTGCCGATGAGCCCATGCTCATGGCTGCGTAAAGAGCTCGATAGAGTTTTCTGACGCCGTTCGCCCCAGTTTCCTCGCCTACGGAGGCTGGGGCGAGCGTAAAACAAAGTAGGCTGGTCCCCACGTGGTGCGAAAGCGCGAGGGGACGAGAACAAGCTGTCGCTGGTCTGACGGAAGCCGTGCTCGTGAGCTTCTTGCGGACGAGATTGATCACGAAGCTACGCACGTAGGGTCCCCAGGGAATCTTCTTTCGGACGCGGGTTCGATTCCCGCCGGCTCCATTCGCCTTCGCTTCGCTTCGGCTTTGTTCGCCGCCGGGCTTCGGTCGCCCAGCACCGGCCTTTGGCCGGATGCTTGGGCGTTCGGTTCCCGCCGGCTCTTCGCTTGTGCTGGGTTGGTTTCAGAGCACGCTTCGCGTGGGACGAGCCGGGCGCTTTCGCGCCCGCGCTCGTCAATGGCCCCGGACTCGGAGCGAAGGATCCGGTTTGCGCGATCGCGTGGATCGCGTGGATCGCGTGGATCGCGTGGATCGCGTGGATCGCGTGGATCGCGTGGATCGC
>WUUC01050441.1_pt1 | contig 61900 bp, 42 predicted proteins | sample 6278441 | NCBI WGS metagenome assembly WUUC01 (sample SAMN13675441, study PRJNA597444) | soil metagenome | isolation source: soil | place: USA: Washington | collected 2017-10
CCGAGGGGGCTCGTGCTTCACGGGATGAAGCAGCCTTTAGTGACAGCTTCGCTGATTTAGAAGTTTTAGAAACAGATATCAATCCGCGCGCGCCGAAAAGCGGCGCGGAGCAGACCGAGGTGGTTAGAACATCCCCCGACCCGCACCCGGCTACTTCCTGGCACCCTGCATCTGCGGGAGGTCAATGGGAGACGGGGCTGCCTCAAGCGTCCTTCCGCATCGAAGTGCCGGTCGAAGAGATCATCTCCCGGCTGAAGAGCGAGCTAGAACCGTCGCTCCAGTCAGCGGCGCGACGTGCGGCCGCGCAACAGCACGAGCGGACGCGCGAGTGGCTCGAGAGCAGGGGACTGCCGAAAGCGGCGCGCGTCGCACAGCGCGAGGCCTACAACGTGCTGCGCAAGCACGGGAGCGTGAGCGAGTTCGGGCGTACCCCACACCCCGAGGTGGGCCGCGGCAGTTATACCCCCTCGGGACCGCATGTGCTGACGGATGAGGAGGTGACGGAGCTGGCCCAGGCCTGCGTCGCCATGCTCGAAGCGCAGGGGCAATCGGTCGAGGTCACGCTCTCCGACATGAGCGCCGAGGCGGGAGGCTTCCTGCTGCCCGATGACGTCCCGCGCGTGCGACAGGAGGCGCAATCCTTGATCGGCGGGCCGGGGCGGGAGGGAATTGAGTGATGAAGAGTGCAGCGGCACGGCTACCCTCTGCTGTCCCGGACGACTCGGTGGGCGGGGCTCACGGCCCGCACCTCGACTCACCGTCACCGACCTCCTGCCCACACTGCTTCGGGAGCGGGCTGGAAGTCGTGACAGGCAAGGGAGCCCGAAGGTGCGAATGCCGTGCGGCTGACCGCGGGCTGAAGCTCCTCGAGGCGGCCCACATCCCGCGCCGGTACGAAGGCTGCTTGCTGGCGAACTACCGGCCGCAGCAGGGGAACGCCTCTCAGCTGCGCGCTTTTACGTTCGCCCACCGCCTCGTCAGCGACTACCCGGCCGCGGAGCGCGGGCTGCTCTTCGCCGGCCCCGTCGGCGTCGGCAAGACGCATCTTGCGGTCGCAATCCTCCGCGGGCTTTTGGGGACGGGAGTGCGGCGCTTGTTCTACGAGTTCGGGGCGCTCATGAAGGAGATTCAGGAGTCGTACAACCCCTCGTCAGAGGCGTCGGAGTTGAAGGTGCTGGCGCCGGTCTACGAGGCTGAGGTCTTGGTCTTGGACGAACTCGGCGCGGTGAAGCCGACGGACTGGGTGCGGGACACGATGACTCAGGTCATCGGGCGGCGCTACAACGACCGGAAGCTCACCGTCTTCACGACGAACTACCGGGATGAGCGCCGCGGTCCTGCGGACGAAACGCTGGAGGAGCGAATCGGCGTCAGGCTCAGGAGCAGACTCTACGAGATGTGCCGAACTGTTATCATTGAAGGGGAAGATTTCAGGCGGCGCTTTGACGTGTGACAGCCCTGAGACTATCTCACTCCGGAGCAAGAATGGCGGAGGTTTCGACTTCGTTTAGGACATTGATATCACGCATCGACCCTCTTCAGAGTGAGCTGAACAGGGCCGCGGGACACGCGGCGTCCATCAGATCACGTCTTGAAAGTTCTTTCCGCCTCAGGAAGTTCATCACCGTCGGCAGCCACGCCCGGGAGACGGCGATCCGCTGGCACAGCGACGTGGACCACTTCGCCGTCTTCGCGCGTGACGAGTTCAGAAAGGGGAATCATTACACCAGTTCGACGCGGGTGCTCGACAATATCAGGGACGACCTCGGGGGTAGGTTCTGGCGTACTCCCGTCTCCAGAGATGGGCCGGCGGTCGTCGTCCGCTTCGGGGCGGCGACTACTCGGTCGACGTCGCGTCGGCGATCTTCTGGGAGATGAATCCGGACAAATGGCCCATCTACTACATGCCGGACGGGGCCGGGGGCTGGATGAGGACTAGCCCCGAACTGCACAACAAATTCATACGGGAGGCCAACGCGCGGAGCGGCCAGAAGCTGCGCCGCACTGTTCAGCTGATCAAGTACTGGCGGGAGTGCCGATCGCCGCGGATCCCCATCTCGTCGTTCTACCTCGATCTCCTGATTGCCGAACAGCGCATCTGCGAGGGTGCCAAAAGTTACTCGCAGTGTCTCGCCGAGGCGTTCGCCCTCCTCGCCCGCTACCGCTGTCAAGCTTACACGGACCCGCTGGGCGTGGCGGAGGTAATAGACGCGGTCAAAACCGGAGGGCAGCGTGACGCGGCGCTGCGGTCGGTGTCATACGCTCACGATCACGCATCCAGAGCACTGATGGCTGAACTACGCGGAAACCACTTGGAAGCATGCAGGCAGTGGGACATCGTCTTTAACGGCCAGTTCCCATACTGACTCAGAGGACCGGCTTGAGGCCTGAACGGAACTCCATCCCGGAAGACCAGAATTCGCCGCGGGGGCTGGAGCGGCTGGCGGCGCAGCGGCAGCTCTATTCGAGGGCGAAACTGGTGCTGGGCGCGCAGCTCGCCCTTACCGTCCCGCTGGCGGCCACCGGGGCGTTCCTCGCCACCTTCGTCCCCGGCGCGAAAGGTTGGGCGTCCCTCTACGGCATCTGCGTCGCCATCATCGACGCGGCCGTGCTCGACCCGCTGCAGAAATCATTGAAGCACAAGGCCGCGCTCATCCAGGAGCGGTTCGATTGTGACGTATTGCGGCTGGAGTGGCCGGAGTGGAAGGGTGTCGGCCGCCCCGACGCGGAGTTGGTCCACGAGGAGGCAGGCCGGTATCGGCGGCGCGACCCCGAGTTTGCTACGTTGCGGGACTGGTACCCGGTAGTGGTTGGCGTCCTGCCCCTCCACCTTGCGAGGATCGTGTGTCAGAGGTCGAGCCTGCGCTACGACTCCGGGCTCAGGCGTCGCTACAACGGCTGGGTTGTCGCCTTACTCGCCGCGCTGTCCGTGGCCGTCTTCGCGTCGGGGCTCGCCGGCGGGGTGAGCGTGGAAAAGTTTGTGCTGACGTTTCTCGCCCCGCTCTCGCCGGCGTTCCTCTGGGCGATCCGGGAATTCAAGAGGCAGGGGGAGGCCGCCGAGGCGCTGGAAAAATTGAAGAAACAGGCTGAGGGGTTGTGGGCCGACGCCCTCGGTAATGCCGATCCCTCCGGGGACTACGAACTACGGGCGAGGCGGCTGCAGGACGAGATCTTGGAGCGGCGGCGGAATAACCCACTGATCTTCGACCGTGTCTACGACATGCTCCGCGGGGCGCGCGAGGCGCAGATGAACAGAGCCGCCGAGGAGTTGGTTGAGGAGGCGATGAAGTCTTTGAGTCAACAGGCGGCGCGGCGGTGATGTTCGGCTTGTACCGATAGCGAATGCGGTGACGTAGAAAGGGCGAGGCCGCCGGAGCTGCCAACTCCGGCGGCCTCTAGTGTCTCTTTCTGAGCGAAGTCAACGAGAGACTTGCTGTCATCATATAAAAATTCGTCACTTGGTGTCTACGCAAAAGTGGGTGTGTTTTAAACCCACAGGTTAATAAATCTCACAATAATGAAGCCTGGTGTTTTTTCACCCGCCGACTTTGTGGACACAAGAAAGAAGGCCGTGACATTGCGCTCCCCAGTTCGCTTCCAATGTTTGTTGAGTTCTGATAGCCGCCGCAATCTAAGTGAGGGCGGAAGAGTGGAGACCAACGAAGACGTACCAATAAGGGATTTTAACTCTTGACAATAGGTCTCTTTAATGGTTTTATCCGGCAAATCATAAGAATTAACAACGCTGCCAACGTTGTTAATTCTGGGTTAGTACAGAGCGAAGACAACGAGAGCTAGACCTGCCGGAGTTCCTTCCTGAACAGGATTAGCTCTCCAAGACAATTAGCTTGCCGTGCCCGTGTAGGCGTGGAGCCATGCGCGGCCGCACCGTCCTCGGTTGAGACGCCCCCCGCCTGACGTTCCTGCTTTGAGCGAGCGTCAGGCGGGGGATAGGAGAAGTGTACTCTCCCGCGGGGTCCGATAACCCTACCACTGTCTTCCGCGGGAGATGAACTTCTCCTTTAAGTGCCCGCCGTCGGTGCCCCGCGCCGTGCTCGGAAACCACCTTGCCGCTTGCTTGGCTTTGACGGGCACGCACGGAGGGATCGTCCGATGGCCTCTAATGCTCCTGCCAGCAACCCTGGCTCTACCGACTTAGCTACCCGTGACAGCAGTCGAATCCCCGAGGCGCCTGGCACCGCGGAAGACACCCCGCAGAAGAACGAGCGGCAGGCCCCACTGACCTGGGCCCGGCTGAAAAGTGCTTTCTTCAAGTTTCTGAAGGCGATAGGGAAGATAAAACAGATAGGTAATTACGCGACCGCGATAAAGTTCTTCCTTGAGGCACAATGCATAACGGAAGAGACATTGGTGGGGGATGAACTTGGCGACGAGTTTGAAGCGAAGATAAAAGTTTACATCGAATTCGAGATCAACCGCGGGACTAAAGATCATACGTACAATCCGCGGGTGTCAAAAATCAGGGCGGTAAAGCTCTTCGCCTATCAGAACTTCGCGTCCATCTTAGCTTTGCAAACTCTGCCCAAATCATTCGGCCGTAGACTCCGAAGTTTGATAGTCGCCGCCGGACATACTGTATCGAGCTTCTGGCGCACCTTACCAGCTGATTTAATACCTTTAAGCACGATAGGTAAATGGTGCAGCGAGAAACTCCTCCCGAGAAAAAAACACCGCCGGGTGATTGAAGTAATAGAGGAAGCGTTAGACGTTCCGGAGGGGACACTGCGCCTCCCACTTTATCTCCAAAGAGCTTGGAATCGTAAAGTAAAGTCTAGCGACTTCAGCAATAAGATACGAGCCGCAAAATTAAAACCTTACTTCAAACACACTGGATCAGTTCTGAAGGAGTTAGAAGGGCTGACCTTTCACAAAACTTTAGACAATTCGTCCGATGACGAGGATGACTACGAGGATGGCGATTATGAGGGGCTGTGGACGGCGAGTGAGGGCGGCGGGTTACCGAGCTCTGACATCGTTAAGAGTTATATGTGTAGCTTTATGGGCTTTTGTGCGCTGCCGCCAGACAGCCTTGACCCGTACTTAAAAGGCAAGGGTATAAAGAAGGAAGACTTGTCGCTGGCGTTACTGGCTGACAAGGGACTGTGGAAAGCATACATTCAATTCATGAGGTTGCGGAGCGGCCTCAGGGTTCGTCGCGTCGACCCGGCGAAGTTGGAGAGTTTGCCTGCTCACAGGCTGTCGGCAGATAAGAAGTGGGAATTTAATGATGTAGGAGGGAAATACAACGGGGGGACACTTTATTTTATGCGGCTCGTCTTAAGTCTGCTGCGGCCGGGTACCGGGTACCTATACCTTCACCCGGAGTTCGCCGAAAAGCTCGGGCCGCGGATGACGGCGGAAACGTGGCAGGAGCAATGCGTGAAGACCCGTGACGCAGTCAAAAAACGCTACAAGAAAATCTTAAAGATGAAGAATCTGGGCGACCGGAATCGTTATGATTTCGGCCGGGACCCGGGCGAGAATATCAAATGGATTCTGGATCAGCAGCGTCCCCTCACCGTCCTACAAGGCATGGTCAAGGTGATGCTCGCAGACCTTCTGCCGGGGTATGCGCCGACGCTGGAGAGGGCAAGACAGTACCGGGACGTAATACTGGTAACGCTATTATGCGCGAACCCGCTAAGGGTTCATATGTTCTCGATCATGGCGTTTGATAAACATCTGGTGAGTCGTGACGACGGCTCATGGTGGTTACAATTCAAACAGGGGGCTTTCAAAAACAGGAAAGCGCTCAAGTGTAATTACGAGGTGAAGGTGGCTAAGGAGTTGTGGCCATTGCTGGATATATATAAGAAGGAGTTTCACCCCGTACTTGTCGGCTCCAGCCATTCTAAATACGTTTTCCCGGTCAGCTATAATTCAGCCAGAACGAGAGCCGGGTCTCGGATGACCGGAGATGCCTTGTCCGGGATCGTAGAAATGATGACGGAACTATATATACCGGACTCGGAAGGTTTTAGGTCCCACGCATTCCGTCACATAATTGCTACCGATATAATAAAAAAAGACCCGCGGCTAGGATTCTTTATCGCGGCTAAAGCGCTGCACGACAAGCTGGAGACGGTGGAGGAACAGTACGCCCACCTGAAGACGAGTGAGTTCTTCGAGCCCGTCAACGCACACTTCACCGAGATGTGGGGGGCAGTCTTCGGAACACAGCGGGGGGTAGAAAAGTTTGCCTCGGCGTCTTAGGCAATCACTCCTTTCATTCTTCAATCGATCAGAGGATCAGGGCCGTGATAACTCACCGTGCTGGTTGGGCTCACGACAACCTGCTCATGGGATCGCTATAGCAGTCGTCTATTAAGGTTCAGGAAACGCATACCCATTGTGCGTACCAACCCATGTCACACAAGAACCTTCAGTCGGTTCGAAAATATGTCCTCTAATTTGGGCCTTACCGGGGCAGAAGTTCACCGTCATTAAGAATGGGTGTGATTATCCTGCCTCCGCCGAAGAATGTAGCATCTCCTTACCTCTACTGGTACTTGGTATACATATTCATCCAGCCAAAAATTATCTTTTCAACGTAACAACCGGCCTATCTACTAATGCCTGATAACTCATAGGCTTAGGGGCTTGACTACGAGCTATAAGAGCTCCAATGCATACCAAAAATGCTCATAAGTAAGAAGATAACCGTAAAGCGTTGTGAGTAGTAAAACTACCTTTCGAAAACCTATCCATAACATGATGAGTAGTTTATGACGGTGACTTTGGTAACGTTAAAATCCTGCTTGGTATTCCTCAAATATATCCTAGAAATTCTGGCCTATAACTTATTTACAGTCTATCGTTGATATTCGTATAGATGTTGGTACACCGCTTACCCAAGTTCTGCCCGTACTAATAAATAACCCGTGTTCCAAATACTCCGTCGGCCTAGGTACGTAGCGATTGAGAGCAAAATAAGTGCGTCGTTCGCTTACATAGAATGCCCTTAAAATTCTGCCGGCAATTAATACCGGCAATCGAGAGAATGGACCGACTCGCCGTTCCGATAAATCAGTTAGGTGCACTTAATACCTGGGTGCCGGTGCTATGCGCATTCAGCCGTTAGTAGCTGAGAACATTTCGCTTTCATACATACCGACTGTCTAGTGGCCGGCGCGTCACACGTCTCTGGTCAGTTGTCGGAACAGCTATTCCTATACACTGGCACGGCTCGTTTACAGCCATACGTGAAGGGCGACGGCGTGAGGGGCAAGAGACATCAGGACGCGGCGTGCGGCGCGGCGAGAGATTAATGACGCAGGGATTAATCGCCGTACAACTCATGACGTGAACAGGGAAGTGGAGTGTGTCCGGGCTGCGGTGACAAGAACACACCAGCACCATATGTATTCATGTGGGCCAAACTTACTATTTCTTCACGACCTGCCGCTTCCACATGATCTCGCAGTCGTGGCTGGCGTACGGGCAGGACGCGCACTCCCCGCAGAAATCGGTCGGCCGCCTCGTACCGGTCTGGATCTCCGTACCCCGCTTCGCGAACCCTTCCTTCATCTGCGCTAGGTAAGAAGCCCGCAGCGGGTAGAAGCGCAGGTTCAGCCCGAAGACCCGTGTCCTCTTCAGCCCCTCACCCGCCTCGTCGGTCACACCTAGCCCGCGCAGCATCCTCCCTACCCAGCCCGGCCGCACCCACTCGGGGACTGACTCCGCCTCTGCCCCGCCGTAGCTCCCGATCATCCTCCTGATTTCGAGCGTGAGGTGCGTCGGGCTCACGACGTCGTACCCTTGAGCGACCAGGTTCCTCAGCGCCTCCCGCAGCACTTCTTCCGGTTCATCGAGCCTCAGCGGCCGCCCCCTCTGCCTCGTCAGCGCCACCTCCAGCCGGGAGCGCAGCTCCTGATCGCCGGCGAGCGATGCCATCACGTAAAGCGGCGCCACGATCTCGTCGGCCCGGTCCGCAGTCCTCGGGTAGAGAGCACGGTACGTACTTTCAATCAGCCCCACGTTCTCGAAGGCCCACATGTGGAGCTCATCGCGCAGCCGCTCGAGCCTCACGCTCTCGGTCGGCAGGATGTTTCCGAACGCCTCCCTGAGGTGCTCCGGCAGCCGGCGCGTCTGGACCCGCAACATCCTGGTGCCGAGCACTTCTCCGACACCGCGCGTGTTGTTAATCATCTTCACGCCGTAGAAGTCGAGCAGCTCCGTCCGCATCGTCTTCACGTCGGTCCACAGCTTGACGGCCGTCGCCTTGTTGTAGCTGAGCTTGAGGGCCTGGACGAGCTCACCGAACTGCCCGCCGCGCCCGCCGACGGCCTCCAGGTCGTCGAGGACGACGAAGCCGCGCGACTCGTCGATGAAGCGCGCGATCGAAGCCGCCGACGCCTGGCCGCAGACGTAGGCATTACAGCAGACCCTGGCCATCGCCCGCCCCATCTCGCTCTTTCCCGAGCCGGCCGGCCCCGTCAGCAGGATGAGCGGCACCGAGTCGAAGATCGCCTGCGCATAGGTGACGGGGACGGCCAGCGTCAGGAGCGCGTAGTCCTCCTCGATGGGCAGCCAGACGCTCGCCTTGAGGTGGCTCGCGACGTCCCGCAGGATCTCCGAGAGCGGCCGCACCTTCGCCTTGCCGTCGAGGTAAGACCTGATCGACGGCCACGACCACGTCCCGTACTTGTTGGGCCGCGGCTCACGGTCGATGAGCGTCCCGTCGGTCAGGCGCATCACGCGCTCCCGCTCCCTCGTGCCTTTCGGGGCGGGAACCTGCACGGCCGAGTGGACGGTGCGGTCGCTCCTGACGACGACGGTCTCGAGCCGCTCCACGTCGCGGACGGACCGGCCGCCGGCCTCCGCGCCGGCGACGTCCGCGGCCCGGTTGAGGATCTGCACGGTGTAGTAGAGGTGGCCATTGTGGTAGGCGCCGTCGATCTGCACCGGCTTGTAGGCGAAGCGCCCGTAGCCGCCAGGTTCATCCGAGTCGTCACTTAGGTGGAGCGACGAGGGCCGGGCGTCGCGGAGCAGGGAGGTGAACTCCGAGAGGTCGGCGCCGCCCTGCCAGAATGCCGTCCAGTCCTTCCCGTAGCGGGCGGGGACGCGCACCCGCCAGGAGTCCCTGCCGATCAGCTCGGCCAGTCGGGCGGCCAGCACCTCGCCTGCCTCGTCGCCGTCGAGGCCGAGGAAGACTGTCTCCCACCCGGCCCAGAAGGCCGGGTGCTTCCACTCTTCAGGGAGATCGGACGGGCGGGTCGAGCAGATGAGGAGCAACTCTCCGCCGAGGGCGGTGCCAGCGAGAGCTTGCCAGTGCCTCCAGAGGTCGAGCGCCTCCTGGCAGACGAAGACGACATTCTGCCCGGCGGCTGGGGCGGCGTAGTAAGTGCGTGCTTCGGCGCTCGTCCAGCTGTCGCCATCGAACGGGTTGCGCGTCACGCCGGGGATGTTGTAGTAGCCGTACTTGTTATAGAACTTGCCGTCGGGGCCGCGCAGCGGGAAGGCGAGGGCGTCGGCGCGCTCCTGCTTCGACCTCTTGCTGAGATAAGGTGCCGAGAGGCCGAGGCCGAAATACTCGGCGGACTCGATTGTGAGCCCTCGACCGGCGAGGAACTGGATAGCCTTCTTATTCTCGCGTAGCAGCTTCTTGAGCCTAGCGTGAAACTCCGGGTTGAGGCGGCGCATGGTTTTCTCGGCCGGGGCGGCGAAGTAAAGTGCGGAAGCTTATGGTGAAAGCCGGGTTGACTGGCGTTGTTCTCTTGGGGGAGGTGGCATATGACCTGCCAGTCGGTATCGACTTACACAGCCAAGTCTGCAAGCCTGATCTTCCTTTTCACGGTAATGGAGTCGAACTTCTTGCTGTGGGGTATAGGTCTTTTTGTTATCGGACGTAGCTCGTGATTTATCACGTCAGGGCGACGAATCTTTGACCTATTCTTGAGTCACGGCCCTTGTCTCATCGAGTGTACCGGCGACCAAACGGACTACGAAAGAGTTACTCACCGCTTCGATGCACTCCCACAGCGCGTCGGCCTCACTAGCCCGACGGAAGTAGAGCGCATCCTCCGCCCCCAGCCGCGCGAAGACATCACTCACCCATGGCTGGTGGAGGCACCCGGCGGATGCCGCTGTCGTCCGCCTCTACTCTCTCCCCGCGCAATAGGTATGAGAGGGTGAGCAGCGCTACCGCGACCGGCGGGCTCCCCAGCTTCTGAGCTCCCGCCTGCTCCATCTCACGCTCGGCCATCTCATATCGCCCCGCTGCCAAGAGCGACATTGCCGAGGCCAGGAGCGGGAGCACTGACTCCCTCTCGTTTTCGGCACCGGCCTCCGCGCTACGGTGCAGGCCCGGCGACGGCTCCGTGGGGATGTCGCCCAGCGGCCGCTCGCCCAGGTACGACCTCACCCCTCCGGCGCCGGTGACGACCGCCCGCCGCAGCGCCTCGACCATCCCCGCGTACTCCTTCCGGCAGGCGTAGACCAGCCCCAACTCCACGTATGAGCCGACCATCCCCGGCTCTATCTCTACCGCCCGCAGGAAGGCCTCTCCCGCCTCCTCGTAGCGGCCCTCATGCGCGTGGAGGATGCCCCACAGGTGCTGCCTGAGCGCCCGTTCGAGGTGCGGCCCTATCCCTTCATCGGCCGGGCCTTGGTAGCCGGTCATCGCAGCAGATACCTCAGGATGACGACAACTAGCACGACGAGCGCGAGACAGAGCGCTACGGCGGTGAAGATCAGCGGCCCCCGTTTGTGCGTGCCCCCCGTCTCGTACATCACGACCCCGCAGAACGGGCACAGGTGCTGCGTCCTCATGTAGGTCACGAAGTCGCCCCGCGTCAGCCACAGCCGCGGGACGACCGCCCGCCCGCAGTGCGGGCACTGGATCCGCTCCTCGATAGCCATGATGCTCTGATCAGCCCCTCCGCCGGCATCGGCCTCCGCCGCGATACGCTTCCGCTATTTTCTGTCGCCGTCGAGCCTGGTGGCGGAGTAATTGCTCCCTAGGAGTTGTGCCGCAACCAGCGCCCTAATGATCTGCCTCAGTTGCCAGCAAGCCTCTTCCTCCCTCGCCGTCATCGGCTCGACGTCGCTCTGCCGGCTCTCCCACGCCTGCCGGTGGGCCGCGCGCTGCGTGTGGGCGGCGACGATCCGGGCGAGTTCCGCCGCGTCCTTGTAATCGAGGAAGGTGACCACCATCCCGGCCTCGAACGCGCCGACGAAGGGCGTGTCCGCCAGCCTCCAGACGACGGGGACCGCCTCCTTCACCGCCGCCTGCAGTTCGTCCATCCCGGCGGCGGTTGCGGCGTACCTCTGCGCGGCCGCCAGGCATCGCCTGACGCTGTCTTCGTATGGCTCGCGGGCGGCATATATATGCAGCGTGTGCTCGGCGAAGTAGCAGGCGAGTCTCCGCAGCGCCCTCTCGCCGAAGAACTCGTCGCGGAGCAGGGCGTCGACCCGCAGCTTCGCCGGCAGATCCAGCTCCAATATCTCCGCGGCGGTGACGGATTGCTGCGACTGTAATCGCAAGCGTAGAGGGTGGGCCTCCTCCTCACTCAGTAAAGTCGAATCCAATAAGACCTGTGCCGGGATGGTTTTCACTGGCGGACCCGAGTTTTTCACCCCTCGCCGACACGGCGCCGCAGAGATGGAAAAAGTAAGTGGACGAGGTGTGCATGACTATCAGCGGCAAAATATGCGGACTGAGCACCAACGGCAGCGCCCTCACTATCTACCCCTAGGCTGGTGACATGACCGAAGCCGATGAGCGCCAGTGACACGCGAGAAACCATTGACCGGGGCGGTTGAATAATGATGGTCAGCCGATTATTGATTCTGGTATTTTGAGGGGGCCGTTTCTTTGACAACCGATTGCCGTAACCATGCGCGATAGGACGCGACAGCACAGGTGATGTGCGCCGCCAGGGAGTCTAAACATGCCCCCCTGGCAGCAAAGTGTGACCTTCAGAATATACTCGCATTTGCGGTCTTCTTCAACAATGCGGGAACTGTCCCGTCAGGAGGTTCAGCCTGATGGGACAGTCAGCACGTCCGCGCCCTAAACGCCTCGCCTCTAAGCTCCGTCAGATCCGATTATTACTTGATCTCACCCAAGCTCAGATGGCTCATGCTGTGAGCTACATCGAGTCGCCGCCGCAGCCCGGCCACATTTCTGAGTTCGAGAACGGAAGGCGTGAGCCGTCACTCTTGTTCTTGCTCGCGGTAGCGCGTCTTTCGAATATCCCAATGGAGGTGTTGGTGGACGACGAGGAGGAATTACCGAGGAGGTTGCCCGCGACCAGAAGGTCTTCTCGGGAGAGCCACTAAAGTATGACCGCTACAACTACTTTGACTGTGTCATCTAATAAATAAGGGTTGATTATAATATCCGCACGTTTATATTAGACATAATTATCCTTATCGGACTCTGTCTATATTCTTTAGCTCAACTATTTGCGAGACGCACCCTCTTGAGAAGCGTTTCGCCGCAGAAACATCACGCTTTGATGCGCTCATCTTGTTTGACTGTCTGGCTTGATGCAGCAAAATCCCCAAGTTGTTGCTCAATTCTCTTCCGCCAATGATCAACCCGTGGATTTGACTCTCGATCACAATTCGCACAAGCTCTTCGGATGTCGTCGCGCGCTCCGGCGGAAAGTTCCGCACCCCCGATTCGCATCACTTCGTAGAGCGCCCACATGATTTTGCACTGCTCACTCGACAGACGCCAACTAAAATCGCAATTTGCAATACAACTAAGCACCCTTTCCCGGCATTTCCGGTGCGCTAAATACTCGATGGCGCAACCCCGCGCGCCGGCTCCCTTCTTCGGGTCCGCTTGCTGTGTGCTCTTAAATATGCGCTCCAGATAGTCTGCAAAATCGGGTGTTTCGCGCGTCCCGATCAGCCGCACCGCCTCACACCGATAGAATTCGTTCTCAGTCGGATCTATTGCGAGGTCGAACAGTTCCGCTTCACGACCCTCCGGGCATCCGTTCCTTAATTGAAAAAAGGCATCAAGTCTATAAGGAGATGTCTGATCTGCCGCTAATGACAACATCTCCTCGGGCGAAAGATCGCATCCCGGTATCATTGACTTCTCGGATTTCGGCCCCCCGGTTTGGGAGACGATGGTTGCATCCTCAAGATAGAGACCGTCCTCAATTTGTTTAATTCCCTCGATGGACAAATCACGGATCACCGCATCTTCATCAGCGGTGGCTGCCTTCAAGGTAGGTAAAGCCTGCCTAGACTTCGTGCGCACAATCGCTTGCGCCACAAACCGCCTCACATCGTCATCACGGTTCACCGTGTAAGCGTCGTTCAGGTCCGGCAATAACTCCTCACTGGAAAGGCTGGCGAGCAGTTCACCGGCCTTAAAGCGCACGTATGTATCTGATTCAGGATTCTTGAAAATCTGTATCAGGCGGGGAACGATTTCCGGACTGCTTGTGTGAACCAGAAATTGAAGAGCCTGGGTTTGCACATCACCAACGGGGACGCCCATCTCCGCTGCAAACTTTTCAGGCGCTGCGAGCTTATCTATGAGTTGCAAATACAGAGTCTTATATTCTGCCGGACGTGGAAAGTTGTGAATCTGACTTAACACGTACCGGGCCGCACTGCTCTGCACTTGAACGTCCGGGGAGTCCTTCAAAGAGGTCCATATTACAGCTTCCGCTGCTTTCTGCGTTGCCACGGTAACACTACGGCAGTTCGCCAGACAGTTTGCGAGCAGTTTGGTGCGGGTGCTGGGAATCTTCATGACCCGCTCGATCAGCGAGTCGGCATTTTCCATAAGGTTCGAGGCAAAGGCTATAACTTCACTCGCTTCGCTCCTGAAAATACGCGCCCATTCTTTATCCGTAATCTCGTCGAAGTGGCTGACGATATGATTGCCTGCAAAATACTCTGCGAATGTGCGATGTGGAAAGGAATACTTTCCGAGGGCGGTTTGTTTCACCAATCCACTCGTATGTAGAATCTCTGCAAAGATGTCTTCGACGGAGCCGGACTGGTCGCCGGAGGTGACGGTCTCCATTGTGATTTCCCGGCCATTCACCAGTGCCTCGAAGCAGACACGAGACATCAGTTGGATCTTGGCGAGTAAACCATGCTTGAGGGCCGCGCCTTTCCGGTTCGGCAAGTTGAACAACAGCGTGCTGACGGCTCTTTTATAGAAATCGGACCGCCATGTAATCTCTTCCGAGTCGGAGGAGATCAAGTCAAGCAAGAGCATGAGGTTAATAGTGACACGGGTGATTTCCGCCATGAATGGGCGTGTCGAAATCAAACGTAGCACTTCGCTCGTGTGCTCAGAATCCTTTGCGTATTTCTCTACCAACGCTTTCTTCTTCTCAAACGAAAGCGGCGCGATGGCAACCTCTGTAAACGGGCGGTCTTTCCTCAGCGTGAGCGTTTCCAGATCATAGCTGACTGGCCGGGAGGCCATTATGATGTGACATAATTTATAGTGATTCGCAAAGTTAGAAATCTTATTAAGGAAGTCAGGTATGGAGCCGTCGATCTCGTCGATACCATCAATCAGTAAAACAAACCAACCCTTTGCTAGACCAATATCTATAAACCGTTCTTTCGTCTCCTCGTCCAGATTCAACGATTCCAGTCGCACAAGGATCAGATGCTGCAAGCTATTTTCATTACGCGCAACGTCCGATGCTTGGAGGAATATCGGAATCGTGCGCTTCTCAAACCGTACCTGCTCTGACTGTCCTTCGAGCAAGCGATAACGTATGTGTTGGAGGAGCGTCGTCTTCCCGCATCCCGGTCCACCGACGATGACGACCGGATTGTCTGTCGTTAACACCTCTTGGACATCGACGGCGCGCTTCTCGCCGTAAAGACTGCTTTTCCGCTGTGTGATCATGACAAGCGAAACGTAGTCACTTGCAAGATCAATCGGGGTGGAATCAAGCAAGGGGGTCAAGCCGTGGAGAGTTGCTTGTTCGGCGTCAAGAAATGCTTTAAGGGGTTGGGCGCATTGCTTACGAAGCACCCATTGCTTGAAGAGTCTTTCGAGGATCGTAAACTTGAAGATAGCGTAGAGGATGGGCAAGGCAGCGAGCAAGACGCTGATTGCCTCCCAAGGGAGCGCTATCAGAAAAGAGGTGTGGGACTCACCGCTTATGGCAGTCATGTAAGGTATGGGCAAAGAGGCAAAATCGCGTCTAAGTCGTCGTTGCCTTTCCCAACTCGAATGTCGCGACCTGATAGGGCTTGACCGACCGGATCATCTGTTGCGTGATGCCGCGATATACTCCACAGGCGGCGGGTTCGATTGCATTAACAACTCCAAACTTCTTTTCAATCGGGCCAAGACAGAGACCGGCACAAAAGCCCTCTATTTCGCAGCCATTACAGAACGAGGGATTTTTGTATCGCAGACTTGCATGCGCACGATAAGTTTCAGACTCCAAAATCTCTGGGCCGTCGGTGATCGACCCGAAGAAGCCCGATCCCGCTTTGCACGAAAAAACCGAACCGTTCGGCTCGATGCTCAGTTGCGCTCCCTTCGCCGAACAATTCTTGAATCCTCTGCGTGAAACTGCATCGAAATCGGTGAGTACCTGAAAAATCTGATGCCAATAGCCGGTCAACACGATTCCGTATCGTGCGCCCTCCACAATCACCGTCCAAAGTTTGTTAACCACTTCGGTCGGTGAATAGCGTTCGTAGAATGTCGGATCAAAATCGATCACCACGCCAATCTCGCGTGCGCCGTACTCCCTCGCGACCTCGACAATCGACTCGTCAAATTCCGCCCACGTATCAGAGGTCAATGCGGCATTAATCGCGATGTAGTTGCCGTGTTCCTGTAGTTTTCGCAGACCCTCCTTGACCACGGGCGCGCTATCGCTCCCATCCTTGAGTGGTCGCTGTTTGCTGTTCGAAGAGTCGAAACTGACGCAGACGGCCACGCGATAACGAGCGAGCATCTCCGCGATCTCTTCCGTAATCACGGAGCCGTTCGTAACCGTTGAATAGTGGATACGAATTCCTTCGTTTTCACCATGCCCGAAAGCGAGGAGTACGGCTTTGCAAGCGCGCCAGTTCATCATCGGCTCGCCGCCAAAGAATTGAATCATGACTTCTTTAGCGCCGGTAGCTTTGGCTGTTTCGATTGCCGCTCGCGTGTATTCGACGGCCCCGGCGGGTGTCATCGTGCGATTCTTAGGATCGTACTGATGCTCAAGTCGTTCGGCTGAGGCAAAAATCGAGTCTCCCAGATTGACACGAATATCGTTAGGCTTCGAGCGAAGCCCCTCGATACGAACAAGCTCGTTCGTGGCGTCGCGGCCCTTGGTATCCGAACCTTGCTCTCCCAGAAAGCAATATTTGCAACCGAAGTTGCAGTGGTTGATCATTATCAACTGAATGACGCTGACCTTCCCCTTTTCATTTGCAGGTATAGACGCATGAGAGTTCTCGGCGCGGACCAGGAAGTCTCGCAGCAAGAATTGCTGGATCAGTTCTTCTCTGGGAGACGAATGCTCCCGCGCAAGCAGTCCCTCTTCGATTGGTGAGGGTGACTTGAATTCATGTAGCACTGCTCTTGCCGCGTCATCGAGCAAGCACAGTCCGCCTCGCAGGCGATGGTAGACCGCATGGTGAGCGTTCGCCGATAGCTCGACGAGTTCCGGCGAGAGAATATAGGCGGACTGTTCGACGTTCATAGTTGTAACCTCCTCCTCAACTGAGGTGCAATCATAAAGAGAGTTCCGCCGGTTGATAAGAGCTATAGTTTGCGGCGAACTCCGCCGGGGTCTGGTGTCGTAGCTGCGTTATAGATTTGTTGTAAGTAATGGGCGGCCTGACGCCTGGCGGCGGCCTTTACCATTTTTTTGCTAGGACATCCTTGAGCATCCGGTTGTCGGGCGTGAGGCCGGCGACCACTAACCTGAGACGGCGGTTCTCAACTGCGAACTGCTAGAGAGACTACGTCTCGTTGACATCAAAACCGCCGTACTTGACCTTGCCAGCGGCGATAAGTCCGTCCGCTAATGCCGTGCGTGCGGCAGGCGTCCGTCACACGCTGTCCGGCTTCGACGCGCTTGAGGATGTTGATGATCTGCTCCCCTATGAACTTGCGCAGGATGAGAGTTCTCCGTCTGCTGGTTTACGAGAGAACTCTCATTATCGCTGCACCTCTTTTCGAGGAGGAGGTAGTTAACCTCACTTTTCGTCACTGGTCAGGCGATTTTTCAGACCAAGCTGATCAGAGCCATACTCTCCGGTCGTGCCACCAACAGTTCCGCCGACAGTTCCGCCGACAGTTCCACCGACCGTGCCGCCGACAGTACCGCCTACGGTGCCGCCGACAGTGCCGCCAACTGTGCCGACATTATTATCAACGGTTTCGTTTGAGTCTTGGATTTTCTCTTTTTGAGGTTGTGTGGACATAGGGCCTCCTGATTGAGAATTTTGTAAGGGCGAGGTTAAACGCGCGCGATTATAGAACGGCTGTAGGGATAATATCAATATCTAAGATTGCCTGACCGCTTGTATGTTTGTCGGGAGTCGGGGGGACGCAGTATGCTTCCGGCTCCGTGAAAGCAACAGTCCGAGACCGCACAGGTCTTCACAAGACCGCTGATAAGCAACTGTGATGGCTGTCAACCTGTTTGTGACGCCCTGCCTGCGTCCCACCGGGTTCTGTCCCTCACCATCGCGTTCAAGACCGTCAGCAGCTTCCGCGCGCTGGCGATGATCGCCACCTTGCTCACCTTCCCGGCAGCTCTCAGCCGCTCATAGAACTGCCGGAGCACTGGGTTGAAGCGGATAGCCGAGAGCGTCGCCATGTAGAGGACGGTGCGCACCGCCCGCCTTCCGCCCGCCGTGTGCCGCCTCCCACGCCGCTTCCCACTGTCACGCGCGAACGGCGCGACCCCGACGAGCGCCGCGATCTGCTTCCGCGTCAGCCGGCCGAGTTCCGGCAGCGAGGCCAACAGCGTCAGACTCATCACCGGCCCGACTCCCGGCACCGTCTGCACCAACTCGTCCTGCTCGCGCCACACCGCCGTCCTCATCAGCCGCTGTCGCAACTCCTTATCCGAATCGGCGATGCGCTTCTCCAGCCACCGCAGGTGCTCCCGGAGTTGCTTGGCTACTACGCGCGGGGCCGTCCCCAGCCGGTTCTGCTCCGCCACGTGCATCTCGATCAACTGCCGGCGGCGCTGCAACAGGGCTTCTAATTCCGCCGTCTCCGTATCACTCAAGCGCGAGAGCGGCGGTCGGCAGTCTCTGCCGTAGCGCGCCAGCAACCGGGCATCCAGGCGGTCGGTCTTTGCCAACTCGCCCAGGGCGCGCGCGAATGAGCGGACGCGCTGCGGCGAGACGCGGCAGACTGCCAGGCCGGCGGTCGCTAGCGCCGTCACGAGCGCCGACTCGAAGCCGCCCGACGCCTCTACGACGATGTAGTCGGGCGTCACCGACTTCAGCCGCTCAACCAGGGTCGCGATGTCGCCCGCCTGATTAGCTACCCGGTATTCTTCAGCGGAAGAATCAATGAAGAGGTCGAGGGAGTCTTTCGAGACATCGATGCCGACGCTGCACCGCACGGCCGCAGGGTTGTCTGTCATGTGTTATCCCTTTCCCACGCTTGCCGGAAGATGCGGGCTTCGGTGGCCCAGGCAACTGTTCGGGATGAAGAGCACAAGTGGAAGCAACGTCACCTGCTTATCAGCGGTCTTTTAAGACCGGCGCGGTCACGGACTGTTGCTTCCACGGAGCCGGAAGAGTACTGCCTCCTTCCAACTCACGATAAACATACAAGCGGTCAGCTAAGATCGCTTGTTGCACGCGGCACGCACGGCGCATGGGCGGTTTACAGCGAGGTGGTTCGGGTGGCGAATATCGCTACGCTGTTCTACCTTAGCGTCTAGCGTCACCCCAGATATATGCAGAGAGCACTAATTGGAACTCTTTACAGAATGGCCCTTTTGTAAAGAGTCGCAGAAGTGGAATACAGAAAAGACGGAGCTTCCCTGCCCCGTCTTTATGTGTCCTTTAAGGGCGGTCTTACGAGAGTGCGTTAAATCCTGCCTGGAACAGTCTAAAGATACATGATAAAGCAAGCTCTCGCCGCTGATGTCCGACTCACCAGTGGCATTATTTCTAAAATTGGTCTAAGGGCTTAGCCTGAACATCATCCTAACGCTCGGTGTCAGTGTTGTGAGGACGCTCCGGCTGAACCTAACCGGTGCCGCCGGAATTTCGGCATCTGTGACTAAGCCTAATGTTTGCCGTCGGCATCGGGTAGCGTAGGCCGCGAAGAATTCAGTTGACACCGTGAAGGCCGAGCCCTTATTGTCCGTGCGTCTTCCCTAGACGTGCCCGCGGCCGCCTCGCCCGCCGGGTTCTCACGAGCGCTAACTGAAGTCCCGCATTTACTAGCCTCAAGCCCCACGATTAGGGTCGCTGAAGCGCCTCACGCTTTCAGCCACGGCCGGTTCCCGCCCGGGGCCGTTTTCAACCTTTATACTCAGGAAGCACCCGGCGATGAAGCACCTTACCCACCGCCCCTCCCGCATCTCAGCGCAGAGACTGACGGTAGCCGCTTTGGCACTCTCCTGCACAGTGCTTTGGCCGGCGTTAGCTCTTGCTCAGGACATCCAGTACACGGATAACTCCCCGGATAAGACGCTGCGCAGTAGCCTCACCGTTGACCCCGCGACGCGCGCCCTGAGTATCACCATCCCACTCGGCGCGTACCCGGGCCGCGCCGGGATGCACCTACCCGTCAGCATCAGCTACACGTCTAAAGTGTGGGGCGTCGAGTTCGACGGGGACGCGGAAGATCAGAATCACCGCCCGATCTGGATGTACGTCGCGAAGTACAGCGAAGGTCTGGCGGCCGGTTGGTCGAGCAGTCTCGACCGTCCTAAGATCGAGTACGGATTCGAGGAAGGGTACGACGGTTTCAACGCGCAGCCGGGCGGTGCTCAGGTGAACATCAAAGTCGTCCCCCGCATCTACGTCACCATGCCTGGCGGCGCGCGGCACGAACTGCGTAAGGGTGATCTCCCTATCGTGTATGATGCGGCTTTTCTGCTGAGCGGCAGCTACCACGCGGTGGGCGAGTCGCTGATGCGCTTCGACTTCGGCTCGATGACGCTCTTCATGCCCGACGGCTCGCGCTACGTCTTCGAGTCCGTGCCGGGGGAGGGTTTAAGGGCCAACCGCCACATAGACCGCCACGGCAACGCCATCACTTACGACCCTCTGACCAAGCGTTGGGCCGACACGCTCGGGCGCACGTTCGGCCTCCCGATCCCCAATCAGCCGGGCGTGTCCCCGACCGTAGGCGATACGTCGTACGCGCTGCCCGGCGTGGGCGGCGGTACGATGACCTACACCTTACGCTGGCGCCGCCTGCGCGACCCGCAGACCGGCGCGAGCGTGCTCACCGACCCGACGCAGGAGCTGCGCTTCCCCGGCGACTGGAACTGCGGGAGCATCCCATTGCAAGCCACTTCGCCGAGCTTGTTCACTTCCACAGTGAATGGGACCAAGGCGCTCTGCACATGGGGGAGCGAGAGGTTCAACCCGGTCGTGCTCGCGGAGGTCGTGCTGCCGAACGACACTTCGTACAAGTTCACTTATAACGTCTGGGGCGAGATCGACAAGGTCGTCTACCCGACCGGCGGCTACGAGCGCTACACCTACACGAAGGTGCGCCCGATGACCTTCATGAAGGCCCCCTACACGGAGGCCAATCGCGGCGTCAGCCAGCGCCGCGTGAGCCACGACGGCACGGCGGCGAGCGAGGCGGTCTGGACATACGGCACCGAGTACGCGGGCGGCAGCGGCCCCTACGTTGCGGTCGTAACGACCCCGGACGGGACGGTCACTAAACAGAGCATCCACGCGCACCCGCAAAACTACGGACACGACAGCCGCAGCGCCCCCTTCGGATTCGAGGACGTGAGGGTCGGGCAGGCGTATGAGACGCGCGTCTACGCGCCGGCCTCGGAGGGCGGGGCGATGCTGCGGCGCACGCTGACGCAGTGGGCGGCCAACAGCACGACGGTCACGATCCCCTCTGGCGGGACGGTCGAGGCGACGAGCCTTCCCAAAGTAATCAAGCGGGTGGAGATCATCCTCGACGGGGGCGGGGCCAACGCGTTGTCGGCGACCACGGTTAACCGCTACGAGCAGCCCAATCGGCCGCTCAACCTGACCTCAGTCACCCAGTACGACTACGACACGTCACTCGACAAGACCTCCGCGCAGACGCTTCCGGTAACCTCCTTCAGCCCGCCTGACTCTCTGGCCCTCCGCACGACCGAGACCGAGTATTTGGACGACCCAGCCTATGCCGCGCGGAATCTGACCGCCTTGCCGATGTTGGTGACTGTCAGGAGCGGCATGTCCGTCACCGGCGTAGTCTTCGCGCGCTCCGGCATGAGTTACGACGAGGCTGCCTTCGCGCCGCTCCCGTGCGGGGCCGCGGTCGGGTGGGCCGACCCCGGCGCGGCGGCGCGCGGCAACGTGACGACGACGCGCAAGTGGCTCGACACGACGAACACCTGGATCGAGATGCACGCGCAGTTCGACGCCTGCGGCAATCAGCGGAAGGCCTGGGGCGCGCGCGACACGACGCTCGCCAACCCGGCAGAGATCTTCTACGACGACGCGTTCGCAGACGGGCAGGGCCGCGGCACCTTCGCCTACGCGACGCGCATGCTCTCCCCGATTCCCGACCCGGACGGCAGCCACGGCTCCGCCGTTCGTTTAGAGTCGGGCACACGGTTCGACTTCCAGACGGGGCGCGTGACCTCTTCGACGGACGCCAACGGACAGACGACCTCTTTCGAGTACGACGACCCGCTCGGCAGGCCGAAGGCCATCATCCGCCCGGCGGGGGCGGGCCGGACGGATTTCGAGTACGGCGATACGGCCGGCAACCTTTACGTCCGCACGCTCACCGACCTCGACGAGGAGCGCCGGCTCCAGTCCGAGCAATACTTCGACGGGCTGGGCAGACCCTTCCGCACGCTCACCTACGAGGGCCACGAGGCCGCCCGCCTGTGGGTCGCGGCCGACAGCGTGTACGACGCGCTGGGCCGTGTGGTGAAAGCGTCAAGCCCATACCGCTCCGCAGGCGGCGGAGTCCCGCTTAACGAAGAGGAGTGGGCAGACACGAAGAGAACTGAGACCATATACGACGCCTTAGGCCGGCCGACGACGGTCAGGACGATGCCCGACGCCGCCACCGTGACGACCTCCCACGACGGCCGTTTCGTGACCGTCACGGATCAGGCCGGGAAGGTCAGGCGCAACCAGACCGACGCCCTCGGGCGGCTCATTCGCGTGGACGAGCCGGACGCCTCCGGCGACATGGGGCCGACCACCACACCGAAGCTGCCGACCCACTACACCTATGATGTGCTCGGCAATCTGCGGAAGGTTGATCAGGGCGGGCAGTTCCGCTACTTCATGTATGACTCGCTCTCCCGACTCATCCGCTCCCGCAACCCAGAGCAGGGTACGCACTCCCGCCTCACCTACACCAACACGCGTAACGACACCCTGACGGGCAACACGCTCTGGTCGCTCCAATATGTGTACGACGCGAACGGGAACCTCACGTCACGCATAGACTCGCGCAACGCCGAGACGACCTACGGCTTCGACGCGCTGGATCGTAACGTCACTACCAGCTACGCGGTTGTCGAGCCGGCCGCCCACATCGCGGCGACCCCGACCGTCACCCGCCGCTACGACGGGGCGACGCTCGGCAAGGGACGACTCTGGCGGAGCGAGTCGTCGCAGAACTCGCGCACCACCGTCGAGCAGTACGACTCGGCCGGCCAGCCCGTCAGGCAGAGCCAGCAGTTCTGGACGGGCAGCGCCTGGGGGGCCGCTTTCACCACGTCACGTGAGTACGACCTCGCTGGCAACGTCATCTCGCAGACCTACCCTTCGGGTCGCGCCGTCAGCTATGCTTACAGCGCGGCGGGCCGGCTCTCGGACTTCACCGGCAACCTCGGCGACTCCGCGCCGCGCGCCTACTCCACGGGCATCAATTACGACGAGTTGGGCGGACTGCGCCAGGAGCGCTTCGGCACGCAGACGCCCGTCTACAGCAAGCGGCGCTACAACGAGCGCGGGCAGCTCTCCGAGGTGCGGGTCGGCACCACCCCGAACGACGACGGCTGGAACCGCGGGGCGATCCTCAACGCCTACAGCCTCCAGCCGGGCACCTGGACGCAGAGCCGCCACGACAACAACGGCAACCTCCGTAAGCAGGTGGTCTACGTCCCCCACGACGACGCGGTGAGCGGCTGGTGGGAGACGGCCTTCTACTACGAATACGACTCGCTGAACCGGCTCGACGTGGTGCGCGAGGCGCAGGACAATCAGAACCTCTGGGTGCAGGACTACGACTACGACCGCTGGGGCAATCGCACCGTCAACCCCGACGGCACATGGGTGGGCGGTCCCGACGCCGAGCCGAATCAGAGCGTGCCTGAGCTGGTGTTCGAAAAGGGCGACCTCCAGCACAGCAACCGCCTCTACGCGCCGGGCGACATGGCCCCTGGTAAGACGGACGCCCAGCGCCTGATGCGCTACGACGGGGCCGGCAACCTCACGCGCGACCTCTGCCACGACGGCACGACCCCGTGCGGGCGTGTCTATGACAGCGAGAACCGGATGACTTCCGCGCAGTTTCTCAACGGGCAGGTGCAGGCCGTCAGGTACACCTACGATGCCGACGGCCGGCGCGTCACGCGCCGCGGCGGATGGGAAGGGCAGGTCAGGCAGGTCTACGGCTTCGACGGGGAGTTGCTGGCCGAGTACACGCCGCAGGCGTCTGCGTCAGCGCCGCGCAAGGAGTACGGCTACCGCGCCGGGGAGCTGTTGGTGACGGCCGACTCTCCCGACGCGGCCGGGCGCGCCAACTTCGCGCTCGCGGCCGCCGGCGCGACCGCATCGGCCTCATCCAAGCTCGACGATAATCGCGCCCCCGCCGGGGCCATCGACGGCGACCGCGCCGGGCACAACTGGGGCGCGGGCGGCGGCTGGCACGACTCCACGCCGAACTCCTTCCCCGACTGGCTCGCAGTGGACTTCGGCGGGCCGAAGACCGTTGACGAGATTGACGTCTTTAGCGTACAGGACACATACTCCAGCCCGCAGGAGCCTTCCGAGGCGGCGGCCTTCACGCAGTACGGTCTCGTTGACTTCGACGTGCAGCGCTGGGACGGCTCCAACTGGGTGACGGTGCCGGGCGGCGCGGTGCGGGGCAACAACCTGGTTTGGCGCAGGCTGAAGTTCGCGCCCGTCACGACGCAGAAGATTCGCCTCCTCGTCCACGCCGGGCAGGCCAGCCACAGCCGCGTCGCGGAGCTGGAGGCGTGGGGGCCTGCGGGCGCGCCCCCGCCGCGCGTTAATGTGGCCGCCGCCTCGGCCGGCGCGACGGCCGCCGCCTCCACGAGGCTCGACGAGGGGCGGGCGGCCTCGGGCGCGATTAACGGCGACCGGGCGGGCCGCAACTGGGGGAACGGGGGAGGGTGGCACGACTCTTCGCCGGACGCCTTCCCCGACTGGCTCGAAGTTTCGTTCGCCGGCAGCCGCACCGTGGACGAGGTGAGCGTCTTCAGCGTGCAGAACAACTTCCTCTCGCCCGCGGAGCCGACCGAGCAGATGACCTTCTCGCAGTACGGCGTGACGGCCTTCGAGGTGCAGTGGTGGGACGGCTCGGCGTGGCAGACGGCCGCCGGCGTCGCGGGCAACAATCTGGTCTTGCGCAAGGTCAGCTTCACGCCGGTCACGACGACGAAGATTCGGGTACTGGTGACGGGCGCGCTGGCTAGTTACAGCAGGATTGCTGAGGTCGAAGCGTATGGCGGGGCGGCCGCGGCCGACGTGCGTTGGCTGGTGTCCGACCAACTGGGCACGCCAAGAATGGTCTTCGACCGCACGGGTTCGCTCTCCGGCGTCGCGCGCCACGACTACCTGCCGTTCGGAGAGGAAATCGCCGCAGGCGGTCGCACCACCGTGCGAGGGTATGGGGCGCCGGATGGCGTAAGGCAACATTTCGCCGCCAGCGAGCGCGATACGGAGACGGGGCTGGATTACATGCAGGCTCGTTATTACGGCTCGACGATGGGGCGCTTTATCAGCGTTGACCCCGTGGCTTTAACAGTCGAACGGCTCTACGATCCGCAGCAGATCAACCTCTATGCCTACTGCCGCAATAACCCGCTCGCTTTCATTGACCCGACCGGCGAGGTCATTGACTTCGCTAACGACGACGCAAGGAAGCGGTTCGAGGAATACGAAAAGTTCCTTCAGAGCAACAAAAACAAGAAGGGCTTCGCCTCGCTGATAGCGACCGTTCAGCAACTCAGAAACTCCGATGTCACTTACAGAATCGGACTGGGGAGGGCAAACACATTTAGCGGCGGCACGGAAGGCGAGTTGTCATCCGACGGCAAGGTCATCACCGTCACACTTAGCAACGTCGGCGGGACGAACGGTGAGCGGTACTCGCTCAACTCGCGCTTCGCGCACGAGCTGGAACATGCTCGCCAGTTCGATAGCGGAGAGTTCGCTTATGCTTTCGATGCGACCACCGGTGCAAAGCTGCCCGGTTCTGTCGCCGGCGATATCAGCTCGGAGGTCAAGGCGTGGCAGGCGCAGCTCGTCGCTTCGAGTCCTACCGACTTCCAGGTAATGGGGGGAGCAAGAGAACCGGAGTTCCAGTTTCGCATCCTTGCGGAGTTCGGCAGGGCAAAAACGGATGACGAGCGTGCAGGGATACTGGCTCGAATCAGCGGCACTTATAAATCGAGCTATGAGCGCACCACGCGAGAAGGCTCGTACGGCCGGAACTTCACTTTGCAAGGTGTCGCGCCGGGGACGCTCGTACGCCCGTCGGATCGAACTTTTCCGCAGACGGGGGGCGGTAATGTTAGACTCTTCGGGCGGACATACAAGCCCTGAGCTAGAGGCGGAGGGAGTATGAATGTAGCCACACCTAAGCATCCGCTACGACTTCGCGCCGTAGGGTGCTTCCTGATCTTGATGCTATCCATCACTCCGGCGCATGGGCAGACGCCAGACACGGGCGCACTCGCCGAAGTGCCCGCGCCGTTGCGAGCGGGCCTCATTGCGCGGATGAACTTGCTCTTCGAGTATAACCGCGGTGAGCAATGGGAGAATCTTTACGATCTGCTTTACGAGCCGACACAGAGCAGGGAGCAATACGTTGAGCAAAATAAGCGATTCTCCCAGCAGTTCGGCAGCGATCCGATTCTTGAGTTCACTCCACAATCCGCCATGCTGCTCTACCCGGAGAGCGGTTGGTGGTACATCAAAGGATGCGCCAAACAACGCAAGGGCGGGAGCATCCTCCAGTTAGAGGCAGACGTCCAAGCCCGCTTGAGAGGTGGTGAATGGTATTTCTCCGGCTTCGGCGTCAGCATACCGACAGACGGTAAACCAAAGCCTTGCGCAACACCCCAAAGCGCCACGCAGCAAAACGGACGGACAGTAACGCCTTCATCTTCAACTTGCCCCCGCCGCTCAGCAGCGCGCCGGCGCGGATAACGCTGGCCACCACCGAAGGGTGTGAGTGTGATGGGAAACACTTGAAGCGAGAAGGGACGCTGCCGCGAATTCCCTCCCAGCATCGCCGCTTGGCAGGGACACGACTAACCCCTCCCCGCTCCAACTCAATTCTCGCCAAACTTTCCGCCGCCCGCTGACATACGGGGTTCAAGTCAGAAAGCTTCGACTTCCGTGATGCGGGAGTACCCAGCGGCCCCCCTCTTCACCAAAACCCTGATCCTATTGGTGCTCAGGGCGGGGAAGGCGAAATTCCTCCAGACGAGGTTGTTGCCCGTGACCTGCCCGCCCGGCACCACCGCCCACCCCGATCCAGTCCAGTATTCGACGTCGAAGTCTTGCAGGCCGTAGAGCGTGAACGTCATTGACTCAGTCGGCTCCGACGGCGACGTGTAATTGTTCTGTACGGTGAAGACGTTGACCTCGCTGATCGTCTTCTGCCCGTTGAAGGCGATTTCGAGCGAGTCGGGGAAGGAGTTGTTCGTCAGGTCGTGCCAGCCCGAGCCCGTCGCCGGGTCTGTGCCCCAATGCCGCCCGCGGCGGTCGCCGTTAATTGCCGCGAGCGGGGCGCGGCCCGCGTCGAGGAACGTGGAGGCGATCACGGTCGCGCCGTTCGAGGCGAGTGCGTGGTTCATACGGGTCGGAGAGGGCGTCGGTGTCGGAATGGGGCTGGGCGTCGGCGCAGGGCCGGATTCGCCCCACGCTTCGAATTCGGCGAGGCGGCTGTAGCCGGCCAGACCGTGGTTGACGACGACTCTGATCTTCGTCGTGCTGAATGGGGCGAGGGTGAGTTTCACCCAGACCTTGTTGTTGCCGTTGACCGTCGCGCCGGGGACGAGTTGCCACGCCGAGCCGTTCCACTGTTCGATCTGGAAATGGGTCACGCCGTACTTCGTGAAGGTCAGCGTGTCGGTGGGCGCGGACGGCGCGTTGACGTTGTCCTGCACGCTGAAGATGTGCACCTCGTGGATGGTGCGTGGGCCGGCGAACGTGATTTCGAGCGAGTCGGGGAAGGCGTTCTGGGTCGAGTCGTGCCAGCCCGAGCCGGTCGCGGGGTCGCTCCCCCAATGCAGCCCGCGGCGGTCGCCGTTGATGGCGGCGAACGGCGCGCGCGTCTGGTTGAGGAACGAGGAGGCGGCGGCCGTCGCGCCGTTGGCGGCGAGCGCCACGTTCGTAAGCGCGGGCGTAGGGGTCGGATTCGGAGACTGACCGCACAGAGCAAAGTAGTAATATTTCGGGACTGAGGAGTTGTTTCCAGTCAGGTTAGGGCCGGTCGCGTACGTGCCTTGGTGCCACAGGTAGGCTACTCCCCCAGGGTCGTTGTCATTCTCGTTGGACCCTTTCAGGCCAACGGACCCGACGTTCCCGCCCGTCGCTTCCAATATCCACGTGTAGGTTTGCCCTTGGAGCAGTTGAGGGGCACTGTCGTCGAAAGTCAGGACGATGTTCTGCCCCTCCTGACTCGTGTGAACGTTATGCGTGCCGGTCGAGGAGGCCAAGAGGTTGCTTTCGTTCGCGCCATTAGGATCGCTGACCGAGTGAAGGTGCGCCCTGAAGCCGACTGAACTTGAGGGGTTGCCGAAGAAGCCGGAAATTTTTAAAGCGAGCTTTCCCGGCGAGGCTGTAATCTGGCTCGTAAAGACCTGCGCGAATTTATGCACCTGCGGCGACTCCCCGCCCCAACTGCCGCAATCACTCGGGACGTCCAGCCCTTCTCCGCAAAGGTCAATGCCTGATTGTTGACTGATGATAGAGCCGCAGGCAGCGGGCGGCGGGATGTAGGTAAATTCCTCGGCGTTACTGGCACCTCGCGGAGTAGTAACGGTCACCGGGGCCGTCTCCCCCGGTCCTGCCGGGGCGAAGGCGGTGATTTGCGTGTCACTCCAAGAGTGAATGCCAGCGGCCGCGGAGCCGAAGGTGACGAAGCCAGAGCTTTGGATGGCACCGAACCCGCTCCCGTTGATGATTACTTTCCCGCCGACCGCCGCGGCCGTCGGCTTGAGGAGGGAGACGGCAGGCGGCGCAGGCGGAGGTGTGAGCGCGAGTACGAAGTACAGATCTCGGAGGTTCGTAGATTGCGCGTCCTGCGTGTTGTAAGAGCCCTGCGGGTAGACATCCTGTTCGGAGCCGTACGGCCTCGCGTCCAGTTGCGCGAGCATGAAGGCGTAGAATTTATGAGGATCGAAGACGGTGGTAGAACTGAAGTCCGAGGCCGTCCACAGATCGGTCTGCGGGCCGCACCGGCTTGAAACCCTCCGCGTGAATGAACTAAACGTCCTCACGGGTCCACCTGTTGTGTCCGCATACCTACTGTCGGGAGCCTCTATTAACACCAGGGCGTACTGATGCAAGTTGGACCGGCATGACCCTTCGTATTTCACTTCGAGACTGGAGAACGGGCCGGAGAGGCGCGTCCCGAGAGTCTGAGTGGGATTTCCGTGCTCGTTAAGGTCTACGCTGGTGCCGTCATTCTGTACCGGTGCCGGCGGCGGGGGCGGCGCATTGCTCACCAGATTCCATCCGATGGTCTCCGCGGCCGAAAAGTCGTTCTCCGTGATGTCACTTCTACCTAACGTCGGATCCATGATGCCGATATAGTCCTGGCCGGGAACATCGTCATCCTTCCAATGGCCCGAATGTTGCCCGTCGCCGACGCCGTCAGTGGGGTGCTGCCCTCCGGTCGAGAGCGGGAGTGCGGTTGTTTGCACGCCATTGACCGTAAATGTTTGACCGGTGAAATATATCTGCTCCCCCCCCACCGTCGTGATGCGCGGTGCCGACGAGAAAGTGTCAACCGACACGCCCGGGCGAAAACGGAAGATGTCCCAGACGGAGGGCGGCTCACCGCTCGCCGCACTAGAGGTGAAGCCCAACGCGTGGCCGATTTCGTGTGTGCAGACGGCCACGAAATCCCACTCGCCCTCATCGATCCCGTCATCCGGATTGAAGTCAAAGGCGATATTTTTATTGAACGAGATCGTCGCCACGGCCTCATCCGAAGGCGACGAGGCAGACAAGCCGAGCGCGTGGGATAGCGATTTCGGGACGAACACAAAGTCGGCGACGCCGGTGTCAGTCGGCACGGCCGTCAGTGGTAACGCTCCGTAAAGCGCTGCCTCAGCCGGATTCGCCGCGCTCGCAATCAGGTTGCGCCGCACTGCCGGGTAGTACGTTTTAATGAAGAAAGTGTTGGTGGTACCAAGAGTGATATATGGGAACCTATTCCCGTCGGGCATGTTGACGCCGTAGTCAATGTTCAGGCTGATGCTAATAGGCGTCTTGATTCTGTTCTTCCACGTATTGGCCGCTCTTCTGAAGGCATCAACGATTACCGCCCTGTTCGGGTCAGCCTCAAGTTGAGACAGGGTTATGAGGTTAATGACAAGGCCTGTAGAGGAATCTTCTGCGGCGGGGCTCGCCGAGGTGCTGCCATAGATCAGCGACCGCCCTGTCGAGGTGAAGTTCTTCACTGGTGTCCGCGGGTCATTATCGCGTGGGATTGATGAAGCCCGTTCTGCAGCGGACGCTTGGCGGCAGGCGGATGTACCGTCGACTACCTCAACGATAAAACTTTGGGCGTAGGTGTCCTCGCTCGCCGGCGGCACCTCCGCGTCGTAACTGTGAGGACGGAAGGCATCGTCCGTTTCAAGGGGCCACGACCAGATTCCCGCCCGCGCTTCGGGTGGGTCGGGGCCGGCCGGTTCCGGTACCGTAGAAACGCCGGCATTAAGCGTCCTCGCGGTGCTTCTAACAGCGAAAGATTTGAAATCCCAGACAATAAGGAAGAGGCACGTGACAAGGGTTACCAGTAGGGTGGTGAGCGTTCGGTTCATACATTTGTTATAACCGGTGGTGAGACGAGCGAGGGAAGACGACCTTCTGAGAGGTAGTCAGTGACAGAAAGCAGGAGCAAAATATGCTTCCTCACATGGAATGTCAATGAGTAAAAAGTTTCGTCGTTTATCACTTATGAGTGTAAAGATGGACGGGCCGCCGCAGTCGCTCACTTGGCGCTGCGGCGGCCCGTCCGAGTGAAACACCCTGTTCGTAACAGTCGTTCGACGGCCGGCGGGTTCAATACGCCTCGATCTCCGTTAGCCTACTATAGGTGGAGCAGTAAGACGCCCGGCGCATCGGCCGGGGACCGCGTCTGAAGATACCTTGCTTACTAGAGCCTGTGGTGGGCTTTGACGGCGCTCAGCGGAACGAAAGTTCATCACAGGCTCCGGCCCCGAGAGGCTGCGCAGGCGGCCAGTCAGTATTATCCCCGGGAAATAAGGAATGGTGCCTTCACTTATTGAAAGGAAGGCACCTTATTTTTACGGGGCGTAGCGGTTGGTGGGGTGTCTGTAAGATTCGGGCGGCGTCAGCCACGCTCACCCTTTCAGGTTAGCTGCGCGCCCTTACTTTGAGGCTGTTAACCTATTTAGCCTTGATGTAAGCAAGCCCATACTGGTACGCGAGTCCGCCGGAGGCGACGTTACCCCGGAGGTTCAGGCTGACCCCCTGCCAGAATGCTTCCCACCGCTCTTGATGCGTTCCATGGTGGTCCGGCGAGTTGAACTCGTTATCGCCTTTGTAGAAGAAATTCGCCGCGGCCTGGTAAGCGTTGGTCCGTACGTGGCGCAGGCGGTGCCCGATGTACCAGCCAGCTAGGTAGTCCGCGTGGAGTTCACGCCACTTACCACCATACGGGAACCCGTACTTGAATTGCGCGATGTGGGCGTACTCATGGGCCAAGATGGCGGGGATGGAATCGCCAGTGCCCCCGGTCGCCTTCTGCTCAGTATCAATCAGCTCGAGGCCGATGAGAACAGTGCCGTCCGAGCAGCAGAATGGTCGCTGCTCGGCCGCCAGTAGGGACGGGAACCTACTCGTGGTGGCGTAGGCGTTCGGGCCGCGCGACTCCCGCAGGTAGAAGATCGCGGGATCTACCCCGAGGAGGCGACTCAGCTCCGCGCCGTCGGTCAACAGCGCGTTGTCAATATGGTCGCCGCGGTTGCCGGCCAGAGGCGTGCCGGGCACCGAGTTGCCCCCTTCGAGCGAGCACCCGGTTTGTGCCCTCACCGAGGATAGGGAGAGAACGAACACCATGCAGACTGCCAGTGCCGCGTGCTTGAGTGTAAGGCGTGACATGAGCGTGACCTCCGTTGAGTGTTTGCGTGTCCTAAGGTGAGAGCGCCGTGCTCGCGCGCCGCGAGCGTTTTAGGCGGGCCGGGCGACCCGGCTCACTTGAGGGTCAGGTTCCAATACCCGGCCTGATTCCAGCCGGCGGCCCAGAGTGAGAGGGCGTAGGTCTTGCCCTTCTCAAGGGTGAAGCAGCCCTCGCCGTACCCGCTGCGCTCGACGCCGTCGCTGTACATCGCGCGGGTCCGGGCCTTGTAGCAGTAGGTGCCGGAGCCGGAGAACGTCCACCCCTTGGTCTGTTTCGTCTTCGACGAGTTGATGTGGAACTGCTGCACGGTGCCGCCGCCCGAACCCCGCAGCTCCATAGACACGGTCTCCCAAACCTGCCCCTCTCCCAGCACGTCCGTGACGCGGAACCTGCCTCGCGATGCGGACGTCGGGGTGCCATACATACGGCGAATGCCCGCGACGTCTTTCGCGCTCAACTTGCCGCCGTTGTTCCACAGCGGGTTGCAGTAGTTCATCACGGACTCCGGGTCGTATGCGGTGACCGGCCAGTCGCCCGGGTCGCCCCGCTGGTCGTCGCAGGGCGAATTGAGCCTGTCCTGCTCGTGCACCAGGCCCAGCGCGTGGCCGAATTCGTGCACGGCGATGGCCTCGATGCAGTATTGCTTCTTGAGCTGGCACCCCGGCGAGAACTTCTTGAAGGTGAAGTTCAGCTCCATCCCGTTCCTCCGTCCGTCGAGGCTGGCGCCGACGAAGGATTGTGAGCGCGTGTCCGTGATGAGGATTCTGACGCCGCGGCTGCTTGAAACGCACCGGCTCCAGCCGTGGAAGTCCACGCGGGAGTTGGCTTCCCACGTGCTAGCGATCTTGTTGCGGACCCACTGCATCTCGGTCTCGTATCCCTCCGGGTTCTCCCAGCACACCGGGATGTAAGTGGTGCCGTCGGGATTGGCCCGCCAGATCGCCTCCGGCTCAGCCACGACAGAGAGTTGAGCGAGCGCGGTCGTGCTCAAGGCGCACACGCAGGCGAGGAGAATCACCATCCGCAAGGGGGTTTTGGGGTTCATGAGAGGGCTCCTTTTCGTCAACGGTTGAGCGTCGAGTGATGCTCGGTGATGCTTCTCTTGGCCCTGTCGGCGCGTGTGATAATCGCGGCCGCAGGAAACCGGAACGGACTCCAGTGGCTTGGCATGAGCGATGCCGCGCTTTGTCTCTGAGAATGTCTTCATCTGAATTAACGTAAACGCGCGGGAAATCTGTTCACGGCCCTCTCATTGCCTGCCGCGTTAGTCAGACGAATCGCCGTGGGACTCGCCGGCCCTCTGAGACTCGATTCGTGAGCAGCGGGGAGTTGCCGGATGACCAGCAGCAACGTCACCAGCGGCGGAAGCAGGAACAGGGCGACAACTATCAACGTCGCGGTGTAACTCGATCTATGCAACATCGTCATGCGCCTCCACGAATCGGGCTGAGTGTCTGAAACGATTAACGTAATCCGCGCGCGAATCCGATCTCCGCCCGCGGGGCTTGGGTCGCGCCTGCCGCCCGCCCTCGACGGGTGCCGCGCCCCGACCCCTTGACAAGAGGTGGCGATTACGTATCATCTGTGGCCTTCATGGCCCTCGACCGCCTTAACGTCTGTGGCTGGAGTCCTCCGGGCAGGCCGCACTACCTCTAAGACATTTAGACCGCCCGCTCCTCTGCGGGTTTTCACTCGTGGCGACTCCGTTCGCCCCAAGGTTCCCTGATAAATTCCTATGAGCATGCCTCACGCAGAAAACGACAACCCCGTCTCCCGGCTACTTGAGGAGGCGTTGAAGATTGAAGACCCCGGCGAGCGTCAGAAGTATTTAGAGCAGGCGTGCGACGGCAATCAAGTAATGCTTGCCGACGTGATGTCGCTGCTCGCTTTCGCTGATACGTGGGAAGACTTCAGCGAGAAGACGTCCGACCTCGTTGGCAGGAGCATCGGCAAATACGAGATCAAGTCTGAGATCGGGCGCGGTGGGATGGGGACGGTGTACCTCGCCGTGCGCACGCAGGACTACAAACAGGTCGTCGCGATCAAGCTCATCAACCAGAAGATGCTGTCGCAGGACGGAGTCCGGCAGTTCGGCAAGGAGATGAAGAATCTCGCGCGGCTCAACCACCCGAACCTGCCCCGCCTGATTGACGGGGGCGAGACTGAGGACGGCCTGCGCTACGTCGTCATGGAGTACATTGACGGCCAGCACCTTGACGCCTACTGCGACACCAACAGGCTGACGATCAGGGAGCGCCTGGCCCTGTTCTGCAAGGTCTGCTCCGTCGTCGCTGACATCCACGGCAACAAGATCATCCACCGCGACATCAAGCCCTCGAACATCCTCGTCACCGCGGAGGGCGAGCCGAAACTGATTGACTTCGGCATCGCCAAAGCCCTCAACCCTGCGTTCGACACCGTCACCTACACCAATTTCCTGCGGCCGCTCTCGCTCCACTACGCCAGCCCCGAACAGTTGCGCGGCGATCCCGTCGGGGAGACCTCCGACGTCTACTCTCTGGGGGCCGTCCTCTACGAGCTGCTGACGGGCCACCGGGCGCACAAATTCGCCGACGACAATTTCGGGGAACTGCTGAAGGTCGTTTGCGAAACAGAGGCGACGCCTCCGAGCAAAGTGATCTCCGTCGAAGAGGCCGCGCCGGATGGCGACGGCAAGCCAGCCCTGACGCCGGCGTCTGTGAGCGCGGCCCGCGGCACCCAGCCGAGCCGGCTGCGCCGCCAGCTCGCCGGCGATCTCGACTGCATCCTCCTGAAGGCCCTCTGCAAAACGCCGCGCCACCGCTACGAGAACGTCAAAGCCCTGCTGGCCGACATTGACAACCACCTCAACGGCCGGCCCGTCGCGGCCCGCAAGGGCGCCTGGTGGAAGAGCTTCGACCACGTCACCCGCGGCTTCATGCACAACCTGCCGCCGACCGGCTTAGGCGTGAAAAAGAAGCTGGCGGTATACCTGCTCCTTCTGGCTGCCTTCGTCGTGGTTTGGCAGGTTCGGGAGCGCACGGCGCAGAGGGGTAGCCACGAAGTCAGGCAGGTGAAGCTGCAAAGGGCAATCAACACGCTGTCCTCGCACGTCAGCTTACATCTGCGGAATCTGGGGAGGGAGAAGGAGGAGCGGACCGGCTGGGAGGCGTCACAACTAGCCATCAGCAACTGGCGGCTAAAAGCTTTTGACGAGCCCCACGTCGTCAACTATCTGAACATGAGTATGAAAGAGGGCTGCCACTGCTACGAATTCCCGCTCAAGCCGAGTAGGGAGGAGAACATCGCGGCCTCCGGCTGGGTCGTGCTGGCGATGAGTAAGATGAAAGCCGCGAGCGGGAATACCGCCCCGTCCGCCGGGCAGGTGGAGTTCATCCTAAAGAATCAGAATCAGGGCGGCGGGTGGTGGCCCATCTACTCGTCGCACGCCGAGTTTGAGACGGACGCCTCGACGTACGCGACGGCCATCTCTGTGCTGGCGTTGTACGAATACTGGAAGAGCGGGGTTAAGACTTATGGAGACGAGGGGAAACTCCGCGCCGCCGTCGAGCACGGGCAGGCGTGGCTCCTGAGCACCCGCGTCCCGGACAAAGCGCGCTGGCTGGACTCGCCGCGCAACAGGGCGGCACAGGAGTCGGTCGGTCTCTCCGGCTTGGTCATACACGTCCTGCATCGCACCGAGGCCGCGCAGGAGGCGCTGAACGAGATTGACCGCCTGTGGCGGCAGAACCTTCCGGCGCTCGGGCCGGACGCCAAGACTCACGAGCAGTCAACCCTTTTATTAAGCGACGGCCGGACGGAAATTACTAATAATAATGTCATGCAGTGGGCAATCGTCGCTACGGCCCACACCCTTGTCAGCGCGTCCGAAGCGGAGAGAAGGGTGACGGACGCCTGGATGAACGGCATCCTCGACGACATCGACAATATCGCGCTGGGCGTCCTCGACAACACGGACTGGGTCGCGGCGGAGTTGCTGATCGCCCTGCGCCAGTATAAGGGTGAGACCGTCATGTAACCTGCGGCCACCGCTTCGGCGGCGGCGCGGCCGGCGTCTAGCCGCGGTTCTTCGACGGTTGGTCGCCCGCAGGGGCCTTTTTAAGAAGCAGTTCCACGTCTTTCAGCAGGGCCGCGCTGCCAGCGCAGGCTTCTTCTAGGTACTCCTTCCGCGCGGCATCGTCCTTGATGCCGGAGGCATGTTTGAAGATATCGGACGTGAGCGCGTCCACTTCGCGCCGGAACCAAGCCACGGCGAAGGTCAGGTCCCGCCTGACTGTCGGGACGGAGACTTTGAGCGTTTTCGCGATCTCGTCGTCCGTCAGACCGACGTAATACTTCAGGCCGAGCACCTGACTCTCGCGCCTGTACTTGGCCTCCAGCCTGCCCATCACCTCGTTGAAAAGCACAAGGTCCTCTACCGAAGAGCTCCTGCCGTTTCTGACCCACGACAGGTTGAGCACGTCGTCGAGCGGTAAGGCTTCCTGACCGCCCCCGCGGCTGGCCGCCCGCTTGCGGCGCGTGTAATCGATGATAATGTGCTTGATAATCTCGGCGCAGAGGGCGTAAAAGTCGGCCCTCTGGGTCAGGTGCGGCTGTTTGACATTCCTGAGCTTGAGGTACGTCTCGTTGACTAAGACCGTGGCCTGTAGGGTGTCTGAGGAGCCGTGTGTGTATCGCCTCAGATTTCTCCGGGCGATCTGGCGCAACTCGTTGACTACATAAGCCATTAGCTTGTCTACCGCCTTGCCGTCCCCCTCGTTCCATGTCTGCAATATCCGTGTGATCTCCCCGACCTCTTTCGGCTCGACTGTTTCTTTATTCCCAATCGTATTCATGGCGCACCTCCGCCTACGTTAACGTATTGGGAGAAAAAAACTGATCATCGCGCAAAAAAATTTTCACCCCCGCGCGGCTTGGCGTGCTGCCGGGGTGAAAGTCTGTTTGAGGGTGTGGAGGCGCGTGGGCGGCGCCAAGCTATGACCGGCCCGCCTGCCGTAATCATGCAGGCGGGCCAGCCGGGTTACGAAGTCAGTGCCGGTCAAAGCCCGGAGACCGGCCCTCCGGCCGTTCAAAACGGTCGCCGCGGTTGTAGCCGCGCTCGATCTCACGGACGCGATCCGGGTTGTCGCGGTTGCGCTCGATCTCGCGCGCGGCCCTCTCGGCCTGCTGCGCGCCGTCGCGGTCGCCGCGGTTAGAGGCCCGCTCCCCATCGTTACGGACGCGCTCGGCGGCCTCCCTCACCTCACGCTCAGGACCACCGGGCTCGTTCGCCAGGGCCGTGAAGCCGAGCGACAGTACAAATAGCGAAAAGAACAACACCTTTCTCATCATCTTTCCTCCTCTGTTTAATTAATCACGATGGCTTTCTCATCGTTCAATGCTAGTAACGTAAGGCAGTGACGAAAATGATCATCCTTCGAGACTCACCCCGCCCCGACTCACGTTAAAAAAGAGGCAGAATCGCGGGTATACCAGTCTGGCTAACGAGACGTAGACTTTCCGCCGGTTCTGTTGCAGCAATCGCTCTTCAGCTATAATCAGCTCTCCAGTTCATCCATTACTCATCGGGAATCATCCTCGTGAAGCAGCATAAATCTCCCTTCAAGTGGCGCCACTTCGAGCCTTCCGTCCTCCTTGTTATGTGTCAGGTGGTATTGCAGGTATCAGCTCTCTTACCGCGACTTGGAAGAGATGATGTGGGAGCGAGGACTCAGTGTGGATCACGTCACGATTTCCCGCTGGGTACAGCGCTACGCGCCGGAGATAAACAGGAGGATGCGCCCGTACCTCAGGATGAGCGGCGCCTCGTACCTCCTGCTCGATCACGTTGTTCAGGTACTTCACGCGCCGCAGCTTGCAGTCCTTCGGCACGATTCGCTCCACCTGTGAGGTGCTGAAGGCTTCCGGATACGCCGCGTTCTTATCGACGCTGATCGAGAATGGCAGTCTCCGATGCTCGGCCCCCATCATCTTCTTAAAGAATCGTTTCGCCGCGGGAACGTCGCGTTTCGCGCTGAGCATAAACTCGATCGTCTGCCCTTCTTTGTCCACGGCGCGGTAGAGATATTTGCACTGCTTTCCCACTTTAATGTACGTCTCATCTACTCGAAAAGACGCGCCGCTCATCTTCAAGTGCTGACGGATGCGCTTGTTAATTTCGGGAGCGTATCTCTGTACCCAACGAAAGACAGTCGAGTGATCTACGTCGAGTCTACGCTCGCGCATCATCTCTTCGATGTCGCGGTAAGAGAGCTGATACCTGCAATACCACCTGACGCACAAAAGGATGATCGTGGGCTCGTAGTGCCGCCACTTGAACGAGGACTTATTTTGTTTCAAGAGAATGATTCCGTGAGAATGATAGCCGAGTTGAGGCGTGAATTATAGCCGGGGAGTTAATTCCGCAACACTACCGCCGTTACTACATTTGCGTCAGGTGGGGCGGCCGCACATATCCAAGATTTTGGATTCTGGTACGACTTTTTAGAAAAACACTGGATGTCGTACGTGACAGTCTTCGACTGTGCGTGAGGCAAGGCGTGCTCGCGCGACTTATCCAAGCCTCGCCATGCTGCCGAGTGAAGACGTCCGACCGGAAGGTGGGGAAGCGAACAGGGGCGGCGGTTACGAGAACCGCCGCCCCTGTCTAAGGTGCTAGGAGCGAACCCCGACACGCCTGTCTGTCGCTCCACGTTACTGCCGCTTGTTCGATCTCTCAGGAGAAAGAACAAGGATCGGTTAGTGACCGAAGTGGGCCGGAGGGTACAGCTTTCTAACGAAGGCTTTATCCATCAAGGACAGCTCCGTGTTCCAGTCGACAGAAGTGCCGTCGGTCGTAAATTCCTTCGGGATGGGGTAGTGCATGATCGAGGTCGGATCGTACTTACCGTACTGGGTGCGCGCGACCGAGTACTTCGTAAAAATGTTGTCGTTGACCTTGTTCTCGTTCCACTCGAAATGCACTTCGTAGTACTTGTAGACCGCCTGCTTGTTCCAACTGATCGCCGCGCCGGGTGACTGGTGCTCGTGGACGAGTCCGAGCGCGTGACCGAACTCGTGCAGGGTGGTGCGGCGAACCTCCACGTCCGGCGTCGCGTCGCTGAACCAGCCGAAGTTCATGGTCGCATCTTTCGGGCTCACGCGCTCGGCGCTGTTCCCGATGTAAGACCACGAACGGCCGTTGAGGACGAAAGACACTCGGATTTCCGCCGGGCCGCTTTCGACGAACCTGAAGGGCAGGCCGGAGTGCCCGTTCCATGTGGAGGCGTAGTAGCGCACCCGGCTTCGCAACTCAGGCGAGCCGCCTTGAAGGAGCACGCGCAATTCGCTCTTGCCCGTCCAGACGAGATCGGCGTGGGCCGCAGCACCTAGGGATGACAGGCCGACCTCCGTGCAGGCGTGAGGGACTCCCGCCGCCGGCAGTATTGCGGCCGACGCGGGCGCGACCATTGCGACGCGGCCGCGCGAAGATGGGAGCAGCTGTAGTACGAGGATGCAGAGGACGACGAGAGCGATCCAGCGGGCCAGCGTGCTGGTCAGTCGTGAGAATCGAACTTGACGCATGACTATTCTCCTCCCCAAGGGTGCAGAAACCGCTGACAGGGCTTGATGCTAAAGAAGCACTCTTTTTGAAGCCCCGCGACCCTCGATTGGTTTACTTGCACCCGCAAAATAATCCGACCGGCGGATCGCGTTGGAATGGTTTGACCGGTCAATAAGCCTCAGTATTAAGAAGCCCACTAGCCGCCCCTCTCATTCTGTGATTTAGAACGGCTAAATCGCTGGAAACTTGCGGGGACATGTGGAAATGCTAAACGCGCCAGCCGAGTAGCTGGCAACATCAGTACTGCCGCCTAGCGGATTGGCTCACCTAGACAAATCTGTATCTAATCTGCACCGCAATCGCTAACGGCACCGTTCAATCAAATTGAGGCAGGCTAACGATGTGCCTGTCCGAGTGTCGGATGAGCGGGCGGGTACTTATTTTTAACCAAGAAGCAATAACCTTCTGGAAAGTCTGAGGTGCCTAACCCACTGCTGCTCCGACAACTCCGCGAAGGCGCATGGCGAGAGGTTGGCTGTGAACACCTGCTGGCCAGCCTCACTCCTAGTGGCGTCCAAAAATCTGTCAGCACGTGCTTCAAACCCGGCGCTCCAGCCACCCCAAGGCCGTGCGCTTGACCTCCTCGACCGACCCGAGCCGCTCCACCTCGCGCCATAGTTCCAGGAACGCCCGCCGCGCAAGCTCTTGGTCAGGTGTTACACCCTGCTACGCGACGGGAGCGATTACGCGGAGTTCCTCCGCCGGGGCGTCGAAGCGTGGCCTGCCCGGCTTTCAACATAGGCTTCTATGCCTGGGGTTTGTAATTCGGCGGCCGGCCTCCCGGGAAGGGTGTGCGAAGCGAGCCTCATGGGCTTTAAGCGCCCGGATAGATGATTGATCGCAGCCCGGCTCTTTGATCGTCAGAGGGACATTCGACGGCAATGATGAAGGTGCGATCTTATGCGCGGTGTATCGACAGACTTCGTGGCGAAGAAGCGGACTCGCGCCGCGACAGGTGAAGTGCGTCTGGAATTCTGCTTGATACCCGTGCCTGCTTCATCGATGTTGCGAGAAATATTTCAGAGTGCAGAAGGTCGCAAGCTACTTCTTTTCAGGCGACACCCTGAAACAGCTAAGCGACGAACTTCGCCTAACCTTGCGCATTACTCTCGAGTTTGGAAAAGAATGCCGCCTATTTCCTACTGTAGGAAAACGAGATCACGTCCCCGCTAGATGTTGGACAAGTTAGTGTCGACGTTAGGTATGACTTAGAGTCTACCGACCGTCGCAGGCCGTAGTTGGTTCGAAGAAGATCTCCATGAACATATAGCCGGAGTTACCTACTACCTTGCCTTGCCAACCCCCCTTGAAATAAGGGCCGGGCTTTCCTTGGGCACCCACTGAAAGCAGGGCGATGTCGTCCGGCAAGCCTTCGACATGCATGTGTTGGTGGGGGCTGTTCCCCATGGTGCCAGTCGCGCAGACACGTCCATTCGTGAGCTGCGTGGCTTGGATAGAGACGCTTACAAATTGCCCGTAGAGTTGCTTAAACTCGCGCAAAGCGAATTTCGGTGTTGTCTCATCGACCGGAACGGTCGTCACAGTGTCCGATCCATAGGGAATGTATTTGATCTCGCCGCGTAGGGCATACGAGTATTTCGGATTTGTTGCTTGGGTCTTTTCCCACCCTCTTTGCACCGCCGCCGTCCTCTCCGCGGCTGGAGGATGTGTGGTTGATGGGGGCATTGAGCGGAACGCGGCCTGAGCGTCCGCGAGAGGCGCTCCCATCAGCGCTAGGATACCTCCGGCATACTCGTCCGCCTCCAGCTCTACTTTGGGGTTGCTTCCCAACGCCGTCCGGTCGTGACTCAAGACTAAATGCCCCACTTCGTGGGCGACGATGGCGTACAAAACCCAGGCGTTCTGCGTTTCATCATAAATCCTTTGTAGCCAGGCTGGTGAGTACGCGATGTAGTTCCTACCTCCGTCACTCGGACAGATCTCCACGTTGACCCGAGCGTTCTTCACCGGGACCGTGTAGATGTTGATGCGCAGGTCGGTGTGCCTCGAGATCGCATCAAACAGCTTCTGCGTCTCGAGGTTACTGGGCGCGAACGCGAGCGCGAAGGAGGTCGCGTGTATCAGCTCTCTGTCGGGGTTGAGTTGGTAGCGGGAGCCACCGACGTAACAGTTAATTTCGTCTCCGATCTGATCGGGTTGGATGGGGGCGACTCGCAACTGCGCCCGGCTCGTGACTCCGAGTCCGATGATCAGTGCAAAGCAGGCCAAGAGCAATCGAGCACCCGTGAAAGTATTGTTTTCCGTCATGTCTTCCCCTACATCGGCTAAAGCCGATAAATCCGCCGCCGATTCTTACCAAACAGGTCGCCGTAAACGTCGCCCTTCGCCTTAACACCTATAGCGTCTGCCGTCCGTAGTCGTGCACGGAACCCCGATCTTGGGCTGGGAACTCGCGGGCAGGGACGGTCGAGGGCTAGGCGACCCCACGCCCGGCCGTGTTGCCGCGACCCTCCGCCAACCTCTTTCCACGGCCGCCACCCTCTGTTCAATCGGGGGGTGCGTGTGGCTCACTACAGAGCGCATGATGCTTGAGTGGTAAGCAGCCTGCGCGTCTGCCGGGGAGGCCCCCATCCTGGCCAAGGTTTCTCCGGCGTACTGGTCCGCCGCCAACTCTAAGTGGGGCTCGCTCCCGACGCTCATCCTATCGTGGTTCAATACGTAATGGCCTATCTCGTGGACGATGACGGCGTACAAAGCCCACCTGTTCTGCGTCTCGTCGTACACCTTCTGTAGCCAAGTCGGCGAGTACGCGATGAAATTCCGCCCCCCGTCGCTCGGGCAGATTTGCACGTTGATGGCGTTCGTTACTGGAACCGTGTGTACGTTAATGCGCAGATCGGTATGGCGCGCGACCTCGTCAAAGAGCCTCTGTGTCTCGACGTTATTGGGCGCGAACGCGAGCGAGGTCGATTGTATGAGCGATCTGTCAGGGGTGAGCACCTCGCGGTTGCCGCCCGTGTAGCAGTTGATGGCGTCGCCAACCTGCTCGGGCTGGATGGGCGCGATTCTGATCTGCGCCTGCGCCTCAGTCTGGTATCCGAAGGACAGGGCTAGTACGGCGAGTAGCGGCAGGATTACTTTGTGAGATCGTCTGTTCGACATGCCAGCCTCCCTTACACAATGAGGATGTTTAACTATTTATTGAACGGCGAAGCCACATGGGTCATTGCAATTACTATTCCCGCGATGGCGACTCTCTAAATCGCGCCGTTGCTACGTCTGCGTCGAGCGTGTGAGCGTCCGGCATCCAAAATTTTGGACGCCGGACGCGATTTTTTAGAAATGTTCAAGACGTGTTGCGTGGCGATGGTCGTCTATACATGAGGCGAGGAAGCATTAACCGGGTTTCGCGGGCGACTGTTCCGAGTGAACACCTTCGATGGAAAGGGCAGCCGTTTAAGTGCCGCGGCCCGACGAACCGTGAAGGGCTATAAGGAGCGTGCAGCACGGGTTGTCAGGGGCACCTTTGGCTTCAGCTGGCAGTACGTAGTATTCGGCCTTATGTGCAACCTCTCGCGCCCCTCTAAAAAATCACACCGGAATCCAAAATCTTGGATACATTCCGCCGTTCCGCCTTACGAAGTAATTGTGACGGCTAGACTTAGACTGCTGTTTCGATGGGCGTAGTAATTGCATCATTCATAATGCTTTGTCGTTCAACCGGTAATAAACAAGTCCATGGCCCAAGGGGGGCAAACAGGTTGAGCAAATACAATCATAATGGAACGCTATCGGTGCTCGTCGGGCGCTAGCTCTTTTGATGGTGAACGGCGCGAGGGTTTCGAATGAAAGTCATAATGATCAAAGCGCGCACACCTCTGATCAAATATACCCGCGTGGCCTGACGGGGGAGGGAGATATGTCAGAAAAACATTCTTTCAGAGGTGTTCGATTATTCCTAGCGTGCATTGGACTGATCCTCAGCTTCACAACTACGTCACGCGCGCAACTGGAAATCGCCCCCATTCAGCCCGAGCAGATCGGAGATGTCATCACCTGCTACGTCGGCGGTTCCAGCTATGTACTTAAGCCCGACAAGGAGCTGATAAACGCAAGTTCGTTTCCGATCGCTTTCGCGCCGAATAACATCGAGACGCAGAAGGTGTTTGGTGTGGTTGAGCGCCATACCGACCTTCGCATTAATATCTACACTGTTCCCGTAAAGGACAGGATCAACGTACAAATTTGTCCGGGTGACGGCGGAAGGAATTACATCGCTTACTCCGCGAAGTGGTTACAGGAAATTTATGACGAAACACAGAACAGGTGGTCTCTGTACGCCATCTTCGCCCACGAGATAGGCCATTACGTTCTGGGCCACGACAGGAAGGCGTTAGGGAGCAACCCTAACATAGAAGAAGAAGCAGATGAATTTGCCGGTGAGGTGCTGGCTAGGATGGGGGCCTCACTTGATAATGCGCAGGCCGCTTATCGCTCAGAAGTCATGGGGAGAGTGAGGAGCCATACTCACCCCGCGATTGATCGAAGATTAGCCGCGGTTAGAAGGGGTTGGCAAAGATCTGGGGAAACCACCGCTGCTCCCGCAGTGGATCTCTCTCAGGTGTATCTACACATGAACATTGATGGTGACTCCAACACGATTTCCCTCCTTTCTTCCTCTGCTTCGTCTAGTTCATCCATATATTCTTCTTCCTCTTCTTCTTCCTCTTCTTCTTCCTCTGACTCCTACTCTTCTTCCTCATCTATCACTGACACTACATCAGGCAACAAGAGACGAATTATGGTTAACGGTCAGCGTATGACAGAGACATTTTATCTGGAATACGGTAAATCAGCGGAGATTAATCTCTACGGCCAGAACAATAGGATCTATATCGCTCCGGAGCTTCGCCAGCGTGTGAGAGTTAATAATCGTGGAGTGTCCAACAAAATTGTCTATCGCTGAGTTGAGCGCAGACTATCCTTTTGTTATTCACGCAGACTAACTGCATTTCCTGATGCGAATGCGGCGGAGTGATGCCTGGTCGGGGCAGCAGGACTGAAGCACCATCCCAAGGGGGATTTCCTCGTCCTCTACGCCGCCGGCTGGAAGCGTATCTTCGCCGTCGCCCGCGTTCTCAGAAGGGCGCCGTGGGGGACTGCCCCGAAGTGGCCGCACCGCCTCGATATCAGCTACATTTACAACGTGCCCCCGGCTGAGGGCGTGCCGGTCAACGACATCAGCGACGAGCGCGAGCTAACGAGATCGGTTAGACAGCAGACCTGCATCAGCCAACGGGACGCCGAATTCAAGCGGGCATGGGACATGCTGAAGGCGAGGGAGGGGGCACTGAAGGGATAGAGTCACGGCCTCACGCAGAAAGTCCTTAATAATAGCGAAGAGGCCGCGAGCGGTTGCGCTCAAGCGGCCTCAGATGGTGGTAAGGAGTTGACGCCCCCTCTGGTGGTGAATATGTTCCTTCAAGAATTGGAGCGGGGCTGGCAAGGACAGTCTGCCTCTAATTGAGTGGCTATTTAACGACTTGACGTGGGAGCAAATTGCGGGCGGGAGTTGAGATTTAGGTGAGTAATGCTGCTCAGAAAACGCTGTCCGGTAAGGGCCCGCTAGCTTACGAGAACTGGCAAGCCGCCGAAGCAGGCGTCCCGCGTTGGTGCGCCTATGAGTACCCGCTGTTTACCGACGCGGATATTATCGGTGATGACCTCGACGACGGGTGCGGGCCATACCAACTCCTCAACGCCGTCCCTGACACGCGGCGGAAGCGATTCCGACCCACACTCGTCCTACACGTCGAGCACCACGTGAAATACGACCCGGAAGTACGCCTTGAGACTGATGACGAGAGCTATCACGGCGGGCTTCTTCAGGACGAAATTGCAGCGCTGGTATCACTTTCACTCGGGATTCGGCTTAAAGCCGGTGACCCGATCCGCATGTTCGGCGCTGAAGACCCGACAGGCCGCCCCGTATCGTGGGGGCATATTGACGACCCTGTGCCGCCAGACATCCCGCAATCACCAATCTTACCCAGGGCGACGGGGGAGCATCGACTTGAAGAAGCTTTCACTCTACGCACGTTCCCGAGGCTTCAGCCGAAATATGCCGCGGCCTTAGTGCGGGCGGCTCGCCTCTACCAGGAGGCCGTGTGGATTGCGGAATCAACTCCCGAGCTCTCTTGGATCATGCTCACGTCCGCCGTGGAGACCGCGGCGTCCTGCTGGCGCTCAAGCTCGGAGGCACCGCTCGATAGGTTAAGAGCATCAAGACCACAGTTAGAGGAGATGCTCAAAGAGTATGGAGGTGATGAGTTAGTCCTCAAAGTAGCTGAAGAGATGGCCCCTTACATGGGGGCCACCAGGAAATTCGTCGACTTTATTCTTGAATTTCTGCCCGAGCCTCCCGCCGAACGGTCTTACGAATGGGCGCAGCATTCGTGGGATCCGAAGAGCATGCGGAACAGCATGCGGTTGATTTACCAACATCGCTCGCGGGCCCTCCACGGCGGCACGCCCTTCCCGGCCCCGATGTGCATGCCGCCTAGAAGAGTTGCGCAGAATCCGGCGCTGACGGAAGTCCCGACAGGTCTATCCTCGAGTACAAGAGGAAGTACGTGGGCTAGGAAAGATACGCCCATGCTCCTCCACACCTTTGAATACTTGGTCAGAAATGCCTTACTCAGGTGGTGGTCGTCAACGGTAACAAATAGAACCGCATGAATCTTCTACAATCTTAACGTTAGTCCCAGAGTCAACTTGATAAATATATTATGAAGACTACGGCTTTGTATCTCTGTAAGCTATCGGGAATACCTACATGAATGAGACATTAAATAGACCACCCCACCGTCCCGACATCTACGACGCTCTTAATAAGGCGGTTTGTGACGGACTGGAGATCGTTCGCAAGGTTGAAGAGCAGAATATCCTGATTGACGCGCACGACCTGTACCCTAGCATGAGTTACCTCGACCCGGGCTTCCCGCGGTTTTCGTTCTCCAGTAAGAAAGATAAACGGAGTGACGTCCCGAAAGACTACCGGAGCATTTTTGAAGACAGCAAGAACTGGTTTAACGAATACAAAATTAAATCCGGTGCCGCATACCTAACCACGGACATACCGTCCTGGCAAGCGTTTTGGGAGTTGGCAAATAAGGATGAATATCTCCAGCGGTACTGGGATCCAGGCGAGCTGTTGAAGGGGGCTGAGACGCTATTAGGGTTTTCTGACTTTTCCAAAAGGTACAAGGTATTCGGCACTATCAAGGACCTGCTCGACCGCTACATTCACGTGACGAGGCAGACGGATTTCAAGGAAGAGCTGTTTAAGCCGATTTATCTGGAGTGGGAGCGAGCAGTCTTCGACAGCAGACTGTATTTCGACATCCTTGTGCCGATCATCCGCCTGAAGTTTTCCTTTGACGAGCTGCCTTTAGAGGGGGGATTGGCAATCGAGAGGATGAGCGACGGGGTGCAGTTATCCAGAGGTAAGATTCGCTCCCCGTACATGTCGGCGCATGACGACGTCATCGTCGCCGCAACGCACGTGCTAGTCTTAAAGAACTGGAGTATAGAGAACGGGCCGACGCGGGACGCGCGTAGCAGCGTGCTTCACAACCCGGCCGCTTTTACTGACGCCCTTTCCCAAGTCAACAAGTTCTTCGCCGCCCTGCGGGCGGTGACGGAAGTCGAAACCGGTTACTGTCAGGTTATCGGCAGGCCCCTCGGATGGGCAGACTACTGGAAGGCCGATCTGCCGCCGATCAGCATTTTTTCCGTGAAAGCTTACCCGGAACAGTTCGAGAGAATCTATTGGGGACAAGAGGCACCGGAATTGGACGCCGAGACATACCTGAAGACCGGCAAACTTTATCAAGCCCTTGCGCGCTCGACCAGTAACCGGTTGGCCCTTGCCGCCCGCCGCCTCAACGCGGCGTCATTAAGGAATGACGAACAGGACTCAATTCTCGACGTCACCATCGGGCTTGAGGCTCTGTTGGGCGACCCGAAATCGAAGGGCGAGATGACGCACAAGCTAGCCACTAGGATGGCGGCGCTTTGCAGAGTTGAGCGGTTCAAAGGACACACTCCGGCGGAGGTGTTCGGCTTCTGCAAGAGACTCTACGACTACCGGAGCGCGGTAGCCCACGGCGAGCATGAGGTGGACAAAAAGCGGACGGTCAAGCTTAAAGAGGAGCGCACCGTCCCCACAGTCGAACTCGGGATTGAGCTGCTGAGATTCTCGCTGCGGGTTCTAAGCAACAACCCTACGTATCTTGACCCGCACAAACTTGACCTCTTCTTAATCTCTGATGATGCTCCCCCATCCGTGGGTGACGAGGTTTGAACGCTAGCGAACAATAGACCGAGGCATGTAGGAGCGGCTCAGAAACTTAACGACCCACGCCTCGGCGCGGCTGCCGTACAGATATCGCGTCGCCCTAGTCGCGGACCTACGGTTAACTTCGTCGACGACGCGCCGGCCTGCTCGAAATACACCCTCGGTGACCGCCTTTCGGGAAATCACTAAGGCCGCGTCGGAGGAGACGGGGAACGACACCTCAAGCCGCTGATTCCCGATGCCCTGCTGTTCGTCGAACCACAATGGGTTATCGCTCGTCAGGAAGAAATCGTCTTTGTCACAGATGAGGAGCCGCCAAGTCATGTTATAGAGCGCCGGCGGAATTTTAGACTGCCCGACCAAGATGGGGAGTAGTAGGTGGCGGGGGATATTTTCGGCACTCTTGTACTGCTCCATCAGCCCGAGGTACTCGGCCCTCATCCTGGTGATGTTCGCCAGCCTCCCCGTGTCCGAGGGCTTGGTATCCCGCTCGTACGCGTCCAACTGCTCAACCACTCGCGCGCCCTGCTCGAACTCCCGGATGAACTCCGGCCACATCTCATCGGCCCACTCGCGCCGGCGGGGGACGCGCTTGATCATCACTGCCATGTAAGTCGCCAGCGCCATGCGGTCGGGGCCCTCGACCAACTCGTGCCGGCGCAGTCGCTCGATAGCGGGCTTCGCCGCCGCTTCCACCTTTTCGAGGGCGTTCTCATACGTCTCGTAATCCCATCCGCTCCCGTCCGGCTTCTCGAAGGCGTAGTAGTCCCACTCGAAGCCGGTGGCCTTGACCGGCCGCTGGCAGGGGTTATAGACGCCCGTCTTGATGTAGCCGGGTTTGTAGGGCAGTCCCCGCTCGTAGACCCAGATGAATGACTCCTTCCCCTGCTCAGCGCATGTGAAGCCCCGCAGGTAGAAGGCCGGGGTGATGTGGTGTTTGCGCTTCGGGCCGGTCATCGCAGTGCTAATCATACAACGTAGCACTACGCCTTATGGCAGGCGCTAGGGCTGGGCGCTATATTATCTGGAAGCGGCTCGACGTAACGTGGGTCGTCGTCCATGGGACTGTCGACCAGCGGGATCACGGCGTAGGCGCTACCTCTGCGGCCGCGGCTACAGCGTCAGCAGCTCAGCCCGCGAGTTACCCGCTACAGCCACCTACGTACGTCGCGGCGGTACGCCGCATAGACCGCGCCGTGCATCCCGGACAGGAACTCCTCTTCAAACCTGACGCCAAAGCCTGTGCATTTTGACACCGACACATTCCGCTACGGTGGTGATTGTTCCTCTCACACGTCAGTCGATCCGGAGAGTGGGCCGTCATCCTGTTTGAGCTTATCGTCTATTTCGTCCCAAGGCTCAGGCTGGTCACCGGGAAGTATGAGATGAATGAAGCCTCCTTGTACGTTGGAGGCGCGGATAGTAAGGCGCGACCGCGCCTCCAACGTCATATCGATGCCGCCCCAACTCTTAGTGGTAACGCTTTGTCGGTGCTCCAGTTCCACCACTCCCCTTAACTCATAGTGATACCGCCCCATCTCTTTAGTTCCATAGTCTTCGACTAAGCCGGACATGAGGGCGGCGTAGAACATGCTCCTATGTGTCTCGTTGATACTCTCCTCACCCTCCAGATCGAGATCGGCCCGGCCGTTGGTGATCATCTCAATCGGATGAAGGGCTCTGTTCAACGCCCTCGGTGACAACTTGAGTATTCGAATAACACTCTGACTTTGGTCGGGCGGGATGGGCAGTCTCCCCTGAATCTTCATGATCTCGCGTAGGAGTTCTTCATCAACGTGACGGTCGTAGAACTTACTGCTCAACCCCTCCAGAAGCGTAGCGAACATACTGGAGCCGTTCAGCCAAAACTTCAGCATCTCGACGATGTGCCCATAACGCCCCTCACCGTCAAGCGGAGTGAGTTGCATCACCCCTTCCGAAGACTCCAGCCAGCCCCGTTGAACTAACAAAGAGGTCGCAATACTTATTTCTTCCTGGGTGAAAGGAGCCCCTTCGCCCCCCCTATCGGTGACTCCGCAAGCAGTCCCGCCTCGTCTATAACGCTTCCTTGAGCCAGCATCAGACGAGCCAAGACATGTTTTTGCGCGTAAATTCTTCGACGCAGCGCCTCCGCCTCTTCGTACAAATCGACGAAGGTGGTCAGACCTTCTAAGGTCTCTACTAGTTCTCGAACTTCTGGTAGCTTGTCACCTCGCAGGGGCTGCCCCGCTGCGGTGAGGATTGTGTATGCGCCCTTCTCAAAAACAACCGCCCAATAACATGCCCTCTGGTAGTAGCACAGGTTAAAAGAGGTAGCACCCCGGTCGGTAAATTTTACGGTTGTTGCGGCGGCGGCCTGAAGGCTGCAAACCGAGTACTCTTTTTTGAGGAACTCCTCAACATCAGGCCCGTCGATCAGTACTATGTTGTCCCGGTGCTCCTTCAGCTCTTCGTAACTTGACGCAACCCGACTGTTAACTCCTGAAGCCGCGATGAAGAGACCCGTCACGCTAAAGTTCTTCCTGACGGACTCGAGGTAAACTTTCCCGACAAATTTCTGCCAGTCGGTCATGTCAATAGGGTCTTTATGTGCTTTGCACTCGCCGATGATCTTAATGCGCCGCGTCTCAGGCCCCATCGGCATGACATACTCTCCCGTCACGTCATACTCAGCCCCCCCTGGGCCCACAGCCCTCAGCTTGATGTTCTCGTAACCTTTACTAGACAGCATTGTTTGCGCGATCTGTTCGAGTTGACTGCCCTTGTCGTTACTATCTTTGCCGAGAATAAGCATGTTTCTCGCACCTGATGGAAACTCAAGTGATCAATCCGGAAATCTTCGCGGGCCGCAACTCGGGTAGAATTGCTGAAAATGGCGTCGCCTCATTGCCACCGGGGGGGCCTGCGCTGTGTAGCGCCACGAGCTTCCAATCGCTCGTGAAGCAGGGTGAACCGGAAGAGCCGCCAAGCGTGCTGACGCTGTGAATGATACGCTGCGGGGAAGATTTGGAGCTGAGGAAACCACCCGCAGACACCATGAGTGGCTTCGCTTCCGGGTGCTGGATGATGAAGAGCGGTTCCCCCTTCGTAAAAACGTGGGCTTGGGGGGTCAGCCATCCTCTAACCGCCGCACCCGGCTGGCCCGCCACAGGCATCTCACCGGGCTTACCCTCGACGCGCAGCAAAGCGTAGTCGAGTTCATCGTCCGGGCTGCTGCCGATCAGCCAATCTGTCGCAAGCCTGTGTTCTTGTCCTGATTGCACCATTTTGCCGGCTTCGTCTGTTTTGTAGTCGAAGCGTAACACTAAGTCTTGGGAAGGATACGCTCCGGCGATGGCATCGCTCACGACATGATGATTAGTCACGACCACGTCGGGGCTTATTAGAAAGCCGGTGCCGAAGCCGGTAGGCGTCTCGACGCGGCACACCGTCAGCTCACACCTGCTCATCCTCGCACGCCACTCTTCTACACCGGTAAACCCGACGGAGCGTATAACGATGCTCTCCAGCTCGCTCGAGTCTGGGGCGAGTTGCAGCTCCTCAGCGGCGCGGCGTAAAGCCGGATTATCAGGATTGCTGTTGCGCGCCGCGACAATCAGCGCTGCGATTTTCCCCCTTGACTCAGCCCACCGGAGTAGCTCGAAGACTGTGTCGTTTAGTCTGCTGGTGTCGGCGATGGCGTCGAGGTTCTCGTCGAGTCCGAATCGCACCATTCGCCGCAAGTTACCAGCATCTGGGAAGGCCGCGAGCAGCGCCTCGTGTAATCTTCTCTGCTGTTCACCGGTCATCTATCTATTAGTCTCAATGCACAGGTTAAACGTCCGCGGACGTGGAATCTCACAGCAGCTCATCCGGCGTATTGCTGGTAGATGTCGCGGTATTGATGATTGCCGGAACGCGCGAGTGTATCTATTAACGCCAGCGCTTCCTGCCGTGAGCTTTCGTGCGCGGCGGCGGTTTCGATGATGGTTCGGCTTTCACCTTTTGAATAGAGCCAGACGGAGCGGGACAACCGTTTGTGCATAAGGTGGTAGAACTGAATCGCCCGCAGAGGGTCGCGGTCTACCTCCTTCGCCAGATACTCTTCAAGTGAATCCCAACCGATTCCATGGTGTTCGAAGCGAACGACATGCGGCAGAGTTCCTTCGAGCAACGTCCAAATTGATCTGATCGTTTCCAACTCGAAAGCTACGAGTGGTAGCCGCGCGTACCACTCCATCTCTGTGTCGAAGTCGTTTGGGTGATTGGCGCGCGCCGACTCGTCAACCCGCCACTCCCAGAAGTGACGCACCCTTGGCCATATCTCGTTGAGATATTTCGGATTGTCCTGGCAGATGCGCCACAGTAACCACGCGGCTCCGCCCCGCTCTTTAGGCGGAGCCTTCTTGAAGAAACGTAGCAGGAGGCTGTTTTCGCCTTCCGTAGATCGGAGCTGGTAGTCGGCTTTCAAGTACTCCCATAACAAGTGGGACGCTAAACCACGGCTCGGTTCAAGGTGTGTGCGCGTCACAAGGCCGCGCGCGAGATTGTCAATCGCCCTCTCGTACTTCGGCCGTAGCTTCTCAAAGAACGGGCGGACAAACGTATTTCGGTTGAACGCCACGTATGCGTCCCATGCCGCGACAAACAACCAAGCCGTCTCAGGGTCATCCCCTTCGGGAAAAATTGCATCCAGATGGCCCTCTAGCCAATCCTGATCGAGCCACCTGAGACGGTATAAGTTCCAGCCGTAAACACAGTGTACCGCCGAGCTCGGCTCCTCTCGCGGGTCTAGTTTGCGAGTTAGTGCTTCACGCACTTCCGGCTCCCAACGTGAGACAGCGGTATGGGCCGCGCTATCATCGCCAGTTTCCCCCTGCTCAGCGAGCGCGCGGTTCGCGGCGTACTGGATAAGCGCCAGCATCGCACGAGGGCGAACGTGGTTGAGTGCAACCGTAGCCGGGTCATTATGTCCGAAGTAGTTTTCCGCCGGACGGTCGGTTTCCGGCCCGGGGTCCGGGTCTTCAAGCAACGTGAGCAGCAGGTCGCGCACGCGCGGCAGCAGTTCCGGCGGCACACGGATGTTATGCTTCTCCCCCTCAGCCTCTGCCTTAGGCTTCTCCACTCCCGCCTCTAATAAGCTGACCATCATCTGCCGCGCGCCGCGCCAGTTCTCATCCGCCGCGTTGTCTAGCGATTGGCGGACGTTCGCGTCGCCTAGCAAAGCCTCACATAGATCGAGCGCGACCTCCCACCGCACTGGCGCGCCGCGTTTATCGGCAGTGAAGCCTCCGAGCAGGGGGACCGCGAACGCCGGGCCGATGAACGCGATTGTCCCCAAGTGCCCCGCGTACCTGTCGAAGTCGGAGAAGATTATCTCGGCGACGGCCTGCCCGAGCGCACCCCGAGTGACCTGCTCAGGTCCTAACATCTGTCGTGGCTCGGGTTGCCATTGTCGCAGGAAGCCGACGAGTGCGTCAGGCGGCATCAGATATAACTGTTCACGGCTGAGGGGGCTTACGTCCGTGACTGTGTACACCCCTGTCATCCAGTGAGTGTATTCCGGGCGCTCCGGCTCGCCCGACTCGGCAACAAGCTTTTCATAGAACTGGGCGGAGTCGCCGGTCAGGTGTTCCCTCAGCATCCATAGTCGCTTGAGAATCCATTGTTTTGTATAACCTTGTACGTAATTCTCCTTCGACTCACCATATTCCTTGTGCGCCCAATCCGCCATGCGCTCAACCGTCTCGCGCGACGGTCCCTGCCGGATAAGTGCTAGCAGGTTTTGTTGTTCTTGCTCGCCGAGATGCGGATAGCCCTCTTGCAGGAGCAGGAAATATTCGTGGTGAACGCCGGCGTCGTCCAGATTTTTTTCGTTGAGCAGTTCGCGCGCGACGTGTTCACGGTACTCGTACGGAAATCGACTGAGGACGTGCAGCCCCAGCCGCTTTAATATCTCTTGCCTATCCCCCAAGTACCGGCGCACGAGTTGCTCCGCGTTCCGTGCGTCTCCCTCCACCCACGAACAGAGTAAGTCGCGCAGGGCGGTAAGCAACTTGTCTCTGTATTCATCTCTTATGTCTTGGTCGGAGTCTTCGATTGCCGTGCGCCACCACGAACTTCGTTCGTACTCCGGGAGACCCTTCGCTTCGCCTTCCAGCCGTAATGCATGAAGAAGATGATCTTCGAGCACCGCTAAGGTCTGCCGGATGTCGAGCGATCCGAACAGTTTCAATGCGTTGCTGAACCTGAGGTTCTCATCCGTACTGTAGTTGATGAGGTCCAGATCGAAGAGCGGTACGGCTTCTGTGCCGAAAAAAGAGCCTTCTATTCTCTGTACCTTAGGTGACGGCTGCGGCACCAAAGCCGCACGGAACAGCTCGGACGCGACAACTGTTTGTTTCTTCTCAGCGAGTTTCACCGCTAACTCATAAGTCGCGGCCGCCGTTGTCCTGCCCGCGCGCGGGTCGCTCAGCCAATTAAGAAGTTGCGGCAGGGCGTATTCGACCAACTCGGCAGGCACTGAGTGAAGAGCGGAGATGGCACGCACACCGTACTCTGGTTCGTTCTTGAGGGTAGCGAAATGCTTGAGGGCGATGTCGGGGGCGCGGCCCGCGACTGAGATTAAGTACTCCTGCTCGTCCCAGCGCAATCGCATCAACCCGTTCTCTGTCTGCTGCGGCGGGGGCGGGGTTCGGAAGAAGCCGTTCTCCCATAACACCGCCGCCCAAGCCGGATGCGGGCCGCTACGGAAGAAGTAGCTCCGGAGGTCGGCATGCTCACGCAGTGTTTGGAGAATCACTTCGAGCGCAAGTGGGTCCGCACCCGGGTCGGCTGAGTGCAGGTAAGCGTCCAGGAGCGCCGTTTGGGTGTAGAACGGCATACCGGCCTCCGGCCGACCGTCATCGATTCCCGACATCGAACGCCTCCCTGAGGAATCGCCGGCGCGTGTTCTCATAGCCCGGACGCCGGTATATCTTATCCATCCACTGAATCACATTTGCCGTCCTGAAAGGGTTGATCTCCGCGGCGACGTCTTTCGGCATCAACGTCCGTTCGGCTGCGTCCATCGCGTATAGGTAATCTTGCAGCTTCTCGTGCCTGAAGCGGTAACGCCTTCCTTCTTCAGGTAAGATCATGTCCCAACTTATCAACCGGCCTTGACGCGGGTTTGCGTCATAGTCGAGAGTGAACGTGCGGTCCTCCCTATTCAGCCCGAGCCTCGCTAGCCGCCTGGCTTCCGCGATCACCTGGCGCGCGGCTTGCGGATTCGACACCCGCTCACGCTCGGTAATAGTTTCAATATACTGCTCCCATAGATCCAATTCAGCAGTCACCTGCGAGAAGTCATAATCCGGCCGCTGTTGTTTGATCCTGCCGATGAGTTCGAGGTTGAGCAAGTTGCGGCCCAACTCGACGAGTTCTGCCGATGGGTTGCTAATGCCTAAGCGTTTAAGCACCTCCTTGGCATCGCCAGCCCCGAGCGGGTAGCTGGTGTGTTCCTTGAATCCTCCGTCCCTGGTCAACGGCTGGAGGAGCGCAACCTCATTAGCCTCGCGCTTGCGCGAGATGACGACCGTCTCGACTCCTTCGGCCCGGCAACAGTCGACCGCCAAATCCACCAAAACTCTGGCGGCCTCGTAGCCGATGCTGCTGTCTAATTGTTCGATGATGAGGCGGCACCTCCTGCGCCGCCCGACATCCTCTATCGCGGAAACAAGTGGCACCGTAAGGCCTAAATGCTGCTGTAGCTGTGGTTCATTCTGAACGTAAGCGGTTCGTCGCGCATCAATGAACAGTACCGCTTTCCCGTCTCTAGACGCCGTCCCGGCGAGACTGTCAGCGACGCTGCTTTTGCCGGTTCCGGCGTCTCCGGTGAACAGCACGGGTGTTGAACTCCGTAGCTGGTCTTCTATCCATTCGATTTCGCTACGTGGGAGTGGATCGTCGAGCCCGGGTATGGTGCTCCTGATTTGCCGACGGGCGCGCCGGGTTTCACGCTCGAAGGCGTCCTCGAACGCCACGGTGCCAGAAACAACGAGCGGTTCCGCGGTCGGCGAAGTCGTGCCACAGTGGCTATCCTCGAACTGGCGCAGCTCTTCGTTGCCGGGATTATCAGCCCGCGCGCCCATGACGAATTCGTCTACTAGATTTCTGGACTCGAGCCACACAATCAGGCTGACCACGACATCCGACAGGGTGCCATTGGGCGTGATCTCGTTTATATTTTGGCCGAGTTTGTGTCTGACTACACGCGCCAAGTCAGCCGGCGTAGGAAAGGCCCGCAGTACAGCCTGGTGTAGCTCTTCGGATTGCTCGTTAGTCAGCCTCATCAGAACTCTGGGATTGAAGGCTTACAATATTTTGGAAAGATTGTGCGGTAGAAAACCTGTACCGGGCAAGTAGTCTCAATTACGCGTTGGCACTTAATCAAGCTCCTCTTCTAAGAGGAGCCAGAGGGATTACCTTGTATGGGTCGTGCTTAAATGTGTTTCACTGCTAGTAGTCCTCATACTTTGGGAAATTAACGGCATTCTACTCGAGATTCTCCCGCCCGTAATCGTATCTCATTACCGTCTTCGGGTCTTTGTGCTTCGACATAATCTGTAGAAGGTTGTAGTTACGGAAGGGTTCACTCATGACCCGTTATGAGCGTTTGCGCATCAGTAGGGGCCCGCACTCATTCTTGCCATAACCAATTATAATTTGAGTGTAAGTACCTACCGGCAGGAGTTTTGATCGCCACGCCGTCAACGGCTTCCCCAGGTACTGATCCGCCAGCTCGCCCTTCGAATTGATCAGGATGATGTGAATCCGCTCCACACCAGGCGGCACCATTATGTCATTTATCTCGTGGCTGTTGCGCCCGGGATCATACTGTGACGTGTCTCCTGTGGGTCCTTCGCTACTCCTGACCTGTATCAGCACCTTTTTCTTATCCTCGATAAACTTCCGGGCGATGATCTCGTTGGTAAAATTGTAGTCGCCCAGTTTTATATTTTTGTCCCTTGGGCTGAGCAGTTGCGCCTTGTACTCGGCGAATGGAAGTAACCCGTCCCACCAGTATTTCCCATCTCTTAACTCCACCGGCTGCTCCACTACGACGTCGCCGTCGCTTGGGTCACCTTTAATGGCCTTTATTCGGAGAATGGCTTTCCCGGGTAATGGATCCACGTTCTCCAGAGACAATGTCAGTTGCGTCATGCCACATTGATTGCTGCTGACCCTGACGTACAGATTCTCTGCCGAGGCCGTCCCACCCGGGTTGGCCGTTAAGGACGACATCACGGCAAGCGACGTGAAGACTAGAAGTCCGAAATAGGTTGTAAATTTTCTTTCCATGAGGCGACCTCACAAGGGGCGAATACACCCTGAGTTTGCTGACACCCGTCAAAAGGCGACGCGTAGTAGAGCTGCTTGATCCCAACCAGCTTAGAGCGCGGGACGTGTCTTATCTGAAAGAGGTTCAGTCGGTCGTAGACGATCACCTCGCTGTCGTTCTGGGCAAAAAGATAAACAGGGTGGGTAGTTACCTTCTCGGCATCTCCGCCAGCCTCACTCCCGCCGGGTTTCGCCGACTCACCCTTGGGCGCCTCCAGCTCGAGCTGTACGACGGGGAACGAGAACACCCGCCCGACAGTCGCGTAGACAAATGGGAACAGCGTTATGAGGGCGGCGATGACGACGACGGCCCCGACTCTGACGACTCGCGACAACCACCCCGATAGGGCGAATAACTTCATTTGGGCAATCACTAGTATCAGCAAAAGGATGTTCAAGAACAGCAGGGCGAGGTATGTGCGGCCCCGCTGGTCGAGGGTGCCCACCGGCGACAGTGGATTAAACCACTGGTCCCACATCTCGAACCCGGGTGTGTTCCGGCCGTATTGGCGGTGGTCGTCGTACGCATCCTTCACCGCTGAGACTCTCTCCTCCAAGGTCGCGTTACTCTTGCTAACAGGCGGCAGCCCCCGCATCACCGCCGCGTCGAACGGTTGGAGAACATTCTTCACGTTCAGCACCCGTATCTCATAAGCAGCGACGACAATGAAGGACCACGCCGTAAGAATGAGCATCAGGCCGCGTAAGACTGCACGCACCCTCGTGAATATGATCGACAGCAACAAACAGATGAAGGACAGAAGACACCCTATGATCGCCCAGACAAACGGACTCTCCCACAGCCTAGAGAAATAGAGCGACGGGGACGTTACCAGCTGTGGGATCGACACGATGATGGAGATGGAGTAGTCGCCCGCCAACTTGAGGTAGTCGAGCGGCTGCGCGGTGAACTCTACTCCGAGCAGGCGGTAGAGGACGACGTGGACGAGGTAACCGCAGACGTAAAACACCGTGACGGCACCCACGGCTACCGCCAGATAGTCTTTCAACTTACCGAGGCCCGAGTCGTCACTCATAACGCGCCATTGGTCCGTGGGCCGTTACCCGCCGGCGAGGACGAATCCCGCCCAATAAACTGGCAGATCTTTCCTCATCGCCTTCTTCGTAATGCGCAACGCCTCGGCCGGCGACTTCTCCAGCTTCAGCTGGGCGACGAAGCGCGTGATGAATTCGGGGGTCGCCTCTTCGTCCCTAATCAGCCACTGCGTGAGGAGCAGTTGCCTGCTGCCCGCAGCGAAGAACGACCCACTCAGGTTCGAAAACGACTCCCCGTAGGAGCAAATACACCCGCTGACGACGCCGAAACTCTCTGGATCTCCTGGGTTGACCCAGATGGGGGTTCCCGGCGTGAATTTATCATCGGCGATCGCGGTTTCGCAGGCGGATAGGATGACCAGCTCGGCGCGGTTCTTTAACTTCGTGATGATTTCCGAACTGGTTACGCGGCCGTCTTCCCCGTCGCCCGCGCCGAATACTAGGTAGAAGCTCCCGTCTACGCCCTCGACCTCACTGTTATGCGCGACGAAATGCAAATAACGGGAGGACGCAATTTGTTCGGCGTTACGGTAGAGATCAGACTCTTTGGCGTCGGTCTTAGACACGCCACGGTCCGGGAAGGCATCTGCCGCGTTTCGTACCTCTACGTTAGCGTAGGTCAATTTCCCTTTGCCTTCACTCGGATAGCTGAACCCCGCGTAGTCTATTTTGTACGGGCCACCGGCGGTCGTATTTTGATTCCGTTTTCGCAGGTAGTAGAAGACGGTGGCGGATGGCACGTAGATGAAGTCGAATGCGTCCAACATAGTGCCGCCGCCGGGCCACGGAATGATGTCCAAAGGCAGCGACGAGAGATTTTGATCCGCCGCAATGATCAGGCGCCTGTTGGGTTGGAGGTTTAGTTTAGCGACCACGTGGTCGTAAAAACCCTGCAAGAAGCCCCTCATGCTTTCAAGCGTCGCGCCGAGTTCCAAGGCGTGCTTCAAATTCGCGATCGCCGCGTACAGGACGATCGTCGTGACGGGAAGTTTGATGAGGGCGGGCGGGGCGTTTCGCTCTATCTTCCAAGCGTAAACGCTCCTGTCGTTGTCCGTGTAGAAGAACGACAGCAATGTCTCGTCCGCGGACAGCGTGTTACTTATTTGAGATATGGAAGCGACTTCGATGGCGAGTTCCCTGTAATTCGGTATGAGGGCCGTCAGCCGGGATTCGACCCCAGCAATTTCGCCGTCGTAGGACGAAGCCCCTGGCGCGACGCCCCTCGCTGAAGCCGCGTAGTTTCTTTTGAGTTTCAGCTCCTTCAATTGCTGCAGCAACTGTTTTGCCTGACTCTGCTCCGCCGGACGCAGTTCTTGGAGTTTACTTCTTAGTATCTCCGTCCTGAGGAGCCTGGACTTGATCTTCTCGGTCATATCCCACGCGCGTCCCAAGCAGTTGTTCTGCTCACACAGCGTCTTGTACTGGGGCAGGGCATGGGCGTTGTACATGAACCTCACGAACCTGCGATGGAGGTCCTTGAACAGCAACGACTCCCTGATGATGTCTTCTTTAGAGTCGTAAGGGTTGACCGTCGTGAATGGATCCGCAAAGACGGCGAACTTGTTGAAGAACTGCATGGCCTCCGGGAAGCGATTTACCGTCCAATACGTCGCCGCCGTCTGTCCGAACATCTCCGCGGCCGCCTCGGCATTGTTTGATGAGATGGCCACGGCCGCGGCGAGTTCAGAGTAGTCCGCTACGTAGGCGGGGTATTTATTGCCCCCGAATGCGTCAAACACCTCTTGCACGTCGAAAGAGCACCGGATGAGGGCCATCGGCGGCAGCTGTTTCATCAGCTCCAACGTAACTCTGTGCTGGGCCACCGCCCGCTCTCGTTGCCCTATCCGGTAGTATCTGAAAGATGTTTCGGCGCTGCTGACCGCCGCCGAGCACGCAGTTTCACTCTGAGGGGCCGCATATTGATATGGCGGCGGCTGAAAGGGGGTGTTCGCCTGGGGTTGTGAAGAAACTGCTACGTTCTGTGGCGAAGCCGCCTTATGTGGATGATGGTCGAGAGTCTGCGGAAACGCGCTGCTGACCAAACAGGCGATTAAGCCGAGCGGGATAAGAAATCGCTTGTATGCGCGTAGCGCGCGTAGTCGGACACTGTGGTGGCTAGCCGATGGTGTAGATCGAAGTCGTGCGCTTTTAATCTTAGGGAGGGACGGTGTTTTGGCGCTCGCGCGACATCGCTTCCCCTCTTCGTAGGCGTAAGGTGCCATGGTAGCCTCCCGATTTTAGAATCGGCACGGGGGCGACGGGGGAATTTCCGAGCGTACGTAACGGGTTCGGCTCGTCTAACCGCTTGGATGTATTTACAATAATCCCCGGTTTGCTTAATTACCAGCGGTTTTTTGCTAACCGGCGTATGCTGGCGGCCCCAGATTACTTCGGGTGCAGCATGCAGGTAACACCGCTGCTCGTTATAGTTTCCAATCTCCTCAACCCGGTTCATCTTCTTATGAAGCACCTATTACTAGCCGCGGCGCTAATGGTCACAATCTGGTCGTGTGACCGTTCGGCTGGGAATAACTCCTCCGCGCCGCCTGCCCGTCAAGTGCCGGCCGATGCAAAAGAGGCAGTTCCTGCCCCCGATTCCGGCCTTTCCCAAGTGAAAACATCTACCGCGCCGTGCCCCACTTTCACGCCTAAGCCCTTGCCGACGCTGCGCCCGGTGCCGCAGCCACTTTACGGCGTCACCATCGAGAGCGTAGAGGATCACCTCCGTAACCCCGAGGGCGACGTCAGTAAACAGATGAGGCCCGTACTAGAGTCACTGCAACTCGGCCGCCGGCCGACCGTCAGGCTGGTCTTCAACAAGTGGGAGGACTTCGGCGACGAACTCAACACCTATCAGAAGGCGGCTCACGCCGTCCGTGAGCATGCGTACGTGCTGGGCGAGATACTAGACTCCGACCGGGTCAAGGAACTGAGCGTTGACTGCTACCGACATCGGGCGGCCACGTACGTAGAGAGGCTTGGGGTGACGTAGATATCTGGGAGATCGGGAACGAGGTCAACGGTGGCTGGCTGAGGGGGCACGAGGAGACTTGGGTCGAGGCCGAGGCCGAGGCGGTCAGGGATAAGATCAGGGCCGCAAACAAGGTCGTGCGCGACGCGGGCGGGAAGACCGCGCTGACGCTCTACCTCAACGACGACGGAAAGGGCAACCACTGCTGGAAGTTCAGGCAGGAGGAGATGTTCACCTGGGTCGAGAAGTACGTGACCGACGACTTGAAGAACGGGCTGGACTACGTGCTGGTCAGCTTTTACGAGGAAGACCCTAACAACGATTGCAGGAACGAGCCTTCAATCGACGGCGAAGACAAGGACTTCCCCACCGAGCAGATGAAACGCTGGGAGGGACGGCCACTTGACCCAGACTGGGTGACCGTTTTCAGCAAGCTGGCACACACGTTCCCCAAAGCCCAGGTCGGTTTCGGCGAGTGCGGAACGGAACTGGATAATAAGAAGCGTGAGCACATCGTCAAGTACTATAGGAGTGTCGACGACTACCTGCGGACGAACCTGCCGGGCGAGTACAGGCGCAGGTACATCGGCGGTTATTTCTGGTGGTACTTCCGCGACGACATGATCCCCAAGAACAAGAAACTGTGGGGCTTCTTCAACGACGTCATTAACCAAAGGCCGAATCCCTCCTGAAGCTGTTTCATAGAGGTAGTCTCGCTGGACACTACGGGTAGTCTTTTCGGAAGGCTGAAGGATGGCGGAGGGTAAGAATCTCCGCTATTGATCTTTCTTCATCTAAAGCGGCTCTCACTTGCGTGCGAGCGAGTAGCCGCAGTGCTTGAACCAGCCGCGGATGTCGGCTTTC